>Ga0137396_10002215_pt1 | contig 10570 bp, 8 predicted proteins | sample czc16metaG_FD_108284 | JGI IMG/M metagenome (GOLD analysis project Ga0137396, IMG submission 108284) | Vadose zone soil microbial communities from Angelo Coast Range Reserve, California, USA - czcobulk3.16 metaG | ecosystem: Environmental > Terrestrial > Soil > Vadose zone | place: USA... | reverse complement strand
GCGCTTCACGGCCGCGGCCATCCCGCCCAGCGTGGCGAATGCCCGCGCCGCCCAGTAACGTCGATAGCCTACGAAGATCTCGTCACCGCCGTCGCCGTTGAGGACGACCTTGCGGTGGGCGCTCGCCGCCTTGGCGACGAAATACGTGGGCACCGCGCTCGAGTCTCCGTACGGCTGACCGTACAGGAGGGCGACGGCTTCGATTGCCTCCAGCGGAGCGATATGGAGCGGAATCGTTTCGATGGGCAGGCCGAGTCGGTCAGCCGTGCGACGCGCCGCGGGAGCCTCGTTCAGCGCCTGGTCGGCGACTTCGACGACAAAGCACAACAGATCCTTGGCCCCGAGCTCCGCGGCGTACGAGGCGACGAGGCCGCTATCGATGCCACCGGAGAGGAACATGCCGAGGGGGACGTCGCTGCGTAACCGCAGCGCGACGGCCTCCCGCAGCTGCCGATCCAGCTCGGTCAGCACGTCTCGGTGGGTACCGGCAAAGCGCGGCGGCGACGAGGGCGTCCAGTACGGCGCTATGCGCGGTGTGTCGCCGGGAGAGAAGCTGAGCGTGCACCCCGGGGGCAGCGCGAACACGCCCTCGTACACCGTCTCGGGGTGCGGAATGCAACCCAGCTGCAGGTAGTCGGACAGGGCAGCGGACGACAGGCTGGGGACACGGTCGAGGAGCAAGAGTAGGGCTGGGAGCTCGGAAGCGAACGCCAACCCTTCGCGGACGGGCGCGTAAAACAGGGGCTTCTTGCCCACGCGGTCCCGCGCCAGGGTGAGGCGCTGCCGCGGCTCATCCCAGATGGCGGCCGCGAACATGCCGCGGATCGGCGCGAAGGCGTCGCGACCGCGCTCTTCGTAGAGGTGGGGAATGAGATTCACATCGGAACGCGACTGGAGACGGTGGCCGCGGCGCTCGAGCTCAGGAAACCGCTCGACGTAGTTGTACAACTCGCCGTTGCACACTACGACGATCGAGCGGTCTTCATTGTAGATCGGCTGATCACCACCGGCCAGATCGATGATGGCCAGGCGACACATGCCCAGCACCGCGCTGTCGCGCTCGTACCAGCCCTGTCCATCCGGCCCGCGGTGGGCGAGCCGGCGGATCGCCAGCCGTACGCGGGGTCCCGCGACGGATCGATCGACACCGACAAGTCCGGCTATGCCGCACATGGTGGGTCACCCTTGCTGGACCGCCGGTCCCCTGCAGGCCGACATCCGCGAGTCCTGCCCCGCGCGCAATGCCGCCGCCCGGTCAGCCGACGTGCTGGCGAGCAAGCCGTTAACCTCGTGCTCGACGAGCGGCGCCCCGATCCAACGCATGGTATACGGCCCGCCGGCAGCATCCGTTGCGACCCGATAGCGTCACCGCCCGGGCTGTCGTGCCTCCGCGGACGCCAAGGCCGATCGCTCCAGAAGATCGCCCATGCGCTGGGAGACGAGGCGCCCGCGCTGACATCGCTCGGCTACCATGTCCAGCACCTGCTCGACGCGAGCCAGCCGCCTGAGCATGTCGGCGCCAAGGTTATGGTCGTGCCACCAAATGTGGAACACCTGCGGCGGCCGTAACGAATCGAGTTCGTTACGGATGCGCGCACAATGCAACGCCCAGGCGGGACCCGGAAGATTCGTTCGCAAGAAGACACTGGCGCGCGTCATGTCGCCCTCGACGACACTCGCATGCCGGGCGAACGGATTGATGGCATCGAGGAGACGCCGGGCGCGCGCGATCGGTCGGTTGGTGGAGCTCTCGTTGCAGTCGTAGTGTCCGCCGGCTTCGTTGCCCCGCCAGATGCGAATGCCGCACGATCGGATCACCGGCAAGAACGCCACCTGGTTGCGCGGAAACACCAGGCTGATCGGTGGAGCACCGAAGCGCTCTCGCCACAGCCGCGCTACGGCTCCCAGATCGGCTCTGACGTCGTCTGCAGTCACACCGGGCTCGCGCATCAGGATGTGCGAGAACGTGTGGGTACCCAGCTCTTGACCATGGCTGGTGTACACCAGGCGGAGCAGCTCAGGCGCGAAGTGCAGATGCCCGTCGCGGTCCAGCTCCGCGTAGCGCGGGCTGATCGCCAGCGTGGAGTTCTCGTACTTGGGTGCCAGGGGGGCGCGCGCGAAATACTCGGTCCAGTCTCGGCAGGCGAGTGCCCCGACGGCCGCCCACGTGGCGCGAATGTGCCGTGCGGTGAGCAGCTGGAGGAGGGATACCACCACCGGTTGCACGTTCTCGAGGTGCTCGCGGTAGGCCGCAAAGTCGAGCCCGAGTCGGTGATGCAGCCCCCAGCGGCGCTCGAAGTCCACCGAGACCACGACTCGCGGGGGCTCGTTCACCTCTCGGTCCGGTGCGCGTTCCCGCTGAGATCCTCGCGGTCGGCGTAGTGTCTCGGAGCCAGTCTCGCGCTGCACTTCACTTTCTCGCGATGATGAGGAATCCGCTCGGCGCAGTGCTGCGGCTGTCGCGGAGGGCGAGCCGCGCCGGGAGCAGGAACAGTAAGTGGGAGAACAGCCGCAGCGGCAGGAGCACGGGAACAGGTGAGAACGCCGTCGTGAGCAGGTCGAACATCGAATGCAGCCGGTTCCCCTGGGCGGAGATGCGGACCGACGAGTAATCCCGGAACAGGTCGGCCAGAGCCGGTCGCGCCGGGCGCCAGTAGTCGCGGTGCTCCTGAAACACGAACGGCACCGTGATCACCGCCAGGCCGCGATCGGCGAGCACGCGGCGCAGCTCAGATGCGAACGCGATCGGGTTGCGGAGGTATTCGAGCACTTCGGTCACCAGCGCGCATTCGAAGCTCGAGTCGTGGAATGGTAAAACGCCCGCATCCGCGACTACGTCGGTGCGCCGAGGCACCCGGACGAGATCCAACCGCACATAGGTCTTCGTCCGCGGAAACAGATGGCGATAGGGGTCGTCTCCCGCGCCGACCACGAGCGTGCGCCGGATGCCGGCGAGGTCGAGCGAGCGGAGCGAGCGGCGGAGGAGCACGCTCCGCGCGGTGGGGCAGAGCCGACCGAGCGCGCGGCGGAAAGACGGGCTGTTGCGAGCCTTCATGGAGATGGATGATCGCTCAACGGGCTCAAGGACCAGATGGAGCCAAAGTGCGGACGAAGTGGCGCCAAGTCAACACGCGGCATACATTCGCCACTCGCGGGCATTCCGGCCGTGCGAGTGCTCATATAGGCCGCAGTCTCGTTTCTGTTCCGGGCTTCCATACGTTGCTCCACGAGCGAGTGTACACGCCAGCGTGCGAGGGCTGACGGTCGGTGAAGATTGCCTTGGTCCGACACATGATGGACGATCCCCAGGGCGGCGCCCGCTTGGTCGCGTTGCTCGCCCGTGATTTGCAGGCGATGGGTGAGGACGTCACGCTGTACTGTTACGGCTACGACCAGGCGCGCTGCTTTCCCGATGTCCTGGCCGACGTGCCCGTCAGGTGCCTGCGCCGACTCGACGCCCAGGGCGACGCGGCACACGGGTTCGAGACCGGTTGGCGACGGTCGTGGGCCCAGCTGCAGCGCTACTATCGCGAAGCGCCTGCCCTCGCGTCGCTGCTCGATGCCCACACGGAGATCGTCAACCCGCACGAATGGCTCGCGCACCGCAGCGCGGCGCTGTTTGGATTGCCGCGCGGCATCCCGATCGTCTGGACCTACAACGATCCGAGCCACTGGCATGTGCACGCCGGCTGGGGAGTTCGGGAGCTACCCTACCGCGCGCTCGGATGGCTCGACACCCGCCACATCAATCGCTTCGCCGCCGTGACCACGCTCAGCCGCTGGATGACCGAGGTGGGGAAGCGTACGTTCGCGGCACCGGTGCAGATGGTCCGGTGCGGCATCGATGCCCGCAGAATTCCAGCGGTGCCCGACCGGTCGCTCCGTGCTGGGGCTGAGGCACCTGTGCTTCGGCTCTTGAGCATCGGGATACTGGCGCCATGGCGGCGGCTCGAGGATGCCCTCCGCGCCGTCGCCGTCGCGCGACAACGGGGATGCGCCTGCCGCTATGAGATCATCGGCTCGGACCGATTCTGGCCATCGTACGGAGCGCTGCTACGCGAGCTGGTGGGTGAGCTCGGTCTGAGCGATATGGTCGAGTTGCGGTTCGAGTCGGTCAGCGAGTCGGAGCTGGAGGCGGCGTACGCCCGAGCCGACGTCGCCGTCTTCCCGAACGAGCAGCAGGCGTGGGGATTAGCGCAGCTGGAAGCAATGGTGAGAGGGCTCTCGGTCGTTGTGTCCCGGGGTGCTGGTGTGAGCGAGGTGTTGAGCGACGGGGAACATGCCCTGCTGGTCGATGCCCGACGCCCCGACCAGATCGCCCAGGCGATCGTGCGGCTGGCCGCCGATCCGGCCCTGCGCCAGGCGCTGGCCGAGCGCGGGCGCGCGCTAGTGCTCGAGTCCTACACGTCGCTGCACTACGCACGACGTATGCTCGACCTGTTCCGTAGCTGTGTAGCCACGCGTGTCTAGCTCCGGCAACCGCGCGTCGACGTTTACACGCTGGCCGGCGTGGGTCAGCGTAGTGGCGCTCGCGGTGCTGGCGAAGGGGTTCGCGTTCCTGCGGGAGCCGGTCATCGCGGCGGCATTCGGGGCGCACTCCTCGGCAGACGCGTACTACCTCGCCGTCAGCGTGCCGTTCCTTTTCTATAACCTCCTGGGAGTGCCGTTTTCGTTGTGGGTGACCGCCCGGATGGCGGCGGTCGCTGGCGGGGCGGCGGGAGCAGCCGACGCCGCGGGGATGTTCTACCGCCGATCGTTGTCATGGGGCTTTGGCGCCAGTGCCGTCCTCGCGCTGGGACTCGCCTTCCTGTCCCGCGGCGTGGTTCGCGGTTATGCGCCCGGTCTCGAAGGTGAGCTCCTGGAGCAGGCGACGGCGGTCGCGCGGCTCGGGGCGGTAGCCCTCCCCGCGCTCGTGCTCCAGGCGCTGTGCGGCGGTCGGCTGTTTGCCGAGCATCGCTTCACCACCGTCTACGCATGGCTCGGTGTGGGAGGCCTGGTCGGCCTCGTCGGCGTGCTACTCTTCACACCGGTGTATGGCCCCGGTGGCGCGGTGCTCGCCTTTACCGCCGCGTGGTGGACCGCCGGGCTCGGGTTGCTCGTGCATGCGCACCGACCCGTCACCGCAGCGTCGACCATCCCGGGTCTTCCGTGGGGGGAGGACCTCGGCGCCGGCGTGGCGTACCGTGCGCTGGCGATGCAGCTCTTCTTCCAGGGCAACGGCCTGCTCGTGTACAACTTCGCGTCGCGCCTCGCCACGGGCGACATCGCGGCGGCGCTGTTCGCTGGAAAGATCATCATGGCGATCTACGAGACGATCGTCCTCACGGCGGGCGTGCTGGTGTTCCCGCCGATCGCTCGATTCGTCCACGAAGGCGACGACGGGGCGGTGGGGCGCGCGGTCATGCAGGCACTCAACTGGCTCGTTCCCGTGTCAGTGGCATTCGTGGTGCTGCTGGCGGTGTCGCGCACGGACCTCGTGACTCTCATCTATCGCCGGCGCGCGTTCGACGCGCGCGCCACGGCACTCGTGTCACAGGCCCTGTTGGGGTACGCGCCGTACGTCGTGGGCACCACGCTGGTCGAGATCCTGCACCGAGCGATGGTGTTGCGGGGCCGCATAAGGGGATATCTCGTGGTGTTCGGTGGAGCACTGCTGGTGAACTGGATCGCGTGCGTGGTATTCGTCCCCCGCTTGGGCGTGATGGGAGTCGCATTGGCCTCTTCGGTCGGCGTGCTCGCCGCCGGGGCCGGGCTCTGGACCTACGCGCATCGGCGACTGCTGCATCTGGAGGCACAGCCGCTCGCGCTGCTCATCGGTCGCACGCTCGCGGCGGCTGCCGTCGCCCTGGTCGTTCTGGCATCGCTGCAGGCTCGCATCCCGCCGCTCACGTCCGTCGGAGGGAGGCTCCTCGTGCTGCTCGGCGACGCGCTCAGCGTCGGGATCGTCTTCGGCGGCGTCTTGTTTCTTCTCGGGCACCGGTGGCACCGGCTCTCGGCCTCGGGAGATCGGGGAGCGGTCGCCTGATGCGGGTCGTGCTCGACGGACGAATTGTCCTGCCGCGGATGAGCGGGGCGGGACGCTACGTCGTCGAGCTCGCGCGGCGCCTACCGGGTCTCGACAGGAATCTGGCGCTGACGGTGCTGCTGTTGCCGGCGCTCCAGCGAACCGAGATTCCGGCGCTGCTCGACGACGCCGGAGCGCGGGTGGTGTACGGCGACGCGCGCGTGCTCTCGATTCGTCAATGGGCGGTGGTTCCGTGGCTGCTGCGCCGCCTGCAGCCGGACCTGTATCACTATCCCCATTTCGATCTCCCCTACGTGCCGTTTCCGAGCGTCGTCACGATCTACGACCTCAACCCGGCGTTGCTACCGCGGTACTTTACGCGCCAACCCGAGTTACGGCGCATGGTCGCTCGCAGTCTCGTGCGCAGCACACTGCGCCGCTGTCGGATCGCCATGGTGATCTCCGAGACAGTGCGTCGCCTGATGGTGCAGCACTTCTCCGAGGCAGAGGGCAAAGTGCGCACCGTTCGGATGGGAGTGGACGCGACCCACTGGTCGCCCGTGGGGGTGGAGGAGGGTGCGCCCGCCGGGCCGTCGACGGACGAGCGCCGTTGGGGCGCGCGTCCCTATGTGTTGTACGTCGGGGTCGAGCGGCCGCATAAGAACCTCGTCCGGCTGGTGCGCGCGTTTGTCAGGTTCCACCGCGCGGCGCAGTGGCCGAGCGCGGACGCGCCCTATCTCTGGCTGGCCGGCGTCGGCGCGGGGTCGCGAGAGCTCCGCAGCGAGCTGCAGCGGCTGGACTGCGCCGACAGCGTTCGCCTGACGGACGCGCTGACGGAGACGGCATTGGTCCGCGCCTACCGACATGCCCGGGTGGTGGCATTCGTATCGATCTCCGAAGGGTTCGGATTACCGATCCTGGAGGCGCTCGCGGCGGGTGTGCCGCTGGTGGCCGGAAACGCCTCGTGCCTGCCCGAAGTCGCCGGCGACGCGGCGAGGTACGTTGCACCGGAGGACGAAGGCGACATCGCCCGCGGTCTTGCCGAGACCTGGTCCGACGAGACGCTGCGCCGCTCGCTGGTGGAACGGGGCGCGCGCCGCGTCGTGGAATTCTCCTGGGACGAGACGGCACGCCAAAGCCTGCAGGCGTATACGGATGCCCTGTCGCGGGAGCGCTAGCGCTCGGTTGGAAGGCCGTACAGGTGGGGATTGTAACGCTTGCCGATCACGATGGGCGAGTCGCTCGCAAGCGAGTAGTCGACCAGCTCGTCTCCGGCCTCGTAGGCGATCTGGTAGGCGTACCCTTCCGTGGGCAACAGGCCCAGCACGCGCTCGACATGTGCCACCGGATCTTCGAACTGGAAGCAGTGAAACTCGAGCGCGATCTTAGGCCGCGCGGCCAAGCACCGTTGCGCTCCTTTGAGGACCTCGAACTCATAGCCTTCGACATCGATCTTGAGGAGATCCGGGACCCGCTCGGAGAAGAACTCGTCCAGCGCGATCGTCTCCGCTTTGAGGAGGCTCACTTCCGGTCCGCGCCGCCCCAGGATGCCACCGGAGTTGCTCACGATTTCGACCGTTCCCGCTCGCGCGCCCACCGCCTTGCGGACGACATCCACGTTGTCCAATCCATTCAGTGCCACGTTCCGGGCGGCGATGTCGGCGTTCTCGGGGAGACACTCGAACGCGTACACCTTCCCCTCGGCCCCGACCCAGTGCGAGAGCAACAGGGAGAAATAGCCGTGGTGGGCCCCGACGTCGGCGACGAGGTCGCCTGGGGCAGCGGCCCGAGCAAGCCAGGCCAGCTCCGCGCGCACGGGCTTGTACAGTCGCGTATCCACGAACTTCCCGTACCACTCTTGTCCTTCCGTCGTGCCGATGTAGAACCTGAATCGGAAGCCGTCGTACTGCTTCTGGAGGACCTGCGGCCGGAAGCTCCAGAGCCGCCATCTGCGGCGGATGCGTGCGGAAATGCCGCCAAGTCCCTCGGTGGCGAGGATGCGGAGGACCTTCCCGGGAAGTCCCAGCGCGTTCATCAGCAACAGGCTATCATTGGTCCCCCGCACTGTCCATGAGGAGCCGACGGGCCCATGCGGAGAGTCCTCGGGAGCGTGCTGCTCCTCTACACGCTGCTCATCTGCTTCGGTGATGCCTTCAAGCTGCACCCATGGGTTCCGGTCCCGCTCGCCGTGCTCCTGCTGGGCGTCGTGGCAGCGGTGTGGTCGAGCCTCTTGGCCCCGCGCATCAAGCTCGATCGGACCTTCTTCCGCGCCTTCGATGTGCTCCTCTTGGCCTACATCATCGACCTCGGCCTGAGCCTGCTGCTCTCCGGCCGGATCGAGCTCAAGAATATCAACCACCTGGTCGCGTACACCACGGTCGTCGGGCTGTATTACTTCTTCGTGAAATTCCTGTTTGCCGCCGACGGCACGTACGCACAGTACGAGTCCCGCATCCGCACGACCCTGATGCTCTCGGTGCTGCTCGTGTCGACGTATACGATTCTCGAGTTCATCGATGTCAACGTGACGAGCCTGGGCGTGACCGCCCTCGTGCGATTTCCCGAGGACCTGGCGACGTATCGACCGTTGTTCCTGGTCTTCATCCGCGCTCGGGGGTTCATGGGCGAGTCGGCCATGCTGGCGCTGTTTCTCAACACCTTCGTCCCCATGAGCTTCGTCCATCTGCGACGCACGGTCGGAACCGCGCCGGCGGTGCTGTTTCTGTTGGTCGCCGCAGGCGCTTCGGCGGTCAGCTTCTCGGTGGCCGCGGTGGCATTCATCGCGCTCGGATTGCTGCTGGCTCTCGCGCTGTACGCATACGACCGAGGCGTGGTGTTCGTGTCGGTGCGGTGGACCGTCGCCGTGGCCTGCCTGTCGTTGCTGGTGGGAGTGGTGGGGGCACAGCTTCCCGTCGACGTCTGGCGCCAGGTGGCCGACAAGATGACGCTGGTCAACGACCCGGCGAGCGGCTACGACCGGATGCGGCACTGGCTCGATGCGGCGCCGGTCGCGGCCGAGCACCCGATCCTGGGGACGGGGATCGGCAGTACGTCGGCGGAGTCGGGCGGGGGCGTCGTCAGCTTCTATCTGACGATGCTGAAGGAGGCTGGCCTGCCGTCGCTCATCCTCATCGTCGCGTTTCTCGCCGCGGTGTTCCGCGAAATTGTGCTGCTGCCCCGGTGGGACGCGTACAAGTACGCCTACGCGGCGAGTTTCGCGGCCGCGGTGTGTCATTACGCGATCATCTCGGACATCTGGTATCCGTGGTTTTGGCTGCTGTGCATTTTTGTGATCGGTCAACGCCGCGTCCCCGGGCCTGCGGCGGAGCTGGCGCGGGTAGATGCGAGCGGCGTGGTGCCGGCGAGCGGCTCGCGTGTGATCTAGCCCAAGTGCACGAGGCGGCGCAGGGCGCCCGCGATGCTGCGACGCGCGCCCTGCAGCATGCCACTGAGCTCGCGATATTCCGGCTCCGCCGATCCACGCGCGCGCTCGACGTAGGTGGCGGCGAGCGCCCAGGAGACGCTGATCATGCCTCCGACCAGCAGCGCCACCGCCATCCAGAGGACAGGCCGGGGCTGCGAGCGCTCCTGCGGCGCCACCGCGGCGTCGATCACGGTGATGACCGGGGTGTCGTTCACCTCCTCGATCCGCGCCGTCTCGTATTCTCGTTTGAGCGTCAAGTAGAGCTCCTGGCTGACGGTCACCTGGCGCCGGAGCCGGGCCTCCTCGAACACGAGTTCCGGGGCCTGTTGCCAGCCGCGATTGCGCTCGTAGAAGGTCTTGACCGCGTCCTCGTCGCGCCGCAGCTCGCTGTCGGCGGCGGCGACGCGCTCCTCGCTGAACCGACGGCGTTCCCGCGCCTGGGACTGGCGTTTCTTGGTGTTGAATTCGTTGAGGTACGCCACCAGGCGATTCGCGACGGCAGCCGCCAGCGTGGCATACCGCGCGTCCACCGTCACGCGCACGATGCTGGTCTGAGCATCCACGCGGACGGTGATGAGCTCATCCAGGCGCTTGACGCCGCGGGCGAGGCTGTCGGCGGGATTGTCCCCCTCGACCTGCAGGATCCGGAGCAGCGTCGCCGAATCGGCAACGCCGTCACCCGCCGGGGGGTGGGGGTCCGCATAGCGCGACAGCAAGGTCCGCTCCAGGAGCTCGCGACTCCGCACGACGTCGCCGTAGAACCGCGGCGATTGGCTCGGGTCCGCGCCGATCGAAACGCCCAGCTGCCCGGCGAGACCCACCAGCCCGCTCGGCAGGCGGTTCTGACTGCGTACTTCCGGCACGAAGGTCGTCGTCGCCGTGTACGTGGGCCGTACCACGAGAGAGACCAGGCCGGTGAGCGCCGCGAGCAGCAGCGGGAGGCCGAACGCCACCCGCCAGCGACGCAGCACCGTGTTGAGGGCCCCTACCAGGCTGATGTCCTGCCCGCCGTCAGCCACGTTCATCGCTGCCCACCGCTCGGCCGGCGCCACCGATGCCGTAGAACTCCCGGTACCACCCGACGAACCGGCAGATGCCCTCCCGCATCAGCTCGTTGGTGCGCTTGCTCACCCCGTACATCG
>Ga0137396_10002211_pt1 | contig 10576 bp, 18 predicted proteins | sample czc16metaG_FD_108284 | JGI IMG/M metagenome (GOLD analysis project Ga0137396, IMG submission 108284) | Vadose zone soil microbial communities from Angelo Coast Range Reserve, California, USA - czcobulk3.16 metaG | ecosystem: Environmental > Terrestrial > Soil > Vadose zone | place: USA... | reverse complement strand
GATTATTTCTTTCGTGGTTCCAGCCGCGTCGTTTGTCAGCCATAGATACTGCGGCGAGACGGCCAGAGGTAAGCCGAGAATGAAGAAGAAGATACTGTAGGCCCGTGTTATCCGGCCCCGTTGGGCGAGAAAGATGAAGCCGAAGGCTGGCACTATCACCCACTCGAACATGAACGTGATCCAGAAACTAGCCATGCTGCATCTCCGTTGTCGGTTTTGCCTTCCACGCGACTATGGTTAGAAAGAGCGCGCCAAACCCTGTAAAGGTATCCAGGATAACCGCGTCTGACCAGACTATCGTGAAGTATCCTGTGTGAGGTATCGGAATGATGATCGTTAATTCAGTAACGTACTCGAAGAAAGCATTGAAGAGGTTCCAGACCGCGAATACTGCACAGATGATGACCGCGATGATTCTTGCTTTTCTCAATTTGCTTGTCCTCTCAGAAGCCGGATGTTCTCGTAAATGAGGTAGATTGTTGTTGGGATACCCAGAATCAATCCAAGGGTGTCGATGAGTATCATTCTGCTGTTACCTCTTGTCGTCTCCGAAGGGTGGCTTTGTCGTTGTAGATGGGATAGAAAAAGCTGATTGGCAGGTTCCAAGCAGGGTTCGGGAAGTAGGCCCGTTTCCAGCGTGAATTGTAACGGTGACGTACCTCGACTCTGATAGCCACCAATGGCTCATCAGGATCGTGTGGTATTCTAGTTGTTTTAACCTGGTAGTGCCATGACTGGCGCACCCGCTTCTCTATCTCAGTATGCTCGAACGCGTCCCAATGCCAGTCCTGCCCTGCCTTCGTCGCCTCCCGTGCCCAGTAGCCCTTGTCCATGATCACCTGCTTTCCCGCACGCCTAGACTCCAAGTCACGCAACGACTCATCCGTTATCACTGTCGTATCAGGCTCCTCCGGCATCCCCTTACTAGCATTGTAATGGTAGTGTGGATAGTTCAAATAGCAATCATAGCCTCCGGGGAACCTGGGATCATATCTACAGTTCGCATAGACCTTGACCCCTGCAAGCCAGTCGAAAAAGCCCCACATAGACATGAGGAAGGTCTTGCCGCTACGATTGTCGCCAACGTGTTCAAACAGCATCTTCGGGTTCCTGTAATGTTTCGAGTCTAGGCGTTTCTAGTATCACTTTCTCATGTCTCCTCCTTCGTGGAACAAGCCAAGTAAGCGTCATGGCCCAGAACATCGCGTACCAGGGATACGCGTAATAGTAGAGATAGAAGGGGTTCCAGATATAGGTCTGGCCTCCCCATATCACAATACTAGTCGTTACAATGGCGACGACCACGTTTCTACGTCTCATGGCTCTAAAACGCAAGTTTGTGCCTTCCCTTCATAGCTCGTCGTTTGGTGAGAAATGTGGCAATAGCGACTCCTCCGATGATTACCGCCGCCTCGAATATGTACCCGACATCAAGTGGCAAATTGCTCTCACCTGCAAGCTATCGTGTGAAGAGCGCAGGTCGTGTTGTATTCGTAATAGACCCCGACAAGTACGCCAATAGCGATGATTATCAGGATTGGAACCACAAAGAACGGGAACTTGTTCGGCTGTTTCTCCATGTCAAGATTGCCGATGTTGATCGAGGACGCGGCCATGCCGATGAACCCTGCTTTAATAACCTCCGGTGGTAATTTCTCTCTATACTCCGTTTTCGTGTATCTTTCACCAGTTTTCTCATCTGTGACCTCTATCGTGTCCATGTATTGCGGAATAGGCCGTGACTCGTCCCAGGCGTGAAACCACATGGGTGCGCCTCGACCGTCTATGGCTGATTCGCTTTCGGGTACTAGATAGCTTCCACGGCCGTACTCGAACATGGCAGGGCTGTGCTTCTGGATCACGCTCATCGGAAACATTCTCCGGCGATACCGCTTGTCCGGGCCGCGAATATAGTCGATGAAATAGGCTATGCCCCGTATCCGATAATAGACGACTTGTGGGCCGCCGAAGCGGTTGACGATCATCAACAGGACGAAGAGAGCGTATCCTGTGAGTGTGAGACTGTCAACCAATTTTTAGAACCACCTGTTAACATGAGCAAGCCAAATCAGCCCAACTATTTCAAACGTCAAGATGCGAGCAAGCCAAATCAGCCCAACTATTTCAAACGTCAAGATGCCTAGACCAACATAGAATAAGACTGGCCTTCCTATCCGGTACGGCTTACTACCCAGGGCTTGATGCCCCCGTTCTTTCCCTTGTTCTTCTTTGGATGACTCTTCCTTCCTATCTTGTCTTACCTGCCCTTCTCAGCCGCCCTTATCCCCGGTGGAGGAGGAACCTTGAAGCCTTCTTGTCGAGCCTGAGAGAACGCGATAGCCTGAGCCTCCTTTGGACTCTTCCCCTCGTCAATGTTCCGGGCGATCTTCCGGGCGATAAAGCCTCTCGCCTTCTCGCTTACCATTACCGTCTCCTCTCTGCGGCCTTCATGCCCTCAGGAAGCTCCAACCGGAAAGGCGGCTTGTAGCCCTTCTGCTGAACCTTTCGTCCAATCCGTTTGATCTGGTCGTCAATATGGCCTTCAACCGTGCGTAACCTACCTTCATCATCATCGTACCATCGTGGCTTGTGCTGCTTGACGAAGTTGAGCTTGTAGTTGATCCGGTCCTGTATCTCGCCATGACTCATTTCTTACCAATCCTCCTTTCCTCAAGCACGATCTTCAACGCCTCGTACATCGGATAGCCTGCGCCCTTGTGAATCTTCTCCAGCTTCTCCATCCGTCTCCGTATCTCATGGTCTGTTCTCGGCTCTACTATTCGCCGGGCTAGGGCGATCTGATCTTTGGTTGGCTCTGTCACTGGATTATTCCTCTCTGAGACTGTTGCTGAGCCTGTTGCTGGCTCGTATATAGCTTGGTAAGCCATGTGCTGACGGTGTGCTCGAACGTCTCCAGCGAGCCGCCATCGACCGATACTGATCCCCGCAACTGTTTGACAATGTATTCGCCGTAGAAGGGTACAGGAAAGTCGAGGTTGATCTTTCCCCAGGCATAGCCTAGGCCATGTTCCGCGAAGTGTATTGCCTGGACATAGACTGCTTTCTCATGCTTCGTAAGCCTGCATCGTTCAAGCATCCGGTACATATCGTTCTCCTGCGCTCCTATCGGGTAGCCGAGAATGTCTGCCAGCCCCTTTTGTTGATCGTCCATTTTCAATAGCTCGTTCATCGAGAAGCCTTTGACGCCTCCGTTTCCAGTGGAGAACGCCTTCGCCACTGTTGCTAGATCTCTTGCTCGTTCCTCGGGTATCATCGCCGCGTTATTGTTCGGCTCTATCCGAGGAGGGCCTTCCTGCTTAGGCGCAGGGGGTTTCCCACCACTCGCCTTTTCCGGTTCAGGAGGCGAGATTGATCTCTTCCTCCGCTTGAGCATTTTGTCGAGCGACACGCTTTAGCTCTCCAACCATTCCGATAACAAGCAAGCTGAGGCCGCCTTCCGCGAGCCAGTAGAGGGGGAAGTCGTCCCAGTAGAGGACGATTTGTGTGGCTGATCGGCCACAATCGAAATGTCCAGGGACGCAGGGGATCGGGGGGGTTTCTGCAAGAGGGATTTGTGAGACTCCGATGCTCGCAATCGAGAGGAGTATAGCCGCCATAAGTGAACGGTGCAAAGAAGCGTCATTCCTGAATACCATTCGCTCGTGTGTTCGTATATCAAAGTGTTCCCGCCGACGCGTTACCCCGGGCCAACCGGAATATCTCATAGACAGCAGGCAGTACGATGATACCGAGGAAGGCGAGGTCGAGGAATGGAACGCTTACCAACCCGGCCTCCGGCCCGAAGAGGACGGTGATGATGGCTCCGAAGAAGTTGCTTACACGGCCAAGTATGGTGAAAAAGAGGATTGCTGGATAGTTGATGGCGACGGCAATATGTTCTGTGACCAGGACTAGGTTAGATGTGTTGCATCCAATGTCAGTGTTCTGGCATTGTTGAAGAACCGTGTTCCCCAGCTTGGGCCATGGCGCGAAAAGCTGAGTGACCGAGTTCGAGACATTGACTCCTCCTATCGAGCTACCATAGGCTATGAGCAGGATTATGAAAAAGGTCATGCTGATCGTGCTTTTCTCTAGAGAACCCATTTACAGGTAATGCCCCGTCTGTTTTCCGAACAGTATTGATCCTACGAAGAAGAAGAATAGTGGAACCCATACATAGATCAGTGATAGCCCGGCCATGACGAATATCCAGACGAGCGCGAACATTAGAAAGACTTCTCCAAACGGTAGTTTCACGTTCGGCATCAATTCGCTCCCATACTTTGCTATGACGAAAGTGGATACTCCTGCCATGATCATGGCCCATATTAGACCGGAAGCCGCGAGACAGCTAGGTGTTGCCGCGAAACAGAAAGAAGCTACCCAGTTGGGCAGGAGGCAATCAAGTAGTCCGGCGCAGTTGAATTGGCCTCCGGGAGTCGTTGGAGGCCCACCCGTAACCACGTTTCCGGTGATCCACGCCCACAAGCCCACTTTCGAGTTGCCTAGCGATGCTGGCAACTGGATTGAGGGGGGAATTTTGCCCTCGTTTGTCTGGAAAAGATTCACGTTCGTGTTCGTGTCGTTAACATCTAGTCCTGAGATGGATGCGCTAAGAGCGATTCCGATCCATTGACCGTTAGCTACTGGGACTTTGAGTCCTGAGAACGAAATTTTTCCTTTTGCAGGGCTGAAAAAGTTTTGCGCTCCGCTTTGCTGTTGTAATTGTCCAGGGCATTGGGCCGTGAATGGGGATACTCCTAGTGGGCAGGAAGGGATCGTATAGACCCCAAAGGCAGGACCGTTAGGAATTGTCAGGTAGGATTTTGCCATGCTGGTCGTAATGTTGAGCAAGAATCCGTTGACGTTCGATTGGAACTGGTAGAAAAGAGTGATTGACTGGTTGAAGTTGATAGTATGGGTTGAGTTCGTGTTGGCAAGCGTGATCGCGGGCGTTCCACAGTTACCGTAACACTGGGTTACGGTTACGCCTCCGCTTGATCCTGAGCCTGTGGGATTGAAGGATGCGCCCATGATCACGTTTCCTACAGCGTTACAGTTTGCATCGCTACTAGACGTTACCGCGAGAGCATTGTAGGAGCTTGCGATTCCCGGCGAGTTTGTGCCAAAGTGATAGCAGGTTCCGAATACTGTTGATAGCCCCCCCGAAAAGAGAGTGGAGGAACAGACGTTGTTTTGACAGTTCCCGGTTGGCCCAGTGAAAACAAGAGATACGAACTGGCCATTTGTGACGGTTACGGGGTTGGCGAGGTTTATGGTGTTGAAACTGTTTGCGACTACGGTTACGGCTTCATTGTCTTGAACGGTGAATGAAAACGTGTTGTCGGTTATGGAGTATGCTGTGGTAGGATTGGATGAATATAGGAATCCTGTCACTGATGATGTCGCCGTAGTTAGGATGATTATATTCATGGAAGTTTGACTTCCCGTTGTAAGTCCAATGGCTACAATGGTTCCAGCGAAAGGAGACTGAATGGTTTCTCCGTTACCGTAAAGAGTGGGAATTGAACGGTCTGGTGAAGCACAGTTGTTGAAGCAATTACTAGCATTGTACCCGACATAGGTTGAGGCGTGTGCTAACGGTACTAGGGTAGATACAAGAAGAACAAGAACCAGAAACAGAAGCCTGCTATGGCGAGGCCGATGAAAGAAGCCTGGTAATCTCATTCAGAGTATTGTCCCCAGATCATCCAAGACCCATCCTAGACCGATTCCGGCAGCGACAAGAGGCGCAGTACGGATAAGAGCGACATAGCCGGGTGTTGCGGTCACGTTCGGGTTCACGGTGAAGCCTGTGTGCGCGATTGTGATTCCGGTTGTCGCGTTAGCGATTGACGGGAGGAACGCGGCTACTACTAGTATCGCTATTAGAACTGTGAATATTTGGCCGATGTTCTGTCCGATTGGACGCGCGTTACTGGCGATTGAGGAGGAAGTGATTGAGGGTATCAGCTTGAAGAAGATGTCGTAGGGCCGTATCGGGATAACGTCTGTCCAGACAATATCGGCAACGGCGGCTCCGAAGATGCTACTGAGTATGATTACCAGAAAAAGGGGGGAGAGATGCTTCCGCAGGGTCGCATCTCCTATAGAATCGTTGTCAGTTCGTCTAGGGCGAAGCCGAGAACGATCCCGACGAATACAAGCGGTAGGACTTGTATCAGGGGGACGAAGCCCGGTGTCGCGGTCACGTTGACGTTTGGCGTGAATCCTGTGTGTGCCACGGTGATTCCAGTGGTAGCATTTGCCACTGGTCCTAGAAGGCTTGCGCCGATCAGGATCAATAGCAGGATGCCGAAGAGTCGGCCGATGCTGTGGCCTATTGGGGAAGCGTTGATGAGGCGTGTCGGTGTGGCTACTCCGCCATAGCTCAGGTTCCACGCCTGAAGCTGGTTGCGGTAGGCTCGGACTGAGCCTGTAGAGAAACTATTGTATGGTTTCAGATTGTCGTCCCTCCAATAAAGTGGAGGGTCAATATATACTACCTTTGGCTATCCTAGGATAATTTCGCCGCGCCCGTCAACATAACATTCCGAGTGACGGCGTTGGTATCCGTTTGACCGGGTTCTCACGATCTCATCGCCTTCCTCGAAGAGCTTCCCGCAGGTGTAGCAGACCTTGTTCTTCATCCATTTCCTGAAAATATATCTCAGGAAACCGTGAGCCATCTTCTACTTCTTGGCGGTCTTAGAGTCTTTTTCGAGTTGTTTTTGGATCGCATCCATAGAGGCGCGCATTTCATTGAAAGCCAATGGATAGTTTTCACGGCATATTCGGCGTGTGTTGAAGATGCTGTTTCCTTCCTCGTCTTTGTCAACCTCGACCTGGCGTGTTACCACGATCATGTTGTCGGTTTCCTCTAGGCTCCATACCATTTTTGCCATTTTCAGATCAAACCTCTTGTTTTCAAGATGTTTCTTGTAGGGTTATAAAGGATTCGGGGAGCCTGGTTTTCAAGCCATGTTCTCCCCCAGGATATATTCCTGCTCACTCTGCGAAGCGATGGATTGTCGTATAGGAATGTGCCGCAGAATGAGCGAGTTAGGCTTCGTGTTCTATGTGGAGAGTTGAGGGGATGTCGGTGCTGTACCATCTTTTCTCTCTCGGCTTTTTTCTTGCGCCAGCCCACATTGTGACGATCCATAGGGAGAAGAAGAATCCTGCTGCGATTGTCGTAATTCCAGCGAGACTATCAGGAACCATAGGTTATCGCTAAGATAGTTGACCGCTAATAAGATTTTCTGTTTTTGTCTAGACAGCATCCTTTTCCATATCCCGTGTTCAGAGAGCAGCAGACCCGGCAGCGAATCCCACACTTCGGGCAGACGGGAATCCTGCTCATTAACGTATCGCGTTCTCGTTCGTGCCGGGCCTGATAAAGCCCCTTGTTCATTTGAAAAACCAATGAGTTTCGTCGATCTGTTCAGCATGGTAGCCTTTCTCTGCCATTTTCTTTACCAATTCGTCTTTTCTACGTTCATCATGCAATTCGATGATTATGCGCTGTGGCTTGTGAGTATTCATTCCTTCGATGACCTCGAACTCGCCGCCTTCCACATCAATCTTCACAAGGTCAGCCTGAAGATTAAGACTGTCAAATGTTCTCACTTTCACCTCATAGGACTCTTTCTGAACCCAGTCCTCTCCAAGAATATGCGGATTATGGATGAGGCTGTCCGCGCTTCCTATCCCATTGCCGAGGTGGAACATCCCGGTCCCGTTGTAGTTTGATAGGGCGAATTGATACTTGGCGTGATATCTTGGATTCGGGTCTATAGAAAAGACGTGTCGAAATCTCTTTTTGGCCAGCTCAGAGTAATAGCCAAGATTGCACCCGATATCGACAAAGATATCTCCGTTAAGCCTCGCGACCAGCTTTTTGACCGCAGGCTCAATAGTTGGGTCCCATGCGGCCGGTTTGGGCCTGCTGATTATCTTGTTCCTGATTATCCAAGGAATGTCCGGCTTCAAATCCTGTATTTCCATCCATCGATTAGACCGAGTATTCTCTGTCCGGCCTGCCATGCTGTCCATCTCGGATTGAAAAAAGGGTTCCCATGCTTGACGATTCTACCAAATATTTCCAGTCCCGTCGCTGACATTCCTTCAAGCCCGAAAATTATCGAGTAGAGAGGGGAAGAGAGCTTGTTCGACATTCCAGGATGATACCGGAAATACAATACGAGGCCCCGAGCCTGGTCGCGCTCGATCCAGTGAGGATTCTTTCTTGTTATGTAGGAGCCGAAATGGACGATCTTGTGCTGTGGGAAAAGCCATATCAGAACTCCTTTCATTTTCATGTTAAGGAAAGCGTCAAAGTCCGAGACACCGTTAAGATAGCCCCTGTTCCAGAGATGCCCATTGAACATTTCCAAGACCCTTCTCTGAAACATGAAGAGGGAGCCTTGAGGAAACGGCACAGGGATCGGCTCTCTGCCATTCCGGTCATATTGGTACTGCCAAGTTGGACGTTTGCCGAGCTTTTTGAGGACGAACTGGCCTATTCTCGTATGACCCCACAGCGATAATTCCGGGGTGATCACTTTTGCAGGGGGTTGAAGCTTGCCGTTGGGGTAGATGAGTTGGGGTGCAGCGGCGAGGAACCCGTTGGATTGGCATTTTTCAAGCATTTCCTTGAACAGACCGTTGAAGATGATGTCAGGGTTCGAGAGACATATCCAGTCCCCGGTTGAAACATCAAGTCCGATCTGGTTAGCTTCACTCCATGTCAGTCTCTCGTTTGTATAGAGGAATCTTACCTGTTCCAGCGAGGCGAGATATTCTCTGGTTCCGTCTTTCGAGTTGGAATCGACTATTATGATCTCGGTGCTAGGGATTTCGAGAGAGAGAATGGAGCCGATGCAGTTCTTGATGTGCTGGATACTGTTCCATGTTGAGATGATGATGGAGAGCTTCATTGATGAAATGTTACTGGTAACGGATCGCCACCGTGTTTGTGCGAGATGTTTTCTGTCCAGCCGGGGCATCCGAGCCTGTGCCGTCCTTCCCGCTTGTTACAGAAAATACAGGTTGTGTCAATGGTCATCGGCCCATTCCGGTTGGTTACAACATGACCGTTGCTCATTTCTCTGTCTCGTTCGTTCCCATCAGATTCCCGAGTTTGGGTGGTCGGCCATGGTAGCGATTGACCATTTGCGTATCAGACAAGCGGCTAGGCCCGGTTACCTGGTAGATTGTCTCCTTGAACAGTGTTTTCAGTGTCGCCTTGTATTCCTCGGGTAGCTTTCCTCGAAAATCGTCAATGTGGACGATCTCAAGATGATCATTCACCTTGCCCTGGTCAAGACCCTCCCAGTCAACGTGCAAACGACAATAAAATGTCGAGATTAGTCAGTCTCCTCTTCGTCTTTCCAAGATGTGATCCAAAGAGTAGTAACGATACTCGATGCAAAGGTGAAGAGAAGAATGAAATCAAAACTGCTCATTCTTGTTTTACCGTTGCATTTTCTCAGCGCAGTTTAGACAGTAGTATTTTCGCTGGCTGTTCGGACTATTCCTCATAACCTTTGTCCCTGGTGGTACTCCGACTCCGCATTTCGCGCAGCACTCGCCACGGCCCTTCACCCTAGTCTCGATCATGTTTGCTCGATTAGCCGAGTTTCTTCCTGAATAGCCTCAGGTAGCCCGAGCAGTTGCGGGGTTTTCGCTTTCAACGCTTCGATCATCCGTACTGGCTCGATTTGTCCGGGCAATCTGACCAGGATTTCCGAGAGAAATTCTTCCTCGAAGGGTCTTACTCCCCATGCAACGAGCGCGAGTTTGATTTCGAGATAGTGTTTGAGGAGTCTCATCGAGACGGCTTCGTTCGGGAACTCTTTCCTGACATAATGGTTGACCTTGTTGTCCCATGTGCGCCGAAGCTCTTTGAACGGGGGAGGGTTCAGCTTGACCATTAGTTGTCGTGGTATTCCTTCGAGAACCGTGTCAACATAGAACTCTAACGTGACTTTCCCATGTTCATCTGTCCATCTGATCCCATCAGCCCCATATTTCCTGAGCAACCCATGTATTTCTGCCTGGGAACTGGACGCGGGAATCTTCGTCGCTGCAAACGGGGGTTTCGCTGGCTTTATCATTTTTTCTCAGCCTTCCTCTTCTGTTTCACAATCGGACAGATTAGACATTCGCGGTAATGTAGTGCCAAGTAGGAGTGATAGAATTTTCTCCAGGCACGATCAATTTCGTGGTTTATTATGAGATCGTTCATCCGGTTCTTTTCCGATACGCCTTCTAACGATCCACCATTTTAACGTAGCGATTCTGAGCTTGTACCCGTACATCTGATAGATCATCTGCTGGATCGAGCGAATATCCATCCATTGACGAATCTGATGAAAAAAGAAATCTCGAACGCGTAAAAAGACCTGTCTCGCGGGCAATTTCATAGCAATCGTGTATCTCTGCCATAATTTCCCCAACCGACCCCATACTACAGGGCAAACAGTAATGATCATCCCTAATTGCTGTGCTTTCCAGATTACGCGCCCTAAATCTTGTCTTTGTGGATAGCCTATCGCATGGATTCTAGTGTTGG
>Ga0137396_10002207_pt1 | contig 10587 bp, 6 predicted proteins | sample czc16metaG_FD_108284 | JGI IMG/M metagenome (GOLD analysis project Ga0137396, IMG submission 108284) | Vadose zone soil microbial communities from Angelo Coast Range Reserve, California, USA - czcobulk3.16 metaG | ecosystem: Environmental > Terrestrial > Soil > Vadose zone | place: USA... | reverse complement strand
GCACACGCTGGCGCTGGGGGCATAGGAGACAGTGAAGCGTTCCGAGAGAAAATTCCGTCCGTCGAACAAAGCGTGGAAGGGCAGATAGTGCAGAAAGTCGTGGGGCACAATAATCAGATGTTCTGCCTTAAGTCGCTCCCGGATCGGAGCCACCAACTCCTGTTCGAGTTCACTCAGGTGCGTCAGGGTGGCCTCGTAGAGCGAAGCCGAAAAGTCTCGCGCGTAATCGGGGCCGAAACGGAATTTGGTGAGTTGAAACTGCAGCAGCCGGAACAGATTCTGGACCCGCGAGGCCTGTGTCAACGGAACGATTTCTAGCCGGTCGCGATTGAGCAGACAGACATAAAACCTCCCGCGAGCCTGGTAGTATTCGAGCAGCATGGTATTTGTGGGAATCATGGAGCGGATCGCTTCCAGTTCGATCGTGCCCGCGTTTTGAAGCGCGGTGAACTCTTCTTCCTCCGGAGGAAGCTCGCTTAAGGCCTGGGTCAATTGGTTCTCGCACTCCCGAGCCCGTTGGCGTAAACCCTCCTGATGATGGGACGAGCGTCGCTTGGTCTGCATCTCCTCCAGGGCAATCTGCCGGTAATACCAGTTGAGCTCCTCCCGAAGATGGCGCACCTTCTCGACCATAACGCTGCGAGTGCCCGTCGCGGCGGGCAGCGCGTGGGCCCGGAAGGCGATCAGGTCCGCCAGACTGCGGGACTTGGCCTGTTCGATGTACGCGAAAGCGCTCTCCTCGTTCTTCGGGCTACGCTTATCTTCCAGAGACATCCAGACCAGACTCTCATAGACGGCAAGCTTGTCTTTCAGGAAGGCAATTTTCAGTTCCTCTGCCCGGAGATGGCTGCGCAGATTTTCGAGCCTGGCATGCGCATTCCGGTATGCCTCAAAGGCGGCCGCCGGGTTGCCCAGCGCCTCTTCAACCTGCCCGAGGACAAAATAGGCTTGATGACCCAAAGCCGGCGAGTGGGCATGGTCGAATCGCGCCAACGCGGCGGCGCACGTTCGCCGGGCTGCTGTCAGCTCGCCTGCTTGCAGGTGCAACCGGGTCAGCAGGAGCTCGCAGAGCGCAGCTTTGCTGGACAAGGAAGATGTGGCAAAGAAGCGCAATGCCGCCCGGCAGCGAACCCGGGCCTGGGCATAGCCGCCATTCTGGTAGAGGACCAGCGCCTCGTACAAGTCGATCAGCGCGGGCCACAGGCGATTCTTCTCGCGAGTGAAGAGTTCGCGCGCCCGGTCGAACAATTGCAGCGCACTGGTGATCTTGCCTTGATGCGCGGTAGCGATGGCCAGAAACGCCAAGGCCTTAGCGGCCTCGTACTGCATCTCCAGCTCCTTGAAGCCGACAAAGGCCTGCTGGGCAAGCTCGGCGCCTTCTTCGATCAGATTTAGCTCCAGATACATTTCTGACTGGTCCAGGTCGCACAGAGCCTTGTGGTAGGCGTCGCCCGCGGTGGCGCAGAATTGGCGAGTGGCCTGATAGAGTTCGATGGCTCGCGTGTATTCCCCCCGCAGGTAGTACAAGTAGGCGATGTTATAGTCCGCCTCGGCAACCAGCAGCGGCATGCCGTGCTGCTCGCAATAGGAGCGAGCTTCCTGATAGGTCTGCAGGGCCTGAGCGAACTCATCCAGGCTGATGTAGCATACCGCCAGGTTGCGCAGCGCGATGGCGACATCTTCCGCCTCGCCCCGCTTGCGGAATTCGCTGTAGGCGGCCTTGTAGGACTCGAGCGCTTCCGCGAAGCGATCCTGACGGTACAGGATATTGCCGATGTGCAGCTCCAGGCGCGCCAAGCGCACCCGATCCCCGTGCTTTTCAAAGATCTCCCGCGCTTTCTGGGCGTACGCGAAGGCCTGTTCATACCGGCCCAGATAGATGAGGGGCTGCACTGAGCCGCTGAGCGTGCGGCCCACATCAATTGTTTTTCGCAGACGTTTAAACAGAGCGAGGGCGGCCTGGTAACGCCTCAGAGCGGGCTGGTATTTCCTCCGCAGGTATAGGACGTGGCCGGTGGCGCGCAGGCTCTGCGCTCGACAGTAGTCATCGTCCAGTTTTTCGGCGAGCCAGGTTGCGGCCTGCGCCAGGCGGTCCGCCTGTTGCAGATCCACGCGCGCGAGTTTGACGGTCTCCTCGTAGAGCCGCTCGATCATCGCGGGGTGGTGGAGCTGCGGGTGGTGCCGGAAAATCTTTCGCCGCGCTCGCTCGTCCGCCAAGCGCGCCAGTTGGCTGATGAAATGACTTTGGTCTTGGTCTTGGCTCAGGGCTTGAGCGACCATGGTTAGAAACCTGCTTCTTCTAGGATCTTCTTCAGGCGATTCAAGCAGCGCCCTCGAATGAATCCGATGGAGCCCGTCGCCAACCCCAGGCGCCGCGCTACTTCTTCGTAAGGAATTGGAGGCTCTTCGTAGAACAGGAGCCGCACCATTTCTTGGCAGCGCTCTGGAAGTCGCGCGATCGATTCCCGCACGATTTGCTCCTGCTCCAGTTCCTGCACGAACTCAGGCGGCACCGTGCCCATCTCTTGGAGCTCCCCCTCTTCGGTTTCGTGCTGTTCGCGGTCGTCTTGTCGCCGCTGCTTGGTCTTCCAGTGATAACATTTGTGGTTGGTGACGGTAATCAGCCAGGAGCGCAGCGATTCGGTCTTGCGTAAGCGCGAAAGCTGAGAAAACAGCTCCAGGCAGACGGCTTGAAAGATGTCGGCCGCATCCTCTTGAGTGGCGCTATATCTGAGGGGGATGGAAAAAATCAGATTCTTGTACCTGGATATGAGGGCTGACCAGGCTTGCTCGTCCCCGCTCAAACACTCCTGCACTAAGCGCGAATCGCTCCACGTCAATGCCGGAGCGGTCGCGCCTGGCGACGACAGAAGTCTTCGGATTCGAGCTCTCACACTCATGGACGAACAAATCGGCCAGAAGCAGGCCTCCCACTGCCTCCTGAGTCCGTTACCCAGCTTCCTTGCGGGCAGCCTGCGTTTCGGTGGAACCCTCTTCCGAAAAAAAGAAAGAAGGAAGAGCCTTCCCTTCTTCAATTGCCCTGCCGCGCGGTAACTGGAGTTTGCCGGGCAAATCTTTTCCGGTCAAGAGAAACTACGAACTGCTTGAAGCAAGAGTTAGTCACGCGATTCCCCGGGAGTGAAGTTTGCTTTTTAAGCGAGCGTGTAGTAAAGGGAGAAGGAGTGAGAAAGCTCTCAGGATTGTGGCCGGATGAGCACAGAGCAAGTTTCCAGGGTTCCCGATCTATCCTCGTTGAAGATCGATGATCGCTCGCGCAACAGCGGACGAACGGGCAAACGGTTGAGCCTGTTCGCAGCCGGACTGGGCGCGGTTGTTCTGCTGGCGGGTTTTGTGTTCGCGTTCAAGGGCCAGAAGCCTGCTGTGGAAGTGGGTATCGCGCGCGGCGCGGGGAACTCCAATGCCGCCGCGCTCCTCAATGCCAGCGGCTACGTAACCCCGCGCCGGCGCTCCACGGTGGCGGCCAAGATCACCGGACGGGTAACCGCTGTGTTGGCCGAGGAAGGCATGCGCGTGAAGGCGGGACAAGTGCTGGCAACTCTGGACAACGCGGATGCGTGAACACGCCTCGAATCCGCTAAAGCCGACCGCGATGCGAGTGCTGCGTCCATCGCGGACTTGGAGGTAAATCTGGCCAACGCCGAGCGGGAGCTACGACGCGCGCGCGAGCTGCAGGCGTCCGGAGTTCAGAGCGTGCAAGCTCTGGATCAGGCGCGGACAACTGCGGACAGCCTGCGCGCAAGAATAGCGCTGGCCAGAGAACAGGTGCGCGCCGCCGATGCCCGGATCAACGTGGCCCAGCAGGATTTAGAGAACACCACGGTCCGCGCGCCGTTGGCCACGGCCGCGTTCTCGGCGGTAGCGGCGAATCTCCAGGTTGATCTCGCGCAAGGAGAGCTGATCGAGCCGGTTGGCCTTAGCCTCACGCCGGATTTCTGCGAGCGCGCTCGGTAGTTTCGCAAAGTTCCTGAGGTAGTCCTCTAGGCTCACGACCACCGCCAGGGGCTCGCCGCGCTTGTCCACGACAAACCGCTGTTGGTTTTGTTTGACCCGCTTGAGAATCTGCCCGAATTGCGTCCGGGCGGTCAGGGCGGGTACGATTTTCGCCACAATCTTGGTTGTTTTGATGGCGATTCCCTCCCACTCAGATCGAGGTGAACTAAATAATTAGTGCAGTTTCCATTGTAGCGTTTCCTCAGAAGTGAAGCTCAGACCTCCTAAAAGCGGCGCCCTGACGCAAACGAGGTACCCGGTGTAGGGCACGACATGTCGTGCCCGGACCTGTGCTAGTTTCCGAGCCCACAAACTTCTTTACAGCGCCCGAACTCCCCCAATATTATGAACAGGGGGCCTCCGCATCAGGGAAAATTTCCCGAGACTGAGGCCCTGAATTGCAGTGCATGAATTCTAACGACAGCAATGATGTCCAGCACCTCGCCGCCGTCTTCAGCCGCGTCCCGCGATTTTCGCGGCAATGATCTCAACCCAGATCTTGTCTCGTCGACCGGCCTTGAGTGGGCTCACCCCATTGTTGGAGAATGGTTCGTCAATAAGTTCGGCACGCCCACGGAGCCGCAGCAGCAGGGCTGGCCGCACATCCTGGCGGGGAAAGCCACTCTCATCTCGGCGCCTACCGGTTCGGGAAAAACGCTAGCAGCGTTTCTGGCCTGCATCGATCGCCTGGTGCGCAAAGCCCTGGCGGGCGAGCTGGTGGACCAAACCGAAGTTCTCTACGTCTCGCCCTTGAAGGCGCTGGGAAACGATATCCAGCGGAACCTGGAAACTCCGCTGGGCGAAATCCTGCAACTGGCGGGTCAGCGCGGACTCCTCATGCCGGAGATCCGCGCCGCGGTGCGCACCGGCGACACCCTGATGCACGAGCGTCGCGCCATGCTTCGGCGCCCGCCACACATCCTTGTTACGACGCCGGAGTCGCTCTACATCCTGCTGACGGCAGAAAAGAGCCGCGAAATCCTGAAGACCGTGGAGACGGTAATCGTGGACGAGATCCACGCTGTCGCCGACGATAAGCGCGGCTCGCACTTGGCGCTCTCCCTGGAGCGATTGGAGGCTTTGACTAACCGTCCCCCCATTCGGATTGGCCTCTCCGCCACGCAAAACCCGATTGAGTTGATTGCGCGTTTTTTGGCCGGGAGCAACCGGCCGGACCCGGTGATCGTCCACATTGAAAACCCGCGCCAGCTCGACATCGCTGTCGAAGTCCCCGCCAGCGAGCTGGGGCCCATTGCATCGAACGAGATGTGGGACGAGATTTACCAGCGTATCGCCGAACTGGCGCGGCAGCACCGCTCGACATTGGTGTTCGTTAACACGCGGCGGTTGGCGGAGCGCGTGGCCCACCACCTGGGCGAACGTTTGGGCAAAGATGCGGTTGCCGCGCACCATGGAAGCCTCTCTCGCAAGCTGCGCCTTGCGGCGGAAAAGAAGCTCAAGGCAGGCGAGGTGCGAGTGCTGGTGGCCACGGCATCGCTGGAACTGGGGATAGACATCGGCACTGTGGATCTGGTGTGCCAGATCGGCTCGCCGCGCTCGATTGCTGTCGGCTTGCAACGCGTCGGACGCGCGGGCCACTGGCGCGGCGCCGTCCCCAAAGGCCGCATCTTCGCCACTACCCGGGACGAGTTGCTGGAATGCGCCGCGCTGGTGCGCGCCATTCGCTCCGGCGACCTTGACCGCATCGCCATTCCAGAAGCGCCCCTGGATATTCTGGCGCAACAGGTGGTCGCCATGTGCGCGGCGGAGGACTGGAAGGAAGATGAGTTGTTTGCTCTGGCGCGCCGCTCTTATCCGTATCGGGAACTGCCTCGGGCGGACTTTGACGCCATCGTGGAGATGCTCTCCGAGGGCATCGCCGCGCGCCGCGGACGTTACGGGGCGTACCTGCACCGCGACCGCGTGAACGGGCGCCTGCACGCGCGGCGCGGCAGCCGTCTTGCGGCCATCACCAGCGGGGGCGCAATTCCCGACAACGCGCTGTACACCGTGATCGCGCAGCCCGAAGGCACCGTGGTGGGCACGGTGGATGAAGACTTCGCCGTGGAAAGCTTGAGCGGCGACATCATTCTTCTGGGCAACACTTCCTGGCGTATTCGGCGCGTGCAATCCGGAAGCGTGCTCGTAGAGGACGCTCACGGGGCGCCTCCCAGCGTTCCGTTCTGGCGCGGCGAGGCTCCGGCGCGTACCCCCGAGCTTTCCCAGCAGGTGGCGGAACTGCGCGAAAAGATCAGTGCTCTGATCCCGAACGTCTCCCCTGGGCTCGCCGCGGGGAGTTCGCCCGAAGTGACCGCGGCTGTGAAGTGGCTGCAAGAGGAATGCGGGCTGGACGACGCGGGCGCGGAGCAGGCGGTGGAATATATCGTCGCCGGGCGCGCGGTGCTGGGAGCAGTTCCCACCCAGAAAACCATTATCGCGGAACGATTCTTCGACGAAAGCGGCGGCATGCAGCTCGTGATTCACGCGCCGTTCGGAGGCCGGATCAACAAGGCTTGGGGGCTAGCGCTGCGCAAACGATTTTGCCGCTCGTTCAATTTCGAGCTGCAGGCCGCTGCCACGGACAACGGCCTGAATATCTCCCTGGCTGAGCAACACAGCTTTCCTTTGTCGGACGTTTTTCAGTTTCTCCATCCTGCCTCTATTGAGGAGGTGCTGGAGCAAGCTGCGCTGGCCTCCCCCATTTTCACCACGCGGTGGCGCTGGGACGCGGGCCGCGCCCTGGCGCTGCTTCGCTTCAGGAACGGGAAGAAAGTTCCGCCTCAAATCCAACGCATGCGCGCTGATGATCTGCTGGCTTCTGTCTTCCCGGAGGCTGTTGCCTGCCAGGAAAACACAGTAGGAGATATCCGGATCCCCGAGCATCCGTTGATGCGGGAGGTGATGAAAGACGTCCTGACCGAGGCGATGGACGTCGAAGGCCTGAAGCAGGTCTTGTCGGGGATCGCAGATGGCAGCATCCGATGCTTGTCAGTGGATACTCCTGTTCCTTCGCAATTTTCCCACGAGATTCTGAACGCCAACCCCTATGCTTACCTGGATGACGCTCCTCTGGAGGAGCGACGCGCGCGCGCCGTGGAGATGCGCCGGGCATTGCCCGAAGCTGTGGTTTCGGAAGTAGGGCGGCTCGACCCGGCAGCCATCGCTGAAGTGTGCGCCGATGCATGGCCGGACGTGCGCGATGCCGATGAACTTCAGGATGCGCTGCAAACGTTGATCGCCCTGCCGGAATCTCAGGAGCTAAAGGCCATAAGTTCCTGGGAGAGTTCCGATAGCATGGTGGACGGAGTGCCCCCAGTCGTGGCCCCGTCTCAAGTCGCGCACTTCCGGACAGCCTTGCAAGAATCGACTTCCGCCTGGGGCGAATTCTTCGGTCAACTCGTCTCGGATCGGCGCGCCGGACGCGCTGTTGTCAACGGTCAAACTTACTGGGTAGCGGCGGAGAGGGCCAAAACTTTTGTGCAGATCTTCCCTGGCGCACGATTTGAGACGCCGATGCCCGAAGTCGAAGCTTCCGTGCCCCTGAGAGAGGACGCGCTGCTGGCCTTGGTGACGGGGTGGATGGCCCACACGGGCCCAGTCACCGCGCCGGAGCTAGGCGACGCGGTTGGACTTCCCGCGTTGGAAGTGGAAAAAGCTATGTTGCGGCTCGAGGCGAGCGGCATGGTGTTGCGCGGACGGTTCACGGATACGGCTCGCAGCGAGACCGAGTGGTGCGAACGGCGGCTGCTCGCGCGCATCCACCGGCTTACACTGGGAAAGCTCCGAAAACAGATCGAACCCGTGACGGCGGCTCAGTTCATGCGCTGGCTGCTGCGCTGGCAACACGTCGCGCCGGGAACGCAGCTTGCCGGTGAGCGCGGGACTCTCGAGGTGCTTCGGCAGCTCCAGGGTTTTGAGGCAGCCGCAAACGCGTGGGAAGGGCAGATCCTTGCCCGGCGGATCGCCTATTACGACCCAAACGTTCTGGATCAGCTTTGCCTGACCGGAGCCGTGGGATGGGGACGGCTCTCACCGCACCCCGCCACGCTCGAGGACTCGGCTGAGGGAGGCCGCCGGGTCGTGCCTACCAGTGTCGCCCCGATCACCTTTTTCGTGCGCGAAGACGCCGACTGGATGATTCCACAGCGCACGGAAGCCAGCCGGGAGGAGATGCGCGGGCTCAGCCAAGCCGCGCGCGAAGTTCTGGAGTTCCTGCGCCAGCGAGGCGCGTCGTTTTTCGCCGACATTGTGCGGGGCACCAGTAAACTGAAGGCAGAGGTGGAGACCGCACTCTGGGAGCTGGTGGCGGCGGGCATGATCACGGCCGACGGCTTCGATAACTTGCGGGCCTTAATTGATCCTAAACGGCGCGCGGGGCAAGGCCGCGGGCGCAGTGTGCGTCCCCGGCACAGCGCCGGACGCTGGTCGTTGCTGTATCCCGGTGAAGTTGCGGACCGGGCGCGGGCGTTGGAGGCCATCTGCTGGATGCTGCTCAAGCGCTATGGTGTAGTCTTCCGCGAACTGCTGACACGGGAAAGCATCCTGCCAAGGTGGCGTGAGGTGCTGATCGCTTTCCGACGCTTGGAAGATCGAGGGCAAGTGCGCGGAGGAAGGTTTGTGAGCGGCTTCCTGGGCGAACAGTTTGCAGCGCCGGTGGCGGTGGAATCCTTGCGGGCAATCCGCCAACTCCCACCTTCCGGGGAAGCCATGACCCTCTCTGCGGCCGACCCGCTGAACCTGGTGGGGATTCTGGTGCCCGGTGAGCGGGTGCCAGCCGTTTCGGGCAAGCTCGTCACCTATCGTGATGGAGTTCCTGTCGCCGCCGAGCAGAGCGAAACAAGAGTCCAGAGCATGGCCGCGGCAGTTTGAGCCGATTTACCGAATCACGCGCCCCGCATGGCCACCTGAACCTGAGCTGCCTACCGTTGTAGGGAGTGCATGCGCCGCTTTGCCGAAACGTGTGAAGCCGTTGCCGCAACGACCAAGAAGAACGAAAAGGTGCGGCTGGTGAGCGCGTATTTGAGTTCCCTTCCATTGACCGATGCTGCCTGCGCCGCCGTCTTCTTTACCGGCCAGGCCTTTCCCCGTTGCGAGGAGAAAGTGTTGGCTGTGGGCGGCGCACTCATTTGGCAGGCTGTGGGGCGATTGGCGGAGCTGGATTCAGACACCATGGCTGAGGTCTACCGCAAGCATGGCGACCTGGGCGCAATGGCCGAAGAAGTGCTCCAGAACCGAACCGCCCCGAGAGGACTTTCACTTGGGGAGGTTGCTGCCGCGTTCGAGGAACTCGCCAACTGCCGCGGTTCTGCACAAAAGCTCGCCCTGGTCGAAGAATTACTGCGGCGAACTGAACCAGTCGTAGCGAAATACATCATCAAGATTGCGACCGGGGAGTTGCGCATCGGCTTGAAAGAGAACCTGGTGGAAGAGGCCATCGCACAGGCTTTCGATCGGCCTCTGGAGCAGGTGCGTCGCGCCAGCATGCTAACTGGAGATATTGGAACCACGGTGCGTCTAGCCGCGGCCAACGAGCTTGCGGCAGCTCCCCTACGGCTTTTCCACCCCATTGGCTTCATGCTCGCTAGCCCCGCCGAAACCCCGGCTGAAGTGCTCGAAAACTTTCCCGCGGGCGTGCTCGTGGAGGACAAGTACGACGGCATCCGCGCCCAGGCTCATAAGAGTGGGCAGAAGGTGATGCTGTTTTCCCGCACCCTGGACGAAATCGTCGAATTTCCCGAGCTCTTCGCGCCGCTGGCTGCGCTCCCAGGGGAATTCATTCTCGACGGGGAAATCCTCGCCTGGCGCGATGGTCGCCCCTTGCCTTTCACGGAACTGCAGAAGCGACTCGGCCGCAAGCAGCCCGACCTGTGGCTTAGCCACGAGATTCCAGTGAGCTTCGTCGTTTTCGACCTCCCCTACCAGGATAAGGAACCATTGCTCGATGCGCCGCTTGCCGAGAGACGTCAACGTCTTGGTCTGCTCTTGGATGGGGCTCGCGCGCCTCAACTCAAACTGGCCCCTATGGGCTTCTGCGCGTCAAGCGAAGAGCTCCAGCGTGCCTTCGATGCCGCGCTGGCGCGCGGCCACGAAGGAGTGGTGGCCAAAGCGCGGGAGTCGCCGTACACGCCGGGAAGGCGCGGTCGGTTCTGGTTCAAGTTGAAGCAGCCGCTCGGCACCCTCGACGTTGTGGTCACGGCGGTCGAGTACGGGCACGGCAAGCGTCGAGGTCTCCTCTCTGATTACACATTTGCGGTGCGCGACAAAGACGGTCTGGTGACGATTGGCAAGGCCTACTCTGGCTTGACGGACGTGGAAATCCGCCAATTCACCGATTACTTCCTAAACCATACGATTGAGGATCAAGGTTTTCGGCGTCGCGTCGAGCCTACCGTGGTGCTGGAAGTGGCGTTCAATAACATCCAGCGCTCCAGCCGCCACGAAAGCGGTTATGCGCTGCGCTTCCCCAGAATCGTGCGCCTGCGCCCGGACAAGTCAGTGGAAGAGATTGATACGCTCGAACGCGTAAGAGAGCTATACGAGAAGCAAGCCCCCGAGGGGGCCGACGAAGCCTAGAAG
>Ga0137396_10002206_pt1 | contig 10589 bp, 6 predicted proteins | sample czc16metaG_FD_108284 | JGI IMG/M metagenome (GOLD analysis project Ga0137396, IMG submission 108284) | Vadose zone soil microbial communities from Angelo Coast Range Reserve, California, USA - czcobulk3.16 metaG | ecosystem: Environmental > Terrestrial > Soil > Vadose zone | place: USA... | reverse complement strand
GAGGCTGCCTTCGACTTCGTTGTGAACCATAGGCTCGGCGCGGAAGCAGGAGGCATCGGCGGCGGAAATGCCGATGGCCGGCGCACCTTCGGCGGAGATGGCGGAGGCGAGGCGTTTGTTCAGAAGGCCAGCAAAAACCATCACGGCAACATCGCGGGTTTCACGGTTGGTGACGCGCAGACCTGCGACGAAATTGCTTTCGATGCCCATGCGTTTGAGCGTGGCGGTGAAAAGACGGCCGCCGCCGTGCACAACGAGAATCTCGTGGCCCTGTTGCGCGAGCGCGGCGATTTGCCGGGCGAGGGCGCGCACGACGGCGTCGTCTTCGAGTAAGGCTCCAGCCAGTTTGATGACAGTCTTCATTGGAGTGCGGTTTGCTCCTCGATGCCTAACATAAGATTGAAATTTTGAACGGCCTGGCCTGCCGCGCCCTTGCCGAGATTGTCGAGGCAGGAGACGACGATGAGGCGCTTGCCGGAGTTGTCCAGAGAGAAACCGATATCGCAGAAATTGGTATGCGCGACATGTTGCAGCTCAGGGAGCGAGCCAGCGGGCCAGATGCGCACCATGGGGCGGCCGGTGAAGAATTTGCGGAAGACGGTTTCGATGGCTTCGGCGGAATACGCCGCGCCGAGCGTGACGTAGATAGTGGAAAGAATTCCGCGAGCCAGCGGGAGGAGATGCGTGGAGAAGATGATGCGATCTTCGGGCAAGCCGATGTGCTCGAGTATTTCCGGCGTGTGGCGGTGGGAGAAAAGGTTGTAGGCCTTGAAATTTTCGTCGCCCTCGACGAAGTGGAGGTCGCGACGGGGATCTTTGCCCGCGCCGCTGGCACCGGACTTGCAATCGCGAACGACTCTGCTGCCATCGGCGATGAGGCCAGCTTCGGCGAGGGGGCGCAGGGCGAGTATCACGCTGGTGGCATAGCAGCCAGGATTGGCGACAAGGCGCGAGGTGGCGACCTCGGTAGCGTATAGCTCGGGAAGGCCGTAGACAGCTTCGCTTAACCAGCTTGCGTGGGGAGTAGGGAGCTTGTACCAAGACGCGAACGTATCAGCGGAACGAAAACGGAAGGCGCCGCTGAGATCGACGACGCGGAGGCCGGCTTCGAGCAGAGCGGGCGCGATTTCCGCAGACACTTCGTGCGGCGTGGCAAGAAAGGCGGTGCCCGCATGGCTGGAGGTAATCTCGGAGACGGAAAGCGAGCGCAGGGGCGCTTCACCGACTCCGCGGAGCTGCGGGAAAAGCTCGGCAAGGCACTTTTTGCCTTGCGTCTCGCGAACGTAGAAAACGGGTGACTTCACGGCGGGATGGCGCAAGAGAATGCGCGCCAGTTCGAAACCGGTGTAGCCGGTGACACCTACGACGGCGAGTTGTTCGGGCTTTCTCATTTCAAACGCGGCGGCTCACCAGGGATTCGATTTTTTTCTGGAGGGATTCGCGGGTTTTTTTGTCCGGCGTGATGATCAGGACGGTATCATCGCCGGCGATAGTGCCGGCGGTTTCCGGAAATTTGGCGGCGTCCACGGCGGCGGCAAGGGGCTGCGCGCCTCCGGGAGGGGTCTTCAAGACAAGCAAATTCACCGCCGGGCGAATGTCCTGAAGAAACTCGCTGAGAGCGCGAGCCAGGGAAGGCAGGCCGTTTGTGTCTTCGGGCAGCCCGCTGGCGGTGCGATACCCTTCCTGAGTTTTGACCAGGCGAAGCTCCTGGAGATCGCGGGAAAGCGTAGCTTGCGTAACGCGCAACTTTTGCGCGGCGAGGCGGCGGCGCAGATCTTCCTGGTTGGAGATGGAAGCGTCGGAGATGAGGCGCAGGATCTGGCCGTGGCGAAATGTTTTACTGGTATTCATGGCGCGGTTAAAATATGCACTCACCTGTATATTTATACGGCTAAGGTCCGTAGATGTCAAGGCGAACTTGGGATTTTCTGGAAACGGACTGTCCGAACGGACATGGATAGAACGGAAGTACAGCTAATGCAGGATTCGCACCACCGCGCAGGTGTGTAGTGGATTCTTGGGGCCAGTAATGTTACTTATCAAAATAGCTTTCGCGCCACATGGGAACACGCTGCCAAACCGCAGGATGCAAGAACGACTCGCCGCCGGCCCTAGCCGAGGCGCAACTGTGCGTGCTGCACTTCACGCTGTCGCTGGAGAGCGGGTGCGCGGAGATGCGCCGGGAGACGGCGCTGGGCACCACGGGACACGAGCGGCAGCGGGAGATCATGCGCTTCATCACGGAAAACGGGGAGAAGCTGGCGCGCGTGGCGACCAGCGGGCTGCACCTCACCGATGATTTGAAGGCACGGATTTTAAGCACGTTTCTTACGTTGATGAATCTTCGGGAGAATTTGGACCGGGCTTCGATGCGGTCGTCTTACGGGCGGCACACGGTTCCTCGGTAGGGCGGGCTTCACCCTTCAGCCAAGTCGTGAGCCTCGGTGCTAGGGGCGCAGCTGTGGCGCGTCCCTGCAGGCAACGAGAGCGCCGCACTCCAAAAAATTTAGGCGCCGATGTAGCGGGCGTAGAGGGAGCGAGCGACGGCGGGATCCTTAGTGCCTTTGAGGATGGCGCGGCCGTCGGAGAAGACGGTCATTTCGTAGGGCGGGATGCGGAAGCGCAACAGGAATTCGTTGTGGCGGACGTCGGAGACGGTGGAAGCGAGACGGCTTTTGAGCATGGCCAGATCGAGAGCGCGGCTGCGTTCGTGAATCTGAACGGAATCGCGGCCGCACATGGTGATTTGGGGCTGGGCCTGGCCCTCGAGGTAGGTGAATTCGCGGCGAGCGCAGGCACGGCAGTCCGGGTTGCGCGCAATGCGGAGAGATTGGAAGTGGCCGGTCCAGACGTCGCAGGAGATGAGGCGGCCATGCAGGGCGTCGGTGCGGCCAGCCAAAAGTTTCATGGCCTCGGCGGCCTCAAGGGAGGCGATTAGATTGACGATGGGGCCGAGGACGCCGATGGTGTCGCAGGTTTCTTCGAGGCCGTGCTGCTGCGTTTCCAGCAAACAGGCGAGGCAAGGCGTCGTTCCGGCGCGGATGGTCATGGTGAGGCCGTAGCTGGCGACGGCGGCGGCGTAAATCCAGGGCTGGCCATTTTGGACGGCAAAATCGTTGATCAGAAAACGCGTCTCGAAATTGTCGGTGCCATCGAGAATGAGGTCGAAGCGGGCGAGCAGGTCAGCGGCGTTTCGCGGACTGAGGTCGGCCACGATGCCTTCGATGGAACCAGTGGAATTGACGGAGCGGAGCTTGCGCTCGGCGGCGATGGCTTTGGGGAGCGCGACGAGGGCGTCGGCTTCGTCAAAGAGGGTTTGGCGCTGAAGATTCGAGGGCTCGACAAAATCGCGATCGACAATGCGCAGTTTTCCGACGCCAGCGCGCACCAGGAGATTTGCGACGGCGGCACCGATTGCGCCGCAGCCGACGATGACGGCGCTGGAGGCGAGTAGGCGCTGTTGGCCTTCCTCGCCAATCCCGGCGAAGAGAACTTGCCGCGAGTATTTTTCGTGCAGAGAAGGGTTCACTTTGTGGCGGCCTTTGTGGAGCGGTTCAAGCCGACGAAAAAGCGCAGGCCTGCGCTGCCATTTGCGTTCCGCTATTTATGATAGCGCCAAAGTTCGCGGGACAGGCAACGCCGCTATGCTACGCTTCGTCTGAGCCAGTGGAAGCATGAAAGCGCATTGTGAGGAAGGGTTCCGCAAGATTGTGGCGGCCGCACTCCTTATGGGAGTTGCGCAAGGGCGCGCGCAGGCGCAGCAAGAAACGGCAGCGGGACAGGTGAGCGCCGCCGAAAATGTCGTTGCGGTACGAATTGTGACGGAAGACGGACGCGTGCTTTCGGAAGCGCCCGCAGGATTGCCCATTTCGATTGGAAAGCCGCTGGACCGCGAACAGGTGGCGGAGAGCATCCGGGCGCTCTATCGCACGGGGGATTACGCGGATTTGCGAGCGATGGCGACGCCGATGGACAGCGGAGTGCGCGTCGACTTCGTGGTGCGGGAGCAACTGTTTTTCAATCAGGTGATCATTCATGGCTTGGTGTCTCCGCCCACGGAGGCTTCGGCGATTGCGGCGGTGCAGCTTGTGTTGGGGGAGCCGTACCAAGCGGATGCGGTGAACGAGGGGTTGGAGCGGTTGCGGGAGCTGCTGCGGGAAGAGGGGCTCTATGAGGCACAGGTCTCGGCGCAGACCGTGCCGCATCCGGAGAATCACCAGATGGACGTGGTCATCGACATACAGTCGGGGCTGCGCGCACGCATCAAGGAGATTCAGCTCAAGAACGGGACGGAGTACCGGGACGCGGAGATTCTTTCGCAGTCGAAACTGAAAGTGGGGCGGGGGCTTACCGCGGCACACGTGCAGCGCGGGAGTTCGCGCGTACGCAAGTTCCTGGTGAAAACGGGGCACCTGAACGCGCGCGCGGTGGTGCGGCGGGGAACGTACGACGCCAAAAGCAACACGATCCCATTGGAGCTGGAGGTCACAGAAGGACCAAGGGTGCGAATTGCGGTGACGGGGGCGAAATTTTCCGGCGGAGAGCTGAAGAAGCTGGTGCCGGTGTACCAGGAGGGGGCGGTCGACGCGGACTTGCTGGAAGAAGGCAAGCGCAACATTCGCGAGCGCCTGGAGCGCGACGGATATTTCGACGCAGAGGTGGAGTACGCGACGAGCACGAACGAGGTGACGCTGAAGAACGGGCGCAAGGGAAGCGAAGAGGTGATCACATATCGCGTGGAGCGCGGCGACCGGCACAGGCTGCTGGGGATCGAGATCATAGGGAATCACTATTTCGATACCGAGTTGCTGCGCAGCCGCCTGACGATTTACCCGAAGGCATACGCGACGCGGGGACGGTTCAGCCGGAGGCTGCTGGAATCTGACCGGGACTCGATGCGGAATTTGTATTTGGCGAACGGATTCCTGGAAGCGACGGTGGATGGGCAGGCGCTGGACAACTACAAGGGTAAGGAAGGCGACCTGGTGATTCGTTTTGCGATTCAGGAAGGGAAGCAAACGCGTGTGGCATCGCTAAACATCGAGGGAATTCACGCGTTCAAGGAAGACGAGTTGCTGGGCGTGGTGGCGTCAACCCCGGGCCAGCCTTACTCGGAATTCAACATGGCCACCGACCGGGACAACATTCTGGCGATGTACTTCAACGATGGGTTTCCGGAGGCGAGGTTCACGGCGACGGCGGAGAAGGTAAACGGGGAAGCGAACAAAGCTGGCGCGGGGACCGGCAAGGAAACGCAAGCTGGAGCGGCAGCGAACAGCGCACAGAAAGCCGACAAAACCAAGAAGGCGGATAAGACAGGGGACGGCGAGGCGTTTCAAGGCGATTTCATGAGGGTGGTGTATCGCATCGAGGAAGGGCCGCAGACGCGGGTGCGAAGGATTTTGTTGACGGGCTACGAACATACGCGGCCGGGAGTAGTGCGGCGGGAGGTCCGGGTGAAGTCCGCCGCGCCGTTGCGGCAACGAGAGGTGGTGGAGTCGCAGCGGCGGTTGTACAACCTGGGAGTTTTCAACCGGGTGACGATCCAGCCTCAGAACCCGAATGGGACGGACACGGACAAGGATATCGTGGTGTTGGTGGAAGAGGCGAAGCGCTACACACTGGCGTATGGAGGAGGTTTTGAGGTGCAGCGGCTGGCGAGCACAACGAATCCGGCAGGAAGCGAGGTGCAAGCGGCGGTGCGGGGGATTCTGGAGATCAGCAAACTGAATCTGACGGGGCGAGGTGATTCACTTTCGTTGAAGCTGCGGGGCAGCACGATCGAGGACCGGGCGCTGCTGGGATATAGCCACCCGAATACGTTCAGCGACCCGCACCTGAATTTGCAGGTCACGGCGTACACGGAGAGAACGCAGGACATCAATACGTTCACACAGACGCGGTACGAGGGCGCGGTGGAGATGAACGATCGGGTGACACCGCGGACCTCGCTGCTGTATCACTACGCTTTCCGCAAGGTGCTGGTTTCCAACTTAAACGCGACTATTCCGGCGGTGGAGATTCCGCTATTCAACGCGCCGACGCTGGTGTCGCAATTTGGAGCAGGTTGGGTGCGGGATGCGCGGGACAATCCGGCGGATGCCACGAAGGGGAATTTCAACAGCGCGGACTTCAGCGTCGCTACTACCAGCATCGGCTCAAGCGCGAGCTTCTTGCGCTTTTATTATCAAAATTCGACCTACTACCCAATCAGGCGCCGATTCAGCTTCGCACGCTCGATTCGCATCGGAATATTGGAGCCGTTTGGCGACACGGTTTCACTGACCTTCCCTGCGCAGACGACGGCGCCATTGCCAACTGTGATTCCGCTGCCAGAGAGATTCTTTGCGGGCGGCGGCACATCGCTGCGCGGATTTGCGCTGAACCAGGCCGGCCCGCGCGATTCGGTTACCGGATTCCCGGTCGGCGGGCAGGCGCAGCTCATTCTGAATCAGGAGTTTCGCTTCCCGATGCGGCTGCCTTTCATCGGCACGGCAGTGAGTGGCGCGCTGTTTTACGACGGCGGGAATGTGTACAGCCGGCTGAGCCGGGTGACTTTGCGGCCGTACCCGCCCAAGCCGGTTTTCTTTCCCAACTCCACACAGTGCGAATTCAATTGCACCAACGAGCTGAATTATTTTGCGCACACGGTGGGACTGGGATTTCGGTACTCCACGCCGGTGGGCCCGATTCGCATCGACCTCGGCTACCAGATCAACCGGCCGCAATTTGTTACGCCGATCTGCCCCAGTGGGGCCGCGTCGGTTGACTGTCTAAAAGGGACTATGTTTGGTTTCCAGGCAACGCGGCTGCCGGGCTTTCAGATTTTCTTTAATCTGGGATCAACCTTCTGATGCCCCGCTACTGGAGCTACGTGCCGACCGGAGCGCTGTTCGCGCTGGCGGCGACGTGTGCGCCAAGCCAGGAGCTCCTCGACCAAATCGCGGCTCGCGTGGAGAGCGACATCATCCTGCGAAGCGAAGTGCGCACGCTGAGCAGGTACCAGATGCTGGCGGATGGAAAATCGGAAAGCGACCCCGCGATTCTGGACCGGCTTATCGACCAGTGGATCGTAAGGAACGAAGCGAATACGGCGCGCTTCCCGCACCCCGCGGACGCAGAAATTGTCCAAGGAGTAGAGCATCTGCAAGCATCGTTCGCATCTCCGGAGGAATTCCAGGCGCGAAAAAAACAATCGGGGTTGAGCGATAAAGACATCCAACGAATGGTCGCGGAACAACTGTATCTGAGCAATTATCTGGACTCGAGGTTTCGTCCGGCGGTTCAGGTGGACGCGAGGCAGGTGGAGGACTTTTACCAGCAAGCGGTGGTCCCGCGGGCAAGGGCGCGCAACCAGGCTCCGCCGCCGCTGGATGCCTCGCGCGAATACATACAAGAGGCGCTGGTGCAGCGAGGGATCAACGAGCAGGCGGAGGTCTGGCTAAAGGAAAGCCGGGCGCGTTTGCACGTGGAGAAGTTTCTGAAGGAAAGCGGAAAATGACCAGCGAGACGCGCCGACGAAAATGGAGATGGCTGCGGCATGTTGCGTGGGTGCTGGCGGCGAAAGTCTTGCTAATTCTCTTGATACTAACAGGCGTGGCGATCTTTTTCGGCAGCGGCGCCGGGAATCCGCTGATTCACCGCTACGTTGTGCACACCCTGGAAAGAGTTACAGGCGGCCAAGTTGCGTTGAAATCCATTTCCATTCGCTGGCTTTCGCTGGAAATCACCATGAAGGGCCTGGTAATTCACGGCCGGGAACCAGTGGGAACGGAACCTCTCTTTACCGCCGACGAAGTGCAAGCGGGGTTGCGCATCGACTCTTTTTGGGGCCGCAAGGTTTCGTTGAACGATTTGCTAGTGCAGAAGCCGCAGGTTCACATACGCGTCGAGAAAAACGGTTCGAGCAACGTTCCCGTGCCGCAAAGCGCGTCGCGCAGGAAGCCAGCGCGAGAAACACTGTTCGATCTGCGCATCCGGCGATTGCAACTACAGAATGGCTGGATCCTATACAACGATGTAAGAACGCCGCTGGCGCTGGAAGGCAACAACCTGCGCCTGGCGCTGGACGCCAGCGGGACGGCGAGCCAACCGATGTATTTGGGCACTATCGACTGGCAATCGATCCAGTTCACCGCGAAACGCTTCCTTCCGTGGCCGGTGAGCTTGTCGGCCAAGTTCACGCTGCGACGGGATGGCTTCACATTGGAGCAAGGAATTTTGAACGCGGGGCGTTCGCACGTCGATGCCCAGGTCGAGATGCAAGACTATTTGCAGCCGAAATGGAGCTTTCGATACCGCGGATGGGTCAACCTGCTGGATCTGCGTGAGAATTTGCGCTCGCCGGAGACACCGACGGGGCTCGTGGACGTTCATGGCGAAGGAACATTCGCGGATGGGCAACTGCGCGGAAGCGGCAGCTATTCGGGCCATGACATCACACTGACGTATCCCATCTTCAAGGCTTCGGGTTTGTCCAGCCGAGGCAGCGTTCAGATGGACAACGGCGGACTGGTAGTGCCGGATTTTCTGGCACTGGCATTTGGCGGAACGGTGAAAGGCCGGGTCACGATGCGATTTGACGGCCTGAAATTCCGCGCGGATACGCACGTGCAGGACGCGCATCTGGCCGGAGTGCTGCCCGCCATCGAGCACCGGGGCTTTCCGGTGGATGAATTGCATTGGGACACGCTGATATCCGCGGACACCACGGAGACCTGGAGCGGACCATTCCAACATTTTGAGATTACCGGGACGATGCAGTGGGTATCCCCGGACAGCGTCGCTGCCGGACACATCCCGGTAGATGGCGATTGGGAGATTCGTTATCGGTACGACCCGGAGACGCTGATGGTCAACAGCGGCGAGTTCGAGACGCCGGCTAGCCGCGGAACGGTCAGCGGATTACTTGCGCCGCGGAATACGGCGATAGACGTGCGGTTTGAAACCGGCGCGCTGGAGAGCTATCGCGATTTCATCAACGCGATCCGAGACACACCGCCAAATTCGGCGGATGCAATCAAAGTCATCACGGGAAGCGCACGGTGGGAAGGCAAGATCAGCGGACCTTCCGGCGGTCCAACATTTGCAGGGCACGTGCGGGGCGAGGGCGTGCGCTATGACGGTCTGGCTTTTGACTCCGCGGACGGCGAACTCTCGTACTCGCCAGACGACTTGACGTTTTCGCGGGCCCATGTGCAGCGTGGGCGGATGGATGCGGCCATGGACCTAGCGCTGGGGCTGGAGGATTGGAGCTTTTTGCCGGAGAGCACGTGGTCCGCCGACGTCAACCTGGAAGCGACGCCCGTGGATGCTCTGCAGGACCTATTGAATTACGCATACCCGGTGCGGGGGGAACTGTCGGGCCAGTTCCACGGACGCGGGACGCGGCAAGCACCTAGTGTCAACGGCCTATTTGATCTTGCAAACGGAGAAGCGTACGGCGTCACGTTTAACAGGCTGCGCGGCCAGCTTAACCTGGCACCCGATGAAGCGCGCATAGCGAACGCGGAGCTGCGGTTGTTTCCGCCCGAAAAGGAACCGGGGCACGGCGCCGGAATCGTTACCGGGTCGGCGGGTTACAACTTCGCGGATGGTAGCGCTTCCATTGATCTGGTTGGCGCCTCTCTTCCGCTGGCAAATTTTCAAAAATTGCAGTCGCCGCGATTTCCGCTGGACGGCCAGGTTTCCTTTCGCCTGCAAGCGAGCGGTCCGCCGGTGGCGCCAAAGGGTGAGGGGACGTTTCGGGTGGTGGATTTGCGAGTGGGGCAGTCCGTGATTGGCAGCTTCGACGGCACGCTCACCTCTGATGGCCACACGGCGAGACTGGAACTGGGATCGGCCATGAGCACGGGACAAGTCTCCGGCGGGTATACGCTGACGCTAGCCGATCCATACAACATCGAGGGCAAGATTGCCGTCAAGAACATGGCGCTTGACGCGTTCATGTTAGGCGCGCTGCACTTGCGGGCATTCAACGGGCATGGTACTGCGGACGGCGAAATCGGATTGAGCGGTTCACTGAAGCGGCCAGAGAGCATCGTTCTGGACGCGCAATTCTCGCGGCTGATGTTCAACTATGCGAGCGTGCAGCTTGAGAATGTGGGCCCGGTGCATTTTCGTTCTTCTCGAGACAATTTGCAGATCGAGCCGGTGGAGTTTCGCGGACCAGACACGGATATTCGTATCGATGGGAACGTGGGTTTCGCCGAGCGGGCCAACGTCAAGCTGCGCCTGAACGGGGCGCTGGATCTACGATTACTCGCGGGAATGTCGCCGGGGCTGACGATCGCCGGACCGGCGCAGATCAATGCGACATTTGAGGGCACGCTGGAGCGGCCGCGCATTACCGGGCGGATAAACATCAACAATGCCAATGCGCGAGTCGCCGATTTTCCGACCGGGCTAAGCAACATCAAGGGCGACTTTGTCTTTGACGATACACGGCTTCTTTTCAATGAGCTGACTGCGGAAGCCGGGGGAGGCACGCTGCACCTCTCCGGAACCGTGACGTACACCGAGCGGCCGTTGCGTTACGACATCACAGCACGGAGCGATAGCACGCGCATCCGCTACCCGGAAGGCATGAG
>Ga0137396_10002205_pt1 | contig 10591 bp, 9 predicted proteins | sample czc16metaG_FD_108284 | JGI IMG/M metagenome (GOLD analysis project Ga0137396, IMG submission 108284) | Vadose zone soil microbial communities from Angelo Coast Range Reserve, California, USA - czcobulk3.16 metaG | ecosystem: Environmental > Terrestrial > Soil > Vadose zone | place: USA... | reverse complement strand
TCAGCAGAAGGTCATTAAATTCACCGGCGCCGCGCAACCAGTTGCCGCCATCGATGACCACACATTCGCCATTGATGTATTCAGCCATGTCGCTCAACAAAAAAGCCGCTAGACTGGTCAGTTCTTCGTGCCGGCCGAATCGCTTCATCGGGTGCGATTCCTTGGCGTGCTCCTCAAATTGCTTTGAAGGCATGAGCCGCGACCAGGCGCCTTCGGTAGGAAACGGACCGGGGGCGATCGCGTTAATCCGGATGTGATACTTCTCCCATTCCACAGCCAGCGACGTAGTCATGGCGAGTACGCCGGCCTTTGCGCAGGCGGACGGCACCACGAAAGCGGAACCGCAATTGGCGGCGGCGTAGGTGGTGACGATGTTCAGCACGTTGCCGCCGAGTTTCTCCGCAATCCATTTTTTGGCGAAGACCTGCGTACAGTTGAAGCTGCCGTTTAACACGATTCCGACCACGGCGTTGAAAGCGTTGCCCGTGAGTTTTTCGGTGCGGGCCATGAAATTTCCCGCGGCGTTGTTGATGACCGTATCGATCCGGCCGAATTGCTCGTAGGCGAGATTCGCCACGGTTTCCACGGCGCCGTAGTCACGAACATCGCAGGTGGCAAACGCCGCGGCCCCCCCGCCGCGGTGAATTTCGCCGCAGACGTCTTTCAGGGGTTGCTCGCGGCGGCCGATCAGAAACAGGCGCGCGCCAAGCATGGCGAAGTGCAAAGCCATCGAACGACCGAGGCCGGTGCCGCCGCCGGTCAAGAAAATGGCGCGATCCTTCAACATGTCTTGCTGAAACACGCATCCCCCGCCGAACTGGAAACTGCCGCTCTCGATTTCTGCAGCACCGGGATTCTAGTGCATTCGGTTTGAAAGAAGCAGAATGTTTTGGATAAAGGCGCCGCTTCGAGCCGTCCGACAGGATGACTCAGCGCGTCAGGATTGCGGGGACCGGCAAACCCATGGCCTTGGCGTACTCGGCTGCGAAGGTATCGTTGGAAGGGAATTCCTCGCTCAATTCGCGCAATAATTTTTGAGCCAGGACGTTCTGTTTTTCGCGGCGAGCCGCCAAGGCCAGCATGATTTTCGCAAAAGGGCGAAGATAGCGGCCATTTTCGACGGTCTTGGCAACTTCTTGCATGCCGAGCTTCTTGTCGCCGTGAATCCCGCCGAACCACAGGGCGAATCGGTAGCCAGGGTTCAGCGAGCCGATGATGTAGTTGGCGATACCCGGCGCGACGTAAGCATCGGCGGCTTCAGGGCGCTGCGCGAGCAACTGCTTCGCGCACTCGTTGGCTTCCTTCATGCGCTTTAGGCCGTCGAGCTGTTTCTTTTCGAGGATCGCGAGGGCGTCCGACTCCATTCCCGCGGCCAGCGTGAGCGCAAAAAGGGCTTCCGGGTCCTTCGCGCGTGTTTTCTGCCGCTGCCTGGCCAGGGCTCGAGCGCGAGTGAGCGCTTCGCGGAAATTGGCCATGTGGTCGGGGTCGGGTTTGCCCTCGATGCCGTGCAGGAATTTCTTTTCACTCAGGAAGAAATCGCTGGTCAGCACTCCTTGACGATAGAGCTCTTCAAAGAGGTAAGAAGCAGCTAGAGCGATTTCGCCGAATGGCTCTTGTGGGTTGCGCGATTGCCAGTCGTTAAAGGTTTCGCGCGCCTCGGTAAACTTTTGCTGGTAGAGCAAATTGAATCCGGTCATCAGTTCCGGAACGGGGTAGAAAGCCGGTGTTGACTCCGGAGTCGGCCCCGCAGTCGACTGCGCGGGGGCTTCCTGTGAGGCACTCATTGCCGGCGCAAGCAGGACAAAGAAAGCCAGGATGCAGAGGCGCTTGTTCACTGTTCACTTCCAAGCTAAAACAGGCCCGGCAAGAATCTCGGTTTGCCGGCCATGGCTGCACGATACTGCGGATTGGCTAAAAGTACGCCCTCTTCCACCGCGATACGTTGCGAAATGGTGACCGCGAAGCCAACGCAACCCAGCAGCGCGGTTATCCATGCTGTGTGGATCAAGGGCAGCGAAAACATCTCCACGAATATCGCTGCGTAATTTGGATGCCGGACAAAACGAAATGGCCCCGACGTAACAACACCGAGGCTCGTGGAGTTCATCACCTGCACGTTCCAATGCTGACCCATGGTGCGCACAACCCATAGACGTACCGCGTTCCCGCCAAGGAACAGCAAAAGCATTACGGCGGCAAGTGCGGGAATGAACGGCCGGTGTAGAAAAACAACTTCAAGGGCGGCGCCGACAAGAACAGCGGTGTGAAGCAGCACGATCCAACGGAACCGCGGCTCTTTCACTCTCGTCGCGCCGTGAGCGATCATCTGCTGCTGATGGCGATGGGAAACCCTGAGCTCGAAAATGCGCAACAGCCCCACGCCGAGCAAGAGCGCGAGGAAGGCGATGACGCTTATGTCCATTGCAGCAGCAAAAACTCCGCGCTGAAACCGGGCCCGAAAGCGGCAGCCAGCGCGTACTCACCCGGCTTCAAGGGGCGCTTTTCGAGCCATTCCTGGAGGATAAAGAGGATGGTCGCGCTCGACAGGTTGCCTACATTGCCGAGGATGTCCCACGACGGCTGCGTCTGGCATTTCGTAAGGCCGAGGGCCGTCTCAACATTGCCCAGCAGGCGTGCGCCGCCGGGATGCAGGATCCATCCCTTGATATCTTGGAATTTCTTGCCCTGGCGCTCGAGAAATCCGTCGATCAGGCCGCGGATTTTTGCCCCGATCATTTCCGGAACGTCTTTGGCGAGCAGAATGTGGAAACCGGAATCACGAAGGTCGAAGCCCATGGCCCCAAGCGAATCCGGGAAAGTGTAGGTCTCGGAGACCATGATCTTTGGACCTTGCGATTTTTTTCCGGTAACCAGCACTGCGGCCGCGCCATCGCCGAACAGAATGGAGGAAATCAGGTTGGCCTGCGAAATGTCTTTGCGCTGAAATGTTAGCGAGGGCAGCTCGACAGCGATAATCAAAACATTCCCGCCCGGATGGGCCTTGAGAAAATCCGCGGCGCGGCCCAGGGCCATGGCACCGGCCGCGCAGCCCAGCTCGGTGAACGGCATACGGCGGACGTTCGAGCGGAAGCCCATCAAATTGATGAGATGGGCATCGAGCGAGGGAATCATGAAGCCGGTGCAGGAAACGGTGATGATCAGGTCGACTTCGTCAGGGCGCACGCCCGCGCGCTGCAGGCATTTTTCCGCGGCTTCTTGGCCGAGCTTGACGGCGTGCTCGATATACTCCTGATTGGTTTGATACAGCGCGCGCGGCTTGACGGTGTACTCGATCGGGAAAATGGCATGGCGCTTGTGCACCTGCGCATTGTCCACGATGCTCATCATGGCTTCGAGTTTGCGTTCCGGAATGTCAAACACGCGCCCCATGTAATACTTCACGTCGTCGCGGGTGATGGTATGGGGAGGAAGCGCCGTGGCGGTCGCCGCGATGGAGCAGTGCGTCGAGTTGGTGTGCTGCGACGGCGCGTGCGTGGCCGTCTGATCGGTAATCAAAGTTTCCCCTGCCTAATGGGCGCAGAACTCCGCAACTCCGGCGAGTTCGCAAATTTGTTAAGATGCAGCGGCCCACCAGCGCGCTGCTTATTGGCAGTAAACTCTACAACATTCCAGGCGCGGGGTGATATACCGTTTGAAAGATTTAGCAACGCATGACCGCGGCGACTCTGGGGTGCTAAGTATTTGCTAATTCGGTGTAACGCAGGCGCGCTAGTCTTGAAATATCCTTGTACGCTATGAAATCACATCGCTGACGCTGGCTTCAGCGCTGCGGCACCACGGTCATTTCGCGTAGTGCCGCGATGCGGTCCTCCAAGGGAGGATGGGTGCTGAACAGCGACGACAGAGTCTCCGAGCCGAACATCGGCTTGACGATGCAGAGAGCCGCTGTGGTCGGAGACACCGCTGTCGTCGGAATCCGCTTGTTGTAGGCGCCGAGTTTCTGCAATGCGCTGATAAGGCCGTAAGGCTGGCCGACCATGCGCGCGCCGGTGGCATCGGCGGAATATTCGCGCTGCCTGGAGATGCCGAGCTGCAAAAGAAACGCCGCGAATGGCGCGAGAATCAGCATCAGAATTCCTGCCAAGCCGCCACCGCCCTCACGGTCGTCATCGCGGCCGCCATAACCGAACAGATTGGCCCAGTACCCCATGCGAGCCAGATAAGTAATGGCGCCTGCGATGGTGGCCGCGATGGAACTGATCAAGATGTCGTAGTTGCGCACGTGCGAAAGCTCATGAGCAATGACGCCCTCTAGCTCGTCGTCATTCATGAGCTGGAGCAGCCCTTCCGTGACGGCCACGGACGCGTGGCAGGGGTTGCGGCCGGTGGCGAAGGCGTTGGGCGCTGCTTCGGGCACCACGTACAGCTTCGGAACCGGCAGGTTCGCTTTCGCGGCTAGGCGCTCCATGACTTCGTACAGCCTGGGCGCCTGCTCGCGGCTGACCGGTTGCGCGCCGCTCGACCACAGCGCGATCTTATCCGAGAAAAAGTACGCGAAGGCGTTGCCGATCACCGCAATGATCAACGCCATGGTCATGCCGTTGCGGCCGCCGAAATACGCGCCCAGGGTGATGAGCACCAGCGTCAGCGCGGTCAATAACAACGTCGTGCGTAGAACTCTCATAAGCTTTCCCTATCACTGTATACGTAATACCGGACCTTCGTCTTTCATAAGCCAGTTCGAGGCCGCAGGGTCGCTTCTTAGGTTGCAGTGGCCGGTTTCTTGGCCTGCACGCGCTCGAAACGCATCGAGTCGCTTTTGCCATCGCGGTCCACGCGGATGTGATCGCCGGGCAGCACCTTGCCGTCCAGGATTTGCAGTGCCAGCGGATCTTGCACCAATCGCTGAATCGTGCGTCGCAACGGCCTGGCGCCGTACGCCGGGTCGTAGCCTTCGCGCACCAGCAGCTCCTTCGCGGCGGGCGTGAGTTCGAGAGTGATGCGGCGCTCCGCCAGCAACTGCTCCACTCCACGCAGCAGCAAATCCACGATACGCTCGAGCTGCTCTTTGCCCAGCGGATTGAAAATCACAATTTCGTCGATACGGTTGATGAACTCCGGCCGGAACGCGGCGCGCAGCGCTTCCATTGCTTCGTTCCTCGCGCGCTCGGGATCGCGATGGGCCAGCTCGAAAATTGCCGTGGAGCCTACGTTACTGGTCATCACCAGTACGGTGTTGCGGAAATCCACCGTGCGCCCTTTGCCGTCGGTGAGCCTGCCGTCTTCCAAGATTTGCAGGAGCACATTAAAGACGTCGGGGTTTGCCTTCTCTATTTCGTCGAACAAAATCACCGAATACGGATGACGCCGAACCTGCTCGGTGAGCTGGCCGCCCTCTTCGTAGCCGACATAGCCCGGAGGCGCGCCAATCAAACGCGAAACGCTGTGCTTCTCCATGTACTCGGACATGTCGATGCGAATCATCAGCTTTTCGTCGTCGAACAGAAACTCGGCGAGGGCACGCGCGAGTTCGGTCTTGCCCACGCCGGTGGGTCCGAGAAAAATGAAGGAGCCGATCGGCCGCTTGGGATCGGACAGCCCGGCGCGGCTGCGACGAACTGCGTTGGCCACACGCGCCAGTGCATCGTCCTGCCCGACAACGCGCTCCCGCAGGCGCCCTTCCATGTGCACCAGCTTTTGCGCCTCGCCTTCGAGCAGTCGCCCGACGGGAATGCCGGTCCACTTGCTCACCAGTTTGGCGATGTCTTCTTCGTCGACCTCTTCCTTCAGCATCGGCGCTTCTTTTTGCATCGACCGGAAGCGCGTTTCGGCTTCCTTCAGTTCGCGCTCCGCGACAGCGATTTTGCCGTAGCGGATTTCCGCCACCTTGGCGAGTTCGCCGGCGCGCTCGAAACGCTGCTCCTCTGCCTTGAGCTGCTCGATCTGCTCCTTCAGCTTGCGAATCTTGCCGATGGCCTGTTTCTCCGCTTGCCAGCGCGCTTTCCGTGCGCTCGAATCTTCCCGCAGTTTCGCGAGCTCCTTTTCGATTTGCGTGCGCCGCTCCTTTGAGTGAGCATCGTTTTCCTTCAGCAGCGCCTGGCGCTCGATTTCCAACTGCATGATGCGCCGCTCGATTTCGTCGATTTCCACCGGAAGCGAATCGATTTGCATGCGCAAACTGGCCGCGGCTTCGTCGATCAAGTCGATCGCTTTGTCCGGCAGAAACCGGTCCGAAATGTAACGGTGCGAAAGCGTGGCTGCCGCGAGGATCGCAGCGTCTTTGATGCGCACGCCGTGGTGCACCTCATAGCGCTCCTTCAGGCCGCGCAAAATCGCAATGGTGTCCTCCACGCTCGGCTCTTCCACCATGACGGGCTGAAAGCGGCGCTCCAGCGCGGGATCCTTTTCGATATATTTCTTGTATTCGTTCAGCGTTGTGGCGCCAATGGCCCGCAATTCGCCGCGCGCCAGGGCTGGCTTCAACATGTTGGAAGCATCCATGGCGCCTTCCGCAGCGCCCGCGCCCACCAGTGTATGCAGCTCATCGATGAATAGAATTATCTGGCCTTCCGCTTGGGTGATTTCTTTCAACACCGCTTTTAGGCGGTCTTCAAACTCGCCCCGGTATTTTGCGCCGGCCACGAGCGCCGCCAAATCGAGCGCCACCAGGCGCTTCGTTTTCAGCACGTCCGGCACATCGCCGGAAACAATTCGCTGCGCGAGGCCCTCCACAATGGCGGTCTTGCCCACGCCAGGTTCGCCGATAAGCACCGGGTTGTTCTTGGTGCGTCGCGCCAGAATCTGCATCACACGACGAATCTCTTCATCGCGGCCGATGACCGGATCCAGCTTCGAGCGGCGCGCAAGGTCGGTCAAATCGCGCGCATATTTCTCGAGCGCTTCATACGTTGCTTCCGGGTTTTGCGAAGTCACGCGTTGCGTGCCGCGCACGCTGGTCAGCGCCTGCAGGATCGCCTCATGAGAAGCTCCGTTCTTTTTCAACAACTGCCCAGCGGGATCGCGATCCTGCCCCGCAATGGCCAGGAACAGGTGCTCGGTCGAAACGTATTCGTCCTTGAATCTTTGCGCTTCATCGAACGCGCGCTCCAGCACGTCGTTCAGAGACTTGCCCATATGTTGCTGCGCGAATCCGGTCACACGCGGCAAACGCCCAATCTCGCGCTCGATGTCCTGCGAAAGCACTTCCGCGCGAATCCCCAGACGCGCCAGCAGCGGCGGCACCACACCGTCGGTCTGTGCCGCCAACGCGGCAAGCAGATGAATCGGTTCAATCTGTTGGTTTTCATGGCGCCCGGCAATTTCCTGGGCGCTCTGCAGCGCCTCTTGCGCCTTCACGGTCATTTTGTCAAATCGCAACATGACAACACCTCAATTCTATTTCTAACAAAATGGGCGCGCATTTCGCCAGCCCCTTTGCCCTTCGCAATCGGTATGGCTTACTTCGCGCCGGCCGAGGCGGCCATCGCCGGCGCCCCGACGTTAACCTTGATCTGCTTCGGCTTGGCTTCTTCGCGCTTCGGAATAGTCAGCGTCAGCACGCCATTCTCATAGTCGGCTTTGATTGCCTCCGAATTCACGGTGTTGGCCAGCGAGAAGCTCCGGCTGAACGAACCATACGCGCGCTCCACACGCAGGTACTTGTCTTCGCTCACTTTGCTCTCGAACTTGCGTTCACCGCGAATGGTCAAAATGTTGTTCTCCACGCGGATGTCCAGATCCTTCGGATCAACATCCGGCAGGTCCGCCTTCACCACCAGCGCGTGCTCGGTCTCGAAGATATCGACGGCTGGCGCCCAACTGGTAAGGTTGGACTGTTCTCCGGTTCGCTCAAAGACATCGTTGAACACGCGATTGATCTGGTCCTGCAAAGTAGAAGCCCCGCGGAAGGGCTCGAAACGGCTCAAAGTTCTCATGATTTATGTTCCTCCTTAAATGACTGTTAGCGCAGCATAAAATATGCGCGTATCATTGTCAAGTTAAAAGTAGAGGCTTTGACCTATGCGCGTAAGTCGTTAATTATTAGCCATTTGCCTCATCGATCTGACTACCAAGGGGGCGTGTTTCCTAGCCGAAAATCTGACACGAAGAGTGACAGCCAGAGGCGCAACTCGCGATTTTTCATCCGCTTAGCCGGATTTGCTAGACTGTGTGGCCGTGCGCCTCGACCAACTCGATTATGACCTTCCCTCCGCGCAGATCGCCCAGCGCCCGCTGCCGCACCGCGACAGCTCTCGCCTCTTGGCCATGGATCGCGCCAGCGGCAAAACCGCAGGTCGTATGTTCGCCGAGCTTCCCAGCCTCCTACGGGGCGACGAACTCATCGTGCTCAACAACGCGAGAGTGATTCCCGCGCGACTTTTCGGCCGCCGTCTGGGAGTGTTTTCAGACGCGCCTTCGCGCGCGTCGCGCCGGGAACACCTGAGCGGCACGGTGGAGGTTTTTCTCGCGCGGCAAGTTGGCCCCGATGTATGGGAGGCATTGGCGCGTCCCGGACGGAAGATGAAAACGGGCGAGCGCGTCGTGTTTGGCGAAGGTGAGCTCGAGGCTGAGATCATCGCGCGCGGCGAGTTCGGACTGCGCACAGTGCGATTCAGCTCCCGTCACCCGGGCGGAGTATCCACGCAGATTGAACGGCTCGGCCACGTACCGCTTCCACCGTACATCGACCGCGAAGACGAATCCACAGATCGCGAAAGGTATCAGACGGTCTTCGCAACCAGGCCAGGTGCTGTTGCGGCCCCAACCGCCGGGCTGCATTTTACGCCAGAAGTTCTGTCAGCGATCCGCGCGCGCGGCGTTGAGATATGCGAGCTGACCCTGGATGTGGGCCTCGGCACATTTCAGCCTATCCACAGCGACACGCTCGAGGGTCACGTGATGCACCCTGAGTCGTATGAGATTCCAGAGCGAGCGGCGCGGCAGATCCAGGCGGCGCATTCCGCGCTGCGGCCGATTCTTGCCGTGGGCACGACGGTCGTGCGTGCGCTGGAGGACTCTGCGGCGCGCGCGGCGCAAACCAATTCGGAAACTCTGGTGCTTTCCGGCAAAGCCGAAGCGCGTCTTTTCATCACTCCCGGATTTCAGTTCCGGACCGTGAGCGCGCTGCTTACAAATTTTCACCTTCCAAAGTCCACGCTGCTTGCGCTGGTCTGCGCTTTCGCCGGGCTGGAAAACACGCTGGCCGCGTACCGCCACGCGGTGCAGGCGGGATATCGCTTTTACAGTTATGGGGATTGCATGCTGATTCGATAGCGGCAATGCGAGAGGCGGCTAGCTCAAAGGGGATTCACTGTGACAAGCAGGGGGACCGCCGCGAACGGCAGTCTCCCTCTCGTCCAATCGAAGGGTTTCACGGAAGCTACCCGTTATTCGCTGAAAACAAAAACGCGTTTTTGCCCGGAGAAGCGCACTTCCTTCACTTGGCCGTTTTCACCCAGGAGCACAGCGTCGTAATTTGACTTCGTGTCGCGGTCTTCCCAGCGGCCCTCCGTTTCGGCAACCACCGACTTGCCCTTTTGCACCGTGGCTTTGTTGCCGTCAATCAGCAAGCGATATTCACCCGCCTGGAGATCGGCCTTTCCCAATTTGGCGGATTGCGAGATGTTGATAGTCTTGCTGATGGGCTTGGCAAATACGGGCACCGCCAGCGCGATCACCGCCAGCAGCGCGATACTGCGGACGAAGAGATTGGATTTCATGCGTGTCAACTTCCTTTCCATTGGAATCGAGTCAGCCGAAGAATTGGCCCGAAGGTCAGACGGAGTTGACACGCAGGCGGGGGAGCGAGTAGCCTTCCCCCAACGACACCTCCTCTTCCTGGACTAACGGCCGGAAAGATGCGTGTCACCGCCCCGCGGCTGCCACCGCGGGGTTTTTGTTAAGAGCTCAGACAGACCCAAAGCCGCTTTTGCTACCCGGCTGTACTCGTATAGACGAAGCACCCCATACGAATGTTTCGCGCGCATCGCGAAATTCCTTGCATAAAAGTGTCTTCTTTTTGTCAACAAGCGGAGAGCCGAATGTTGTCCGCTGGCGCAGCGCTTCTTTTCTGGGCATCGCCATACACTTCATCTATACTCAGTTGCTCTTTTTGGATGCCGCCGACCATGCGGATTCTTGTTCTGAGTGATTTGCACGCCAATGCGACTGCTTTGCACGCTGCTCTCGCGGCGGCAGACGGGCAGTGGGAGCGCGTGGTGTGCCTGGGTGACGTGGTCGGTTATGGTCCGGATCCCAACGAAGTCACTTCGAAAATTCGCGAACTGGGCGCCAAGACGATTCGCGGAAATCACGACAAAGCCGCGACGGACTTGATGCCTACCGATGACTTCAATCCCATTGCGAAAGCGGCTGTGGATTGGACGCGCTCGCAACTTTCCGCCGACAATATGAAATGGCTTGCGGAGTTGCCGTCGGGCCCGCTCCAAGTGGATGGAATTGTTCTGGTGCACGGAGCGTTTCAGGATGAAGACGAGTACGTCTTTACTCCGGAGCAAGCGTTGGAAGGGTTGCTGGACTCGACCGCGGCGGTCACGTTCTTCGGGCACACTCATCACCAGGGTGGTTTTTCTTATTCCAGCGAAAACAACAATTTGGAGATTCTGAGCCT
>Ga0137396_10002203_pt1 | contig 10597 bp, 12 predicted proteins | sample czc16metaG_FD_108284 | JGI IMG/M metagenome (GOLD analysis project Ga0137396, IMG submission 108284) | Vadose zone soil microbial communities from Angelo Coast Range Reserve, California, USA - czcobulk3.16 metaG | ecosystem: Environmental > Terrestrial > Soil > Vadose zone | place: USA... | reverse complement strand
TGAGGCGCTCGCGCTCACGAATCCGTTTCTGGGAGCACTGCGTGCACGAAAGCCATCGCCTCCTATGAGACGGCGTCGGATCTGGCTCCCGCGGAGCCCGCGACTCGTAGATCTGTATCTGAATGCGTCGCGCGTCGAGAAGATGTTGGCACAGCTCAAGTACCTGTCCGAGCATGCGCCGGCCGACACCCAGACCCGGCAGTGGTATCGTTACTACAAGGACGAGTACGACTTCAGCAGCGACTCTCCCCCTTGAACTTAAGCCGTCGCAGACTCAGCGTTGACCTGGCGCCATGAAGAAATGACTCCATGAAGGCAGCAGCAAGCATCATTGTTGATGATCCAGCAGTGTCGTCACCGATTGTTACGGTCGCGGGTGTGAGCAAGACGTACGCAAGTGGCCTGCAGGCGCTCAAGCGCATCGATCTGACTATTCGGCGCGGCGAGATTCTGGCACTCCTGGGCCCGAATGGCGCAGGTAAGACCACTCTGATCAACATCATCTGTGGCATCGTCACGCCGAGTGAGGGCAGCGTAGTGGCCGACGGTCACGATATTGTGCGCGACTACCGTGCCGCGCGCAGCAAGATCGGTCTGGTGCCGCAGGAGCTCCACACCGACGCCTTCGAGAACGTCTGGGCGACCGTGCGGTTCAGCCGCGGCCTGTTCGGCAGGGCGCCCGATCCTGCGCACTGCGAGAAAGTGCTGCGGGATCTGTCGCTGTGGGACAAGAAGGACTCCAAGATCATGACGCTATCCGGTGGCATGAAGCGCCGGGTCATGATCGCGAAGGCGCTGTCGCACGAGCCTCAGATCCTGTTCCTGGACGAACCGACCGCCGGCGTCGATGTCGAATTGCGTCGCGACATGTGGCAGATGGTACGTCGGTTACGCGAGAGCGGGGTCACCATCATTCTGACTACCCACTACATCGAAGAAGCCGAGGAAATGGCCGACCGCATTGGCGTCATCAGCAAGGGCGAGTTGATCGTGGTCGAGGACAAAGCCCTGCTGATGCGCAAACTCGGCAAGAAGCAGCTGACGCTGCAATTGCAGAGTCGGCTCGTGCAAATTCCGCCGGGGCTGTCCGCCTATCCCCTCGAATTGACCGATGACGGGCATGCGCTCGTGTTCACCTTTGATGCACAGAGCAAGGAAACCGGCATCGCCACGCTGCTGAAGCGCCTCGGCGACCTCAATATCAACTTCAAGGACCTGCATTCCAGCGAAAGCTCGCTGGAGGAGATCTTCGTCAACCTGGTGAGGACACGGACGTGAATGTACCTGCGATCACCGCAATCTACCGCTTCGAAATGGCGCGCACCTTCCGTACGCTGATGCAGAGTATCGCTTCGCCCGTGCTGTCGACATCTCTGTACTTTGTCGTGTTCGGAGCCGCAATCGGCAGCCGCATGGGCAGCGTCGATGGCGTCAGCTACGGCGCGTTCATTGTTCCCGGCCTCATCATGCTATCGCTCCTGGGCGAGAGCGTATCGAACGCATCCTTCGGGATCTACCTGCCGAAATGGTCGGGCACGATCTATGAGCTGCTATCCGCTCCGGTCTCGTATGCCGAAGCGCTGATCGGCTACGTCGGTGCCGCAACAACCAAGTCGGTGATGCTGGGAATCCTGATTCTCGTCACCGCACGTGTGTTCGTGCCCTATGGAATTGCGCACCCGGTATGGATGCTAACCTTCCTGATACTGACGGCGGTAACCTTCAGCCTGCTCGGTTTCATCATCGGCCTCTGGGCCGACAGCTTCGAGCAGCTGCAGGTTGTGCCGCTCATGATCGTCACGCCCCTCACCTTCCTCGGCGGTGCGTTCTACTCGATCAGCATGCTGCCTCCGATATGGCAGAAGATTACCTTGTTCAACCCCGTGGTCTACCTGATCAGCGGCTTTCGCTGGAGCTTTTACGGCGTGTCGGACGTGAATGTCGTCGCGAGCGCCGCTGCCACACTGGGCTTTCTCGCCTTGTGCCTCGCGGTCGTGAGCTGGATATTCAAGACCGGGTATAAGCTCAAGACTTAGCGCTGGCGTCAGTGCTGTGCCGGGTGATCTGCCGCGCGATCGGGGGCCAGCGTGAAGCGCAGCATGCCTGACATCACGTGCCCGTCCTCGCTCACCACGCGCCAGGTGACCGAGTAGCTGCCGGGCGTCAATTGAGGCAACGGGACGGAGATCTGCCGCGCGGCGGCGGCCGGCAACGGTTTCAGGCTCTGCCGGGGCTCGTCACCTTTCTGAATCGATGCGGCGGTCAAGCGCGCCGCTTGCGAGAAATTCAGCACAATCCTCGACGGGGACATCGTGACCACGCTGCCATCCGCTGGGCTGGCCGCTTGCAGATGAGCGTGGGCGCTTGCGGTAGCGGCAAGGGTCGCCAAGGCAAGTCCGGACACTAGCGTCAGGATCTTCATGTTCAGTCTCCTAAAACCACGCGCGCAAGCCGGCCACCAACCGCACATCGCTCACGTCCCCGCCCGATGCCCGCAGTTGGGACCAAACCACCCCGACGTAGGGTGCGATTTCCCGCCGCACTTCGTAACGAAGACGCAGGCCGATTTCAAGATCGGATAATCCGGACCGCAATTGACGCGCGGGATCGGGTTTGCCGTACAGGTTGGCCTCGCCTTCCGGTTGCAGAATCAGCCGCTGTGTGAAGAGAAGCTCGTATTCCGCCTTGAGTCGCACGGCGGTGCGTCCCTGCTCACCGACATAGAGCGTCGCTTCGGTGTCAAACCAGTACGGTGCGAGTCCCTGGACGCCGAGCGCCGCCCAGGTGCGCGCCGGGCCCTCGCCAAGATCCTGGCGTGCTCCAGCCTGCACGCTCCATCTGCGCGCGAAAACATGGTCCCACAGCAGATCGGCGTGCGCGTTCTGCGTCCTGCTACCCACCCGTTCGCCCTGCGTCTTGAGCCCTACCTTGTCGGAGTCTCCGCCATACCAGGCCTGCGCATCCCATATGGTCGCATTGCCCTCGGCAAGGTTGCGCCACTCGAGTTGATCAAGGAGCGCCCTCCCCGTACGCGCCGTGTCGTCCATTTGCATCATCGCCGCCATCTCCCGGTAGCCCATGTCGCCCATCGGATGCTGCGGCGGATCGGGCGGCACGTGACCCGCTTCGCTCGCGGTCTGGTTGTCGTGGGTCGGCGCGGCCGATTCCCGTGGCACCTCACCGAGCGCGAGCGGGCCGGCCACGAGCCCCAGGGCGCCCATTAGCAGAGTGAGCTTCGTCCGAGTCATCACGAGCCTGTTCTTTCCTTCGCGAAGTGCTCGACATGCACCTCACGAAACATGCCCGCTTCCATGTGATACAGCAGATGACAGTGATACGCCCAGCGGCCGAGCGCGTCGGCGCTGACCGAATAAGCCAAGCGCTGCCCCGGCTGCACCGTGATGGTGTGCTTGCGGACCAGGAATTCCCCTTTATCCGACTCCACCTCGCTCCACATGCCATGCAAATGAATGGGGTGATGCATCATGCTGTCGTTCACCAGCACCAGACGCAGGCGCTCGCCATAGTGGAAGCGCAGGGGCTCAGCTTCCGAGAACTTCTGGCCGTTGAATGACCACACGAAACGCTCCATGTGGCCGGTGAGATGCAGCTCGATGTCACGTCCGGCCTGGCGCTGATCGATCGGGCCACCGAGGGTGTGCAGGTCCGCGTAGGTCAGCACCTGACGGCCGTTGCTGCGCAGGCCCACGCCCGGATCGTCCAGACGGCTCTGCGGCCGCATGGCCAGTGAATCCACGTTGGGACCGAAATCGACACTCGAGTCCATGCCGGCCATGTCGTGAGTCATTCCCATATCCGTCATCGTCAGCAGGGGCCGGGGATCGAGCCTCGGCACCTCCGCCTGCATGCCAGGTTGGGGCGCCAGAGTGCCGCGGGCATAGCCAGAACGGTCGAGCGACTGCGCGAAGATCGTGTAGGCGCGATCCTCCTCGGGCTGCACGATCACGTCGTACACTTCGGCCGTGCCGATGCGGAATTCGTCAACCGTGACCGGCTCGACGTCCTGTCCATCGGCGGCCACGACCGTCAGCTTCAGCCCCGGAATGCGCACATCGAAGAAGCTCATCGAGGATCCGTTGATAAAGCGCAGCCGCACCCTCTCGCCGCGCCGAAACAGTCCCGTCCAGTTGCCAGCCGGGGTCGTGCCGTTCAGGAGGTAGGTGTAGGCATACCCGGAGACATCGGCCAGATCCGTCGGATCCATGCGCATTTGCCCCCACATGCGCCGATCAGCCATCGTCGGTTCCCAGCCTTGCTTGCGCACATCGTTGAAGAAATCCCCCAGCGTGCGCCGACCGAAATTGAAATAGTTACTTCTGTGCTTGAGGGTGCGGTAAATATGCTCGGGATCGCGATCCGTCCACTCCGACAGCAACACGACGTGTTCGCGATCCGCGTGGTGCCGCTCGCCACCCCGAGGCTCGATCACGATCGGACCATAGAGCCCCGTTTGTTCCTGGAACCGCGAATGACTGTGATACCAGTAGGTGCCGGACTGGTTGACCTTGAAGCGATAGACGTAGGTCGCGCCCGGCCCGATGCCCTCGAAGCTCAACCCCGGCACCCCATCCATATCGGCTGGGACAATGATTCCATGCCAGTGGATGGAGCTCGGCGCGGACAGGCGATTGGACACTCGCAGCGTGATGACATCCCCTTCGCGCCACCGCAACAGCGGCGCGGGAAGTCGTCCGTTCACGACCGTGGCCATTCCCGGCTGGCCGGTGAAATTCACCGCCAGAGCGCCAATCTCCAGATTGAATTCAGCCCCCGACAGGGCGCCGGAATCGCCATCGGTTCGCGGGTCGGCGGCTGCCGCCCAGCCAAAGCGGCGCGCACTGATAATGGCCACGGCACCGCCTGCGAGCCCCTGCACGAAGCGCCGCCGCGAGCGACTCAAGACCGCCGACGTCAGCTGAGATCGATCCATCGCAATTCCTCGGTCATCAAACTCATGTGAGTTCCGTAGAGGCAGCCGCAGTGACGCCGCGGCGGGCGCGGGAAATCAGCGCGCTGAGCGCGCGGGCAGACGTGAGCGCTCGAATCGACGGGCTAGCGTGCTTTGTGCCGCGAAGCAGTCCCACCAGAACCGTCGGGTTCGCACAGTGCAGATCGCCTCAATCGCGCCTGAGACTCAGGCGATAGGAGGTCGAAACAGCTCCGTCGTGTGCGCAACGGGCCGTCGCGCGTCACGTACCGGCAGTAGAAGCGACGCGGATAAAGTAATACCCGTCAGTGCCAAGCCGAGCACGCCTGGGCTTTGCACCCACTGACACTGGCAGCCAACAGAGTGACAGCAGTCGTGTTTATGGGCAGGTTTTTTGTGCGAGTCGGTGCGCGAATCGTTCGCAAGACTGGCGGCGCAGTGCCCCGCTTCCATGCCGCTCATCTGCTGATCGTGTGACGCCACGAGGGCCTGCGCCACGCCGGGTCGCAGAGCGGTGACAAGCTGAGACATCACCAGCGTGGCAATCACCCATTTCGCGGGTCTGCTATGCACGACCGTCAGCGTACACCCCCCGCTGGCATCAGAGAAGAAACAGGTTATGGCCTCCATCAATGTACCCGCATTAGACTGCCCCGGGCCTAAGTCCAGGAGAGTTCCTTGATAGCCTTGGACGTCAGAATTCCGATGTTGCTGGTCGGTGCGATTCTGTTACTCGCTGCCCTCCTAAGTGGCAGGTTCTTCGGAAACGTAGTTCGCACGGCTGTTGGCAAGTTTTCCCGAGCTGCAGTCGCTGTTGCCGGAGCCGTGCCGATTGTCTGGGTTTTGGGGTCTTACCTGGGTTCGCACACGCGCTCGGCTACTGAACCCGCTGTCGCACCCACACCCCTGGTCACAGCAGCGCCGGTTAATCTTTTGGGAACCGCGAGCAGTGCGCTACAGGCCTGTCCCGTCTCGACCGCGCCCGCAGTGCCGGACGGGGCCACGGCGTCCGCGGAGCAGATGGCAGCGGCTCACAGCGCATTTCAGTCATATGACGCCGCCATCAATTCATATGCCAAGTGCGTTGATTCAGCGGTCGCTCGCATTACCAAGCAGTTTGCAGGTGTTGCTTCGGGATCGGATCTCCAATCACTCAACACCCTCGGCGTCAGGGCTCACAATACCGCGATAGAACAGGAACAAGCGCTCGCCGATAAGTTCAACCAGCAGATCCGGCTCTACAAAGCCAGGCACCCCAAGCCATAGCGTGCGGCCCGAGCCGTTGAGGGAGTTAACATACAGACCTTTACCTATAGCTTAGCATTGGCTGTTTTTCCTTGTCCTACGTCAGAACCAGGCGCGCGCCTACTCCACCGTTGGCGAGTTTCCTTAAGCATGTACCCATGGCGACTGCACGCAACAGGGCGTTCAAGATTCTCACCGAAAGAGAGATTGGCGAGATTCTGGAGGACAGCGGCGCTCGGACACCGCGAGAGGTGGGCGGCCTGCCGGGCGTCGACCACGGATTTCATGCCGACCCCGCATCCTCGCCCACATACGAGGAGTGCGAGCACGGTGCCGCCCCGCCGTACTGGGGTACATGGGGACTCTGAGTCGACGACGACATTCCACGCCGTAATCCGCCGCTGCCAGCGCAAATACCGGATGAGACCCGTCAGGCGACCTGACGTTCAGCGGCATCCCTGCCTCAAGCCCCTTCACCAGCACAAGCGCCTCGCGCCGCCTGCCTGGCCAGGTCGTGCGTAGCGGCCTGCAACCCTGGCGGACGCGTCGGCGGCCCGCCTCAACGTGACCTCCGACACGCGTCTGCGGGAACGGTGCAACGGGCGAGCGCAGCCCCCTCGACTCAGTTAGGGAATAAAGTGGGTATTCCCTGAGTCTTACCTCATACGTGAGGGTTGGTTGGGCGCCGTGAGGGTTGCATTCGGTCGCATCCATGGATGATCAGCGCGGTCGGTTCGAGGCGGAGGTGTTACCGCATCTGAACGCCGCGTACCGGTTTGCGCGCTGGTTGTCGCATTCGCCCGGGGATGCGGATGACCTGGTGCAGGAGGCGATCCTGCGCGCGTTTCGCGGCTTTGACACCCTGCGGGGCTCGAATGTGAAGGCGTGGCTGCTGGCGATCGTGAGGAATTGCCATTCGACCGCCCTCAAGCAGGAGCAGCGACGCGCCTTTGTGCCACTACCGGAAGAACACGATCCACAGGATGGCTACGCGATGATCGCGACAACGCCTGATCCGGAAAGCGCTTCGATCCGCCGGGACGATGCGCGCGCGCTCGAGCGGCTGATGTCGGCGTTGCCTGAGGAGCATCGCGGGATCCTGGTATTGAGGGAAATCGAGGACCTGGATTATCGGGCGATTGCCACGGTCACGAACGTACCGATCGGCACGGTGATGTCTCGGCTGGCACGCGCCCGGGCTGCCCTCAAGGCACGATGGCTGAGGGAGGTCGAGGGGGAGCTGCGTGGGGTGCGCTGAATCGCTGCGCGTACAGGCTTACTTCGACGGCGAGGTCGATGCGGTCTCGGCTGCCGATCTTGAACGGCATGTCGAGCACTGCGCCGAGTGCCGCGCCCTGCTTCAGGATCTCGAACAGACGCGCACCGCGATCCGTCGGGACCTGATACCTGGCCGCGCTCCGCTCGAGCTGCGTGCCCGCGTCATGCACGCGCTCGATCGGGAAACTGCATTAAATACTCCGCGGCCCAGGCGCTGGGGTCGAACGAGCTGGCGCACGCGGCCGTTCTGGGTGGGTGCCCTCTGCGGACTTGGCAGCGCAGCGGTCGCGGCAACCCTCTTCTTGGTGCTGTCCCCATCGCTCACCAATCCACTGCTCGATGATCTCCTCAGCGCCCACGTGCGCTCGCTGATGCCATCGCATCTGATCGACGTGGTGTCCAGCGACCAGCACACCGTGAAACCCTGGTTTGCCGGCCATGCCGATGTGTCGCCGGTGGTCGCCGACTTCACGCCGCAGGGCTACCGCCTCATTGGCGGACGCGCGGACTACCTGGAGCATCAACGCTCGGCGGTGGTCGTCTACCAGCACGGTCCGCACGTCATCAACGTATTCAGCTGGGCGGCCAGTTCCTCCTTGCCCAGAAACACGACGCGCAGCGGCTACCACATGGCCTTTTGGCGAGCGGGGGATGTGCAGTACTGCGCCGTCTCGGATACCGGCTGGGACGAGTTGCTGGGGCTGGTGCGCTTGCTGAGGGTCAGGGAATAAAACCATCCGCTGCGCAGTCTTCTCCCCTGAACTCAATCAAGGGAGACGGCCGTGTCGGATGATAGATCGCTCCAATCACGTCGCAACGCCCTGAAATGCATGGCCTATGGCGGGGCCGGCACGCTGTTCGCCCTGGCGGGCGGGGTCTTCACGCCGATCGAGCTGGCGGTGGCGGCCACTGACAAACAAGGTGCCGCCCGGCTGGGAAAGCCGCTGTTCGTTCAGATCAGCGACACCCACATTGGCTTCAACAAGGACGCTAATCCCGACGTCAACGGGACGCTCACCCGGACCATCGACCTCGTGAACGGGATGTCCGAGCAGCCTGAGCTCATCATCCATACCGGCGATATCACTCACCTGTCGAGGCCTGCGGAATTTGACCTGGCGCAGCAGATGCTCTCCCGTCTGCGCACCAGCGAGTTGCACACGGTACCGGGTGAGCACGACACCACCGATGCAACGGTCACGGAATACTTCAACCGATTCGGGAAAGTCTCCGACAACAAGGGGTATTACAGCTTTGACCACGCGGGCGTGCACTTCGTGGCGCTCGTCAATGTGTTGCAATTCAAACCCGGTGGCCTCGGCACCCTGGGCACGGAGCAGCTCGCCTGGTTGGCCGCCGACCTGAAGGGACGCTCGGACAGCACCCCCATCGTGGTCTTTGCCCACATGCCGCTGTGGACCATCTATGAGCCCTGGGGCTGGGGTACGGGTGACGCGGATCAGCTCATGAGCCAATTGCGCCGTTTCGGCTCGGTGACCGTACTGAACTGACACATCCATCAGATCGTTCAGAAGGTGGAAGGCAACATGACCTTCCACACAGCCCGCTCGACCGCCTATCCGCAACCCACCGCCGGTACCGGCGCGGGGCCGGGACCCCTCAAGGTCCCGGCGGATCAACTGTCCAGGATGCTGGGGATCACCAGCGTGTCCGTCGTAAAGCATTCGCGCTCACTGACGCTCACTGACACCACGATTGCCTGAGAACACTCACATGACTCTGGGACGATACCGATTGCCGCTGGTGGCTGTCAGCGTGGCGATGCTGTGGTGGGTTGCGGCCTGCAGCCCATCGGCTGCCGGCACCCCGGATCCGAGTCGGATCGTGATAAAGGAATTCATGTTCGTGCCGATGGCGTTGACCATCAATGCTGGCTCGAGCGTGACCTGGGCCAACACGGACGATGAGCCGCATACCGTAGTCAGCGACACAGGGCTGTTCCGCTCTGGTGCCATCGACACGAACGAAAGCTTCTCGTTCAAATTCGACAAGCCCGGCACCTATCACTTTACCTGTTCGATACACCCCCGCATGGTCGGAACGATTGTCGTTCAGTAGCTCGCATGAGCAGCGTGGTGAAGATGGGCCTTGTCGTTGGGGGTACGCTCGCGGCGCTGGCGCTGGGCGGTGCGCTGTACATCGGCTCGGGGATTTACAACATCGGCGCCGATGACCACCATACGAAGATCGTGCTGGCAATCATCGAGCAATTGCGCGAGCGCTCCATCGACTTGCGCGCCCGTGCGATTGACGTGCCCGACATCGAAGACCCCGGGAGCATCGCCGCCGGGGCCAAACGCTATGCCGCTCTGTGCGTGGGCTGTCACCTGGCTCCCGGGGTGACGAAATCCGACATCCGCGCCGGACTGTACCCGCACCCGCCAAATCTTGCGCAAGAGGACACTCGCAACGCGCAGCGGGCTTTCTGGACGATCAAACACGGTATCAAGATGAGTGCCATGCCCGCGTGGGGCAAATCCCTGGATGATGCCGCGATCTGGGATATCGTGTCGTTTGTGCGGAAAATGCCGGCTATGACTCCGCAAGCATATCAGCAGCTCTCACACGGGCGCTCGGGATAGGCCGCGTCGCATCGACGGCGCGCAGCGCCTAGGATCTGGGCTATAACGTGATGCTGATCGTGGATGCGGGCAAGGACCGGAACGCTGCTATGCACCGTCATGGTGTCGAGAGGATCGTTCTGTCGTTTTTCGCTCCGGTGACGGTGTTGGCCGCCGTCGTCGTGGGGGTGCTCGCCGCGGCGGTCGCCTACGCCGAGGACGAAGCCCTGCCGCCGCGCCCGCAGTGGCGGGCGAGCAGCTCATCGGGTGCACAACAGTCCATGGAGCCGGCGTTGGCGATCGACGGCGATGAGTCGACGAGATGGGGCGGTGCGTTCTCGCCGGGCCAATGGCTGCAGCTTGACTTGAGTCGGGCGGCCACGATCGGCGGCGTCCTGATCCACTGGGACAGCGCGTTCGCAGCCGCATACCTCATCCTGAGCTCGGAGGATGGGCAGCACTGGCGGACCGCATACGAAACCGCTGATTCGCAGGGCGGCAGGGACTATGTGCTCTTCCCCGCCGTGCGCGCGCGCTACCTGCG
>Ga0137396_10002202_pt1 | contig 10597 bp, 7 predicted proteins | sample czc16metaG_FD_108284 | JGI IMG/M metagenome (GOLD analysis project Ga0137396, IMG submission 108284) | Vadose zone soil microbial communities from Angelo Coast Range Reserve, California, USA - czcobulk3.16 metaG | ecosystem: Environmental > Terrestrial > Soil > Vadose zone | place: USA... | reverse complement strand
TGGCTACTGTCGGGTTCGATACGTGGCACAGCGACGGGACGGAGTTTGCGGTCGACAGCCTCCCCGTTCTTGTTGGCACCTATTGCCCGGGAGCTTGGGAGAAGACAGGGCGGCGGACTTTTTCTACCGTCCATCCCGTGTATAACTATGACCCAGTGACGGGAAACCCCAATAGCATTTTCATTGAGCGCGTACATATCACCCTCAGTAAGAATGGCAAGAGCTTCGCGGGGACGTTTACGTGGGACTGCTACGACTTTAGCGGAAATCTGCAAACGTCCGGGCCTCTCGCGTGCAGCATCGCGGGCACATTGACAGGCACACGCATCACGGTCGATGGTCCGTTCCCGTTCCCATTCCCGCTGTAGGCGTTAGTGGCGAAGCTGCAGCAAAAATGCGTGAGCCAATCTACCTCCCGTTTTCGCCTAATGAAGTGGAGGCCCACAGCGGACTGCGGTAGGAGAGCATCTCCTCGGGCTGAGGGAGAATGACAATGAAAACCAAGACGCTGAGGAAGTTTCTATTCCTTGAAATTATGAGCCTTGCCTTTCTTTTCGGATGCGGCATCGCCGGTCAGCCAACCAATAATCAGCCTCCTGTGCCTTCGCAGCCCACGGGTGTAACCGTCTCGCCGACGAGCCCCACGGTTATTGCAGGTGGCATGCAGCAATTCACTGCGACGGTGAATCCCAGCGGAGCCAGTCAGGCCGTCACTTGGAGCCTCTCCGGGGTGGGGTGCACGGGAGCAAGCTGCGGAACGATCGACACGACCGGAAAATACACCGCGCCAGCAACCGTTCCCAATCCTCCCACTGTCGTGGTCACGGTGAAGTTAGTCGCAGACCCGACTAAGGCAGGGACAACTACGGTCACTATTATTGGAGTTCCACCTGCCTTCTCTCTGAACCCCAGCTCACTGGCCTTCGGCAATCAGAACGTTAACACAACCAGCGCGTCAAGGACTGTCACGCTAACCAACTTCGGCATGGCGGCTGCGCCGGTTAACGTTGTTGGAATGAACGGCGTAAATTTCACCGATTTCACACAAACAAATGATTGCCCGTCGGTGATGACCGCGGGCGCCAGTTGTACATTCAGCGTCACGTTCACGCCCACCGCCGCGGGTGACCGGATCGGGATCCTCAATATCAATGACGGTAGCCTCCTTGTTAACCTCACCGGCACCGGTACAGGGACGACGATTCCAAACAACGCCAAGCTGAGCGGGCAATACGCCTTTCTGTTTAGCGGATTCAACAGTGCCGGCCCAATGAGCGTCGTGGGAAGTTTCACGGCGGACGGGAATGGCAATTTGACCGCCGGCAACGCGGATGTAGCCATCGTAGCAGGCACGTGGACCAACCAGGGTCTCACCCACAGCACATACTCGGTCGGTTCCGACAACTTGGGTAGCATGAGCCTCAACACCGCTGTGAACTTTCCTACCGATAACTTCAGTTTCTCTTTTTCGTTTGCTCTCGAGTCCTTTTCTGCTTCGGGGAGCGTGGCGGATGGGGGACACCTAACTGAGTTTGACAGCACGGACCAGACAGGTACTGGCTTTTTCGTCAGGCAAGATCCGACAGCGTTTTCGACCGCGGCGCTCAACGGCGGCTATGCCTTCGATCTCGCGGGGCCCAGAGGAATCCAAGAGAATGTGGCCCTTGGTCGCTTCACAGCCAGCAACGGCTCGCTCAGTGCCGGCCATATCGACTTGATCGGTTTTGGCACCGGCGGGCTCTCACCCGACCTGACGTTCAGTGGAACGTATTCGGTGGATGCGAGCGGCCGTGGCGCAGTGACGCTGGACATCGCTGGCGGGCCGAACAAACTCACCCTATACGTTGTTTCCTCGAGCGAATCACTCTGGATGGAGGCTAGCGGCAGCGGAGCGACAGGCACGGTACTACAACAGACCGGGGGACCCTTCAACGCGAGCTCGCTTAGCGGCATAGCGGTATTCGGCGCTGCTGGCTTCACGGTGGCGGGCAACGATGTCACCGTGGGAGACATACAGTTCGACGGCAACGGACACGTGAGCGGGGCGAACGACGAAAACCACTTCGGTCTGTCGTCCACGAACCAACCCATCACTGGGACCTACACGGTTGACTCAAATGGTCTCGGTCGAGGCGTGATAAAAAGCGACAAGGGCCCCGGCCTGAGTAATTTTTATCTCGTCAGCCCTGGCAGAGGGTTCATTATTTCGGGCAACGACTCATTGGACCTCGGAACTTTCGAGCCTCAGACGGGAGGCCCCTTCAGCAATGCGTCCCTCTCGGGCAACTTCGCTTTGGGGACACTGTCTCTGCTTTCGAGCCCTGGCACGCGCTTTACCTCCGGAGTCCTGTCAGCGGATGGCGCCGGCAACTTGAGCGGAACGTTGACGACGAAGGCCGGAGCCCAGACATTCAAGGGGACTGACTCAGTGGCGGCGAACGGTCGGACAACGCTGTCTATCACACCAACTTCTGGGTCGCCGTCCACCCTGGTCTTCTATTTCGTCTCTCCATCAAAAGCGGTTGGCGTCCAGATGATCGAGTTTGGCCCAGCGAATGCTGCAGTGAATATCATCGAGAAGTAGCGCAGCCCTCGTGATTAAGCCAAGTGTGATTAAGATGCTGCGCCCACATCAGTGATCGGCTAAACACATTTCAGTCCATCTTCGGTCCAACTCAAGAGCGAGATAAATGGCGCATGTCTCTGTAAGCGACACCAGCAGCGGCACTTAGAGTTTTGCAATGCATAGCTTCGAAGCAGAGGGTCGGGAGTTCGAATCTCTCCGGGCGCGCCATCTAATCCGCACAATGTCCTGCAATTACACAGCAACCACTTCGACTTCTTGCTTCCTAATTCTAGGTACCATAGGTCTCATTGAAGTTGGAACGGTGACGCATCGTTGGCATTGGTGTTTCGCCCGGAGCACGTAAAGTCGGCGAAGGTATACCTATAAATGTTCAAGGCCACGCCTTGCGTCGCCGAGACCTGAAGGGGGCCCGGCTTACCAGTGTTTCGAGTGGCAGGCTCAGTAGTTCCGTAGAATCCTCTACACTTTCTCGCGAATTTCTGAAGGCACGCATCGACCACTGATCTCAGAATCGGCGTTACTGCTCGACGAGTTCTCCTTTGGGGGTACGCACGGTCACGCCAAGTTAGTATTAAATGATCGAGCCGAGTAACATCGGTGCGAATCGAGCAGGTAGAATTAGCAAACCGTTGCCTTCAGCCTCTGAGCCGAGGCTCTACGTGTTGCCTCCTCCGCTTGTGACTAAGAACTGGTGCCTTTCGGATTATGGTGATTGTTAATTCTTGAAGCGACTTGGCCCTTGCGCGTGTTTCTACCAGCGAGCGCCGGATGACCTATCGTGCTTGGCCATCATTCGGGCGTCACACAAGGAACCACTTGTCGACTGTGGCGACGGTAAACTCTGAAATCCTCGTCGGTCGTCAGGATGATGGGGTCGGCAAGCGTTTCGGTCATGCGAACGAGGCAAGCATCGGCGAGGCTCATGGGAACGTCGGAGTATTTCTCGATCAGTTTCGTAACTGGCTCTACGTTCCGGGAAAGCTCGAAGGCGACGACTACGGCACGGCGGCGAAGCAATTGACCGAGACTCGGCGCGCCGCGCTCTCCGAGAAGGTGGTACGCCTCGGACAATGCTGCTTCGCATGTCGACCAAGTCGGAGGCAAATCGTGGGCTTGAGTTACGGCCCATTCGTGGTGAGCGTCGCGGTTGCTAAGCAGCGCCACCACAAAACCCGCGTCAACGAGGACGTTTCTGGCCATAGCCCGTGGCTTGCAAATACGCCTTCTTGTGCCCAGTTAGGTCTGTCGGTAAGCCGTCAACCGATCCGACGAGATCGGCTATGGCATTGAACGAGGCAATGCGCCGCCGGCGCAGGCGGGGGGCGAGCTGGAGCCGTTCGCGCACTACATCGGACTTCGAGATCTTCCGACCCCGCGATTCTTCCTCGATGTCCGCCACCAGTGGCTCGGGCAATCGTACCGTGAGGGTCTTCATAAGGTCAGTGTATTACATCTCCGGCAGGTCTGCAAGACAAACCGAACGGCCGACCCGAGGTGATCGTCGATTAGCATAGTTCAGTGAGCGCTGTAGCCAATCGATAGACGGCCCACACGCTGCCGCTGTGACGTGGCGCATTTTGGAACGTGTTGCGGACCGGGTACACGGGGTCTGCGACAATGCGCGTTTCGTTATAGGCATAAGCAGCTCTTATCGGTTGCGCGGTCAACTGGATAGAGTCCCCCGGAGGCGGAAACCAGAAGGCCGGGAGATCCCCGCCACGGCGGGTCTCCGGGCGCACCACTCTCATGAAGTTGCGACGAAAAAATGGGTCCCCACGTTAGAGTCGCAAAAGCGTTTAGGACAAACTGGGAGACGAGCGTTTGAATGTTAGCGGGTTCGAAAACCTGCGGGACGCGCGGCCGAAAGTTGACGCGTGGCAGAAGCAGTTCGATCAGGAGAGGTCGCGTAGGATCTCCTGCGCGGAGTTGGGGGCAGGTCAGAACCACCGGCATCCTGCGCCAGAAGCATTGAAAAAGAGCAATGAGGTCTTACGCGCGGCGTCTAGGATCGACGGTGCGGTACCAAGCGACAAACTGTTGGAGCCCATCGGTGAGCTGAGTTCGAGGCTGATAGCCGAGCAACCTGCCGGCCTTAGAAATTTCGGCCCAAGTAAGCGGCATGTCACCGGGCTGCACTGGCTTCTGCTCCACAATCGCTTTCTTCCCTGTGGCTTCCTCGAGCAATTCGACCAGCTGGCGCAGCTTTACGGGATGCGAATTCCCGAGATTGAATATTTCGAATGGAACTCGCGAATCAAACCCGACCTCGTAGTCCATGGCCGCCAAGATGCCACCCACAATGTCGTGAATATGAGTATAGTCGCGCCCCGTTGAACCATCCCCAAAAATGGGAATCGGCCTGCCCGCTTCGATCAGCCCGGTGAACTTGTGGATGGCCAAGTCTGGGCGCTGCCGGGGACCGTACACCGTGAAAAACCGCAAACAGACAACCGAAAAGCCAAATAGGTGCGCGTAGGTGTAAGCGAGGGATTCACCGGCAAGCTTGGTGGCTGCGTACGGCGAGATTGGCCGCAAGACGGCTTCTTCCTCGGAGAAAGGAGCGCTGCTCGAAGCTCCGTATACTGAACTCGACGAGCCAAAAATGAATTTGGGGATCTTGAACACGCGGCAAAACTCGAGAAGAGTAAGTGTGCCGGCGATGTTCACACGCTCGTAAAGGTGGGGCTGTTCGATGGAGGGCCGGACACCGGCGCGTGCGGCCAAGTGAATGATCAGGTCAGGCCGTGCCTTTGAAAGAATCTCTCGGATCTGCGCCACATCGCAGATGTCAGCGGGAAAGAATTGGAACTCGCCGACGCGCCGGATCTCATCCAGATTCGCTTGTTTCCAGGCCGGCGGGTAGAACTCGTCCAGCTTATCCACGATTGTCAGCTGACATCCGAGACGCAGCAGAGCTTCGGCCAGGTGCGAACCGATGAAGCCAGCTCCCCCCGTAAGAACAACGCGCCGAGAATCGGTCATTCCGGTCCTCCTGCTACTCAGCTTCCAGAAAAGAGCGCCAGCAAAATTAAGAACACAACAAGGCACAGAGACCACTGTAAATCGCAGCAGTCAGAATCGTCCATAGGCGTTCAAAAATGAAATTTCATACTGAATTGAACTTGGCGAGCCGGGTTTGCAGTGTTGGCGCGGCCGAAAAAGGGTGAGCTCTGTATGCCGACAAAATTCTTTACATTGACACGATTCAGGGCATTGAACGCATCAATGCCAAACTCCAACCAAAGCCCGCTGATCCGAACGGAGGGCTCGTCGGCACATCCCTTTATTGCCGTGCACCCCGCAGGCCCGGGACCGTCTTCGCCTTTGTTCGAGATGGGGGCGCCCACAACTCTGCCAGCAGAACGCGCCCCGCTGCCTTTACCTTCTCCTCCCACAAAACTAATCCGCTTTGAGAGATGGAAGTCAACACTGGCGTACCCCGGTCCAGCTCCCGTATTGCGGCCCATTCCGAGCGGCCGGTCGTTTGGCACGGTGTCATGGTTGTCGTCGGAGCCGGTAGTGACGTTGTAGGGGATACCTGAATTCAAGGTGACAATCGTGCCGGCCCTGAAGCCCCAAGGCAAATGAGAGGTGCTGATGAGACTGAATCGATGACGCCGATCGTAGTCGGCTTGCCCGTATTCTGTGCCCAGGTCATAATTATTTGCGGGCAGGGAAAACATTCCACTCGTGTCGTCCGTGGACTTCGAAAACGTGTACTGCCCAAGGATGTCCAAAGTGTTTCGCAGGCTCGTCTGCAAGGAGACGATCAGACTATGACTGCGCGACCTTCCGGACGATTCGAACTGATTGATATCCATGAAAGAAGGATTGGGTAGTGCTCCGCTTCCGGGTAGAGGCGCATTGATGTTCCGAGTGCGGTAAAGCCTTAGTCCTCGCACCAAGGTGTAGTCGACAGACAAGAAGTTTTTGCCTCTGCCGAGCTTGCGTTCGAACCCCAAACTGGCTTGCGTCAGGTAGGGAGTACGGATATTTGGAGCGATCCGCAATAAGCTGGCAGGAGGGGGCGATGCCGGATTATAAGGGACCGGGTAACCCGGATTCTCAACGATCATCTGATGGCCCTGCGCGCCATCATAAAGCAATGCCTGTTGCTGCATGATTTCCGGCTGACGGTCATAAAAGATGCCGAATCCACCGCTGATCACCGTTGGCCCGCGGCGCGGGGCATACGCGAAGGCGATCCGCGGCGCGAAATTCTTGAAATCGGACAGGTTTGACTGCCATTCATAGCGCACCCCAAGAGAAATGGATAGGTTCTGTCGTGCCTGGATCGCATCTTGAAAAAATGAGTAGTACTCGCGTTGCGCGAAGGAAATCCCGGGAATGCCCTGGTTCATCGTAAAGACTTCGGGCTGACCCGTGGAGTATGCAGTTAAACTGGCAAATGTGAAGGTGCCGCCAAAGTTCGAGGCATCGGTTGTTTGAAACGATCGAAGTCGCGCCCCAGCCCCAAAACTCAAGGCATGATTCCCCTTCATAAGAGTGGCGGCATCCTGGATTGTGAGTGCTTTTTCCCGCTGGCGCAGGCTCATCTGTGCGCCGCCGGAACTGAAGGCGCCCAGAACTATGATTGCCGGCTGGTCGGAACGACTGGTGATTTGCTGAGGCTCGTCTTTGAACGCGAAGCGCACCTCGTGCAAAAAATGAGAGGAAATAATAGCATGCTCGATAATCTTCACTTCATTTTCGTGAATCGAGAAGTCCGATGCGTGCTCGGCAAGATTGAATCCGCCGACTCCCTGATTCTGTTGCGACTTGTTTCTAAATTTATAGGTGAACGTCAGAGTGTGCTTCGGCGTCAGATCAAAATCGAGACGTCCGAAAAGGCGGGTATTGCGCTCCGGAGTGGGAACATTTTCTACCACTGAGCCGGCCGGCGTGCGGGCGTGGACCGTAGCGCTTTCATGGCTGGCGTAATAGCGGCCTGCCAGAAGAAAGCGAGCCTTGACTGGATGGTTCAGGATAATAAGCTTTTTCCCGAGCGGCCCATCGAGCTCCGTTTCCGTGATTTCTCGTTGCAACGGCGGGCGCACGCGGGTGAATGGATCGCGTGCGTCCAGCGCGGAATTCCGCAACAAGAAGGTGAGATTGCCATGATAGTCGCGGCGAGAACCCTTCCTGGTCACCACTTCGATGCGTCCCCGTCCGGGCCGTCCAAACTCGGCCGAGTAAGGGCTTTTGTTCACATAAACTTTTCGGATGCTTGTTAGCGGCACCTCCAGCCCGCTTGACTCCACTCCGTCAACAATGATTTTGGGTCCGAGAGCGCCGGCAGCGGCTGGATTCAAAAAGATAGAAGGCACCGCCAACGGATCACCTTCTTTGACAGGAAGATTTTCAAGCCAATTGCGATCCAGCTGGACAGCATCGATGTTTTGTCCCACTGTCGGTATGGAAACGCTGTCCGCCGTAACGGTCACGTTCTCCGCCGAAGCGGCGATTTGCAGAGGCACGCCGATTGGATTTTCCTTGCCTTCTCCGACCTTGACCAGCACCTCCGCCGATTTAAAACCCTGCAAATTGACGATCAGCAGGTAATTGCCAAATGCGACATGGTCAAACCGGAATTGCCCTTCTTCCACGGAACTCGTGGATAATTCCTGGCCGGTCATCTGGTTTCGGAGTCGCACATCAGCTCCGACCACGTACTCTCCTGCGGCATCTTCCACGGTTCCACTGAGCGCTCCCGCATTCTGTCCTCCTGCAGAGCTCGCGAGAAGGCCGGAGAAGAGAATCGTCATGGCTATGGAAATGGCCTTGGCCAGGATTCCCTTTGTTGCATCAGCCATTCGGTTGCAATCGGTTTGCGACCGGCGGAGTTGTTTGTGCATCGCTGCGGTCATTCGAGAGTATTCGCTCCCTTCGCAAGGGTCAGAACGCCTTCTTTCTCAAGCATCAGTTGCAGACTATACAGATGTGCATACTTGCCCTTGCGGGCCAAGAGTTCCTGGTGAGGTCCTTCTTCCGCGATGCGGCCTTTTTCCAGAACGATGATGCGGTCGGCAAGGCGCACGGTCGTTAGACGATGAGCAATCAGAAGAGTCGTGCGTCCACTGGCCGCCCGGCCTAGTGCATCAATGACCGTCCGTTCCGAGACCGCATCGAGCCCACTGGTTGGTTCATCCAGGATTAAAATGGGAGAATTTCTCAAAATTGCCCTGGCTATGGCGACCCGTTGTTTTTGGCCGCCGGACAGTGTGGTGCCGCTCTCGGCGACCGGGGTTTCGTAACCGTCGGGAAGCAGGTCGATAAACTCCGCGGCATTCGCCACAACTGCGGCAGCAATAATCTCCTCATCGGCGGCCTCTGGTCGACCGAACGCGATGTTCTCGCGGATAGTGCCACTGAAAAGCAAGGAATCTTGTAATACGAGGCTGATCTGGGCGCGCAAGGACTGTACGGAATAGTTTCGGATGTCTGCACCGTCAATTGAGACGGTGCCGCTGCTGGGATCATAGAGCCGCGGAACCAAACTGATGAGAGTGCTTTTACCAGCGCCGGTAGCCCCTACAATCGCGACTTTTTCACCGGGAGCGATGTGCAAGTTGATTCGGGAAAGGACAGGCTGCCCAGATTGATATTCGAACGAAACATCGCGGAACTCGATTTCTCCCTTTAGTTGGGACACCTCTCGAGCTCCGGGGAGCTCGGTTACTTCGGAACGCACACGCATGATGTCCGCGATTCTCTCGGCACCCACACTGGCTTTACTCGTGACATAGGAAAGTCGTGACAGCGCTTTCATCGGGCTGTACAGGTTTGTCACATAAGCGAAGAACACCACGATGTCGCCTGTCGTGAGATGTCCTTGCATGGCGTGGGTGGCGCCAAACCACATCACTAAGGCAAGGCCTGCTGCCGCGAAGACGTCGACGAGCGGAGCCACACGTGCCTGATAGCCGACACCCTCGAGATAGGATCGCAGGCTGCTTTCACTGTGCGCTTGGAAGCGATCATTTTGCTGCTCCTCCTGCGCCAATCCCTGAACGATTCGAATCGATGCAAGCGTTTCCTGGGCCAAGGAAGCCAATAGCCCCGTGCTCGCACGGGCCTCACGCGCGGCAGCTTTGATGCGATACGTGTATCGGAAGACGGTCCAAAATAAGAGCGGCGCCACAGCGAGGGCCACAAAGGCAAATTGCCAATTGAGCCAGAACATCAAGATCAGCATACCGACCAGCAGAAACGCATTACTTCCCAGAACTATCAGGCCGTTGGAAAGCAGATCCTGGATGGCCTGAATATCCGAGGTCAGCCGAGTGATTAGATCCCCCCTGCGCTGAGTGTCGTGAAACCGCAGCGAGAGGCGTTGCATATGGGCAAACAACTGGCAGCGCAAGTCGAATACAAAACGCTGCCCAATGTTCCCTAGAGTATTGGTGTACCAGTAGGTGAGAAGGCCCGTGCTCAGTGCGATCAATAATGTCGCAGTGCAAGCGCCGTATAAGATGTGCATGCGGCTGAAAGTTGCGTTATCCAGCCAGAGTCCTAAAAAAGGCACGCGTGTGGGCCGATGGGAAAGTACGCGGTCAATGACCACTTTGAGGGGCCAAGGACGGAAAACGGTCAAAGAAGCATCCAAAACCATGGCCAGCACGGCCCACCAGAGTTGTATCCTGAAGGGGCGAAGCAGTGGCAAGAAATGCGGCAACCATTGCTGGGCACTCGTTCCCGCTTGGCGCTCTTGAGAGTTGTTATTCATGAACTGGAATTTCCGATTTAAACTTAATCTTTTAGGAAGACACAGCGACCAGCCGCCTTCGGTTCACGAGAGGCGCAACCCAATCCACAACTCGAGTCGCATTTCGGTCCCAAGTGTGATCCGAGCAGGTCACGCTCGCTTGTCGTCCAAGTTCGCTCCTCAGTGCCAAGTCTTTCTTGACTCGATGCAGGCAGTCGATGAGTCCTGCACGGTCCCCAGGGTCAAACAGTAGACCGTTAACACCATCCTCTATTATTTGTGCTACCTGCCCTACCCGACTGGCG
>Ga0137396_10002200_pt1 | contig 10601 bp, 11 predicted proteins | sample czc16metaG_FD_108284 | JGI IMG/M metagenome (GOLD analysis project Ga0137396, IMG submission 108284) | Vadose zone soil microbial communities from Angelo Coast Range Reserve, California, USA - czcobulk3.16 metaG | ecosystem: Environmental > Terrestrial > Soil > Vadose zone | place: USA... | reverse complement strand
GCCGTCACGTCGCGGCACTCCCCAGGACGGCGCGCTCCAAGGCCGCCCGCATGGCCGCCTCGGGAGCCGGCCGCCCGGTCCATATCTCGAAAGAGGCGAGCCCTTGGTAGAGGAGCATGGCCAGCCCGTTGACGGCGCGGGCGCCATGGTCGCGGGCCGCCCGGACCAGAGGAGTCAGGGGGGGATTGTAAAGCAGGTCGAAGACGAAGTGATCCGCAGTCAACCAGTCAGCCGGGAACACCAGGCTGTGCCCGTCCATGCCAACCGGGGTGGCGTTCACGATCAGGTCGACGCGGCCGACCACCAGCTTGAGCGAGCCAAGCGGTGTCGGCCCGCCCGCCTCCACGTTGAGGTCCCGGCAGAGACGCCGGGCCTGCTCCAGGTTGCGGGCGGCCACCCACACCCGTGAGGCTGTGGACCGCAGCATATCCACGACGGCGCGGGCCGCCCCACCGGCGCCCAACACCAGCGCCGCCCGGCGGCTTGGGTCGAATCCGGCATCCTCCAGCGCCTGGGCGAACCCGGTCCGGTCGGTGTTCCACCCCACCAGCACCTGCCCGCGGTGGCTGAGGGTGTTCACCGCTCCCAGCTGCTGGACGTCCGGCCCCAGGCCGTCAAGCAGGCTGGCGACCGTGATCTTGTGCGGGATGGTCACGTTGGCGCCCAGTACGTCCGGGTCCCGGCGGATTTCGTCCAGCACCTGGGGCAGGTCCGCCGGCGACACCTGGCGCGGCAGGTAGACGGCCGCGATCCCGGCCGCCCCGAAGCCGGCATTCTGAAAGGCCGCCGACAGGGAGTGACCGACCGGATCGCCGAGCAGCAGCACGCGGCTGCCTGCCCGAGCCTGGTCAGGAGAGGCCGTATTGCTTGAGGAGCCGGCCGAACTCCTCGAGGGTGCGGGCGTAGTGGTTGTGCCCCTGGGGATCGGAAAGATAGTAGTAGTAATCGGTCTGGGCGGGGTTGAGGGCGGCGTCAAGGGCCTTGGTCCCCGGATTGGCGATCGGCCCCGGCGGGAGGCCGAGATGCAGGTAGGTGTTGTAGGGCGAGTCGATCTTCCGGTCGTTCACCGTGACCGTTGATTGCCAGACGCCCTTGGCGTACAACACGGTGGCGTCGATCTGCAGCAACATGCCGGCGGCCAGCCGGTTGTAGATGACGCTGGCCACCTTCCCCCGGTCGTCGTCGAACCGCGCCTCGCGCTCGATCAGCGATGCCAGGGTAACGATCTGGAGGGTGCTGAGCTTTCGCTGGGTCGCCTGGGCCTGGCGGGTGTCGGTCCAGACCTTGTCGAACTGGGTGAGCTGGAGCGTGATCAGGTCTTTGGCGGTCGCGTCCTTGGGAACCAGGTAGGTGTCGGGAAACAGGAAGCCTTCCAGGCTGGCCCCGGCCGGCCGGCCCTTGAGGAACGCGAACTTCTGGTCGAAGCTGCTCCCGGTCGCGAGGGCGATGTACTCGGACCCCTTGATGACACCGCCCGTATCCAGCCGCTTGGCGGTCTTCTGGATGGTGTACCCCTCCGGGATGGTGATGAAGATCTCATCGGGCACGGCCTTCTGCATGACCAGCAGCAGCTGGTCCATGTTCCAGTTGCGATCCATCTGGTAGGCGCCCGCTTCGACACTGCGATCCAGGTGGCGGTACCGCGCATACCAGTCGAACACCAGCTCACTGTCCACCAGGCCGGCCTGGTGGAGGATGCCAGCCGTCTCGTGAAAGGTGGCCCCCAGCGGGATCACGACCCGCACCTTGCCAGTGCCGGGGTTTGGCGGGGTGTGGATCTGGCGGTCGACATAGGCATACGCCGCCACCGCCGGGAGCACCAGGGCGAAGGGGATCAGGACGATCAGGAAGAGGCCGGCGCCAAGACAGGACCGGCAGCCGCGCCGCTTCGGCCGACCGGGTGGCGACTGCCTCAGGCGCGACCTCCAAGAGGTCTAGTTGTGGTGATGAGCGCCATCCTCGTCTTCGTCCTCGTCGGCTTCTTCGTACTCTTCCAGCTGCGAGATCACCCGCTCGTGCTCGTCCTCGTCCAGGGTGACCAGGGACTCCCCCTCCCGGCGCAGCACGAGGACGCGGTCGGCGTCGGCCTCGGCCTGGAGCACGTAATACGTCTGCCCCTCGATCTCGGCCACATCGTGGACCAGGTAGGTTTCCTCTTCGCCCGTGATTTCGTTGACCAGCTCGATGGTCTCCAGCTCGCCGTCGGCCTCGGGCTCCTCGATCATTGTCAGCCTCCTGACCCCCGACTTCCCCGGTAGTCGAGATAACTCTGCAACAGCAGGGCCGCCGCCATCCGGTCGACTTCCGCCCGCCGTTGCCGGCGTCGCTTGCCCTGGGCGACCAGGTATCGCTCCGCAGCCACCGTGGTCAGGCGTTCGTCCCAGTATTCCACGGGCCGCCCGGTCGCGCGCGCCAGCTGGGTGCCAAACTCCTGGGCGGCGGCGGCCGCCTGGTCCAGCCTACCATCCATCAGCCGGGGCAGACCGATGACCACCCGTTCCACCTCGTGCTCCGCGACCAGGGTCCGCAGGGCCGCCATATCCTCCGCCGCCGATCGACGGGTCAGGACGCTCAGGGGCGAGGCGATGACGCCCGAGGGGTCACTGAGGGCCAGGCCGATCCGGACCGTGCCCGGGTCGATGCCCAGCACGCGGCCGGTCATGACGCGAAGCCGCCGGTCGCCTCCTGGACCTTGACCACGATGCGGGACGCGAAGAACGGCAGCCAGGGCAACGGCAGGTCCTGGCGGACGTTGACGTCCACCACACTGGGCAACCCGGAGAGCAGCGGGCGGGCGCTGTTCGGACTCCGGCCTTTCAGGCGGGCCCGGATGTCGGCCAGCGAGAAGACCGGGCGCACAAAGCCGCGGGCGTGTCCGGTCAGGGTGACTTTCCCGTCGGCGCTCGCGGAAACCACCTCATAGCTCGTGTTGACCGGTTGTTCGCTCAGCTGCTGACCGGACGGGATCTTCCCTTGCAGAGCGTGCTGAATCAGCTGCCGGACGGCGGCATCGTTGAAGGCGGTGGCCTTCCCGGTCACCGTCATGGTGATGTTGAAGGTGGGCGTCGCGGCCGGCAGCTGATCGCCGACATGGTGGTCCATGGTCGCGGTGTGATCAATGGCCAGCGACTCCTGGACCAGGTGCAGGCCGCCGGTCTTCTGGTTCAGTTCGGACTGGACCTTGGGGTTCAAGAGATCGAGCAGGGCCTGGCTGGCCGTAGCGCTGTCGGCGTCGGAGATCACCGTCGCGGTTCGGGCATCCGCACCCCCGCCGATGGGGCTGGGATTGTCGACGGTCAGATCTTGCGGCTTCTGGTCGATCTGCTTCACGGTATGAGCGTCCGCATTGCCGCCCTGGCCAGGCTGGGCGGCCGTGACGCCGACCGAGGCGGAACCTTTGAGGGGGACGTGCAGGTCTTTGTCGGTGGTGTAGCTTCGGGAGCCATCGCTGGTCCGCACCACGACCCCCTTCGGGATATCGACATAGGGCGAGCAGAAGACGAAGCAGTTGTAGGTGAAGGTCACCGATCCGGTGGCCGGAACGGCCGGGATCGCCTTCTGGCCGGTCGCCGTCCCCTGGGCCTGCTGGGACTCGGTCACCGTGAACGCCTGGGTGGTGAACTGGGTGGCGCCGGCTGCCTGCGTCCCGGGAGCGCCGGCCAGCTGGACGTCGGCATCCAGCTTGGTCCCCTGCACGGCAATCGTCACGGTGGCGGCCGGCAAGTATAGGATCCCGGCCAGGAAAGCGACGGTCGCCAGCACGCCGGCACCTATGTACAGGGGACGTCGATGCTCCTGGAGCCGCTCCCGAAGCCGCGGCACCCGAAGCAGGGGCACCCCGCTGAACGGCATCCTCCGGGGCGGCGCGGATAGGACCGGGCGCGAGCTCACCGCCTCGAACTCTGGGACTGTGGAGACCGGTTCGACCTCCGCCGGCGGTGCCTCTTCGGCGGCCACCACCGCGCCCGGCTGGAGCATTTCCTGCCCCCGGTCGACGGCCTGGACGCTGGCGTAGGTTGGGAATCCGGATTCCAGGGAGAGCGCCTGGAGGCGGGTCTCGCTGCTGACCACGCTCACCTGGAGGCGGTAGGCCTGGGCGTACTTCTTTAGCAGCCGAAAGCTCATCGGGCTGTGGAGCGCCCGGGCGCCGTCGGGTAGGACCAGGGTGACCGCCTGCTCCCCCTGCAGCTCGCGGAGGCGGTCGACGACGTCCGTAACCTCCTCGTCGGGCTCGACGTAAACAAGTTTGGCGAGGGTCTTCATATTTGTTGAGAACCAATACCGCAGAACGGCCACAGCCGTCGACCAGTTACGGTATCACACTTGATTTGCCGCGCCCAGTGGCATTTAGCGACGGAGCGTTACACCTTCATCGCCTTCAGCACCCGGCGCATGACCCCGTACATGGCCCCTTCGTCTCCGCTGCCCTGGCGGATGGCGTGGTGGGCCAGGCCCATGGGGGTGATGTCCTGCTGGTCGAGGAGCAGCCCGGTGGAGTCGTAGACCCCCTGGACATCGGCCGGGCGCAGCACGGAAACGACGGGCCGGCGGGTGAATGGGAGCTCCGCGACCCAGCCAAAGCCGTTCAGCGCCTCCTGCACCTCCGGCAAGGCGCTGCCCCCGCCAGCCAGGTAGATGGCGGCCGGCAGCCGGTCGTCTTTGGCCATCTCCTGGAGGGTGATGGCCACCCCTTCGGTCAGCACCTCGGCGTCCTGGGCAACGATGCGGTGCACCTGGGCGGCCTGCCCCTCAGGTAGCTCGGCACGGGAGTGGCGGAGCTTGATGGCCTCCGCGTCGGTGAACGAAATGCCGAGCTTGCCGGCCAGCTTCTTGGTAAATACCCGACCGCCGATGGGAAACATCCGGGTGGCTTCGATCCCCCCATTCCGGATGAGGGCCACGTCCGTGGTGCCGCCCCCGATATCGACGAAGATGCCGCCGGACTCGTAGATCTCATCACTGGCGACGCAGCGCGCCATCGCATACGGCTCGGCGACGGTCGCCACCAGCTCCAGGTCGAGCTCCGCCGCGATGGTTTGCAGCGCACCCAAGTGGGTCAGGGGCGCGAATGTGTTGAACACCGTGACCACCATTTGGCGGCCCTGGAAGTCCAGCGGGTTGGTCACCGGGAACCCGTCGACCCGAACGCCGGTGATGGCGGAGTTGATCAGCTTGACGTTGACATCCGGCACGCCCAGCTCCTGGCTCATCAGGTGTGAGGCCTCGCGTAGCGCCCGTTTCTGCACGATCTGGAGCGTTTGCTGGAGCTCCGCCTCGTTGATCTTCATCGTGGGATCGGCGCGCGGCACGGTCACCGAGGTGCTGAAGCCTTTGACCTGCTCGCCGGCAATCCCGATCACGCCCTGGCCCGGGATGGTGTCGCACATATCCTCCGCCCGGGACATCGCCTTCTCGCAGCTCTCGATGATGCTCTGGATGTCGGACGGCACGCCGGCCTGCATGTCGGTGAAGACCTGGCGCTCGCGGGAGGCCCCCAGGACAATGCCGTTCTTCCCATCGCGGCGGACCACCAGCGCCTTAATGTACTCGGTGCCGATATCGAGCGCCGTGTAGAGATTGGCATACTCGGCCCCCCGCCGGATCCGCTTCAGCCGGGTGCCTAGACCCAGCGGCATCAGCCCACTCCGACCCGGGCGCGCACATACTCCTGCACGCCCCGAAACCCGTCCGCGACCCGGGTGGGATCGATGCCGCCGCCCTGGCCGACGGGACCTCGGCCTCCGCCCTTGCCCCCTGCGGCTTTGACGAATGCCTTCACGACCTCGCTGGCCGGGAAGCGGTCGGCGATGGTCGGCCCGACCTTCACGGCAAAGGATCGGCCGGCCACGACGACCGCCAGGGCCTGGCCGTTCGCCTGCCCCAGCGCGTGGTCCGCGAACAGTAAGAGGTCCTTCTCGCCAGGATCCACCTGCTGGAGGAAGAGGGTGACGGCGTCGATGCTGGCCTTCTCGATCTGGGCGGTCCCACCCGCGGCCAGTCTGGACCTGAGCTGATCGGCCTCCTTCTCCAGCCGCCTGAGCTCGGCCTGCAGTGCCTCCACCTTGGCGGGCAATTCGGCCGGCGTCCCCTTCAGCCGGTCACCGATCTTCGCCAAGACGTCCTCGTAGATCCGCACCTGGTCCTCTGCGGCTCGACCGGCCCGCATCTCAATCCGGCGGGCACCGGTGCCGATGCTGCGGTCACCCGAGAGCAGCGCCAGCCCGATCTCGCCCGAGCGCTCGACATGGGTGCCTCCGCAGAGCTCCCGCGACCAGTCGCCGAAGGAGACGACGCGCACCGTGTCCCCGTACTTCTCGTCGAAAAGGGCGACGGCGCCGGTCGCGATCGCCTGCTCCAGGGGCAGCACCTCGACGCGGCGGACCAGGTCGGCGCGGATCTTCTCGTTCAGCAGGCCCGCCACCCGCCGGAGCTCATCGGGCGTCAGTGCCCTCGGGAACCGGAAATCGAACGTGGCGTAATCCGGCTCCACGGATGACCCGGCCTGGCTCGCCTGATCGCCCAGCACGTCACGAAGGGCACGATGCAGTAAATGCGTGGCCGAGTGATGCTGAGCCACCGCCTGGCGCCGGGTGGCATCGACCGCCGCGTGCACCCGATCGCCCACCTTGAGCTGCTCGGGAGGGGTTGCCACCCGATGCCTGGTCGCATCGCCCTGCGGCTGGACGTCGATGACGCTCGCGTTCTTCCCATCCCAGCTCAACCAGCCGGCATCGGCGGTCTGCCCGCCGCGCTCGGCATAGAACGGCGTCTCTGCCAGAAAGACGTCGGCCTGGTCCGGCTCGCCGCTCACCGGAAAGACGTCCGTGATGGTGCTGTCGCCTTCCAGGTGCTCGTAACCGGTAAACCGGGTTGCCCGGCCGGCGATCGGCGCCGCGAATCCCTTGGTCGCGTCCCGGCTGCGATCCCGCTGGCCCTGCATCAGGGCGGCCACCGCGGCCAGGTCGACCGTCACCCCCTGCTCCCGGGCGAGCTCGGCAGTCAACTCCACCGGGAAGCCCAGCGTGTCATGCAGGTAGAACACTTCGTCGGCACTGAGGGTTCCCCGATCCAGCAACCCCTGCAGGCGTTCGGTTCCCTGGCGCAACGCGATCGCGAACCGCTCTTCTTCCGCCCGCACGACGTCCTGAATCTCTGCCGCCTTGCTGCGGACCTCGGGATACACCTTGCCCAGGAGCTTGGCGACGATCGGGACGCCGGAGGAAAGACCGGCCGCTGGGCCCAGCCGGCGCGCATGCACCATCGCCCGCCGGATCAACCGGCGCAAGACGTAGCCGCGTCCATCATTGGCGGGCACCACCCCATCCGCCAGGAGCATCGTGGTGCCTCGGGCGTGATCGGCGAGGACGCGCAGCGAGGTGTCAATCTCCGGTTTGGTGCCATAGCGGTGGCCCGTCTCCTCCGACCAATGCCGGATGAGCGGCTGGAAGAGGTCCGTTTCGAAAACGCCCGGGCGGTATCTGTTGACCACGGCCGTGATGCGCTCGAGGCCCATCCCGGTGTCGATGCCTTTGCGCTGCAGCGGCGTCCGGTTGCCGGCCTGGTCCCGATTCCATTGCATGAAGACGAGGTTCCAGATCTCGAGGAACCGATCGCAGTGCTCGCAGTTGGGCCCGCAGTCTGGCCGGCCGCAGCTGTATTCGGCTCCCCAGTCGTAGTGGATCTCGCTATCGGGCCCGCAGGGGCCGGTCGGCCCGGCCGCCCAGAAGTTGTACTCGTCGCCGAACCGCCGCACCCGCTCCGCCGGAATCCCGGTCTTCTTGGTCCAGATCTCGAAGCTCTCGTCGTCGTCGTTGTGGATGCCCGCCCATAACCGACCCTCCTCGAGCTGCAAGTCCTTCGTCAGGAACTCGTACGCGTACGGGATCGCTTTTTCCTTGAAGTAGTCCCCGAACGAGAAGTTCCCGAGCATCTCGAAGAACGTCAGGTGGTGACCGTCATGCCCGACGACGTCGATGTCGACGGCCCGAAAGACCTTCTGGCAGGTGGTCGCGCGCGGATGGGGAGGCTGGCTCTGACCCAGGAAATAGGGCTTGAACTGCACCATGCCGGCGCTGGTAAACAGCAGCGTGGGATCGCCGAACGGAACCAGGGAGGAGCTTGGCAGCACCTTGTGATCCCGCTCCGCGAAGAAGTTGAGGAAATGTTGGCGGACCTCGGCGCTTGTCATAGTGTCAGGCGCGCGATCGGGCGCCGCCTAGCTGAATTCTAGTGGAGCGCCTTAACTCAGACGGAAGCGGCCGGGAGTTCGCGCTTCAGGTGCTCGACCGCCGCCCGCTGCAACCGGGACACGTGCATCTGCGAGATGCCGAGCCGCTTGGCCACCTCGGCCTGGGGCAGCTCGTCGACGAAGCGCAAGTACATGATCCGACGCTCGCGCGGGGTCAGGTGGCTCATCGCTTTCTGCAGCAGGTTCTGCAGTTCGACCCGCTCCAGGTTCTCGTCCGTCTCACCCAGGCGCTCGTTCAGCTCCAGCCCTTCATCCTCCGCCCCGCGACCGGTGGATTCGAATGAGATGGTGCGCTGGGCGGGACTCGCCTCCATCGCCTCCAGGACCTCTTCCGGCGGCACTCCCAGCTCCGCAGCCACCTCGTTCACCGACGGCGTCCGGCCCAGCCGGCCCTGCAGCCGCTCCTGTGCCTGGCCGGCCCGCTGCATCGTCTCCTGCAGCCGGCGCGGAACCTTCACCGCCCAGCTCTTGTCCCGGAAGTAACGCTTGATTTCGCCCACGATGGTGGGGGTGGCAAACGTGGAGAACTCCAGGTCACGGCCCGGATCGAAGCGCTCGATGGCCTGGAGCAGCCCGATGTACCCCACCTGCACGATGTCCTCGAGCGGCTCTCCGCGGTTCTGGAACTTTCGCGCCAAGAAGAGCACCAGGTTATTGAACAGGTCGACCAGCTGCTGGCGGACGGCCGGGTCCCTGGTCTGCTGGTACTGCTCGAAGAGGCGGCGGACCTCCTGGCGGCTCGGGCGGGTGGTGGACGCGCTCACTTTGGGAGTGGGCGTCAGTCGATCAGGTATTTCACCATCCGCATGCGCATGCAGCCCTGGTCGTCCACCTGGTAGCGCAATTCGTCGACGAACAGGCGGATCATGTTCAGGCCGATGCCTTCATAGTCGAGTGCCTCCTCTCGGGGCAGCCGCCGGACCGACCGGACGGCCGGCGTCTGCTGGAGCTCGACCGCACGCGGAGGTGTACTGCTGATGTTGACTTCGAGCTTGCCGCGCTGGCCTTTGAACGTCAGCTTGAGCTGGCCGTTCCCCTCCCCCCACTGATCCGTGGCGGCGGCGACTGCGTTCTCACAGGCCTGGGTGATGGCGATATTCAGATCGTCAATCTCCGCCAGCGAGAACCCGACCACCGCGCCCAGAGCCCCGGCCGCCCGTTTCGCCACCACGATGTACTCCTCTCGGGCGGGCAGCTTCAGCTCCGTGATCTGGTGCGCGGTGTCCCTCATCCGGGTCTTCCCCCTCTAGCCGGCCGGCGCACTCTCGAGGCAAAGCCGTTCAGGCGGTCTCGGATCCGTGTTCCCAGGCTCGCCACCGTCTCGGCCGTCGCCGTCATCGCCCGGTCCGCGGCCATGAATTTGTCGTTGACCTCGCTGACCATGTCATCGATCTGCTCCACGGTGTGCCGTACTTCGGGGAGCGCCCGGCGCGTCTCCTCGAGGACCACGCCCAGCGTCGCGTCCACCTTCCACAGACTGCGGGAGACTCGAATCAGGACGTAGGACAGGATGACGCTGACCACGAAGAACCCGATGGCAGCCAGCAGCACAGCCCATTCCCAGAGGTTTTGCACGCCACGCCTCCCGTCGGTCGCCCCGAGTGAGCGGATTATACACTCGCCCTTCTCTTACCTCTTCCGCAGGTGGCTTAAACCCGGACTCAGGTTATACGGGAGTTTGCCGGCGCGCCCAACGCGTGGCACCCCATTGGGCCAGCCCGAGCAGGACCAGGTCGTTGACCAGGTGCAGGTCCCCCACCGCCAGCCGGCCCCCCACGCCCAGAGCGGCCAGTGCTTCCCCAACCCCCACCGCGACCACCGACAGCCCGAGCCGAGCCAGGTAGTTGGGTCGGCCCGGGGTACCCAGGTAGGCCGCCTGGGTGCCAATCAACGCGACCAGCAGCGCCAGGATGAATACGGGCGGAAAGGCGAGACGCAACCCCCGCTACTGTAGCCGGTTGCTAGGCGGGATCGCCCTCGCCCTTGGCCGGCGACACGCCGGTGAAGTTCTGCGAGTTCGAGTGCTCGGGCGCCTGGCTGTGCACGACCGCCGGTGTGTCATCCGACTCGCCCGGCCGAGGGATGACCGGGTCGTAGAGGACGGTCAGCCCCTGGAACACGATGCCCATGTGGGCGGTGTTGGTGTCTGACACCGTCACGCCCGTCAGATGAGCGCTGGGCGAGGTCGGGATGGCCGGGATGGTCAGCATGTCGATGGTGCCCAGAGCGCCGCCCTGCGCCGCCTGGCCCTGGCCCTGCCACACCGACGTCGTGGACGAGCTCGACAGGGTGTTGGCGGTCCAGCTCACGCCGTACTCCCATTCCCGGATGTTGGCACCCACCACCAAGGCGG
>Ga0137396_10002198_pt1 | contig 10613 bp, 9 predicted proteins | sample czc16metaG_FD_108284 | JGI IMG/M metagenome (GOLD analysis project Ga0137396, IMG submission 108284) | Vadose zone soil microbial communities from Angelo Coast Range Reserve, California, USA - czcobulk3.16 metaG | ecosystem: Environmental > Terrestrial > Soil > Vadose zone | place: USA... | reverse complement strand
CGTCTTGAGCACTTCTGTTCGTCTGTCTCCGCAATATGGACAACGCATCGTGCGTTCCTCCTTTCGCCGGGTTGTTGTTTCCCGCGATGGCCCTGGTTAGCCTGGGGCTGGCCGAAGCATTGACGTTGGCTCTCCTTCAGGACTATAGTCGGGACCATTAGCCCATTTGTTGATTCCAGAAGGTGTTACTTATGGCGAGAGATCAATCAGAAGCCATCCGGCAAATCATGCTGGAGACTGCGCGCGTGCAATTGGCAGAGTTAACTGCCGGGATTGAATTTTGGAGTGGTTGGGTTCAACGGACAGCCAGGTTCGCACAAGAAGCCAGCAAGAGCCTGCTGGCCGCTTCTGAGAGAAAAGAGAGTGCTGACCAGATGGTGGCTCGCTTGATCGATTCCAATCGCGAGTACCTGCACCAGGTAACCGAGTTGCCAAATCTTGCGGTGGCGCGTTTCAACGCTGAGGTCCGCAAGTCAGCTCCGTTGAGGGCGAGGCGGAGGCGGGCAGCGCGGGCAAAATCTTGATTTCCTTAGCATTTTGAGAGCGCACGCGTTCTCCGTACCAACTCCATAAGCGGTTCCGGGTCCAAAGCATTTCTTCTTGCCTCTTCTTCTGCACTCGTCGCGATCTCGTCCAAGTAGGTTTCAGCCTCGCTCAAGACATCCCGCATCCGTTTGATCAGTGCCCTCCCACCATAGCGGTCTCCGGTGCGAAACAGGACGGCAACTTCTGGATCACGAATCGCAATGGCTACCGGAAGCGTCAGGATGCCGTCGCGGAGATCCTCGTCTCTACCGCCACCCAAAGCGGCCGCACCACGAACATCGCCCACGTCATCGCAGCCGTGGTAGAGGATGCCCAACAACAAACCAAATCTCTTTAGACGTTCGTCGCGCGTTCCCAGGCGGGCACAAACCTCGAACATAGACCCCGTATCCTCAGCTGCAATAGCGCGCCAATCTGCAACGCCGAGCGGTTGCCTCCGCAGGCGCCATTGAACGCATTCCGCAATTCCTAGACGCTGCATCAATTCACTCAACAACCGCACGCTGTAACGATCTGAAGCGATAAGCTGGAAAACGCCTGCGGCTAGATACCCCGCTGCCATCAGCGCAGGCAGATTCCCGAAACGGCAGTGTAACGTGGCCTTGCCCCGTCGTTGGCGCGATCGGTCCAGGATGTCGTCCACGATGAGCGAGACATTGTGGAAGAGCTCGAGCGCGACCGCTGAACGCAGCAACGATGTCGGTATGCGTCCGCCATTCATCGAACGATGACAGGCAAAGATCGTTGCGGGGCGAAAGTATTTCGAACGATCCAGTAATTGCCAACGGAGCATCTCACGCACTTCTGGGGACGCCTTCTCGGTCCATTCGGCAAGTAGGACCCTCAACATCCCCAGCTCGGCCTCGACGCCCAAGGATTCGGCCAGCGCAGATACTGATTCGACGGCTGTCATCTTTAATTCCCCTAGCCTTGACAACGAAGCTGTGTGCAATTCCCTTACCCTCGGCGAGAAGTATCGCAACCGGCTAGTTTCACTCGCCTCAAAAGCTAGCCCGCATTTGTGATCGCACGCATACGAAAGAGGGCCCGGCGCGACGCGAAAGAAGCACTGCGAGCAGTGACAATTTTAGGGAACCACACACAACGAATTGGTTCAGGAACCATCTTTGCAACGATCTCCGGTGAGGCTGCGTTGCGTTGGCAGATTGCTTGGCTTGTAAGAAAGGTCCGGGATCGCGAGGCGCTGCTCCACGGATTCGTGGACCATCGAGCCGGGCAGGATGCGCCGTCGCCGAGCAAAGTTGAAGGACAATGACTTCTGCCAGGCGCCTTGGGGCGTCTGTGTGTGTACGATCTTCGGCCAAAGCTCGGCGATCCACCAGAAGCCGGAAAGCGATTCGTGTTGGTTCCTGGTCGCCGGGTCGGGCGAAACATAAGGAGGCTTACCTCCGAAGATCTCGGCCACTCGAACGGAATCAACTCTGAGGCCCGCGAGCTCCGCTTCGCACAACATCCATCTCAAAGCAATCTGTGAAAGCTGGCTTTCCGATTCAGCATAACTGCCGCCAACATCCGAATGTACGCCAGCAAACCAGACCTCCTGTATGTCCTGCTGTGGGTGGTGGGGCTGACCGAACAGGTTTTGGCGAAAAAACGCACGCCGCTCGTCTATCGAAACCGCGTGCCGGACAATGTGAAGATCTGGATTGTGGCTGGTAGTGAACGGAAAGTGAACAGCGTTGTAGACCCAGCCCACAGAGCTAACCGTATCCCACACCCCAATAAAGTGGGGTTTGCACTCGCGCGAGAAGGTGGCCTTAAAATCGGCCGCCACATTGAAATCGATGTGTCTGCGTTTGATCATTCGAACCGCATAAGGAATAAGTGCATCATTACTGCCGCCTAGCAGTCCTACCATACTAAGCATCCCGCATAGGGCTCGGGCGGTATACGCACCGCGACTGAAGCCGAACACGTATAAATGGTCTCCCGGTTGAAAACTCCGTATGAGAAACTGATATGCGTCTGCCACGTTGTCCGAAATGCCGTAGCCAAACGCAAGACCGATCAGGCGTGTCCACCATTTGCCAATGATCGACAGCGCGTTGCGTGCACCCATCGTGCCGACGCCGGGGTGGTAATAGGCGATCTGACCGGCATCGCAAACCAGCGTCTTGTAGAGCTTGATCACGTTGGAGTTGTGTTCCCCAAATTCGTTGCCAGTACCATCACAGCAGATCACTATGTTTTTCACGACTTCCGACTCCACTAGGAGTTGAGAAAATGACGCGTCTTCCAGGCGGCCTCAGAGCCGCTCATCTAGAAGAACAAGACGCATGCTTAAGCTCAATTGCAGCTCTCTCGTCTTTCATTCTTTCATGATCAGTTTCGTAACCCTTTCAGCGAGGAGATGGGGTCCCAGAATTCCACCTATCACACCCCAAACGAGAGCATTGGCAATCCTTATTTCCATTCCAGAGTCTTGCAAAACCAGGAGCTTTCCGAGTAGCGAACCCAGAACGTAGTATGCGACCAACCCCGTAAGAACGCCGAGAACTAGATAGATAACAACGTCTCCGATCCGGCCGGGCCTCTTCCTATACCAGCGCAAGAATCCCCCCAATGTCCCTCCCGAGGCCGCGACCAGAGCAAAATACCACCAGACACGAACGAACTCGATTTCTCCTGGGATTTCGCGAAGGTCTCCAGCAGCGGATAGAGCATGGATCGTCACCCTGCCCTCTCGGTTGGGTGAGTACCGCGTCTTTTTGGGTATCGGATCGTTCGCCGAAAAGACGATTTCTTTGTCTCTCAAGTCGCCAATGTCAGGATGGTCCGAACTGAGCATCACTGTTCTTTTCTTGTCGGAAGCTGCTTGGTTCCCTTCGACGTCAAACAGTTCCACGGTGAGGGGAATTTCAGTGCGCAGGAAGTGGGGCATTTGCTGCGGAGCAAGCACACGCACGCCCGTAATCCGACTCTGAAATTCAACCTTCAAATCGGACGAACTGATAGTTTCCTCCCGCACTTGCGCATTTTGGCCAAGTACGGGATGTACTGTTTGCGACAGGGGAAAACCATAGCTGATCCTCACAGACCCTGACGTGTTGCCGCTCTCAATAGAGAGCTTGTTAGGTCGCAGTTCCGCTTGCAACCCCGCAAATGATATTTCGATATTGTTAGTTGTGATGAGCGCTCTGCCATCGCCGTTGATCAGCTGGGCCACGAGCATGCCCTCGCCGCCGGCGTACAAGGGTTGGGGACTAATCCAGTATTTGATTGTGAGAGGAGGTGTAACATCTCTCTCAGTGGCGGCACCCACGCTGATCGGAGGTGCCGAGCCTGCCGAGATGTTGGCGACCCCGGCTGGAGGTTCTGCTCTGAGTTCCACACTGCCGGGCTGGTTGAAATCAAAGTTTAATTTTGCATTCTGCTGCCCTTTCCGGATCGTTACCCCTTTCGTCGCAGAATTGGCGCCTTGGGCCTGTACGTTGATCGCGAGATCTTGCCCTGCCGCCACTGGTTTTCCCGAGGCATCTTGCAAAGCAATTTCCACGTCGGTTTTGCTTCCCGTGGGAACAACCTTGGGAGCATTGACAACGATGAACGTGGTCGCAGCTTGGTTCCTGGTCGTGGTCTTCGAAATCGCGGTTTCCGCGCGCATGAGGAACTGGTCAAGCGGCACCCAGCCATTCCCGGCGTCGCAGGCACCTGGAGTCGACCCACATACTTCTATTCCGTACACGGGGTGAATTTCCCACAACGAAATCCGCGCCGGTCCGCCGCGAACAACCCCATTTGCACAGGGTTTGTGGCTAGCATCAAAGAACAGGTGACCCGTGAGTCGGAAGGCATGATCCGCGAGCTGGGTCAGGGTATGCGGGGTCCAAGCGCTCGGCCGGAAATGGGGACTGACTTCCGCTACAACGCTCTGGCACAAATCGTCAGCAGGCGTAGCCGCGAGGTGAACATCGAAGTCGTTGTTTTCCTGTCCAGATATCTTGCAGTTTACGCTCTCCCCTGAAATGACATTCGAGTAGTGCGAATCTACCATGTACCCGGTGACCCGCACCAAGCTGCCTTCCCCGACTCTCTGGCCCGAGGCCATCCCATAAATGCCCAGTAATTGGTCGCGCTTGGTCGGTAGGCGTGAGGCATTTCCGAAGAGCACACCGGAAGCTTCCGCGGCACGCTGCAAGTTCGCAAAGTCACGTATTGTAAGGTCGACCGGCGACCCAGCCACACAGAAATTATTCTTTGCTCTGTTCTGAGCAATGAGCGTGGGCTCGCTACCATTGCCTTCTGCGCCGCATGCGTCGTCGATTGGATGATGTAGTTGAATATCGCGAAATGGTAGAGGGCAAGTTGGCTGAAGTTGCGCTCTCGCACTCGTTGGATAGACGAGAATGGACAGTAAGGCGAACGAAAGAAAGCTAGTCCCCTTCGGCCTAGCGATGGAAAGCGGATGTCGGTGCAATGCCGCTCTCATCCCCTGGCTCCGCCTTTCAGGAATCCGCGCGACGGCCGCGCAACTTCACATTGAAGACTCCTCAACAAAACCGTACCTTCCTTGATATCCCAAACTATACGTCGGCGACTATTGTATATGGCGGGTTGAAATCCGGTAGGCCCGAGCGGCGGCCCGCCATCCATCTTAAGACGTAGACAATCTCTGGATTTGTTTTTTGACCTGAAAGCATGTTGCCAAGTGCCTCAAGTAAGGCGTGGGCGCCCAAGTCGCGGTAATAATCAATATCCGGCTCCACGAGGATGCAGTCGATGCCATTTAGATTCTTCTTCTCGTTTTCATGAAACGTGAGTTGGACATTGGCTTCGCCGAACTGAATCTCCTTGTAACTGGACGTCGCCCCGCTATGAAAAAGGCTAGGATCAAACTCCTGTGCGAACTTCCCTTGCGTGCATGCTTGTGTGACCTGCTGGACCAGACGCGCATCGGCCCAGGCGAAGAATCGATCCTGTGCAGGCGCTAGGCCGGTATCCCACACGAGTTGTTTGATGTAGTCTAGCGGCCCTCCATCCTGCAAATGGATGTCCTTCATCGCAGTGCAAATATTGAAGAAAGCAGCCAGGCTGGACGAGTGGTTTTCCAGTAGGTCTTCGTAACGATTCTGCGCAGCCGCCTCGCTGGCAGCTCCGGTAGTCAAGATGGCGAGGAGCTGAGGGTCCGATCCGCTTATCCCCTGCCAATCCGCTCCCGCAAAGTTGAAATGACGCTTCTTTGGCAGCAGCATCAAGTCCACGATCTGCGTCAGCGCCGGTGCCGCTTTCACCGGATAGAAGCCCGCTTGATCGTAATTGTCCCCTGAAACCAGCGTAGCGTACTGATCACCGAAATTATTGTAGAAGGGCAGATCCGTAACAGTTATGTCCGGGCCGCCGATGAATTTCGCGAAGACTTCCTTTTGCATCCCGTCGCGCATGCGGATGAGCTGATTCTTTACGTTGTCCAGGGGTTGTCGGGTTCCGTCATAAATGCGGACCCTTATTTTGGACGTTTGATCCGGCACGGCAGTGCTCAGCTTTCCTTCATCTTGTTTTTGGTATTGTCTGCAAAACTAGTAAAAATTGTAACGATTTGGTGGATGCCGTCGGCCCCGCCGGAAATCACGGCCCCGGTAAGCAGTACATCCATCGCTTGGAACAGAAGAAATTGGTAATGATGATCTTTGTAAAGAGCCAAGAGATCGCTCTTGTTCGCGAAGAATCCCAGTGCCCGGAAGCCGACCAGGCTGACGGCGATTCCCACAGCAAGTGAACCAACAAACGCTATGCGCTGAGTATCGGTCCGATAATCAATTTCTTGCTGACTGGCGTCTTGAGTTTGTGCCAGCAGCGTTGGAGTCTTTGCGTCGACAGCCCCACCCACGTCATTGGTCTGAACCGCAGCTTTCTTTTGATCCAGATGCGTCTCAAGCGCCTTTTGGGCCAGTTTCGTTTGTAGCTGCTTTTTACGCGCGTCCTTTTCCCTCCAAGGCGTGACCAACACCTCAAGCGCACGCTCCACGAAAAGCGCAATTGCCGCGAGCTGCGTGAAGAATGAGACGAAGTTTCCCTTGATTTCAGGATTCAACGGCAAGACTTGTGGATTGAACTTGATTGCAACCACTGAGCCCGCTAAAATCACAATGACAGCGCCCCACCGTGCGTCCAGTCGCATTTTCATGAGCCACGCCCCTCAAGTTGATCGCCAAGATTCGCGCCGTCCGTGTAGGCTTAGCGGTTTCCCAGATTTGAAAAACTTCGCTTCACTTTCTTAACCATTGCCCCCTAGCAGGGATTGGCTTGAACTCTCAAAACGCTGACTAGTTTCAGGTCCGCTTCCCGATCTTACTGGCTCCAGTCCTTAGACTCTCGTCTGCCTTGGATCGTCCGCGAAGATTTGCGGCACGCATTTCGTAGCGCAGCGTCTATTTGGGGCAATCTTTATGGAGCGTCTTCCCAGCGGGAGGAGCATCGCCTTGTTGCAAGTTTGCGGCCGCGATGTTCTGAACGAATCTGCAATTTGCGTAGTGATAGTACGTGGAGTTCTTGCTCCAAGCGTATTTAGGCGCATTTGCAGGCTGATGATCTTGACCTCCAGCGACAGCCAAGGCGTACGTGTCCACGTGCGTTCCTTCGTAGGTAACCGTGTACGAGGCAGCATGCGGGGCAACCTCCACTACGATGTTCCCCCCAACCACGTCGATTCCCGACTCCGGCGCACCCCCATTGCCGGTCTCGGTCCAGTATGCTTTCACATTATGTGTATGAAGCCGCTCGAGACAGTCAGCCGTGGGATGACCATAGTCGTTACTATCGCCTGTTGAGATGATCCCCACTGTGGGTTGCGTGGCCGCAATCCAAGCATCGTTCGTACTGTGCGAACTGCAGTGATGATGAACCTTATATACATTGATTTTGCCCACGTCAGGGGCAACCGGCGTTTCCACATCTTGGTACATCTGCGTGTTGTCGCCGCTCAGGTCCCCACCGATTTCTTCCCTAAAAGTTCCGAAGGAAACCACTAACGCTAGACTGAGATCGTTTTCGTTCGAGGTCTGGACGGTTCCATTCTTTGATTTCCCACCTACTGCAACGACCGTGATGACGACAGGATTTTGTAAATTCTTGTCCAGAGTGATTGTGTCTCCGACGGCAGCTGTCTTGCGATGGCTCCCCACGGTATTCACATAGTTGGTATATGTCGTTCCGGGATAACTCCCGCCACGATCGTAGGCATCCCCTTGAAGCTGAAACTGTTCAAGCACTGCCGGAATGCAGCCGATGTGGTCGAAATGGTAGTGACTAACGAAGAGATAGTCGATGTGTTTGATCCCAAGTTGATCGAGGTACGAAACAGGCCTGGTGCAGTCGCGCTTCTTCAAGTCTTCGCCCACATCCAACAAGACGACTTGTCCGCCTGGCGAGATGAGTATCGCTCCATCTCCCTGACCAACATCCATGTGGTGAATCTGGAGTTTTCCATTGGCTTGGCCACGAGCGATCCCGGCGAAAACCAATATACAGATAACAAGAGTTAGTACTCGCCGCACCGTATTGCCTCCTTGACGACTTACGGACCTTGGGCACTCGATTGTGTCGTGTCAGTCCGATACTCCGGAATCAGTTATAAAGAAAGCGTTTCTTGCGCTCTATCAACACATCCTAAGATGCTTACTCTATCGCGGTAAGGCTAGGATGATGAGCGACCCTACTGCAAAAATCAGTCCGTGGCAGACCGTTCGAGTCATGCGTTTTGAAGCCACACGAGACACGTTGGGCCGCACGGCTGTGCCCGAGGCGGAGCTTTTGCCGACCGGAACCGCATTGCTTGCCTCAAACCGCGCAGCCAGGAACGTCGACCGGCTGGCTTTCATCAGCGGTTCCTGCGCCACCGACCTGCAGGTCATGGCAACGAGCGAAAATAGAGAGAACAATCGCATCGACTTCATGCTGGCACGCACGGCCTGGGCGTAGTGCGCACAAGTCTCATACAAGTGTAAAAATGTCTTCGTGCGATCGATAAACGCGAAGTGGTTCGGATCGTACATGGAGCAACAGCCGTGAGCGGGAGGCTAGCAGTTTTAACTATCTTGTCAATCTATTTCTCGCCTGAGCGACCAGCTGGTCTGCTAACCAAAACCACTAAGTGTCCACGCAAACCGGTCCCTGAGGGATAAGATCTTGAAAATGCTTGGTTGAGCAACCAGCATAACTACGTGGCGAAACGATTGAGCGTCGACAGTGGCAGGGTGGGTAAACAGATCTCCCTCGTTTTGTGCGACATAGTGCTCGTTGCTTTTCGTTTTCAACTTTTGTCACTGATACGTGGAATGCCTCCTTCAGAGACAAGCCGCATCACTGAGACCCCGCAAGATGGTTATTCGACCGAGCAGTGCCCATTAACGCAGCTTTAGGCGGTCTGTTAGCCGACAATTCTGTTCTAACGGTCACCGCTATTTTTACAGGGCGAGAGTCACGGGCCTAGATGACTTTGGCTCATCCGGTCCTTTCAGGTCGCCACCAGCCGTTGTGGTGCTGGGTTCGACGACGCCCAAGATATCCGCTTTTGGCTGAAACAACCGGATAAGCACGAGATGACTGAGGCAGAGAGCTTAGTACCCATTGTCTCAGACGCTGCTGTGGACACAAGAGCTTCACCTGGCTTCATCTTCTTGATGGGCCAAGGAATTTCACGCCTTGCGGCACAATCAAGAGCGGCGCTTCCTCACTGGTTGCAAGCCAAATGGCTTGGTCAACCTTGTGTTCAGCAGCAAGCTGGTCAGCATTTTCCGCTTCTCCCTCTCCAGTACGTCAGCCCGGTCGATAACCACAAATCACAATCTGGACTGTCCCTGCGACAGGATAATCGCCGTGTAGGGGCCAATTCCGACATTGCCGCTGTATGGCATCCCATCTGTGCCGGGTTGACTGGGGGTAGTGTCATAAGACAGATGATTGCCGAAATCGGCGCTGTACCCATTCCAATCGCTATTGAACCTGACTTTCCATAAACCGTCCCGCGGAAACCCGATCGTATACGAGTCGTACGATTGGTTCGCCAAGTTGACCACCACCAGGACGTCGTCGCCGGGCCCTCCGCGGTCCCAGCGGTGAAACGCAACCAGTTTGGCTGCATCATTCACATGGAACACATTCAGCGACTGCCCTTTGAGACCCGCGGTGTCATTGAACCAGTTCCGCCGTAGGCGGATCATGTCTCGATACATCGTCAGGATACCGGGGAACGCCTGCTGCTTCGTCCAGTCCAGCGGTTTGGCATCGCTGAAATAACCACTTTCAAGGAATTCTTGTCCTTGGAGGATCATCGGAATCCCCGGAGCCGTGAAGACGAGCGCAGCGCCCAGTGTCGAACGTTTCTTCGAAAAATAACTGCCCGCATTGCCTGGCCAGATTTCCTCGGGCACGCGCGAGTGCCCGTTGGCGTCCTCGTCGTGTGATTCGGTGTAGATAACGCGCTCAAACGCATTGCCGTTGTAGCCGTGGCTGACCACGTCGCGAACCGCATATATATTTCGAGCCGAATCATCCGCGGGGATAATCGCGGACCGTAGGGCGTGAACGAACTGCGCCTCCCACTGCGCATCGAAGCCCGCGCCACCAACGCTGGTGTCCTTCGTTAACCATTCATTGCCCTGCATGTCCTCGGCGATACTAATCTTCCATGGCTGGCTCTGCTGGATTTCGTCATTAATCGCTTGCATGAGTGACCATCCATCTAACAAGTCGTTGCCTGGATCGTTGTTGTTGCCGTAGACGTTGCGTATCCAGCCGGTGGCATCCCAGCGCAGGCCGTCCGCGAATCGCTGTTGCAGCCAACGGCGCGCGTTGTCGAGGATGTAGCTCCGTACTTCCGGTCGGCCGTAATCAAACCGTGTGTCCCCCCACGGAGTCGTGCTCCTCCAGTCGTTATAAAAGTAGATTCCGCCTTTACCGTTCTGGCTCCACCCGTCGAACTGCCACATATCGCCCGCCGGATAGCCCAAGTGGTTGTAAACGACGTCCATGATCACGGCAATGCCGCGTTTGTGTGCTTCTTGCACGAACGCACGGAACCCGTCCGGTCCGCCATACTGTTCCTCGAT
>Ga0137396_10002197_pt1 | contig 10613 bp, 15 predicted proteins | sample czc16metaG_FD_108284 | JGI IMG/M metagenome (GOLD analysis project Ga0137396, IMG submission 108284) | Vadose zone soil microbial communities from Angelo Coast Range Reserve, California, USA - czcobulk3.16 metaG | ecosystem: Environmental > Terrestrial > Soil > Vadose zone | place: USA... | reverse complement strand
GAAGATTCCAGTAATCGGCAATGGCGACATCCGCTCACCCGAGGACGCTTGCGCCATGGTGAGTCAAACCGGCTGCGATGCGGTGATGATCGGCCGCACCGCGCCATCGAATCCGTGGATCTTCCGGCAGATCGCTGAATACGCGGCGACCGGAAATTATGAGGAACCCGCCGAGGATGACCGGTACCAGATGATCCGCACATATTTCCAGATGTTGATCGAAGAAGAAATGCTCGGTGCCGAAGGCAAGATGAAGCAATTCGCCTCCTGGTTCACACACGGTGTGCCCGGCGGGGCAGGGTTGCGTAAAGCAATCTACGAATCGAAGAGTGCACCGGAGATCCTGTCCCGCGTAGAAGAGTTCTTCGAGGCAAGATTGTCTGTCGCGCGCGACCTCGAGTTGCAAGCGGACGGTGTTATCCCGGTAGCTTGAGGCTCCAAACTTTTCTGTCGGACTAACCCTTCTCAGAGAAACAAAGAGCTAGCTCGCACGCGGACTAGTTTTTTGAATCGCTGTTAGATGTATATACATCTATTATTCCTATGAACGATACTTTTCGTGGAATCCCGGACCTGGTTTGCATGTGCGCGACCGTTCGCCGGGCGTCGCGGGCCCTCACTCAGTTGTACGACGAGACTCTCCGCCCTCTGGGTCTGCGAGCCACCCAATTCACGATTTTGCAAGTGTTATCTCGAACCGGGGAGCTGTCCCAGGGTGAGCTGGGGCAGATTCTTGCCATGGATAGCACGACCCTCACACGCACGCTGCGAATCATGAGCCAGCAGGGGTGGATCGCAGAGCACCGTGGCGCTGACCGGCGAGAACGCTTGCTGCGTCCGGCCAAAGCCGGACGCGATCAATTCAACCGCGCCCTACCCCACTGGGAAAAGGCGCAAGCACTGCTGGGGCGTCAACTGGGAGACAAGCGCTGGCGCGACCTGCTGACGCTCTCCAACGAAGTGACGAGCCTGGCCACGAAAAAAGGAGATTTGTCATGAATAACGCAAGTTATGGAAGAGTTACCGCCGGACTCATCGCCGTATGGTTCGTCTTTGCACTCTCGGCTTCGGCTCTACATGTATTCAAAACTGATCTTCTGCCGGTCGCCCTTGGCCTTGCGGTGACGATACCAATCGTCGCATTTCTATTGTGGTTTGCGACATCCGCGGCGTTTCGGCAGTTCGCATTGTCATTAAACCCGCGGACGTTGACCTTCGTGCAGTCCTGGAGGGTTGCTGGATTCACGTTCCTGGTCCTATATGCTGCCGGAATCCTGCCGGGCGTTTTCGCATTGCCCGCGGGCTTGGGCGATATCGCCATCGGAGCCACAGCGCCCCTCGTCGCCATCAAGCTTGGCAACTTCAACCACAGGAGAGGCTTTATCTTCTGGCAAATCCTGGGGATTTCCGATTTGGTGATGGCGGTTACCCTGGGGACGATTGCAAGGCTCATCAGCCCCGACGGAGTGGGAACTGGAGTAATGACTGTGCTGCCTCTAAGCCTAATCCCGACATTCGCGGTGCCACTACTCATCATGCTGCACGTCATCTGCATTGCCCAGGCCAGACAATGGACAGAGCGACAATACTCGCACGTTGGGGAGCAATTATCCTCTTCGGCATAGGCAGAGCCACGGCCCCGGTAGCCTGCCCCCGTCCCGGATCGCGGGCGGGTCTCAGGCGCTGGTTTCCGGTTCTTTGGTGTTAGTTCTCGGTTTTCGTGTTTTTCCGTAGAATATGTGATTGCGTGCAATTGCGCGGCAGATCTTCTATGAGCAATCCCCTACCAGAAAAGAAAATCTATGTGACATTGAGCGGACTGCCGCTTTCGTTTCGTTTGGAATGGCCATTTCGGAAATCGACTTCAGGAGCGGATTTTTGGTTCCTGCATGCGGACATTCGGCTGGAGAACTCGGAAGGATTGCATGCGCCGGTGGCGGTAAATTTGTCGGCCACGGTGCGGGAGGTGATTCCGTCGCTCGAACCGAAAGACCTCGAGGGGCCGGTGATCGATGCGCTGCGCAAAGAGGTGGACCGAAGACAACTGGAGTTTGTCAGGTCAGGCAAGCTGGTGCCGGCTCAATTTTCCAGCCGGCATTATGACTTCAAACGTAATCAGTGGGTGTTTGGAAAGGCAAGCGATGAAGACATGGCGCGGCTCTTGGCGCGCAAAATCTACTGGCAGACGCGGTTGGTAGGTGAAACGGTTTGGGTAGGCGATCCCGCGGAAGCGCTTTATGTCCAGACATCCACGGCGCATGTCCTGGAGGTAGCCAGGAAACTGCAAGCAGAGGGACTAATTAACCTGAACGGCGAATTGGCAACGGCCAATCCCGGGTTAATGCAGCGGGCGGAGGAGTTCGCAACCGACATGCGGGCCGCGCTGGAGGAGTTGGAGAAGAAACACGCGTTTGAAAGAGGGTAAAAGAGATTTACGATTGCCGAATTACGATTTTCGATTGAAAACCAGTACTACTCACGTTTCATAGTATCGATCAGCTCAAACAATTTGCTGCGATCGACGACCTCGACAAACGGCTTGCCTTGTGTTTTATTGCTGACCACGTAGATAGTCGGGGTGTGCTGGATGCCGACGGCCACGCCTAGATTCTTGTCGGCGGAAATCTTCGCTGCTAGTTCACCTTGGGGATCAACCACAAATGGCAAGTCTAGTTTGTGATCCGCAGCAAACTTTTCAGCAAAACTGCGGAGGTTCGTCGGAGTGATCTCAGGTTGGTGCTCGAATATGTAGTCGCGGAATTCGTTGCCGACTTTCCGGGAAGTTTTATCGAAATAGCGGGCGATGACGGCAGCGTCCAACGACCAGCTGTGGAATGGAAGAGGAAAGTCGTGACGGACAATGGGGATATTGTAGGTTTTGCTGGCCTCTTCCAGAAGAGGCGCGGCACGGCGGCAGTCGGGACACTGCAGATCTTCAAAAACTACGATCGCGACCTGAGCTCCCTTGGGAGGCTTGAGGACAGAATTTGCGGTCTGGGCTAAACCGGCGGCTGCCGCAAAAAGCAATACAAAAATGGCTGCTTTTTTGATCATAAGCATGTTAGTTAGATGCGCGAAACGTGAGTTTCCACTGTCCTGATCTACCCCAATGGTAACAGCCTGAGCTGGTGACGCTCCAGCGCCAGCAGCTTTTCCTTGATAGGCAAGCCTCCTCCGTATCCCGTAAGTTTTCCATTGCTCCCGATCACGCGATGGCAGGGGATAACGATGGGAATGGGATTTGATCCGTTAGCCAAGCCCACTGCCCGGGAGGCTTTGGGGTTGCCAACGCGCCGGGCCAATTCGCCGTAGGAAATAGTTTGGCCATAAGGGATATCACACAGGCGCCGCCAGACTTCCATCTGAAACTGGGTGCCCTCGGGCGCCAGCGGAAGATTGAAATTTTCCAGTTCTCCTGCGAAATAGGCTTGGAGCTGGCGGATGGTTTCCGTCAATGGAGCGGCATCCTCGCGCCATGCCGGATCTGAACGTTGTGGTTGAGCTTCACTGGTGAAGATGATGTGGCGAAGTCCGGCGTCATCTCCGGCAATTAGGAGCAATCCTAATGGACTTGCGATTTGTGTGTAGCAAACGCTCATGATGATTTAGTCGTGAGCTGGCTTGGCATCATTCGGTTCACATCGTCGTGCGAGGGGGCATTCTCCAGTGAACGGTAGGTGCCAGTAGTTTTCAACTCCTCTGCTATCCGTCCCAGTAAACCTAATGTGGCGCGCATGATACTCGAGCCCAGGCTGACGCGAGCTACGCCCAATCGCTGCAATTCTGAGATAGAGGGAGATCCGGGACCGGCAAGAATGTTCAACGGGAAGTCTAAGTCCTTTACCAGGCGGCCAATGGTTGCCGCATCCCGCAGGCCGGGAAGAAACACGCAATCTGCGCCAGCATCTCGAAAGGCAGTGAGGCGTCGCAATGCTTGGTCATATCGTTTTTCCGCAGGACCGACTTGCAGCAGGTAAACGTCGGTGCGTGCGTTAAGCACGATCGGAACACCCGTTTTACGCTTTGCTTCATTAATGGCGGCAATTTTTTCCAGTTGCAATGGCAACTCCACGAGCGGCTGATTGGCCTCTCCGCTTGCATCCTCAAGATTCATTCCAGCCCCCCCTGACTCAATTACGGCCAGCGCGGTTTGAGCCGCGTCTTCCGGGCGAGCTCCGTAACCGGCTTCCACGTCCGCGGTAACCGGAACTTTTGTCGCGGCAGCGATCCGCGAAACGGCTTGAAGCATTTCGTCACGTGAGATGCGTTGCCCGTCCGGATACCCCCGAGTGAATGCAATTCCGCCGCTGGTGGTGGCGATCGCGCCAAATCCGGCTTCCTCGAAGATGCGGGCGCTGGCCACGTCCCAAGCGTTGGGAAGCAACAGAATTCGCTTGCCTCGATGCATGGCACGAAAGGCTTCGGCAGCGGATTTTTGCTTTTGCTTGTCGGACATTTTGGTCTCTGCCAGCTTAACGGGCGGTCTTCAATTGTGCCTTCATTTTGTCTAGAAATTTTGAAACGCTCACTGTCGCGCGATTCACGGTGCCTCGTCCGATCTCCTGCACGTCATCGCGGGCGGTTACTTGAAGTGTATAGAAACGGCCGTCGAATGACTCCAGCACTGCCTCGGCAAGGATGTGAGCTCCGACTCCACTGGCGGCGCGATGCTCAATGTTGATGGCCGTGCCCACGGTGATTTCGCCCGGGTTGCAATAAGGCTGAAGCGCCAGAAATGCCGCAGTTTCCATCAAGCGAATCATGTCAGGCGTGGAATATACCGGCGGCAATTCGGAATGATGGGCGGTTAGCGTGTGCTTGAATTCGACGGTCTGTTCGGCCGTAGCGCGGGCGCCGATGGGCATAGCTTTCGGCATGTCTATCCATCTGAAAATAGCGTGAGCCGGTGATTTGGAATCCACCGGCTCATCCGCGTTTTAATCTCAAAAACCTAGGCTGCGCGTGCCGTGCGGCGGCGGTCGATTCCATCCAGGGCTTGCCACAGAGCTATCGCAGTGCGCTCTCCCGCAAGCAAGGCCTTGTCTGCGAGATTGGGATCCGTCTCAAGACACTTGGCCAATTGGTGACGCCAGATCTTCGAATGATGGATGTCCGCAGTTGCGTGCAGCGTGAAATAGCCGCACGCCTTCTCGTTGGCACCGTACATTTCGCGCCGGCCGGAGGATTTCTCTTGCGCGACCCGCGGAACTTGGGATTCATATGCGTAGAAGGAAGTCAAAGCTTCGGCTGGAGTGCGCCTCCGTGCCGTCTCGTGGAAAAAATCTATTAGATCGCTCACTTCTGCCACGGGCTGATGGCCAGCCATGTTGCGATCGGCTCCCATGCCTTCCACGAAGTCCAGCCATAGATCGGAGTGCCGCACCGAAGGCTGACCTGAGAAGCCTTCCATGCCATTCTCGTCAGCCATGTTGGCCATCACCGCGCTACGCAACTCACCCTCTCCTAGTCGAGCGCAGAGTTCTTCGAGATAAGCCGGAAAAGCCTCAACGTGATGGTAGTAGTCGCGCGCGTAGTCCCGAAGATCTTCCCGAGTCAGTTCACCCGCAGCCCAGGCTTTATAGAAAGGATGGCAAAGCAGATCGTATTTGGCGATTCGCGCGTCCAGTTGATCGAAGAATTCCACAGTAGTCATGATTGCCGTTTCCTCCGTCGCCAATCAATATACGAGTGCAGGCAGGCCATGACAACCGGAGCTTTAGCTTTTTTCAAACGATTCCGAGAAAAAGATGGAGACAGTGGCTAAGAATTGAAGTCCAACAGAATGGTGAGATATTAGATTTACTAGCCACTAGCCACTAGCCACTAGCCACTAGCCACTGCCTTATGCTGCCGGCATCCTCGGGGGGCCAGCATGGAGTGCGGAAGCCTGCTCGCCCGGAACTTGAACGATATTATTGCGCACCGCGTAGAGCACCAGTTCGCTCAAGCAATGCAAACCTAGCTTGCGCATCAGATTGCTGCGATGAGTCTCGGCTGTCTTCACACTTACACCGAGGGTGACTGCCACCTCTTTAGTGCTTTTACCTTCCGCCAACAATTGCACGATCTCCCGCTCGCGAGCCGTCAGGTCGGGTAAGATAAACGTTCTTTGCGACGGCATCTTGCCGGTGTTCAAGAATCCGTTTAAAACGATCTGTCCGATTCGGGAGTTGAAGTAAGTTCTATTCTGCTGCAAGGCTTCGATGGCGACGATCAGGTCCTTGGCTCCGTCCGACTTCAGGATGTATGCCTTGGCTCCGGCTCTCAAAGCTTCCTGGATCACTTGCTCGGAGTCTGTGATGCTCAGGATCGCTATCTTCTGATGGGAATTATTGTGCAGAATCTGGCGAGCAGCTTCGAGTCCGTTGAGAGCCGGCATACCGATATCCAGAATCACGATGTCGGGCTGGAGGTGGTTAACCTTCTCCACGGCTTCGCGGCCATCCGCAGCTTCACCGCAGATTTCCCATCCCTGATGAGCCGTCAGCAGAGCGCAGATACCGCGACGCACAACTTCATGATCATCGGCCACAAAAATACGGAGCGCCATAAATCACCTCACACGGCAGCGAACCTGTGCGCAGAATCTTTTTGTTCGTCGTAATCGGATGGCAATATGCCGGGGATTGGTTAGGGACGTCGCATTCCGGTTATAACGAATTGGTTAAATTGTACATCCGGTTGTCAAGCCTCGTCGGTTCGCCTAAGGACACTGCAACTAGCCACCAACAAATATGACTAAGGCGCTCGCTAAATACTTTCGTGCCATGCTCGAACACCTTAAGTACAGGCTTAACTGGGTGGTCATTCACGTCCCTCTGGATGTTCCCTGGATTTGCCAAACCAGAGAGAGGTTGAAGGTGAAAGGCGAGATCAACGGTTTTCCGTTTCGCACCTCTCTCTTTCCCACGGGTAAGGGCCGGCACTGATGTTGATAAATAAGCAGATGCAGAAAGGCGGCAAAGTCACCACCGGCTCGATGGCTCAGTTCCGGCTGGAGCCCGATACCGAACCACGCATTGTGATAATTCCCGCCGAACTGAAGCGTGCCCTTGCCGGGGACCTCCAACTCCGCCGATGGTTCGAGCGGCTGAACTATTCCACACGCAAGGAAATCAGCGCTTGGATCACTCAAGTGAAAAGTGCCGAAGCCCGCGAGCGTCGTGCCCAGCAAATCGCGGAACGCTTACTCGCCACCATGGAAGCTGAACGCGAACTGCCACCCATTCTTCAAGTCACATTCGCGCGTAATGCCCGCGCCGGCGAAGGATGGTAACGTATGTCGCTTTCGCGCAGGCGAATGCACCTGTTCGGCATCTTTTATTATCGAAGTGCCGAAGCCCGCGCCCGCCGTCTGGCCAAGGCAGTTCAGGACGCAGAGGAATTCGTTGAAAAGGGCCGGCGTTAAAGAATCGCCAGAGTGGGGAGGGTGCCCCGTCCAAGCTCTGCTTGGGCGGGTCTTTTGACCGCATGAGGCTTCGCTGGTGGTGTAGTTGTGTAGAACGAGCCTTGCCTACTTTGCCGCAGTAATGGCCACTTTCTTGCGCGCGGTGGTCAACTCGGGACGTTCTTCTCCCACTGAAATCCTGATTAATTCCTGGAAGTACCGACTGGCGACACTCGGATTCCCGCTCGCCTCCGCCGCCCTTGCTGCACCATACAACGCATTGAACCGTTTAGGTGCGATCTTCAAAGCCGATTCGTAGGCCACCAGCGCTTCCCCGGGACGTTTCGCGGACAACAAAAGCTCTGCCAGCATTTCACGGGCAGGGATGACCGCACCCGGAGTGACCGCATCTTTATCCATGCTTTCTTCCAGCTCTGCCGCCGAGCGCATCACGGTTATTGCATCTTCGTGTTTACCGCTCTGCCCCGAAATCCACGCAGCCACTTCTCTCCGCTGCACTTCTACCTGATTCGACCAGTACACATTTTTTTGCGTGGCGATGGTGTCTCGTAGCGTAGCCAATGCCTTCTCGGCCTCTGTCGCACGCCCGAGATTGTTGGAACGTGCGCTGCCTATTCCGATCGCCATCCACGTAATTGCCTGTGCCCAAAGAGTGCCTTCCGTTGGCGCTGGCAGTTCACTCGCCTGCTTCCATTGAGCGAGTTCCATGGTGTAGCGGGCCGGGATGGCAGCGATCGCGTAGTTTCCCGTAAGAGTTAACCCTGCGAGCGGCGGAAGGGATTTCATTTCTTCCAGCACCGCTTTAGCATTCTTCACCTGCCCGCTCTGGAGATACGCGTATTCCAGATAATCCAAGGCGTGAAGCCGCTGATCGCGCGCTTCTCCAGTCTTGGAAGTGTTTTCCGCCTGCGAGGCCAGGCTGGCAGAGCGCCTGTTGGAATCGATCGATTCTTCCCATGAGCCGACGCGCGTGAAGATATGGGAAGGCATGTGATTGGCGTGGGCTGAAGCGGGCGCGATCTTAGCGTAGGCGCGGGCGGCATCCAGCGCTCTTTCGGCAAGCACTGGATTGTCGTAGCAGTGAATCAGGTAGTGCGCAACTCCAGGATGATGCGGCTGTTTCTGAAAGATGGGTTGAAGGATTTCCCCGCACTGACGTTGATGACTGAAAGTCTTATCGGTTTTAGGAGCGGTAAAGTCCAACGATAGCGCATGGAAGATGGCAGCTTCGCTGTCATCCGGATAAACCGCCGCAAGCATTCCCATCTTCTGCTCGAAAGCCTGGGCGTGAACGTATTCGTCCTTTCCATCCTGCCGATAGATTTCTCCCAAGGCATCGATGTAACCGTTTTCGCGGGCCGTGGTCTTGGGATTCGCGTTTACGATATCGTGTGCTCTGCTCCATGCCTCACGCCCAGCCGCCATGTCCCCGTTATGCCAAAGACCGTGGTAATGAGACATAGCCACGCCCCACTGCGCCATTGCGCACGTCGGATCTTGCAGAGCGACAGCGTCGAAAGCCCGACGCGAGTCCTCGTACTGGAATGAGTGCAGCATAGCGACCGCGTGGTTGAAACTGATCTCCGCCGCTTTCGCGCACGAAGTCACGAAGTGGACGGAACCAATCTCGTCTTCGGTCAAAGCGTGGTGATGCCCTTCATCAGACCAAGCCAGTGAGACGAAAAGGCTCAACGAAAGAAACAAACATCCAATCAATCGCATAAAGTTCTCCCTCGCAGATGTTTTCAGGGACTCTCGGCCAGGGTGTAGTCGAAATCATAAGAATGTTTTCCGTCAGTGATTATGATCATCATCTTGCCTGCAAGACCCTTCAGTTGATCAGTTCCAGAGTCCGGCACAACAGTGATCGTGAGTTGCGGCGCGCCCCGTGTCATGGTTCCGCTATGCTGGAGTGTGAAGCTGCCGCCGCGCCCATGCAGCGTTCCACTCACCCGCTCAATCGCCACGTAAGCGCCTGAGCCTTTGACGCTGGTGCTGGCACTCAGCATCTCGCCCGTGCTGCTACCTTCGAGATCGCCATGAAACTGTTTGTCGATCGACATCCTGCCCAGGCTGGCGTCGGCTTTCTCGTCTACTGCCTGCGGGCTCAGCTTGACATCAAAGGTTCCAGTGGCACGAGTCATCACAAATTACTTCAAGACTTGAAATGGGCAACAGCTGCTGGCAGATGCTCTAGAGAGTCAATTCACTGAGTGTACATCGGCAGGATTGAGTAAGGTCAACGAACAGCCTGAATACTGGTAGCAGCCGAGAATGCCGCGGCGTAATAGACGTGCATGTCCACCGAAGGAGAATGGAATTTGAAACGTGGCGGACTTCAGCGCGGTCCCAGCGGATTTTAGCTTTTCTGATCCGCTGATGAATTTCACATCTTCGATTCTTAAGAACGAACTCTTAGGGTCCGGCGCAAAAACCACAAACACTTCCGCACTCTCAGTTCCTGGCGTCAGCCGCGTCAGTTTGATTGTACGCAAACGGTTCACCTCGGTTGAGGCTTCGGTGTCGCTACGCAGATTAACGGGTGCGCTACCGGGGAACAGATGCTGAAGCCTGGCGCGGGTCTTCTCCATTTCTTCTGGTTCCCGGTTTGCCTGCTGTGGGAAACGATACAGCGCGAGCCGGTACATACGGGCTGCGGCTTGCTTTTTATGCTGACGTTCGTAGAGCTGTCCGAGATGGTCTGCCTCGGCCCAGTCTTGCGAGAGCTCCCACGCGGACTTCAGGTATTTCTCGGCCTGGTCGAGATTGCCCATTCGGAAGTGTACCCAACCCAGGGTATCCCAGAATGCAGCCAAGCTACTGGTGTGCGCCAAGTCTTCGATCCCCAATTCCGAGAGCTTGAGCTTCTGGGAAGCTTCCTCCTCTTGCCCAACCGCTTTTTCAGCATATTCAAGTGCAATTGGTAATTTCTTGTTCCCATCAGCCAGTTCGTATCCTACGTTGTTGAACATCCAAGGTGAGGGATCTAGCTCGATGGCTTTCTGGTATGCAGCCAGAGCCTTGTCCTCTTCACCAGCCCGCAGAAAGGCGGAGCCAAGCTGCACCTCAAGACCCGCGAATTGAGGGCTTAGTTTCACTGCGGTTTCCAGTGCCGATGCCGCCTCCCCGTAGCGTTTCAAGCCGAACAAAGAGATACCCAAGCCCGCCGACCCGACGCTATCATTGGGCGCAATCTTGATCAGTT
>Ga0137396_10002195_pt1 | contig 10615 bp, 7 predicted proteins | sample czc16metaG_FD_108284 | JGI IMG/M metagenome (GOLD analysis project Ga0137396, IMG submission 108284) | Vadose zone soil microbial communities from Angelo Coast Range Reserve, California, USA - czcobulk3.16 metaG | ecosystem: Environmental > Terrestrial > Soil > Vadose zone | place: USA... | reverse complement strand
CATCGAGGTCTACACGCCGGGCCCCAAGCGCGTGCACGGCTACTACACGCTGCCGATCCTCCATCATGGCCATCTCATCGGGCGCGTCGACGCCAAGACCCATCGCGCCGAGCGCCGGCTCGAGGTCCGCCACGTGCACTTCGAGCCGTGGTTCGCCGCGGCGAGGACGCCGCCGGCCGGATGGGGCCACGTCGATCAGGACGAGGCGCTTGCCGGTCTCGTGGAGGCGATCGGCTCGCTGGCCGCCTTCGTGGGCGCCGAGGCGGTGGGGATCAGCCGCGTGACGCCGCGTCGGCTGCGGACGCCGCTGGCGCGACTACTGCGAGACCGGACGACGGATTTGATTCCTGCTACCATCCAGCTACCCTAGCTTTCGAGAGGCGCGACCATGGACAAGGAAGGCTCCCAGCTGATCCGCGGTCTCGAGGGTGTCGTCGCCGCCGAGACCAGGCTCTGCGACCTCGACGGCAAGAACGGTCGCCTCGCATACGTCGGCTACGACATCGAGGACCTCGCCCGCCGCGCGACCTTCGAAGAAGTCTGCCACCTGCTCTGGCAGGGCGAGCTCCCCACGGCGGCCCAGCTCGACAAGACGACCCTCGCGCTCATCGCGGCGAGAGCGATCCCACGGGAGCTGATCCGGGCCTTCGGGCTGATGCCGAAGGACACCGATCCGATGCGCGTGCTCCAGGCGGGGGTGGCGATGCTCGGCATGAGCGACCCCGACGCCGCCGACAATTCGCACGCGGCAAATCTCCGGAAGGCCGTGCGGCTTACGAGCCAGCTCGCCACGGCGATCTGCGCCCACCATCGCGTGCGCGGCGGGCACGAGCCGGTCCCGCCCGCGTCGGACCTCTCGCACGCCGCCAACTTCCTCTACATGCTGACGGGCACGCGGCCGACGGCCGTCGTCGCGAAGGCGTTCGACGCGAGCCTGACGCTCTACGCCGAGCACGAGCTGAACGCGTCGACGTTCACGACGCGCGTGATCGTCTCGACTCAGTCCGATATGCACTCCGCGGTCGCGGGCGGCGTCGGCGCCCTCAAGGGGCCCCTCCACGGCGGCGCGGGCGAGGCCGTCATGCGGACACTCATGGAGATCGGCGAGGTGAAGAACGTCGACGCCTTCACCCAGAAGGCCCTCGCCGAGAAGCGTCGGCTCATGGGGTTCGGGCACCGCGTGTACACCGCGGGCGACCCGCGCGCGGCGATCCTGCGCGGCATGGCGGAGGAGGCGTGCCGGCAGTCGGGCCAGTTCAAGTGGTACGAGATGGCGGTGAAGCTCCACGAGCGCGTGCACGCGGCGAAGAAGCTGATCCCCAACGTCGATTTCTACTCGGCGCCGCTCTTCTACTCGCTCGGGATCCCCGTGGACCTGTTCACGCCGGTCATCGCCGCGGCGCGCATCGCCGGCTGGACTGCCAACATCATCGAGCAGCACGACGACAACCGGCTCATCCGGCCGCGCGGCGACTACGTCGGCCCGAAACGCCGCGCCTTCGTCCCTCTGGACAAGCGTGCCTAAGAGCCTCACGCGCAAGCTGATCGAGTCCCACCTGGTCGCGGGCAAGCCCGTCGCCGGCGAGGAGATCGGCCTCACGATCGACCAGATCCTCCTGACGGACACGAACGGCAACATGTCGTTCCTCCAGTTCGAGGCGATGGGGCTCCCGCGCGTGGTTCCACGGCGTGTCGTCGCGTACATCGATCACAACGTCCAGCAGTTCGACTCGCGGAACACCGACGACCACCGGTACATGCAGACGGCGTCGCGCAAGTACGGCGCGGTCTTCTCCAAGCCGGGCAACGGGATCTGCCACCAGGTGCACATGGAAACGTTCGCCGTCCCCGGCCAGACGTTGCTCGGCTCGGACAGCCACACACCGCTCTGCGGCGCGGCCGGCATGCTGGCGATCGGCGCCGGGAGCCTCGACGTGGCGGTGGCCATGGGCGGCGGCCCGTATTTCCTGCCGATGCCCCGGATCGTGCGCGTCTGGCTCACGGGCGAGCTCCAGCCCTGGGTCACCGCCAAGGACGTCATCCTCGAGCTGCTCCGGCGCCTGTCCGTCAACGGCGGCACCGGCAAGATCTTCGAGTACGCCGGACCCGGCCTCGCGAGCCTGCTGGCCGCGCAGCGCATGACGATCGCCAACATGGGCGCCGAGCTCGGGCTGACGACGAGCGTCTTCCCGTCGGACGAGGTCACCCGCTCGTTCCTCACGCGGCTCGGCCGCGGCGACGACTGGCGACCGGCGAGGCCCGACGACGACGCGGAGTACGACGACCAGATCGAGCTGGATCTGGCGGCGATCGGCCCATTGGTCGCGCTGCCCGGCTCGCCCGACCGTGTGGTCCCGGTGGAGGAGGTCGCCGGGACCGCGGTCGAGCAGGTCATGGTCGGCTCGTGCACGAACGGCTCGTGGCACGACATGGCCTCGGTGACCGAGGTGCTGCGGGGCCAGCGCGTGCACCCGTCGGTCTCCTTCGTCCTCTTCCCGGGCAGCCATCGGATCCTCGAGACGATGGCCCGCGAGGGGCTCCTGACCGATCTCCTCGCGGCGGGAGCCACGGTGTCGGAGTCGACCTGCGGCTCGTGCGCCGGCATCGGCCACGTCCCCGCCGCCGGATCCAAGAGCCTGCGCGCGTTCAACCGGAACTTCCCGGGACGGAGCGGCGTGAAGGGCGACGAGGTCTACCTCTGCTCGTCGGTCGTCGCCGCAGCCTCGGCGCTGACCGGCGTCATCACCGACCCGCGCACGCTGGGAGCCCAGGCGCCTGTGCGGCTGCCGGCCCGCTTCGCGACCTCGGTGGCGGGCTTCGTCGCCCCCGACGGCGAGGGCGAGGTCGTGCGCGGCCCCAACATCAAGACGGTGCCGATCGGCGAGCCCGTCGCCGAGACGCTCGAGGCGCCCGCGCTGCTGAAGGTCGGCGATAACGTATCGACGGATGACATCTCGCCGGCGGGCGCCGCCGTGCTCGTCTTCCGCTCCAACGTCCCGGCGATCGCCGAGTTCTGCTTCAAGTACTTGGACCCCGAGTTCGTCGCGCGGGCGAAGGCGGCCGGGCGCGGCGTCATCGTCGCGGGCGAGCTCTACGGCCAGGGCTCCTCGCGCGAGGTCGCGGCGATCGGCCCCATGCACCTCGGCGTCCGCGCGGTCATCGCGAAGTCCTTCGCGCGCATCCACCGGGCGAACCTGATCAACTGGGGTGTCGTTCCGCTCACCTTCGACGAGCCGTCGGCCCACGACGGCATCGAGCGCGACGACCCCCTGCGCCTCGCCGGGTTGCGCGCGGCGCTCGCGGCGGGCGAACGGGTCACGGTCGTGAACGCGCGGACGCGAGCGCGCTTCACGGCCTCGTGCGTGCTGACGACGCGGGAGCGCGACATATTGCTATCCGGCGGGCTCCTCGCCCACACACGGCTGGGTAGCGCGTGAGTCAGCAGAAGATTCGCGCCGTCTACATGCGAGGCGGCACCAGCCGGTGCCTCGTCTTCCACGAGGGGGACCTCCCTCCGGCCGGACTCGAGCGCGACCGCATCCTCCTCGCCGCGCTCGGGAGCCCCGACCCCTACGGCCGCCAGCTCGACGGCCTCGGCGGCGGCATCTCGTCGCTCTCGAAGGCGTGCATCATCGGCCCGACGAGCCGCCCGGGGGCCGACGTGGACTACACGTTTGCGCAGGTGGAGGTCGGCAAGCCCGTCGTGGACTACAAGGGCAACTGCGGCAACTGCTCGTCCTCGGTGGGGCCGTTCGCGATCGACGAGCGCCTGGTGAAGTGGACCGAGGGCGAGACGCTCGTCAGGATCCACAACACGAACACGAAGAAGGTCATCGTCGCCCACGTGCCGGTCCGCGACGGCGAGGCCGTGGTCGAGGGCGACTTCGAGCTGGCGGGCGTCGCGGGGCACGGCGCGCGCATCGCGCTCGACTTCCTCGACCCGGGCGGCGCCGGCACCGGGCGTCTCCTGCCGACCGGCGCCGCGCGCGAGACGGTCGACGGTCTCGACGCCTCGCTCGTGGACGCGACGAACCCGGTGGTCTTCGTCCGCGCGAAGGACCTCGGCCTCGCCGGGACCGAGACGCCGCAGGCGATCGACGCCGACAAGGCGCTCTCGGCGAGGCTCGAGGCGATCCGCGTGGAGGCGGCTCGGCGCATGGGCATCCCCGGGAGCGCCTCCGTGCCGAAGATCGCCATGGTCACGTCGGCGACCGCGTTCACTGCGCTCGACGGTGTCCGGCACGGCGCCGATGGCGTCGACGTCGTCGCGCGCGTCATCTCGATGGGCAACTGCCATCGCGCCTTCGCCCTCACCGTCGCGATGTGCCTCGCCGTCGCCGCGCGGATCGAGGACACGGTCGTGCGCGAATGCGCCGGCCCGATGCGCGGCGACGTCCGGCTCGGCCATCCCTCGGGCGTGCTACCGATCGCGGCGCGCGTCGGCACGCGCGAGGGCCGGCCCTGGGCGGAGAGCGTGACCGTCTACCGCACCGCGCGCCGCCTCATGGAAGGCTTCGTCCGCGTCCCGTGAGCCTGCTGTACCTCACGACCGCGCGGGAGGAGATCGCGCGGCGGCGCGCGCTCGTCCCGAAGGGACAGGTCGTCGAGGCGTGGCCCGATCACGCCGATGGTCACGCTCTCTGGATCGGCGCGGAAACGAAGGCGATCCTCGATGCGGTCGGCGAGCCGCTCGCGACGGAGCTGGCGCTCCCCGCCGACGCCGTCGCCGTCTACTATGGTCCGCAGCTGGCGGACCTCGAGTCGCTCCCGCGCGAGGAGTCGCTGAAGACGCGCGTGCTCTCGGCGCGCGGCTTCGCCGTGGCGTGGATCACGCTCGACCGCTTCGGTCAGCGCGCCTCCTACGAGCCGACGTCGCCGAGCGACCCCGTGTTCCACCTGCGCAGGGTGGGCGGCGGCGCCGGTCATCTCTGGCGCCTCTTCCGCACGCGCGCCGAGGCCGCCACGTACATGGGCGAGGCGTACGGGCGCGACTCCGAGGGCGCGGAGTGGGCGCGGGCGCTCGCCGTCGGAGACTTGGAGGAGCTGCTGAAACGTTACGCCGAGCGGGCGTGAGGGCCGCGCTCGGCCTGCGGCGCGGATCCTTTGATGAACCGTAGTGCTACAGTAGCGTCCGCGCCGGACGAGCGACTCCTTGCCGTTCACCAGGGTGGGCGGCGCCTCGCACACGCCCGGCCTGAAACTCTATGAGCATCACGCTCGACACCGTCCCCATGCGGGACCGCACGGACCGGCTCTACCGAACCGTGCGCGCCGTCGCGCGCTTCTGGCTCTGGTTCTTCTTCAAGTCCGTGGACGTGCGCCACCCGGAGCGTGTGCCCGAGGACGGGCCGGTGCTCCTCTGCATCAACCACCCGAACAACTTCATCGACTCGCTGCTCGTCGGCGGAGCACTCGGCCGCGAGGTCCACTACCTGGCGACCGCGGCGCTGTTCAGGAACCCGCTCGTCGCGCGGTTCCTCTTGGCGTGCGGCGCGATCCCCGTCTACCGGCGAGAGGACGAACAGCGCACCTCTCCCAAGCCACCCACGGGCGGCGCCGGCCTCACGGACCCCGCGACGATGGCGGAGCGGAACGCGGGTACGTTCGAGGCGTGCCGCACGGCCTTCGAGCTCGGCCGCGTCGTCGCCATCTACCCCGAGGGCACGACCCACGCCGAAGCGCGCATCGTGCGGATCAAGACGGGTGCCGCGCGCATGGCGCTCGCGTACGAGGCCGAGCGCCCGGGCGCGCTCCGCGTGCTGCCGGTGGGGCTCACCTTCGAGGCGCGCAAGTCGTTCCGCGGGCGCGTGCTCGTCTCGTTCGGCCCGCCCGTCCCGATCACGCCCTACCTCGACGCCTACCGCGCGGACCCCGTGAGGGGGGTCGAGGCGCTCACGACCGCGATCCAGTGGGCGATGGAGGCCGAGGTCGTCCACGTCGAGCGCATCGAGGCGAGCGACCTCGTCCGCGCCGTCGAGGAGCTCTATCGGGGCGACCTCGCGCGCGAGCTCGTGGAGACGCGCGGGTTCGCGCCGAGCCAGATCGACCTCGTGCGCCTCTCGCGCGCGATCGTGGACGCGGTGAACCACTTCAGGGCGCGCGACCCCGAGCGCGTCGAGCGGCTCTGGCAGCGGGTCCAGAGCTACCGCGCGCTCCTCGCCCAGTACCGGGTGAAAGACGAGGCGGTGCGGGCGCGCCTCGAACGGCGCGGGCCACGCCATAGGATCCGCCGGGGCTGGGAGGCCGTGGCCGGCTTCCCGCTCTTCGTCTACGGTGCCTGCGTGAACGCCGCCGTCTACTGGGGGCCGCGCTGGGTCGCGCGACGCATGTCGCGCAAGGAGACCGACTACGCGACCTGGCGCTTCCTCGCCTCGATCGTCGCGTATCCCTTCTTCTGGGGCCTCGAGACCTGGATCGCCTGGCGTCTGGCCGGCGCGCGCTGGGCGGCGGCCTTCGCCGTCTCGTTGCCGCTCTCGGGTGTCCTCGCGTACCGTTACTGGGTCGGGGCGGGCCGGCTCCGGAGCCGGCTGCGCTTCGCGGCGCTCGCACTCACCCGCGAGCACGTGGCGCGTCGGCTCGTGGCCGAGCGGCAGGCGATCCTCGCCGAGCTCGAGCGCGCCAAGACCGACTACCTGGCCGCGACCAAGGGGAGCTCCTTTTGAGCCTCCACCTGCTCGAAGAGATGTCCACGCCGGCGCTCGACGCGCTCGACCGGGCGCGCACGGTGATCATCCTGACCGTGAGCCCACTCGAGACGCACGGCCCGCACCTGCCCGTCGGCGTGGATGCGATCGCGGCGCGGCACCTCGCCGAGCGCGTCGCCGAGCGGCTCGTGGCCCGGCGCCCGGGCTGGAGCGCCGTGCTCGCGCCCACGCTCCACCTCGGCTCGTTCACCTTCCATGCGGTCGGCACCGTCGGGGTCCGGCAGCGCGTCGTGCGCGACGCCGTGCGGGACTACGGCGACGCGCTCGCCCGCGCCGGTTTCCGTTACATCCTGGTCGCCAACGGCCACGGCGGCCCCGGTCACCTGACCGCCCTCGAGGAGGCCGCCGCGACGGTCTCGCGCCGCCACCGGATCACGATGGCGTCGTTCACCGGGCGGTTCGCGTGGGAGTTCCTGCGCGGCCGCTATCTCGACAAGATCGAGGCCGCGCTCGGCCGGAAGTTGAGCTCAGAGGAACGCCAGGCGTTTTCCGAGGACGCCCACGGAGGCTGGTGGGAGACTTCGCTGATGCTCATGCTCCGGCCGGACCTCGTCGACTCCGCCTACCGCACGCTCCCGCCGATGCGCTACTCGTGGCCCGAGCGGGTCGTGCCGAACTACCCGCTGAAGAACGGCGGCCAGGGCTACGTCGGCCACCCCGCGCTCGCCGACCCCGCGTTCGCAAAGGCGACATCGGAGATCCTGCTCGGGGAAACGATGGAACTCGTGGAGGGCCTGCTCGACCGGCGGATCGATCCGTCCGAGACGCGCTCGCCGTTCTACGCGATCCCGTTCTTTCGCACCGACTTCTGGCCCGTAGCGACCGCGGCGATGACGCTCGTCGCCCTCGGCACGCTCGCGCTGCTCCTCAAGAAATCGGACCGGTGATCGCGCTCGACGCGAAGGACGGCGTCGCCTGGCTCAGGCTCGATCGGCCGGAGGCGCTCAACGCGCTCGACCGAGCGCTCACCGGCGCGCTCGAGGAGGCGCTCGAGCGCGTCGCGACCATGGACGACGTGCGCGTCCTCGTCGTCGCCGGTCGCGGCCGCGCCTTCTGCGCCGGCAATGACATCGCCGAGATGGCCAGCCTCACGGGCGACGAAGCCGAGGCGCTCGCGACGCGCCAGGCCCGGCTCATGGATCGGTTCGCGCGGCTCCCTCAGGTGACGATCGCCGCGATCGACGGCCATGCGCTCGGCGGCGGTCTGATGCTGGCCGTGGCCCAGGATCTGCGGATCGCGTCCGACCGCGCGCGCTTCGGCCTCCCCGAGGTCACGCTCGGCTTCAACCCCGGTTACGGTATCGCGCGGCTGCTCGACGTCGTGCCCGGCGGCTGGGCGCGCGAGCTCCTGCTGACGGGCCGAACGGTCCACGCGAGCGAGGCGCTGCGGATGGGGCTCGTCAACCGCGTCGTCGCGCCGGCCACACTCGAGGCGACGGTCGCCGCGCTGGCGTCGGACGTCGCGCGCTCGCCCCGCGCCGGACTCGCGGCGACCAAGGGGATCGTGGCGGCGATCCGGACGGGCGAGCGGGGGCGGGAGCCCGAGGCCTACGGCGCGGCCCTCCGGACGAGTCCCGAGGCGCGCGAGCGCATCCGGGCCTTCGTCGAGCGGAAGCGCCCCTGACCGGCGCGGGCGCCGGTCAGGCCCGGTCGCCGTGCATGTTCTGGTCGGCCTCGCGCAGCATCTCGCCCGCCGAATCGGGGGGCAACGGACTGTAGGCGACGCCGACGCTCACGTTGATCGTCGTCGGGATCCCGCGTTTCTCGGCGAGCGCGGCGATCTTCTCGCGGACGCGGCCGACCACGGTGGCCGCGTCGCTCTGTCCCGCGAACGGGCAGAACACGGCGAACTCGTCACCCCCGTACCGCGCGATGAGGTCCGTCGTGCGCGTCGCCTCGACGAGCGCGTCGGCCACGCAGCGGAGCACGTGGTCGCCCACCCCGTAGCCATGACTATCGTTGATCGTCTTGAGCTTCGACACATCCACCATCAGCAGCAGCGCACCGGTACCCCGCCGGCGCGCGACGGCCGCGAGGCGGCGGTACTGGTCGTGGAAGGTGCGGCGGCCCGCGAGGCCGGTGACCGGGTCCGGCGCGTAGCGCGAAAGCCGGCGGTCGGTCTCGTGGAGGCGCCCGGCCAGCATCCGGAGCATCGCCACCGCGAGCTCCGTGGAGCTCTGCAGCGCGCGGAGGAAGTCGCCCCTCGGGAGGACGAGGCAGTGCGTTCGCTCGATCGCCACCACGGAGGCCGACCGCGCCTGGTTACGCAGGACCCCCAGCTCCCCGAAGATCTCCCCCTCCCCGAGCTCGCCGAGGATCACCTCCACCGGACTCTCCGGCGTCAGCTCGAGGATGCGCACGCGCCCCGCGAGGATGACGAAGAGGAGATCGGGCGGGTCGTTCTCCTGGATGATCACGTGGCCCGCCGGGAAGACCTGCTCCGCCGCCCGCTCGGCCAACAACTCGCGCTGCTCCGGAGCGAGCGGCCGCAAGAGCGGCACGGCCGCGAGCAGGATCGAGTAGCGCGCCTGGGCGTCGCCGCGGCCGGAACGCGCGCCCGCACGCGCGGCCTCCGCGGTCAAGCGCGCGACGTCGGCGACATCCAAGGCCATCAGCGTGCGCGCAAGCCACGCGCGGACGCGCGCGCGGAGCATCGGTGGGCTGAAGGGCTTCGCGAGGTAGTCGCCGGAGGGCGCCTCGCCGCGGTAGATCGCGTCCGACGTGAACGAGTCGTCGGCCAAGACGACGATCGGGAGGTTCTGTCGACCGACACGCTCGCGCAGCGCCTCGAGTGCCGCGTCGCCATCCGCCCCCATGAGCTCGCGGTCGACGATCGCAAGATCCGGCCGGAGCTCGGGGCCGCGCTGGAGCGCGCCGCGCATGTCGTGCACGCGCAGGAGCACCAGCCCGTCCTCGGCCAGCACCTCCTCGATCGCCGTGACGTCGCTCTCGTTGGTGCTCACGACGAGCACGCGTCCCCCCGCGATCTGACGGTGCTGGAGCGCAGAGGCCTCCGCCACGGTGCGCGCAGCAGCGCCGCCTTGGATCTCGATCTCGAGCCCCTCCCGCGCCGCGAGCACCTCGAGCCGCCCCCCGTGCGCCGCCGCGCGTGCCCGGGCCATCGTCTCCATGTTCTCGATCGTCGGGTCGTCGTGACTGGGGTCGTGGTGGAAGAGCACGAGGCGCGCCACGTCAGCGGCGAGGGCGACGTCGACGGCATAATCGACGGAGGCGTGCCCCCAGCCGACCTTGCCGCGGTACTCCTTCTCGGTGTATTGCGCGTCGTGGATGACGAGGTCCGCGCCGCGCATGAACGCGATGTGGCGCTCGTCGCCGGGATGCTGCGAGACGGGTCCCGACGAGCTCCAGAAGGGCTCGTGGTCGGTCACGTACGCGAGCGTGGCGCCCCCGCACGACATGCGGTAGCCGATCGTCGGCGCTGTGTGGTTCAGGTACTGCGTCTCGACCAGCACGTCGCCCACGCGGAAGAACCCCTCGTCGAGCTCCGTGAAGTGGATGCGGCTCCTGAGCTCGCGGAGCTTCACCGGAAAGTACGAGTACTCCATCTGCCCGGCCATCGCCTCCTCGAGGCTCCGCTGGAAGCCGAGCGGCGCGTAGATGTTCAGCTCGGCGCCGGGCAGGAACGCGGGGACGAAGAACGGGAAGCCCTGGATGTGATCCCAGTGCGTGTGGCCGATGAAGAGGTGGAGCCGGATCGGATGGGCCAGGGTCCGCGCGAGATGCAGTCCCAGCTCGCGGGCGCCCGTGCCGCAGTCGAGGACGATCATGGTGCCGTCGGAGGCCCGCACCTCGACGCAGGACGTGTTGCCGCCGTACACGGCCGTCTTCGGGCCTGGTGCGGCGATGGACCCGCGGGTACCCCAGAAGCGTATGTGCATGAGGGACGTTCT
>Ga0137396_10002193_pt1 | contig 10619 bp, 9 predicted proteins | sample czc16metaG_FD_108284 | JGI IMG/M metagenome (GOLD analysis project Ga0137396, IMG submission 108284) | Vadose zone soil microbial communities from Angelo Coast Range Reserve, California, USA - czcobulk3.16 metaG | ecosystem: Environmental > Terrestrial > Soil > Vadose zone | place: USA... | reverse complement strand
TCGTTCCAGCCGGAATATCCTATTTTGCGCGCGATGGTCACAATAGCAACTGCGATGTCCGGTGCGAAGGTCGGACATCCCACCTGATCGTCAACCACGGTCAGTCTGTCGCGGTCTGCAGAAAGCCGCAGCATGGTGCGAACAAAATTGTTTCCGAACGGCGCATACACCCACGAAGTGCGAAGAATTATATGGCGGTCGTTAGCCGCCGCCACGGCATATTCTCCCGCAAGTTTCGAGCGTCCATAAACGCCTGCGGGCCCCACCGCATCGGTCTCGACGTAAGGGCCGTCCTTTTTGCCGTCGAAGACGTAGTCGGTCGACAGATGGACTATCGGGATGCCAAGCCGCGCGGCGGCGGCCGCAACAATACCCGCTCCATCGCGGTTGACCGCGAAGGCAAGGTCGGGTTCGGATTCGGCGCGGTCGACGGCGGTGTATGCGGCTGGATTTATCACGATGTCGGGTGAAAATGCGAGGAGCGCCTTCTCGACCAGGTCCGGGCGCAGAATGTCGACGTCGGGGCGCCCGCCGCAGCCGACCACGATGTCTGGGTTATCGGCCGCTGCTTCACGCAGCGAGCGCGCGACCTGTCCCTCAGTGCCAAGAACATAAAGCCGCAAGATCTGCTCCCGATTGGATCAAAGGCCGAGGCGTTCACCTCGATAGACATGATTGCGAAGCGGCTCCCACCAGTCGGCGTGCTCGAGATACCAGCGCACGGTCTTCTGGATCCCCGTTTCGAATGTTTCTTGAGCGCGCCAGCCGAGCCTAGTCTCCAGTTTGGATGCATCGATTGCATAGCGCTGATCATGACCTGGCCGATCCGTGACGTAAGTGACGAAGCGATCATGGCGGCCCTCGGATGAACGCAATTCGTCGAGGCACGCACAAATCTGCTTAACGACGTCGATGTTGCGCCGTTCGTTGCGTCCGCCAACATTATAGGTTTCTCCTGGCAATCCTTTTTCCAGGATCATCCCCAATGCTCGTGCGTGATCGTCGACAAAGAGCCAATCTCGGACGTTGGAACCATCGCCATATACGGGCAAAGGCTGGCTATGCAGCGCATTCAGCACCATCAATGGAATAAGTTTTTCGGGAAACTGATAGGGTCCGTAATTGTTCGAGCAATTCGAGACGATGATTGGTAGACCGTAAGTGCGGTGCCAAGCCTTGGCGATATGATCGGATGCAGCCTTTGTCGCCGAATAGGGCGAACTCGGATCGTAGGGTGTGTTCTCGCTAAACAGTCCAATCTCGCCGAGGGACCCATAAACTTCGTCTGTCGAGACGTGAATGAAACGAAAGCCTTGGTCGCGAATGTGCTGGTTGGCGTCGAGATACTCGCGAGCGGCTTCGAGCAGGGTAAAGGTCCCAATCACATTGGTTTGAACGAAGGCGTTCGATCCGGAGATCGAGCGGTCGACATGGCTCTCTGCCGCAAGATGAACAACCGCGGCCGGCCGGTACTTTGAAAAAGCCGCTTTGATGCCTTCGCCGTCGCATATATCGAGCTTCTCAAACGCATATTGTGCGCTGGATGTAACGGGCGTCAGCGAAGCCAGATTTCCGGCATAGGTTAGCTTGTCGACGACGATGACCTCATGGCCAAGATCCAGGATAAAATGCCGACAGACAGCCGATCCGATAAAACCCGCTCCACCCGTAACCATAACCCGCATGCCTAGGAATTCCTTGGGTTGTAGCGAAATGCTGGCTCAAGTTCAGCGAGGCGCGGATGGACCCGGTCCTTGTCCGCCAAGATCACGTCCATGGCCGAAATTCCCCAATCTATTGCAAGGCTTGGATCATTCCACGCAATGCCGCGCTCACAGTCCGGCGCCCAGTATTCGGTCACTTTGTAAATCACTTCGCAGTGCGCTTCCAATGTCAAGTAGCCATGGGCAAAGCCTGGCGGCACCCACAATTGCCTCCAGTTCGCCGCCGAAAGCTCCACGGCAACATGGCGGCCATAGGTAGGAGATCCCTTACGGATATCGACGCAGACGTCCAGGATCGCTCCCCGCGTGCATCGCACCAGCTTTCCCTGGGCGCGTGGTGGAATTTGAAAATGCAATCCCCGCAGCACGCCGCGTTCAGCGGAGTAAACGTGATTGTCCTGGACGAAGTCCAGCTGTACGCCTTCGGCCGTCAGAACATCGCTGCGATAGGTTTCCGAAAAGAAGCCGCGCTGGTCGCTACGCTTGATTGGCGAGATCAATAAGACGTCTTCGATGTTGCACCGCTCGATCTGCATTTCGAAATTCCATATAACCGCGTGTGAAATTCTGGTCGGGAGTACGGCAAGAAGATACGGACTCCAAAGGTGAAATAGAGGGGCCATCCCCCTTTCGTTTTGACGCGATACACGATAATACCTGCCGTCGCGTCTGTCCAAGCCGCGCCCGCGGTGGCGCGGCCCGCCGCCGCGCTTGACCAGACCGTGACGGTCGAGAACCGCATGGATGGTGCTTTTGGCCGGAACCCTGACGTTCCCATCGAGCCGCCTGACCAGGAGCTCGCGGATCTTGCGAGCCCCCAGTGCGGCTTGTCGGCCTTGAGCCGGACAATCAGCCTCGCGATCGGTTGCGGCAGCTGATTGGCATAGCGCACCGGGCGTCTTGAGCGATCGCTCAGCGCTGCTAGCCCGTGTTCCTTGTAGCGATCGAAATCTTGTAGTCGGTTTTGCGCGATACGCCGAAATCCCGGCACACGTCCGTCATGGCCTCCCCGTCCAGGAGGCGGGCCACAAAGCGCAGGCGTTCTTCCGTCACCGAACTCGTTTGCTGCTAGCTCTCCTTTCGAACCCGAATGAGGTGCAGCGTCTGGGCCGCCTTAAACAACTCTACCAAACCCGCATACCCCAAGGATCAAATCCTTCATTTGCGATAGGGTTGTCGAACCGCGACCAAGAGCAGGGTCAGCGTCATGCAAATGCGAGGCTTTCCAAAACTCATCAAGCCTGTCCGATATGGTGGCGCCGGTGTAGATCCGTATTCTCGCCTCCAGTTGCATGCTCCTTTCACGATACCTCTTCGCAGCGGGCGCCGCTGCCTTCGCCCACACGGTATTGGGTGAGGATTGAAGGTCATCAAAGATCAGTTCCATAGCCTGGTAAAATTCAACGCGACGCCGGTGGAGGACCAGGGGTACGGAGCTTAATGCGCGCATATGTTCCGCAAGTCCGCGTTTCGCCAGCCCGATGGCATTGGTAGTGTGCTGACGATACATGCATAGCGGATCATCGATGTGGGAAACTCGGCCGAGCGCGGCGGCAAGCGTATGGATCCATCTGTCGTGCAATAAAGGGCGATCCACCTCGATCTCTCTTGGCCGGCACGCCGTGGGTGCGACGTCTAGCAAATTCCGGTTAAACACCATCGTGTTTCCCCAGCCACCAGTAAAGTATGGATCAAGCTGAAGCGGCTCGAGCACCCGCGAGCTCCGAATACCCTGTCGCAGCAATCCTTTGGGAGCCAGACTGGCATCGGTTAGCGTCGAAGTATGCATGGAAAGCAAGGATTTATCTTGCTTCAGTCGGCGCACACCTTCCTCAAGCTTTCTCGGAAGCCAAACATCGTCTTGATCTGAGAACGCGACAAATTCACTTGTGCACGCCCTGGCGGCACGAAAGAAATTGTCGGCAAAGCCAAGCCTTCCTTGTCGGGGAAGAATTCGAACCGGAAATGGCGCGGACTTGGCGAAGTTTGAAATCATGCCGACCGTATCATCATCAGAGCCATCGTCACTGACGACAAGTTCGGTCGGCAATAGCTCTTGGTTCTCATAGCTTGCAAGCTGTTCGCGCAGGAAACGCGTGCCGTTATAGGTTGCCAGAGCGATCGAAACGCTATCCATCCCGTAATCCTGATATCCTTTTTCAAGGCAAGCAACGAGGCGAAATGTCGCCAAACAGTTACCGGTGGTTCTAACGCGGCTCCGCAACTCTAAGGGATGGATGACATTCGGCCAAACGAAGCCGGATTACCGCGGATGGATGATTTTCTCGGTCCCAGTCGTAATCAATCTCAAACTAACTTTCCGCCTGAATTATTCGGGGTTTTGGCAACAAAAGTAGCTGAACTAAGGCTCATAAGGAAGATCCGAACCAATGGTCAATTCGCCAGCAACAAATGATTGGTACGGCCGCCAATGGGCGGGAACCCCGGCTATGGCCTGCCTCGCGCGAGGCCGTCCCAAGCAGTTCATCCAATTCTTCGGCAACCGCTCGATGTTCCAGGAAGCCCTGATGCGGCTTTCGGATCCGCTTTTCGATCGGCCAATCATCACAAACACGCTTGCCATTTCATGGTTCTCGAGCAGCTGGCTGAGCTGCGATTAGAAGCTGACGTTCTTCTCGAACCAACTCGTCTTGATTCGGGGCCTGCCATCGCAGCAGGGGCAGGTTCGCCGTTAAGTGGCACAGCGATGCCGAAAGGGCAAGGTTGATGGACCGGGGCTGTCCGAGCCGCGACCTGCCGACGTCATCAGACACAAGCATTTCGACTTTGTGTCCCGCGCGAGCCAGAAGGGCGCTGATGGTGAGACCTGCCAATCCACCGCCGACAAGTGTTATGTCCATGGGGACGTGCCGCTTGATGCGACAGTGCGAGAAATCGTGTTGTAAGATCCATCCGGGCGCAGTCTTCGCACGATCGGTGGTCCGCTCGGCTCGCCGGCCATCGCGACAGCCATTCGATATTCGACAGCAGGCTCGACTAACCAGAAATTCCAGGCAGTTGGGTCGTTTGCTTGTGAGGGCATGAAACGAATGCGGGAGCGGCCGGCATTCTCAAAGACAAAATATCCCACGGCAGGACGCACGAGGCCCGTGCCCCGCGCCTTGGCGCAAGCTTCCATCAGCACCCAATACTCAAAGAAGCGCTCCGTTTGCAAGCCTTCGGAGGCATCAATGATGTCCCGACAGGCTGCAACGGAGAAATAATTGCAGGCGACCTCCATATCGAAGCGCGACGGCCGCATGCGCTCGACATCGATCCCTATCTCAGTGCCGGATGTGAACGCGCACGCGACCAGGCCATCAGTATGCGACAGGTTGAAATGAATGCGCAACCGGTTGAGACCGGCGAGTTCCGGACGGCCATGTTGGTTGATTGCGAACGTGATTTTGCGCGGAACGGCGAGGGAATAGGCCGCCAAAAGATGGCGTAACATCCATCTGCCGATGATGAAGCGATGGCGGTCCTCCGGCTTGGCGAACCTTGCCGCGCGAGCAACTTCCGGAGCGGTCAGGTCGGAAGCGCCTCGCCGCAGTACCGCAGGATCGTCCATATCCTCGCCGGTGACGCACCATACGTGAACGCAGCCGGGAGCGAGAGATCCGGATAGTTTCTCTTCGTCAAGTCCGACGCGCCTCAAGGGATCGCCGGCGGTAATGTCGCCCATCTCAGCTCCAATCCGTGGATCGCGCAAGTTTGAAGGCATGTGCATTCGCATGCTTTCGCGCCTGGGTGCTGATATCTTGGCCAGTAACGGGATCCTGGAATACTTGTCGCGGTTCAAATACCATGATCATGCCAGGCCTTGAACGTAAGTTGTTGAACACATCTCGCGAGGTTCAACGAAAGTATCACGGTCGATATCTGGCTGCTGCGTCCGAATTCGTTCGTCGATGCATCGCGCGAGATCTACATAAACATCGACACGGGCGAGCCAGCGAAGTTGCTCTTCAAGATCGCGCCGCGCGGTGCGCATATGCGAAGCGCACTGAAAGCCGGATGCTGTCGGCCACGCGCAAGCGGCACACATATCGGAACCTATGGTTCGCGATAGGACTTAGCGTAGTGCAGTCGATAGAGACTGCTCACGCACCATGCACTGAAGCCAATGAAGGTCACCAGCAGGAGGCTAAACCCTACCGAATCCGGGATGCTCAACCTATTTAGGACCGGCTTCAAAGGAAACAGAGTGATATGCACCACAAAAATTGGAAAGGTGCATTGACCAACGGTTGCGATCACCTCAGCCCCTCGACGAAGACCGGAGGGCCACTTCTCTAATTGCGCCACCGCAGCTGCCAGTGAGCCACCAAGAACGAGCACCCACCCCGAATAGAGCACCCAACGCCAAAGGCCCATATCTTTTGCGTCTGCCCCCAAGGACTGTAACGATCCCGACCGAAGATAGAGAATAAAAAGACCTAGAGCTACGCATGCAATGCCTAGGACCGAAAATCTCCGCGAGAGCACTGATAGCTCTTCGCCAGCATTTTTTGCGAGGTAAATGCCTGCAGCACACCCGCCGATAACGCCGAATGACATATTAAAATAGTTGAACTTTGCGATGAGTAGCCAGGCGCTTATGGGTCCTTCTATTTCATCGTATGGTTCTAGCCAAAGCGACAACGCCTGATATGCAGAATAGAATGTTATCATGAGCACCGCACAACCAACATACTCTGACTTAAAACGGGAAATCATCCGGAACCAGATTGGTGCGGTTGCAAACGCGAGAACATAGTATGACAACGGGTTATTGTGCAGGATCCATTGCAAGATTGTTTTTACTGGTTCTCCCGCTAAAATCAGCGGAATGGAAAATATAAAAAGGCTTGTCAATAAAATCCAAGTGCCCGCCCGTAGCATTCGGCGCGTCTGATAAGCATTCACTCGATATTTTGGATAGTAAATCTTACCCATTGTGAGCCCGAAGACGAATGCGAAACCCGGTGTGGCGATGTTGAATACAACGTCTAACGGTTGTTGCCAGGATGCCCATTCGGGTAGTCTCCGAACAAGAGTGGGAAGCGAATGACCCGCAATCACGAGCGCCAACAATAAGCCTCTAAGTATATTGACCACCAGATTTATCCGAGCGTCGTGTTGAATAGTAACCGCGCTCTGACTTTTGATTTCTGGATTGGCGATCTGCCGGATCGTCTTTCCCTGAAGTATTCCGCGCCCAACATCCTGAGGTATTCCGAGTGCCTTCATTCGGAACAAAAGTCTTAATGCAGTCAGCGAATCGCCACCAAGAGATTGGAAATCGTCTGTTACACTTACTTTCTCGATCCCAAGCACATCTTGCCAAAGGTTGACCAGGTTCCTCTCAATTTCATTAGACGGGGGCACAAACAGCGCGTTGCCTGTGCGCTCTTCCAAACATCGAATCGCGCTGGGTTCAGGTAGAGCAAGCCGGTCAATCTTTCCCGTGGGCGTCTTCGGAAAGACATCCAGAAAGATAATGATGTTGGGCACCATGGTGCTTGGGAGCAGAGTTCGCACGCCCTCGCGAATTTGCTGAGAGTGCTGGCTGTCACCGAAAGCTGCTCCGGGAAGCCTGCGCACGTAGGCGATGAGTCTGGGCAGTTCGGACCCGGACACGGTCCGGCCGACTACCACTGCCTCGGCCACGCCGGGTTGCTGCTGTAGTGCCGCTTCGATGTCCCCAAGCTCAATCCGGACACCATGTATCTTGATTTGCGAGTCTTTCCGTCCCAGGAACTCTAGGTTTCCGTCCTCACACCAACGAGCTAGATCGCCACTTCGGTACCAGCGGAGCCCTGGCACGTGTGAGTATTCCCCGAACGATTGCGCGTTCAGATCTGGGCGGCGCCAGTAGCCCAGAGCAACGTGCTCACTGACGAAGATCATTTCACCTTCACGATCCGATTCTTGGCCCATCTCATCGCGAAGCACTATCCTAGTGTCACATACGGGACGACCGACTGGCACCAAGTTGTTCGTCAGCTCAGTATCGTGATCAATAAAATGTTGCAGCGTGACGGTTGACTCTGTTGGACCGAGGCCGTTCACCAGTATCGTGCCCGGTTCGAAAAATCGCTTGAAAAGCTCGACGTCACGACGAACGACGGATTCTCCGCCCAGCACAACACGTCTTACCGAATCAAATCGCTCTCTCGGATCTGACACCGCGAGGAATTCCCGAAATACTGTGGGCGTGGAGTGACAGATGGAAATTCCAGCTTGCCGGATCCACGCTCCTAACTCGCCAAATCCACCGTCTCGAACGCTCCGAGGACATACGCATGCGCCATTTAGGATCCCGCCAAATATCCCCATAACAGCGGCATCAAAGCTATAAGAAGAAAGCAGGGTCAATCGATCGGTTGGCGCTAGCAGAAGACCATTCGTGTAGGCTCGGATAAAGTGTAAAACGTTGCGATGGCTTTGAACCACTCCCTTAGGCTGACCAGTCGATCCGGAAGTGTACAAGATGTAGGCTATGTCGCGTGGGCTAGGCGAGGGAAATATCGTTCCCGGGCTGTGGCGCGCCTCTCCTTCAACCACGATTGGCAATCTGGCACCGCAGAGGCGGTTCGCGAGATTTCGATGTTTCGCTTCAATCAAAATCGCTTCAGCAGAACTATCCTGCAGCATCATTTGGAGTCGTTGCTCAGGATACCCCGGGTCTAGGGGCACATATGCTTTGCCGGCGCGCATTGCCGCGAGCATGCCGGCTATCATGGGCGCGTCGTGATCGAACACCAGCGCCACGCGCCCTTCGCTATCACCTAGGCGGTGAAGGAGCGCACTTGCCATCGCGTCGACACGACCAGAAAGTTCTTCGTAGGTCCATTGGTATCGCCGGGTCCAAATTGCTGGTCTGTGAGGAAATTGCGCGACCTGCTCGGCAAACCGAGAGTAAATTGATTGTTCTATTTGCGAGCGCTCAAATGGGCGATATGCAGGAGTATTCATCGTGACTTTTTCCTAAACGAAATAAGAAACAGCGGGAGTTGGTTCGGTCGACCGCGCAATTGTGAGGCCAGACATTCTTGTTCACAGCGAACTCACCACAGCATTAACGGCAGTAACGAATAATTCGTAAACCAGCTGTCACCAGCTGTAGTCGCTATCACCTAGTTAGCTAGGCGGAAGGAGAAAGTTCTTCGTAGGTCCATTGGTATCGCCGGGTCCAAATTGCCGGTCTGTGAGGAAAATTGCGCGACCTGCTCGGCAAAGCGAGAGTAAATTTATTGTTCTATTGGCGAGCGCTCAAATAGGCGACATGCAGGAGTATTCATCGTGATTTTTTGTTATGCGAGATCGGGCAGAGTATGATCGCTTGACGGGTTTGCCTTATGACTCGGACGTGGGGCAATGTCCTTGCGCAAGACGATACGGCTTCCCCCCCAACATCGCAACGAAAGTCGCGCGTTAAGATTGATGCTGGCGCTTCGGGTAACATGGAACCGCTGCGTTGGAGGTTCTCGCGTCGCCTGGGGCTCCTGGTTCGCGCCAAATGACGCGTTGCCCAACCGCGTCTGCGGCGAATGCAAATCCCTGATCAATTGACCAGCGTAATATCAGGATCGGTGTTGCTGTGCGTTTCGCAGAGCGATCGCTCTGAGAGGCGCATCATGATTATGAATTACCTGCCGCTGATTGCAGCTACGTCCTGCTTTTTATTCTGGCGTTCGCCGCAGAAGCCAACCACCGCCAAACTATCAAGATCTTGAATATCGCGCGCAGTGCCTTCGACTGAAATCAAAACCGTGGCCGGGCGCAATTGTGAGGCCAGACATTCTTGTTTACAGCGAACTCAACACAGCATTAATGGCAGTAACAAATAATTCGGAAACCAGCCTGTTACCAGCTGTAGTCAGGTGACTGCAGTCCGGAGTGAAAGTCACTGGCGGACAGCCTGTGCCGTAGTTCAAATTAGGAATACCTCCGATATCAAAGGTTGCATCAAAAGTCCGCTCTGAAAGAATTAGCTGATTCAACTTGTCTGCCTCCGGCAACTGCGACGGTGAATACCCGAACCGAGGTACAGTCGCGATCACTGCAGAGTTTCTTGGCCCGAGCGCCTTCCATTTACTCACAATGGCTTTCAAGTTATCAAACGTTGTCTCACCACTGGCATTTGCAAGGATGTCATTACCTCCTGTCTGCAGCGCTAAGATGTTATACTTAAATCGCTTATCGTAATAGGGTAGCACCCGTTCTACAAAGTGCCGGTTAAACTCGGCGGCGGTTGATCCATTGACTGCCGAACCAATCACTACCGATTTCTTTCTGAACCAAGGACGTGCCTGCTTCCAATAGCAGGTCACATTGGGTATCGCATCGCACTTGGTGTTTGACGCGCCCGTTACATTAATTCTGATTACGATTGTTTCGGTTGCTTCGCTGCGCGCATTGCAAATCAAGACAGCCAAGTTCATTAAGAAAAATAGCAGCGCTTTGGTATAGCGAAAGCAGCAACGATCGGCGCACGTGTCCCTTGAAGCCTGAAACCGCGCCGTGTGGGAGGTAAGGTTGTAGCTTGCCATCATACCCCGACATTAATTTCATCACTCCATTAGCTTGGCTGGCATTTGTGGACAAGGGTCCGGCGTGCTACCCGAATTCTAATTTGATCCCTGTCGGACGCAGTCGAGGCATAACCAGATGGTTCAGCGTGCGCGAGCTATTTGACAGTCGAAGCTTTGCGTGCGGCTATTTCGACCGCTGGGGTGCAGCGGACGGAGCACTGTCTGGGGATACCAACGTCCTCCGGAGGCGTGGAAACCCTCGTGAGCTTGGTTTGGAGCGTGTAGGAGCCTCTAAATTTGCCATCACGTGGCTCCCATAGCGCGCCACTTCCGGTATTGGCACGAACCTGACATGACCGTCGCCTTGATAAATTTC
>Ga0137396_10002190_pt1 | contig 10628 bp, 4 predicted proteins | sample czc16metaG_FD_108284 | JGI IMG/M metagenome (GOLD analysis project Ga0137396, IMG submission 108284) | Vadose zone soil microbial communities from Angelo Coast Range Reserve, California, USA - czcobulk3.16 metaG | ecosystem: Environmental > Terrestrial > Soil > Vadose zone | place: USA... | reverse complement strand
GGTATCCGTGGCGTGCACGATGTTGCCGGGGTCCACGAGGCGCAGGCCGACGCGGCCCGAGATGGGCGAGGTGATCCGCGAATAGACGAGTTGCAGCTTCGCGCTGTCGATCAGGCCGCGGTCGTTCTTGAGGACGCCCTCGTCCTGGTGGACGAGGGCCACCTGGGTATCGAGAATCTGTTTCGGAACCGCATCCCGCGCATACAGGCTGCGGTATCGATCGAGGTCGATCCGCGCGTTCTCGAGCAGGGCCAGGTCGCGCTGATACTGGCCTTGCGCCTGCGTGAGCTGCACCTGGAACGGCCTGGGATCGATCTCGGCCAGGACTTCGCCTTGATGCACCATCTGGCCTTCGCGGTAGTTCACGGCCATGAGTTGCCCGTCCACCCGGGACCTCACCGTGACCGTGGCGAGCGGCGTGACCGTTCCGAGGGCGTCGAGGTGCACGCCGATGTCCCCTTGCGAAGCCGTGGCGGTGGTCACCGCGAGCGGCGGCGGAGCCCGAGGCGCCTGCGCCTTCGATTGCGCGAGCGCGTGTCTTTGCCAGATGAGCGACGCGCCACCGCCGAGCACCGCCAAGGCGAGAATCCAGCGCCACCGGCCGCGCCCTTTGGCGCGCCCAGGATCGGAAGCAGGGCGCGGTGGGCCCTCCGGAGCGGTGACGCTGTCAGCCCGCTCAGGCATGCGCAACCCAATGTCCCGGGATCAGCCGCCAGTGGCCGTCGGGATCTTCAACCCAATGCGACGGTTCCCAGCCGTATCCCGGGTAGCGCGCAATCCAGCGACCCTCGATCCAGACCCATTCGTCGTGCTCGCGCGTCCAGTAACCCGGCTGCCAGACGTAGCCGGGCTGGGGTGGCGGCGCGTAGACGACACGAGGCGGCGGAGGCGGGCGTGAGCTGACGATCGCCGCGGTGAGGATCGACGTCCCGACCACGGCGCCGAGCAGCGCGCCATGCCTGTAACAGCCAGGCGCGAGCGCGAGCAGCAAGGTGAATGCGATCGGCTTGATGAATGTCTTCATGACGTCCTCGCCATGAAGAGTCCGCAGCGCGCAGATCGATTTGCGCCCGACACGATACTGAAATGCAGGCTGATCTCGCGGGTCCGCTTTCCCGCGTTGTCCAATCGGCAGGCAGGGGTTGTTCAGTCGTTCAACAGGCCCGCGTCAGAAAGCCGCACCCCCGCGAGGGGCTCTGCATGTTTCATCGGAGTGTAGCGCCGCCGTTCGAGGAAGCCTTCGCGGCGGCGATGAGCGGGTCCGGCGCGTCTGCCTTCTCCTTGATCGCCAGGTAGGCGCGATAGGAGTCCGCCGCGGCGGGGCTCTTCAGGCCTTCCTGGGCCTTCGCGAGCCAGTAGAGCGCGTCGGGAAAGTATCGGTACGTCGGCACCTCGTCGATGAACAGCGCGCTCGCCTCCCCCCGGCGCTTCAGGCAGGCATCCAGCTCTTCGTGCGCCTCGGCGAACGCGCGCGCCTGCAGATACGCGCGGCCCAGGTCGAACCTTCCGATCCAGGTGTCGAAGCCGTGCTGCGCCTCGCGCAGCAGCCGGATGGCGGCCGCAGACTCCCCCCGCTTCAGCGCAGCATTGCCCTCGATGAGCTTCGCGTAGGCCTGCGGCTCCGGCGCGCGACGCGCGCCGAGATCGGCCGCGAGCGCTTGCGCCTTCTTCTCGTTTCCCGCATCCAGGTACACGCGCGCCGCTGCGAGAAGAACGGACTCCGCCTTGCTCAGCGCCACGGCGCGGTCCAGCGACCTCGCGGCCAGGACGGGCTGGCCGACGGCGAGTTGGGCCGAGGCGAGCATGACGAGCTTGGTCGCTGCCGCGGTGTTGTTGTCGCCCTCGTCTGCGGGGATCTGCCGCTCGAGCGCAGCGATCGCGTCGCGGGGACGACCCTGGTAGAGCGCCAGGTCGGCGATGCCTTGCGCCGCCATCGACGCGCCGCTCTTCCCCAGCGACACCAGATCGCGGTACGCGACGAGCGCCTCCTCGGGATGCCCCCCGCCGAGCTCCGAGAGCGCGATGACCACCCGCGGCGTCAGGTACGTCGGGCTCGCCTCGACGACTTCGCGGGCGAGGCGGAGCGCCCCCTCGAAGTCGCCCGAATACATGGTGTACACGGCGACGTTCGATCGGTTGATCGCGTTGGTGGGCGCGAGCTTCAACGCCTTCGCGCCCGCCTCCAGCGCCTTGGGCATGTCGCGCCGCATGCACTGCGCGACCGCCAGATTCACGAAACCGATCGTGTCCGCCGGAAAGCGGGTGACCAGCGCCGTCCATTCTTCGACCGCTTTCTCGTAGTCGCGCTCGACGACGTAGTAGAGCCCCCGCGTGCGGTACCGCTCGCGCTCGCTCATATGGTCGATGAGCGCCAGCGCCTTCTGGAAGTACTTCTCGGCCTCCTCGGGGCGGTGCAGGTTGTGGCTCACCACCGCCATGCCGGCATAGGCGCGTCCGAGGTTCGGATCGAGGTCGATCGCCTTGCCGTAGTGGACGAGCGCTTCCTCCGCGCGCCCGCGGTGCTGCAGGTCCTGAGCGACGGCGTACTCGTGGGCCGCCTGGATCGAACCGGACGTGAAGGTCTCGATCGAGGCGAGCCGTTCCGATTGCGGGGTGGTGTCGCCGAGAGCGCCACGGAGGTTCGCGGCGAGGGTCCCGAGACCGGGCAGGACCTGGGCCTTGTCGGGGACGTCCGCCCGCCGTTCGACGAGCATCTTGCCTTCACGGGGCTCCACGGCGGCGAGGATCAACGTGTATCCATCTCCCCGCGTGCGGATCGAGCCGGAGATCACCGTCGCGATGCCTTCGCGCATCGCGACGAGCCGCGCCGTGACTTCGTCGAGAGTCGTCGAGTCAGGCCTGAGCTTCGCCGCGACCTTGCGCGCGTCCTGCCGTCTGTACGCATTGACGAACGACGCGCCCTCCAGGGCCAGTGTGATGATCGGCTCGAACGTGCCATCGAAGACGGGGTCGGCGGTCGCGTTCTGGAAATCCGCCACCAGGATGGTGAGAGGCGCGTGGGGGGCGGTGGCCGTCGGCACCACGGGTGAGGGCGTCGGCCATCTCCACACCAGCAGCGCTGCGGCGACGACCGCGAGTATCGCGATGCCGAGACGGTGGCGCCAAGCGTCTTGTCTCCGCACCGCTTCCTCGGCGTTCGCCAACGCTGCTGCGTAGGATTCGAGCTCGCGCGCGACTTCACGGGCGGAAGGAAAACGCTTCTCCGGCGCTTTCTCGAGACAGCGCCGGACGATCCGCTTCAGGTCCGCTGGTGCGTTGTCGGGAAGACGATCCGGGTCGGCCGTCAGGATGGCGTATCCCGTCTCGACCACCGAACCGCGCTGGAACGGGCGCCGCCCGGCGAGCATCTCGTACAGCACCGCGCCGAAGCTGAACACGTCGGCCCGCTGATCGACGGAACCGCTCCGGACCTGTTCCGGCGACATGTACTCGGCGGTCCCTACCACCGCGCCCGACTGCGTCTGGAGCAGGGTGGCGCTGTCGGGCGTCGGCGACATCAGCTTGGCGATGCCGAAGTCGAGGATCTTCAGTGCGCCTTCGTCCGAGACGAAGATGTTGTCGGGCTTGAGGTCGCGATGGACGATGCCCTTGTCGTGTGCGGCGGCGAGGCCATGTGCGAGCTGCAGCCCCAATTCGAGCACAGCGTGGGTGGCCAGCGGCCCCTTCATCAGCTTCTGCCGCAGGGTTTCACCGCGCAGCAGCTCGGAGACGATGAAGCAGGTATCCCCGTGCGAGCTGATGTCGTGGATCGCGAGGACGTTGGGATGATCCAGCGAGGCGACCGCGCGCGCCTCCTGCTCGAAGCGGCGCAGCTGCTCGGCTGTGTGAACCCCCGGAGGCAGCACCTTGATGGCGACCTGGCGCTCGAGCTTCAGGTCGCGCGCGGCGTAGACCGTCCCCATGCCCCCGCGTCCGAGCTCCGCAACGATGCGGTACCGCTCTCCCAGATCAGGGATCTCTCCGGTGCGCGCGACGTTTCCTTCCTCGGTCTGCTCCGGAGGAGTGTTTGCGGAGCGAACCACATGCTCGCCGGGTACCGGCGCGCCTGTTACGGCGCTGGCGTCAGGAGCGTCACGCTCCGGATTGGCGACCGTCGGTTGCAGACCCTTGGCCACGACACTTCCCCCCGACGCAGAGCCTGCGTTGAGGGTCGCTCGCGTGTCAAGGCATGGAGTACTCCGCGGTAGGAGCCCGCCTTCATTGTGCAGGAAGCTTGGCCTCAGGGCCCGAAGCGGCCGAAGACTCTCAGCGTCACGGTCACTTGCGCCACCTGGGCAGGAGACGCCGCGTCGGTCACCGTCAAACCGAAGGTGAAGTCGCCAGCCGTGGGCGGCGTTCCGCTCAGCGTTCCGCCAGGACTGAGCGTGAGCCAGCCGGGCAAGCCGCTCCCGGTCCACGTGAACGGACCGATGCCGCCGCTCGCGGGCAGCGCGAAGGTGTACGCGCTTCCCTGGGTAGCGGTCGGGACGCCGTCGATGTTGATCGCCAGCGGGCTTGCGATGCGCAGATTGAGCGTGCGCGTTGCGACGCGATTTGCCGAGTCGGTAACGCGGAAGAGGACCAGCACGCCGTTGACGCCAGGCGAGTCGGGGTTCGGCGGGAACACGGTCGCGACTCGCGGCGTGCCGGAGATCGTGCCCGTCGCTTGATTGAGAACAAGATCCGGCGGAAGCACTTCGCTGCTGAACGCGTACGGAGGGACTCCTCCAAAAGCCTGAAGTGCTCCGATGTACGGCGTCCCGACGACGCCGTCGGGCAAGCTGGCCGCGAGCGCCAGGGAGATCTGCGGCGTCGTGGTTCCCGTGTTTGCGGCGTGCGCAGTGGCCACGGGAGTCAGGCCGGCGATGATCTGCAGCATCCGCTGGAGATTCACGTTCGCGCGAATCGTCACGCGCGCGCGTTCTCCGGGTCCAAGCGAGAGGGTCGCGTTGGCGAGGTCGGGATTCTTCAGGTCGGGATTGGCGAGATCAGGGTTGGACGGATCCGTGACGGGCGGACGGAGGACGTTGGCCTGGATCGTGTTCTGCGCCTCCTGAGTCAACACGCAATTGTAGGCGGCGGGCGTCAGGTAGCGCTTGCTCAGGATGAGCTGCAACTTCACGTCCGAAGGCGCGGTGCCAACCAGCCGGATCTTGTACGAGGCGGTCGTGTTTCCGTTGTTCGCCAGCGTGTACGAGGCGTCCGAGACGCTGAAGTTGGCCAGGTCTGGATTGGCCAGATCGGGGTTGGCGAGGTCCGGATTGGAGACGCCGACATTGGCGAGGTCCGGATCCGCCACGGTCGGATTGGCGAGGTCCGGGTTCGCGAGATCCGGATTGGCCAGGTCCGGGTTCGCGAGATCTGGATTGGCGAGGTCCGGGTTTGCGAGATCGGGATTGGCGAGATCGGGATTGGCGAGGTCCGGGTTGTAGAGCTCCGCCGATCCGATGTCGGTGCCTGCGGGAGCACCCTCGGGGTTCACCAGCGCAGGCGACGAGGCGTCGCCGTTGAGCACGACGAAACTGGACAGGCCGCCAGGCACGGGGCTTCCGCTTCCGTCGGGCGCCGTCCACTCCTCGACGTTGACGGTGATGCTGTCGGTCGCATTGCTGGAGACGGCGAAGACCGGTCGCGCGACGCCCGCGCGAGCGCCGATCCTGACGTCGAGGAACGTGAGGCTCTGCGTTTGCAGGAACGACGCCGTTCCTGCCGCGGGTGGCTTCGCGATGCTCAGCCGGAATGTCTTCGGAAGACTGGTGAAGTTCTGCACGATCACCACGAACGCGCGCTGGAAAGTGAGCGGCTTCGAATTCTGCGGCGAGAACACTGCGAGCCCTTCGGTGATGCGGCTGCTGTAGATGTTCTGGTTCCGCATCCCCTGCTGGCCGACCTGGCAATTTGGGACGCTGGATCCGTCGAAAACGCTGGTCCGCCCGGTGTCTGTGGCGCTGTTCGCGACAGGCGTGTAATGCTTCCAGTCGCCATCTTTTGGCGGGCGCACGTCCTGGTTCGACGTCCAGGCAACGATGCGAGGCGCCGGGCTCGCGGGAGCGGTCCCGCCCGGCGCGATCGAGGGAGCGGTGTTGAAGACCCACGAGCTGCCTCTCGGCACGAACGTCTGCCCTGCGACGTCGATGTAGTCGCCGATGTACGCCGCCGTTCCGCCCTTGAAGAGCGGGAGCCCGGGAGGGTTGACCTGAAGTTGTTCGAGGACTTTGCTGCCCGGGCGCGTCCCCACCTTGTAGCGGGAGACGCGCGCGACGGTGAACTGCGGGTGCAGCCCTCCGACCGCTTCGGCGGCGACCACGTCGATGGTATGGCGTCGCTGGGTCAGCCCCGCGTCGGTGATGAAGGGTCCGAACACGAGGCTTGGCCACTGCGGCAACTCGCCTGGCTGGGCGTAGGCGCGGTTCTCGAGGAAAAACCGCCCAAGGACGTCGGGCACGAAAGGCGAGCTCGCCGAATACTTTCCGACGGTGTGATCGAGCCGCTGGTCGTAATAGACCGCGAGCAGCTTTCCGCCCACGAACGCGAGCTGCGGCATGAACTGGGTGCCGCTCGAGAACGGATGGCCGAGATCGTCGAGGAGAGGGCGGCCGTCATCGCTGAGGAGAGGGCCGCTGTCCGCCATCGACGGGACGAGCGCAAGCCCCGCGGACGTCAAAGCCAGGCTACCCGGGAAATCGAGGAGCATGATGCGGGCATCGCCGTACTGCCCCATCCGCTGCGACCACGCCAGATAGACGCGGCCTGGCCAGCCGGGCACGCCACTGTCGTCGACCGCCATCGCCGGGAAGGCGTTGGTCCTGAACGATGTGGAAGTCGTTCCCTGGTCGAAGAACGACGGCACGGGGGGATGCAGCGGATCCAGCGGCGCGGGATACGACACGACCGGGATGCCGGGAGTGAGGAAGCGCCAGCGGTCGATCCACGCCGCGATGAGGAGCGAGTCGGGCTTGCGTGAGTCGCGGAACCGCCGCCAGGCGACGTAGACCAAGCCCGACTGCGGATCGACCTGCACCACCGCGCCCTGATGGATCGACCGCGAGGGAACCGCGAGATCGTCGATGGCGACGAGAGGGATCGGCACGCTCCAGGTCGTGCCGCAGTCCGTCGAGCGCCTGAAGAGTAATTGGCTCCCCATGGGATTGTTGGAAGGGTCGAGAAGGAACTTTGTGTAGACCAGATAGACGTTCCCGGCAGGGAAGCTCTGCGGAACGCTTCCGCCAGGCTGCGGAACCACGAAGCTGCAGACGCCGGCTCCCGCGCGCGGCACGTCCACGGCGATCCAGGGCTTGTCGAGGAACTCGCCAGGGCCGGAGGTTGCGAGGGGCGGCACTATCGTGTCGATGTAACGGATGGGATCCGTGCTCGGGGCGAAGCTGGTCGAAGGCGCCGCGTTGCCGTTCTCGCGGTTGTTGAGGTCGATGAAGCGCGCGACGAAGACGGAGCCTTTGCCGGTTGTGCGGTCGAATGCGATCCCCGCGTAATAGAAGAGGCCGTTCGTGCCCGGGCGTACCACCGGGTCCGACGCGGTGGTGAAGTGATTCTGCCATAGGGGCGACGCCATTCCCTCGGGAGTCCGATCCTGCGGATATCCCGGGATCAGGGTGCTCTGCCAGGTCTGGGCCCCGTTGAACGACTTGAAGAGACCGAGCCACGCATCTCCGGTGAGCGTCGCGTTGGGAAGCGCGTCCGCAAGGGGCAGATCGACGGTGCGGTAGTCGTTCGCGCCACCAAGCACATGCAGCGGGTTTCGTGAGGAGACGGCGATCGATGGTTCGTTCTGGCGCTGCAGCCACGGATCGCCGCCGGGCCACCTGGTGCCAGATACCATGTTGACGTTCTGTCCCGGGGTCGGCGTCTGCGAGAACGCCGGTGCTCCGGCGAACAAGAAGGCACAGCCAGCGAGCGCGACCGAGCGACGATGAGCGCGCATGTTCTCCCCCCCGGGAAGATGCCTGATTCAGCAAGCGTCCTACGCCTCGGACGCAAGTCAGGTCAAGTGTGCTGCCTCCATGCGTCGACGTTGATGGGCAGGCTGAGGGAAATACTTGCGCCGCGCGGAGAGTTGCCCGCAGCCCACAGGCGTCCGCCATGCGATTCAACGATCGATCGGCTGATGCTAAGTCCCATGCCGGTGCCGTCAGGCTTGGTGGTAAAGAATGCGTTGAAGATCTGGTCCGCCTGCTGCGGGGGCAGCCCCACGCCCGTATCGCTGACGGACACGAGGACTTGCTCGTTCTCTCCTCGCTGCGACTTGACGACGAGCTCCCGAGCCCCATCCACGTCCTTCATCGCGTCGATGCTGTTCATGATGAGGTTCATCAGCACCTGCTGCAATTGCACGCGATCTCCCAGGATCTGGGGAAGGTTCGAGGACAGCTCAGTCCCGACCGATATGGAGTATCGCGTTGCCTCGCTGCGGAGCAGGGCGATCATCTCTCGAATCACTTCGTTGACGTCGACCAACTCCCGTTGCGGCGTACCCTTCTTGAAGAGCAGACGGATCCGGCTGATGATTTCCGCCGCACGCGTTCCATCCTTTACGCTCCTCCTCGCAGCCGCGCGCGCCTCTTCCAGATCGGGGGGGCCGGCCGCCAGCCAGCGCACGCAGGCACTGGCATTGGTGACGGCGGCGGCGATCGGTTGATTCACTTCGTGCGCCAGGGAGGCAGTCAGCTCTCCCATGGTGGTCACGCGGCTGACGCGAGCGAGATCCGCCTGCGCCTGACGCAGCCTCTCTTCGGCGCGCTCGCGCTCTTCATCCGCCCGTTTGCGTTCGGTCACGTCCAAGGTAGTGCCAACATACTCGACGAGGACGCCGGAATCGTCGAACACGGGGTGGGCCACGTTGTGGCAGTGCCTGATCGATCCGTCAGGAAGGACGATCCGAAAGTCGAATTCGTAACCGGCCTTTTCTCTTCTGGCCTTGCTGGCCATTTCCCGAAAGGGGGCAAGATCGTCAGGATGGATGTGCTCTCGAAGCATCTCCCTTGTCGTTTTCTTTTCGTCAGGATCGCGGCCGAAGATTCGAAGCAACTCGCGCGAGGCGAAGAAGGCTCCTGAGGAGTCATTGGATGCCCAACTGCCCATGTGGCCTAGCCGCTGAGCGTCATGCAAGTGGGCCTCGCTCCGCCGCAACTTCTCCTCCGCTTGCTCGCGCTCGATGGCGATACTGGCAAGATGGGTGATCTGCTCGATGACGCCATGGTCTTGCGGAGTGGGGCTGCGCGGTTCGCGATAGTAGACAGCGAACGTCCCGAACACCCTTCCTTCCGAGGATAGGATCGGCGTCGACCAGCACGCTCGCAGCCCATGAGCCAAGGCCAGATCCCGGTAGTCGGCCCAGAGGGGGTCCGTGGCGATGTCGGAGACGATCACTGGCTCCGCGCGGTAAGCGGCCGTTCCGCAAGAACCTGTGGTCGGGCCGATGACGCTGCCATCGATTGCGTCAACGTAGGGTCTTGGCAGGCTGGACGCCGCGCCGTGCCAAAGGCGGTTGGTGTCCGCCTCCAACAAGAGAATCGAAGACAAAGAACCGGTGGCCAGTTCTTCGACGAGCCGGCACAAGGCGTCGAGGATGAGGGCGCGAGAATCGCCCCTGGCGATCATCTCGAGAAGCCGTTTCTCACCGGCCAACAACACCTCGGCCCGCTTGCGATCTTCGATGTCGATGGCGGTTCCGTGCCATTTGACGATGTTTCCCATTTCGTCGCGCAGTGGCGCGTTGCGGATGAGCAACCAGCGATAGTCACCTTCCCTTGCCCGGACCCTGACTTCGCTCTCCATCGGCTCCCCGGCGGCCAGTGCTGCGCGCCACGAATCGAGATACCCGGGCAGATCATCGGGATGACATACGGAACCCCATCCCCAAGCCAGCAGCTCTCCAATGGGGCGACCCGTGAAGTCCACGAAACGTTGATTGACGAAATCAACCGATCCGTCAGGCAAGGCGCTCCAGGCATGCGCGGGAATCGTGTCGATGATCTGCCGGATCCTTCCTTCCGCCTGCTTTGCTGCGGTGACGTCCATCACCGCTCCGACGAACTCGGTGCCACCCGATTCGTCGCTCAAGGCATGAGCGACGACATGGACATGTTTCACGGAACCATCGGGCATCACCAAGCGATACTGGTGATCGAAATCCCTCGCATCCTGCGACGCGCGGTCGATCGTCTGCTTCACGAAGACGACGTCTTCCGGGTGAACCCGCTGTAGAACGAGATCCACGGTCGGTGTCGTCGCTCGGTCGTATTGGAAGATTCGATAGGTTTCGTCTGACCAGTTGATCTCGCCGGTAGAAACCGTCCAGCCGAAGCTTCCAGTGTGACTGAGCCTTTGAGCCTCCGCCAGGTACGCCTCGCGTCGCCGCTCGGCACGCTGACGCGCGGCGAGAATGCTGTTCGCATTCTGCAGGGCAACCGATCGCAGGAGCTCGTCTTCGTCGCCCTTCGCGCTCACGAGTCGCCTCCGATGCGTTTCTCCGCAAGCGCCGTGCCCAGGACACGCGCCCGGATCTTGGCGAAAGCAGTGTCACGGCTCGTGGAAGTGTCGTCGCTGAAAGGGGAGAACCCGCAGTCGTCGGTGGTGCCAAGGTACTCGACCGGTATGTAGTCGCAGGCTTC
>Ga0137396_10002188_pt1 | contig 10630 bp, 6 predicted proteins | sample czc16metaG_FD_108284 | JGI IMG/M metagenome (GOLD analysis project Ga0137396, IMG submission 108284) | Vadose zone soil microbial communities from Angelo Coast Range Reserve, California, USA - czcobulk3.16 metaG | ecosystem: Environmental > Terrestrial > Soil > Vadose zone | place: USA... | reverse complement strand
TTGCAGGTCGAGGGGGAAGTCCACCGCCATGTGAGTCAGCTATTCCACAGCGTGAACGGCGTGGGCGCGCACGAGGTCATTGTCGAGACCCCGGAGCATGAGCACCACCTGTCCATGCAGAGCGAATTCCAGGTGCAGGAAATCATTACTGCGTACAAGCAGCGGTACCTCGACCTGATCCGCGACAAGCGGTTCAAGTACATCCTGATCTTCAAGAACCACGGCGAGCGCGCGGGTGCGTCGCTCTCCCATCCGCACTCGCAGCTTATTGCGACGCCGATTGTACCGCGTCGGATCGTGGAGGAGGTCAATTCCCTCAATCGATTCTACGAGTCGACCGGCGGATCTTGCCTCTATTGCGAAATCGTCGAGACGGAGCTCGAGGAAGAGAAGCGGATCGTCTCGGAGAACGAATCCTTCGTCTGCCTATCCCCCTATGCGGCCCGGTTCCCGTTCGAGTCATGGATCCTCCCGAAGGCCCATGAGATGGCCTTCGAGGACATCGCCGACGACGAGCGGACGCCGTTTGCCCGCATCCTCAAGGACATCCTGGGCCGGATGTTCGGAATCCTCGACGACCCGCCTTTCAATTACTACATCCACACGGCCCCCTGCGACCGCAAGGAGACGAAGTACCACTGGCATCTCGAGATCACGCCGCGGCTCACGGAGACCGCGGGATTCGAACGGGGCACCGGCTTCTACATCAACCCCGTCATGCCGGAGGACGCCGCGGCCATCCTACGGGAGCGCGTCAAGCTGTCGGACAAGCCGCATTGATTGGACGAGCTTCTTCGAGAGTTCATGAGCTCGCGGCACCGAACCGTCCTCGGGCCTTCTCGTAGAGGGCGACATACTGGCGGGCCGATGCCTTCCACGACAAGTCGGCAGACATCCCTCGCTGGACGACCGACTTCCATCCACGTACGGTTTGATAGAACCGGACTGCCCGCTGGACTGCCTCGAGGAGGGCCGCCCGGGTGTATTCGCGAAACACGAATCCGTTGCCCTTCGAAGGATGCTCGGTCACGTCGACCACGGTGTCAGCGAGGCCGCCCGTGGACCGGACGATCGGGATTGTGCCATAGCGAAGGCTGATCATCTGTCCCAGCCCGCACGGCTCGAACTTCGAGGGCATGAGGAAGAAATCGGATCCGGCATAGATTCGGTGAGCCAGGGCCTCGTCGTACTTCAGCCAGATGATCAGGTCGCTCCGAGTCCGAGCGAGTTGGGAGATCGGATCTTCGTACTTTTTCTCCCCCGTCCCGAGGAGGACGAACTGGGTCCCCAGGTCCAGGATGTCCGGGAGCGCATCGATCAGGATATCAAAGCCTTTCTGCGCCGTCACCCTTGAGACGTATCCGATGAGCGGCCGCTTCAGGTCCGAGGAGAGTCCCGCTTCCTTCTGAAGGGCGGCCTTGTCCGCCCGTTTCTTCTCCGCCGTCGACTTGGAGTACTTCTGGGCCACGAAAGGATCCTTCGCGGGATTCCACACGTCGTAGTCGATCCCGTTCAGGATTCCCGAGAGCTTCGCGGACCGAGACCGGAGGAGTCCGTCAAGGCCTTCCCCGAACTCGTGCGTCTGGATTTCCTTCGCATAGGTGGGACTCACCGTGTTCACGAAGTCCGCGTAGACGATCCCGGCTTTCATGAAATTCAACTGGCCATAGAACTCGGCTCCTTCGGGAGTCCAAAGGTCTCCGGGCAACCCGAGCCAGTCGAAGAGCTCGCGCGTGAAGAGCCCCTGGTGCAGCAGGTTGTGGATCGTCAAGACGGTCCCAATCCCTCGGAACCGCGGATCCTGGGCGCTGGCCGACCGAAGGAACGTGGGGACGAGCGCCGAATGCCAATCGTTCGTGTGGATGACGTCAGGCCAGAAATCCGCGGCCGGGATCAGGTCCAGGATGGCCTTGCAGAAGAATCCGAACCGCTTCCCGTCGTCGTCATACTCGTAGACCTTGGGGCGGTCGTATAAATCTGGCTTGTCGACCAAGTATACCGGGACCTCCCCGATCCGGGCGGTTCGAAGCCCCGCTTCGTGGCCTGCGCTCCCTACCCGGACCGGGAATCGCGCCACCTCCTCGTGGGGGCCTTGAATCGTCCCATACCGCGGTAGGACGATGCGCACGTCGTGGCCGAGGGCTTTCAGGGCCTTCGGCAAACTGCCAGCCACATCTCCCAGACCGCCGACCTTCGCGAGGGGATACGCCTCGGCCGAAGCGAAGAGAATCTTCATCGAAATCTCGGGGTGGACGGACGGCCTTTACTTAAACCTGCGTCCTGGGAGTCTTTCTCGAAGCGCCCATCTCCGGAGAAATCCATCCACTCGGTCTCGAAAGAGCTTCCACGAAGGGTTTTTCCCTCGACTTCCATGCAGAGGGCAGTGCCGCCCACTCCGCTCGGTCACATCCTGTTCGTGCTTCACACGCATCTACCCTGGGTCCTCGGCCATGGCCGTTGGCCGCATGGGGAAGCGTGGCTCTACGAAGCGACGGCCGAATGTTATCTCCCCATCCTCCGGGTCCTGGATCGCCTCGAGGAGGAAGGTCGCAAGGGATCGATCACGATCGGCATCACGCCCGTCCTCGCCGAGATGCTTGCGACATCGCGGTTCCGCGACGGATTCATGGCCTATTTGGCGGAACGGACGAGTCGCGCAGAAGCGGATCGGCGGGAGTTCGACGCGGCGGGCGATAATGGCCGTCGGAGCGCGGCCGCGGCCTGGTCCGATTTCTACGAGGGCGCGAAGACCGACTTCGTCGAGACATACAATCAGGATTTGCTCGCTGCGTTCTCGAGATTGCAGAATCGTGATCGCATCGAAATCATCGTGTCGGCTGCGACCCATGGCTACCTGCCACTTCTAGGTCGGGATGAATCGATTAACGCGCAGCTCGCCACCGGCATCGCGAGCTACCGCCGGACCTTCGGCCGACGTCCCCGCGGCATCTGGCTCCCGGAGTGCGCCTACCGTCCGGGATACGTCTGGTCTCGTCCCGTGGGTCCTGGGCGGGCATGGCTCCGACCCGGCCTTGAAGAGCTGTTGGGCCGCCACGAGCTCCGGTACTTTTTCGTCGACACGCACCTAGTCGCTGGGGGGGCGCCCATCGGCACATACGAAGACCGTTTCGACGAGCGTCGTCTCGATGCCGCTCGCGAAGGGACGGGCCTTTCTCCCCATGAGCCATACGCTCTCTCCGCGTCCGGTCGGCGGAAAGTCGCGATCCTGGCGCGGGACCCGAGATCCAGCGTCCAGGTCTGGAGTGCGGACTACGGATATCCCGGGGACGGCGCCTACTTGGAATTCCATCGCAAGCATGGGATGGACGGCCTGCGGTACTGGCGCGTCACGGACCGGCGCCTCCCTCTGCGGGAGAAGGTCCCCTACGACCCGGACGCTGCGAAGGAGCGAGCCGACGCCCATGCGGACCATTTCGCATCCCTGGTCATCGAGACGCTTCGGGACCATCACCAGGCCACCGGCAGGACCGGCGTCGTCGTCGCGCCGTTCGACACGGAGCTCTTTGGCCATTGGTGGTTTGAGGGTCCGCGGTGGCTGGAAGCGATCCTCCGAAAACTCGAGGGACATGTCGACGCCGTCACCGCCTCGGACTTTCTCGCGGTACATCCACCACGCTCGACGATTCGCCTTCCCGAAGGGTCATGGGGTCAAGGAGGCCATCACTGGGTCTGGCTGAACGACGGTACGCGTTGGATTTGGGAGGAAGTATACCGCGCGGAAGATGCGTTCATCGACGCCGTGCATGCGACTCGATCGCGAAAGGATCCGGCGGTGCGTCGAATCTTGGCGCAGCTTGCCCGCGAGCTTCTCCTCCTAGAGGCGTCGGACTGGCCTTTCCTGGTCACGACGGTCTCCGCAAAGGACTATGCCGAGGCCCGAGTCAAGGAGCACGTCGGCGCTTTCGATCGACTCCGAGCGATGCTCGAGCGCGTGAGAGAAGGGGGAACCATGACCCCCGAGGACGCCTCGTGGTTGGCCATCATCGAAGAGCGCGATTCTCTGTTTTCCGACTTGAATCCTGAATCGTGGACCCTAGAATCGTGAGGTCCGATGTCTACGCTATCATTCCACTTTCATGGATATCAGCCGGGCGACATCGTGCGCTGGACGGAGACGGATCCGCTGCGACCACAGACCTTCGAGGAACGGCACTCACCCGTCGGCCTCCGGATCGGGCCGGAGCGCGTCGAAGGAAGGAATTGGACCGACGCCGTCCTCCGCACATACGGTCGGATGGGGTCCGTGCTGCATCGAGCGTCGGGCTCGGGCTCTGTGGATATTGAGCCCCAGACCCTGACATGGCTCCTGAAGCAGGATCGATCCGCGTATCATGCGATCTTCGCCGCGTACGACCGAGGCACCACGGGTTTCGTGATGACCCCGCCATTCCATCCGATCCTTCCTCATCTTCACCAACAGGAGCGGGAAGCACTCTTCGAAATGATGATCGATTTCTACTCCCCTCTCATTCAACGTATCGAGGACCGGTCGATCGGCCTGTGGCTCCCGGAAGCTGCGTACTCGCGCGAGACGATGGACAGCTTCCGCGAATCGGCGCGGAACGCGAGCCTGGAACAGGACGCCATCGCGGATTCGATGCAGAGCGTCTACTTGATTGCCGACGCGCGGCAATTCGATCGCCCTCCGGCACCCGGTCAGGCGTGGGCTCGCGTCGAGTCGACCGAACGTCTTCTAGTGATCGCGCGCGACCATCCGTTGAGTGGAGACTTCGCCTTCGGCGAAACGACGGGATCGGCGTTCGTCGCATCCGCGCGTTCCCGCGGTAAAGGATCCCTCCTCGTTGCGAACGATCTGGAATCGCTACTCGCCAACCCGAAGCAGGCGGAACGGTTCGAATCGATTGTCCACGCCCTCCGAGAAGATGGCGTCCAAGTCGCCCCTCCCGTCCCGCCCGAGGATGCGCAGACATTGGCGTTAGTCGACAATTCGAGCTGGTCGGATTACGACGATATGCTCTCCAAAGGAATCACCTCGGACACGCGCTGGACCGGACTTCGGCGATCCGACGGACTCGTGGTGTCTCGCATCCACCGGGATCGGCCGATGTCTCAGCTGTGGAAGCACGCCTTCACTCTTGCCACCGAACGCGTCGAAACCGCGGTTCGCCGACGGGCCCTCCACCTCCTCCAATCGGCTGGTGTGACCCGACCTCCCCACGCGTTGCGACGACTCGCGGTTTCGTATGGCCGTCACTGGTTCCGCGAGCACTATGTGGCTCAGGGCGTCTCAACGAACGAGACTGACTTTGCGCGGTCCGCGGAGGACATCGTCGGAGGCAAGCTGGACGTCGAAGTCGCGGGTCTCCTCGCTCGCGGCTATGTACTGATGCTCATGGGGATGCGGTCCGACGCGAGGTTTTGGGACAATCCCGACACGAGAGTCACGTTCCAGAATGTCGTCCTCTTGGTGCAGGCGCTCAGGGATCTCGCGGAGGCGAGCGTTCGGGGGAAGGATCTCGGTCCTGCGGCGTCGCTCGGGCGCCTCCTCCGAGCGACGTTTCTCGAGTTCTCCGACTGGCATGAGCGCGGAGAGTTCGCGGCGCTGGAGACCGGCCCCGCATGGGAAACAACCGAAGCCGCCTGGTATTCTTCCCTCGAATCCGAGGTGCCCGAGCGTTCCTCGGCCGATGTGATGAAACGGGCGACGATGTTTGCGTTGGCGCCCGGTGGAGAATGGCCGGGCGGAGACCCGGTCCTCTCCGTCGAGGAGACCGTTGCCGACACGGGACACATCCTGGGTGAGGCGCACGGCGAGTGGAAGAATCCCCGGTGGTGCGAGCACGGACCTGGGTGATCCGGCACCGGAACCTTCATCGTCGCGGCTACGTACTTCGTGCGGACATGAAGGCGTCGGTCTTCACGTGGGAATATCCTCCGGCCATTTATGGAGGCGCGGGCGTCCACGCGAAGTACCTCACGATGGCACTGGCGAAACGCATCAAGGTTGAGGTCCGCACCCTCGATATCGGCACCAAGCCGGAGATCGAGGGAGTGAACGTTCTGCGGTATCAATCGACTCTCCGAGGCCTTGCGACGGGCGATCCGAGGATTCTCAAGGCGCTCCAGGTCCTCTCCTTCAACATGAACATGGTCGCGGATCCGATCGACGCCGCGATCGTGCACACGCACACCTGGTACACGAATTTCGCGGGAGCGATGGCGAAGCGGATCTACGGGGCCAAGCTCGTCGCCACGGTCCATTCGCTGGAACCGTTGAGGCCTTGGAAACGGGAGCAACTAGGCGCGGGCTACGAGCTCAGCTTGTGGATGGAGAGGGACGGACTCCTCGCCTGTGACGCGGTGATCGCCGTCTCGCGGGACATGAAGGCGGACATCCAGAAAGCGTATCCGATCCCGGCATCGAGGGTGGCCGTGATCCACAACGGCGTGGACCCGCAGAAGTACTATCCGCGGGATGGCATGGAGAGCGTCCAGAAGTTCTCCATTCGGAAGCCGTACGTGTTCTTTGTCGGTCGACTCTCCCACCAGAAGGGCATCTTCGATTTGATCACGGCGATGGACCACGTTCCGGAGGGCACGACGTTGGTCCTGGCGACCGGCAAGCCTGACACGCCGGAAATCGAGGCGGATCTCCGCGAGGCGCTGAGTACCCGGGACGACGCGGTCTGGATTCGAGACATGCTCGAAGATCACGATCTGGTGAATCTGTACAACGAAGCGGCGGTCTTCGCCTGTCCCTCGATCTACGAGCCGTTCGGGATCATCAACCTGGAGGCGATGGCCTGCGAGACGCCGGTCGTGGCCACTCGGGTCGGGGGCATCAAGGAGGTGGTCGTGAATGAGGAGACGGGGCTGCTCGTCCCACCCGGCGAGCCTGCGAAACTGGGCCGGGCGATCACCCGAATCCTTGAGGATCCGCAGACCGGCACGAAAATGGGGAAGGCCGGCCGAAGGCACGTCCTGCGGAGCTTCACGTGGGACCGGATTGCGGCAAAGACGCTCGAATTGTATCGGTCGCTGACGTGATGGCCTCGCGATTCGACGACGCGATCGCTGCGACGGACCGCGCGCTCCGTGCCTCCCGTCCGATGAGGACCTGGTTAGGGTCGCTCCGATGGTGCGGCGACTCGATTCGCGGGACGACGGGGCTTGCCGTGAAAGATCGTGCCATCCTGTTCGAATCGGGAATCGAGGCGATCGTCCTCTTCCTCCTTCAAGCGACGGATCCGGATAGGGGCGCACGCCCCATTCACCTCCCGCTCTCCATCGCGTTGGCCCGACTCGATCCGACCGCGTTCGAACTCGAGGCGGACCAACACACCTTCTATGTGATGGAGGCAGAGAAGAGGGAGAGCTTCGCGCGTTTCGCGGTCGATGCGTTTCGACGAGCGGCGAAAATTCAGACCGAATCAGGGGACTCCTTGAATTTCCACGGGGAGGGCATTGACACATTTCGGGCAGCCTCCCTGATTCCGGGCGGCGACACATCGAACGTTGTCCTCCGGATCACGACCGCCTCCGGAGACGTCGTCCTGAAGTCGTACAAGTTTCTCGATACGGGGAATCGGGAGCCCGACATTCTGGCTCGGCTCCACGCCCGTAAGTTCCCGCACGTGGCCCGATTCCTCGGTGAGATCGCCCTCGGACGGGGGCCCGACCGTCTCGCACTCGGAGTGGCGATCGAGCACATCGATGCGGACGACCTCTTCACGTGGCTCTGCGATGGTTGGCGCAAGTCCCTGGGTCGGGAGATCGGCCCGAACGAGGATTTTGCGGAGGCGACCCACGAGGTCGCATCCGACCTCGGAGAGGACACAGCGGCGTTGCATGAAGCCCTCATCGACCGTCATCCAGGATTCTGGCACCCAGAGCCGTTCACCGAAGAGGATTTCCGCGCCATGTTCAAATCCGCGACCCGATCCCTCGGAGCCGCTCTGCGACGACTCGGTCAACTCGCTCATTCCGAGGAACAAAGGCTCGCGGAATCCGCCCGCATGGCCCGGACCCAACTCCTCGAGCTGCGTGCGCCGATCGAGGGGACGTTGCGGCATCTCGAGGCGCATGTCGGCGGGGTGAAAAGCGTCATCCACTCGGACTTGCACTTGGCCCAGGTGCTGCGACGACACTCGGACGGCGCGCTTCTGTTCATCGACTTCGAGGGAGAGCCGGAGCGAGTGTCCGGAGAACGGGGAAGAAAACTGCCTCCCCTCCGCGACGTCGGGAGCATGGTTCGTTCCTTTGCCTACGTCCGGCATTACGTGACTCGGGATCTCGTCAGCAATGTTTCCAATCCGACGCTGCCTCCCGACCCGGAGGTCCTCTCGAGTTCGCACGGGGCTGTGATGGACCGGATGACGAGGTGGGAAGGGGACATGGTTGGCCAGTTTACGCGCACCTACCTCGCTCATTCTACGCTTCATCACACCCTTGACGCGATGGAGGCAAGCCGCCTGATCCGAGGGTGGGCCATGGAGAAAGCCCTCTACGAACTCGAGTACGAGCTGAAGCATCGCGTCTCGAATTTTCCGATTCCGCTAGACGGGATTGCAAGCCTGGCGAGCGCTTCACACCGCGTGAACTGATGGATTAGCCGGAGTCAGCCTCGGGCTTAGTGGGTCCATCCGGACCCCAATCCAATCGGGTTCGAATCCCGAGCGGGGCATTCGCCTCCTGTTGCGCGTCATCTGGAACTCACCGCGCCTTCGCAGGGCGCTTGAAGGCTGGTCGTCCGACGGTGCCGTTCCCGCCCGGGAGAGTGGGCCATACTCAGCAAGGGCCAAATAGACTCCACGCGATACGCGGTGCATGAAGGCGGCTCGGCTTTTCTCGTATGACAAGCCTCTCAAGGTCGTGGATGTCGATGTCCCGCGGATCAAGAGCCCGACCGAAGTTCTGGTGAGGGTGACGGGTGCGGGCGTGTGCCACACCGATTTACATATCGTGGAAGGCGTGTGGCGAGAGAAAGTCCAAGTCACCCTACCGTACACTTTGGGGCACGAAAACGCCGGCGTGGTCCAGGAAATCGGCGACGCTGTGACCTTTGTCAAGAAGGGCGAGAAGGTCATTGTGCATCCCGTCATGACGGACGGCACGTGCCGGCCATGCCGAATCGGAGAGGACATGCACTGCGAGAACCTCGTGTTCCCCGGGATTACCGCAGACGGGGGCTTTGCGGAGTATCTCCGCACCTCCGAGCGGTCGTTGGTCCGAATCCACGACCTTGAGCCGGACGATGTCGCCCCCTTGGCCGATGCCGGGCTCACCGCCATCCGGGCGGTCAAGAAAGCGGCGAGCCGGACAACGAGCGGGAGCCACATCGTGGTGGTGGGTGTCGGCGGTCTCGGTCACATCGCTCTCCAGCTGCTCCGCTGCATGACGAACGCCCTGATTACCGCGGCCGACGTGACGGAAAGCAAGCTCCGGCTCGCCGAAAAAATGGGCGCCCACCGCGTGATCGACGCCCGCCGGGATCCCGTGAAGCAGGTCATGGACATCACCGGGAATCGGGGTGCCGACGTCGTGATCGACCTCGTGGGGAACGACCTGACTCTTGCGAACGGGATGAAGATGCTTCGAAAGGGCGGGGCGTTGATCATCGTCGGGTACGGCGGGACTCTGCATGTGAAGGCGATCGATGTGATCTTCTCCGAATTCTCCGTCCTCGGGAGCCTCGTAGGCAATTGGGACGAGCTCCGAGAGCTGATGGAGCTGACACGCCAGGGGAAAGTCCGGGTGATCACCCAGAAAGGCAAACTCGACGAAGTCAACGACATCCTCGACCAGCTCAAGAAGGGGACCCTCGAGGGCAGAGGCGTGGTCATCCCCTGACGAGTCCACCGACGGAATCGTCTATGGCGAAACAGGCTTTGGGCCGCGGCGGAGGGGGATTCTCGGCAAGAACATCGGCGTCTTGCTCGCGTACTCCCGGTAACGGTCCCCGAATTTTTCGAACAGCATGGTCTCTTCACGCTTCGCTTGCCGATAGTAAAGCGCCGCGAGCAAGGGCCACAGGATCGCCGTGGCAATCGTCGGCCAAACCAGGAACTGACCCAGCGTGATCAGCATGAAGCCCAAGTACTGGGGATGCCGGATCACCGTGTAGATCCCATTCGTGACGAGGACGTCTCCCCGCTGGAACACGACTTCCTTCCAACCCTTGTAGATCAGGAGGCTGCCCGCGATGACGACCGGGGAGCCAACCAGCTGGCCGATCGCCCACACATAACCGACGAACAGGGGAGAGTACGGATAAGCGGCACCCGAGAGGAGATAGATTGTCAGAGGGAAGCCGTACATTTCGGAAAACAGTGAGATCATGAAACCCATGTACGCGCCGTGGGCCTTCCAGGATTCCTTGATTCGGACGGGAGAGAGCGCCAGGAAGAGCGCGACGAGGAAGATATTCAGGAGAGCAACCGTCCAGAGGCCCGAAGGAACGGGAGAGCTGGTGATGCGTGGGAAGGCACCGTAAAAATACGCGTAGATGCTGGCCACGATCTGATCGAATTGGTAGAGCCCGATGATAATCATAGAGACGATGGCCGCGAGCGCGGCTATGATTCTGATGTTGAAGGGGGAGCGTGCCCGCGCGGCGGGCGTCGGCAGAGGCGCGGTCATGGCTTCGGAA
>Ga0137396_10002187_pt1 | contig 10631 bp, 8 predicted proteins | sample czc16metaG_FD_108284 | JGI IMG/M metagenome (GOLD analysis project Ga0137396, IMG submission 108284) | Vadose zone soil microbial communities from Angelo Coast Range Reserve, California, USA - czcobulk3.16 metaG | ecosystem: Environmental > Terrestrial > Soil > Vadose zone | place: USA... | reverse complement strand
AGACGGGGAGATGCGCCATAGGCGGTCGCGTTCCTCATGTACGTTGGAGTAAAGTGCTCGTCTGCCAGGCGGGCCACGTCACGCTCGACGTAAACCTTTGATTCCCCATATGGCGTGACCGGATTCAGCGCCGCATTCTCGTCCAAAAACTCATCACCTGCTGCCCCGTAGGTGCTACAGGATGAGGAAAAAACAAAACGCTTTACTCCTGCCCGCTTCGCTAATTCGGCAAGCCGGACGGAGGCCAGGTGATTGATGTCATAGGTGAGGTTAGCGTTGAGATTACCGAGTGGGTCATTCGACAGCGCAGCGAGATGTACGACGGCGTCGAAACCCTCCAGATCCGCCTTGGTCACATCGCGGATATCCTTTGTAATCTGGGGGAATTCAGCAGCTTCCTCCCCGAAGTCACACCCGGCAAATAAATCGCAGTCGAGGCCAATGACTTCGTGCCCTGCGGCACGAAACACAGACCCAGCAACGGCACCGATATAGCCTTTGTGGCCAGTCAACAGTATTCTCATGCTCTTGCAGCTCCTATTCGAAAAAAATTCACTCTCGCTACTGCGGTACAAACGACAATTCCATCGATTGAGAAAAGTGAGTGCTACTTCAAAATCGGCTTTGACGAGCTTTCTTCGTGCGAACGATGCTCGGGCATCTCGCCCGCTAGGTCTTCTGGGATAAGCTCAAGCAGCCCGCTCTGGCAGAGCAGATCCGCCGCTTGGCTAATTAGCAAGAATGGGATACTCGAACGCTCCGCGATATCCAGGAGAGAAAATTCGCCATCAGAAAGATTCAACACCCAGAGACGCGCGTTTATGTCTTCTCCGACTCCGTCGCCACCGGTAGAGCGGTACAGGTTGCGTTTGCCCAGTTGGGGCTCGCAAAAAGGGTTCAGGTTGCGATATCGGTGATTGTTCTCAAGCACATCGAGTATGGTAGTACATAGGCGGAGCGATCCAGCAAGTTGTTGAGGGTGGATAAAATCGAGATTGTCCGCCGAGGTGTGATATTCCGGGAAGCTTCCCCAGACGCTGCGCATCAGGCAACCAACAGCCAAATTGAAGCCAGGCGAGCAGTATTGCCGTTCATCATAGCCATAAGGCGAGAATTCCAGAAATTCCGGGGAATCACTGTAGTGGGTGAGAACATGACTCACCGCACGGTCAATCTCGGCATTTCCCCGGCGGCTCTTCTTGTAATGGAATGGGCCATTGTCTCCGATGCACGTCAAAACTAGCCCGTGACGGATCCGCTCAGCAGCTGCTCGATTTTGCGCCAGCCATGTGATCGCCCCGATCGTGCCGGGAATAAAGAGGAACCGGTAGGAGTAGCGAAGATCCCGCCCAGAAAGAAAGTGTGCTAGAAAGGTGGCGACCGTTAGCCCAGAGAGATTATCATTTGCCAGCGACGGATGACATGCATGACACGAAATCAGAACTTCGTCGGTAGACCGGCCGGGCAGAAAACATTCGCCATACGTGAGGTGCCCGTCTTGGAGTGTGGAGTCGATGCATACTTCATATTCGCCCTCCTCCAGCGCGAGCAATTGATTGTGGGAGAGACAAAATCCCCAGTCTTCCTTGTAGTATGACGTTCGGTAAGGGATCCACTCGGGATGCGCTGAAATCGAGTGCAGATGTGGCTTGAGTTCGCTGAGCGGCATTTTCGCGCGCACTGGCGTACTGTAGTTCAAGACGTGCAGGTTGCACTGTTGGAAGTCCGCAACACGGTTCCCGTGCCGGTCCTTGATATACGCATCTCGAATGTTCCACTCTTTAGGTACCGTCCAATCGAAGACCGCCGTTCCCGTCGATACCTCGAAGGTCTGAAGCGGAATCCGGTTCTGGATCATGCCTAGAGTACGGCGGATTCCGTCGCCGGTAATGCTTCGGCAAATCGGGTACAATTCCTCGGCGAACCGATATAATCGCTGGCCAATGTTCGCCAGATCCTTCTGATCAAATTCCTTTAGCAGGTTCATCACGTTACTCAAAGTTTGGATAATTTCGGTCTCGTTCAGAGATCACTGCAATCTTTTCCGGCCAGGCAATCCGAAATGCCGGATCATCAAACCGCACACCCCGGGCCGATTCCGGGCTTTGGAATTCCGATACTTGATAGAAGACCTCAGTTCCCTCTTCCAAGGTCAGAAAGCCATGCGCGCATCCTTCGGGTACATAGATCATGTTCCGCTTTTCAGCGGTAAGGACCACTCCAATATAATCCATAAATTTGGGCGATCGAGGACGAAGATCGAGAACCACGTCGTATATTGCACCACGGGTGCAGCGCACCAGTTTGGTCTCTGCATGGGGCGCCACCTGATAGTGCATACCGCGCAGCGTTCCCTTCCGTGTGTTGAACGACACACTGCACTGCGCCAACTTGGTGCTGAGTCCATGAGCTGCGAATTCCTCCTGGCACCAGGTGCGCGCGAAAAACCCACGCGCATCAGGTTTAACTTGGAGGTCAATTTCGAAAACCCCTGGTAGTTTGGCTTCACGAAATATCATACTGAAGGAGTACCGTTTCGAGGCATGGCTTAACATGAAATTCTGTCTGGCTTCTACCACCGGACGCAGATCCCCGAACGCAAAATGACACGACCGATGAAGCATCTGCGGGCGATCTAGACGGTCTCAGCCGCGTCAGCTAATTCGTAGACTATGTTGCCATCGACATTTTTCGCGAAAGCTACTACGGCGCGCCCACTATGGTCCCCCGCGATCCGCCAGGAGTCCCCTTCCTTTACAACGGACATCTTGCTTCGAGCTCTCCACCATAAATCGACCTCGACCGGAAGGGCGGACCAGATCTGCGTTTTCTGGCGCAACTCTCTCAAGTGGCCCAGCAGACTTTCATAAACCGAAAGCGTATCGTGCGCCATGGCATAGTCGGGATGAATGATGAAATTCATCAAACCGTTTTTTCCTAGAATTCGGACGATTTGAGCTTTCCACAAATCAATGGAACGTTCGCCAAAAACATGGAATAGGGTGTAGTCCTGAATGGTGGTGACAGGGAGTTCGAGGATATCTCCAATGAAGTAAGGCATAACCGTGCAACAACCGCCGCGTTGAGGATCAAGATGTGCAACATTCGGAACCGACATATCGAAGGCAAACTCAAGAGCCTCATACCATTCAGGCTTTCGGTAAAGTATGGCAGCCCGGAACCCCTTAGCACCATATTCGCGCCCATAGCGATTGATGATTTTCGCGCGACGCAGGAATTCTTCCTTATTATCAAAGAGCTGGCCGTCGTGGTTATAGTCCTGGATTACAAGCTCAAATCCACGATTGCGCATTGACTCTAGCAAACTTGGAGAAACCTCATAACGCTCCTCTGGAACGATCCCGAAGGCCGCTTTGATTCCAAAAGAATCATCTACATCCATCAGGGCCGTACAACGGTCCCTACCAGCACTAGTCTCCACGTCGTGCGTCATCATCAGGCAGCCGCTAGCTCCACCAGGCCAAAACCACACGAAGGGAACCCTATCCACACCCTTCGCTTCCATCGCCATCAATAGGAGTGTTTCGCAAATGTCCTCAACGGTCGTGTCCACAGGCCAATTAGGAAAGGATTGTTTTTTCCAGTTGCGAGCACGAAATTTCTGAATCTGCTTTCGCACTTTCAGATTTGTCAGTGGTCGCAAGCGGTAGTACAGTCTTCGAAACAATTTCTCGAATCTGCTTTCCATGTCCCGTCGGTTCGCATAGCGCTCCAGGCGAAGGTTATCGATAATCTCCGTTGGATCGAAGGGCAAGCTGAGTCTCCCATCGTCGACTAGGACGTCTCTGATTGCATCGTAAAGAGGAGACTCAGGCCGAGGTTCGCATATTCCCGAACAAGTACGACCGTAGCAGATGGTATGGGGGCCGAATCGAAAATAGCCCTCGTCGGAGGATAGCTGCTGGTTAAGGACAAGGTCGAAAAACTTTTCGGGGCAGCGATAGCGATCATGGACAGCTTGACTCAGCATGTCCGCCACTTTTGTGGTTGATTCACAGCACGACGCCTCAGTTTCCACGGACAATTGCCGCTGTCGCCCCGTGTTGGTCTCCAACCTTGCCAACAGTTCAGTGCTCATCTTCTGTCTACTCCAGACCCGGTTCCAGTGGAAGTAAGTTGTTCAATTCAGGTTCCAGAACAGGATATTATGTTGTCGAGATATCTTTGATTGGATAATGGAACCACGGTCAGCCCAGATGTCTATACAAAACTCTGCCGGCTGCAGAAGAGATACCTTCCGGCAGTAAGGAGAATAGCTGCCGGGCCACCTGTGAGACCCGGAGCGTTGACACATCTCTCATTTCCCCTTTGGCGTAGCGATAATATGTTAGCAACTTTCTGCTCGCTCCGAGCCGGTCTTTGAAAGCAATCAAGCCCTCGTTGTTCAAGTCGGTGCGACCCAAATCAATTTTGTCGGCGCCCGCAGCCTTACTTTCCTCGATGAGCCTCCAGAAGAGAAACGGCATGCCACCGAGACTGTGGAACCTTTCGTCCGAGCACCCATATTTGTAAACCACGCAAGATCGATGTTGCAGGGTGAGCATCGCCGCGATCGGAACGCCGTTTTTCCGAGTCACCTTGATCTGCAGCTTGTCTCCCAAACACCCAAGCAAGTTTCTGAACCAAGCTCGCGGCGGGGGGAACAATTGATGGCGCCTCCTGGTTTTCTGCAGCAGCGGGTAGAATTCGTCAAAAAGTTGTTCAGAGCGGCCTGCTTCGTAGGAAAGGTGTTCCCGCTCTGCCCTTTGGAGCTTCCGTCGGAAAGAATTGTTGTGCAATCGACGAAAAATCTGTTGCAGACTCGGTCTTATATCTAGCTCGTGGAACCAGTACGAACAACTGGGTTGAAGACCATCATCTGCACTTTGAGCACCCAATAACGGCCGGAGCTCCACATATCGCCACTTCTGAAGATCACATTCCGCTCGCAACCAGTTGACGAATTCCGAGAGCTGACCGAGATTTTCTAGTAGGGGCTCACAATGATCCGAAAACGGCAGCGATACCGAGCGAGTTCCTGTTATCAAGCTCGAGACGCGACACACCGCAATGCCATTTTCTAATGGTTCGCCCGCGGGGGCGGTTGTCAGCACATGCGGTTTATATCCATACGTGCGAGATAATGCTTCCAGCCACCCTCGGTGGTGGAACACCGATGCGCTGGGGTGACGAGCAACCAGTTCATCCCAGCGGCTGTCGACGAGAGGGTCCAGGCTGTAGATCTTCATTGTTTTGGGCGTGCCTGGCAACCTGGCCGCGATTCACGAGTTGGGAGATCGCGGAGACGGTCAGCGCCGGATTCGCAGATATGGGCTTGTGACCGCCGATCAGGGCCCCCTTTGACTATCAAAATCCTTGACAACGAAGCATTCGCAGTCCGCTGATCGTGCGGATCATGGAGAAGCGAATTCGCCGCCTTCATTTGGGGCTAAAAACTACCATTTGCGATGTGCGCATGGAGAGTTGGTAGTCTTCCAGAAGTTCTTTCATGAAAGTCGGCGTAAATCTTCGTTCCGTATCGGGTGCCTTCTGGTCGGAAGTGAGGCTGGCTCGCAAATCGGATTCTTTGAGATCTTCTTCGTCTGAACGCAACGCAATCTGGACGGATTGAAAATGGTGCGTCCTAAGCAGCTGAAGTACTTGGCTTTCGTGTAACCGGCCCGTCTTGAGCAGATCCTTGACAGAATAAGGTTCGTATTCAAACGGTTTGCCAGCCTCATAGCACAAGAGAAGACTTTCGCACAGAGCCGCCCCTGGGCGTGCCTTTACAAATCCCACGGCGGAATTAAATTCGGTTTCAAGGGCCGGTAGAGCCCGAATCAATCCGCGGTCGTGGCGGATCTGACCCGGAACAAAAGTCATGATACTGATAAAAAGGAATGCAAACATCAGGGCCGCAGTCGACTTCAAGACCGCAGGCCGCAAGCCCTCGGACGCAAAAGTAATATCAGATACTGCTATACCGCAAGCTATCACCGTTGAAGCCAGAGCATTGAAGAATATATTCAGATCAACACCAGAGCCACCGGCTAACAAAAACGCCAGAACGTGGCTTAAGACAAACGCCGACGCCAACACCCTACGTGAACGGAACACGCAGGTGCACCAGGCAATCCCGATGACCAGCAGGCCCTGAAATTTTTCCACATATCTGTGATAGCCGCTCCAGCCAGTCCAGTAGGAATAGGCCCGACCACCACCGCTCATCAAATGAAGTGGAAAATAGCGCCCGTCAATTAATAGAGTTATAGAAGTAAGTAAACCGGCGGATAACAGCATAGCGCCTGCCCAGGTAGCAAATGCCTTACGCGACTTGAGCAGGAGATCAATGGCTACGGCGGCAGGGAACGCGAGCAAGTTTGGTTTTGTAAAACCGGCCAGGCAGAATAGGAGCGCGGAGACGCACAAAAGACGCTTGGAATCTGGATTGCGGACATAGCAATACAGACCCGCGGCCGACAAAGCCTCTCCTAACAACTGCGGATCATTCATCCCTATGCGGTCCGGCCTCAGGAGCGCGATGGCAATTTCATACAGCAGAAACGAAAACATAGCCGTTTGTCGAGAACCACCTGCGCACCTCACGATAAGGGAGACAAAAACACCGGTCACTATCAGCGAAACCAAGGAGACCAAACGGCCTACCAGAATAAAGGTGTTCGCGGTTCCCAGCAAACTTACTAAGTGAAATGAAAGCGGAGGGTAAGCCGTCCCGGTCCCGAAACCTTGTGGAGGGGCGCCGTAGAGAGGGATTCCGCTGGACACCATCGCTGCTCTATATGCGTTCCAGCCTTCGTTGTAGTTAACTTCCACATTGGCGAAGGTACGTCTCAGCGGAAACCAGAAGAGCGCGAGCATCGTCGCAGCCATCAGACAAATCACTACCGTCGACAGCCATGCGCCACGCGCTGTTTCGTCGATAATAAAGTGGCGGATTTCCGCCGCTCCAGACTGTTGACTCTGGTCGGCGACTCTATTTATTGTCGTTGGCGAATTCGAAAGCGGAGCATCCATGAACTTTTGCCCTTCCCCTTTTTCGGTTTTGCCCCATCGGCAGGTGCAGTAACGACATATCCCCGCAAGGAGTAAATATACATGCCGCGGACTTGTTCACGCGCGCGCAGGCACCCAGACCAAGCGCGCTCCGCGGGCGACTACGCTGTGCGGGGGACAGTCTTAAGGCACGCTCGCACAGCGATTCTCGTTGTGGCAGACAGAGCCGAGCGTAGAATCAAGAGTCTAAATCGAACGACGTTGTTCAGTAGATCGATTCAATCAACGAAGCCGTAAGGAGGACAATATAAAAGTATTACTCACGGGCTGCACCGGATTTGTAGGCGTAAGCCTGACCAAAGCGCTCGTACAACAAGGTTCGGACGTTTACGCCGTGGTTAGAAACGAGAAGAAACTGGCCGATCTGCTGGGAGACCATAACACCGACCGGGTGACAATTCTGAAGGGCGATTTGCTGGTCGATGCCGATGTCGAAAGTCTTAGAAACCAATTACAAAACAGAGTTGACCGTTTGGACGTCGTTATCCAATTAACTGGGGGAGGCCCATTAAGTTCAAATAGTAAGTTCACGCAGGAGATCTTTGATTTGAATTATCGGACAACCTGCAACCTGATCCAAATCCTTGAGAAAACCGGGAAGTTCGGCTCTCTGTCTCTGTTTTTGTACTTGAGTAGTTTGGCGGCAATGGGAATGCCCCGCAACAGTGAAGACAGGATCTTGTATGACGAAAGAACGGTTTGTAATCCGATTCTCCCCTACGAAAGAGCCAAATTAGAGACCGAAGCATTTCTAAAAGATCTCACCGCTACCCACAGTTTTAAGACCGTAGTTCTACGATTCCCTCAAATATATGGCGGTCACGACGATGCATTCGTGGGAATGGTCAGGCTCATTCGAAAAGGTGTTTTCCCGATCGTGCGAGGCAGGAAGGGAAGCTTGCCATTGATCCACGTCCAAGATGCGGTCAATGCCATATGTGCGGTTATTGAGAACATGGATCGTCTTGAAAAATATGATGTCAATCTGATCAGCGAGGGTAGTTATTCCTACAATCAGCTGGTTGACGTGGTCCGGAACAAGTTTGGGAAAGGCGGAGCTTTGAGACTGCCCTATTCCTTCCTGTATGTCGCAATCTTGATGGTTGAAGTAGTGTTCAAGGTTCTTGGCAAGCCGGAGCCGCTCAATAGGCGGAGATTACTGTCTTTGACTAAGGATAGGATCGTTGACTGCAACAAGTTCGTCGATAATTTCAAATTTAAATTCGAACAGAACGTAGAACGTTTCATTGCCGGTCAGGCAACTTGATTTGCAGGAAAAAGAGATCTGTCCCTCCCCATGATCTCGGGCACAGGTGGTTATCGTAGGTCGCGGTATGGGAAAGACGGCTACGGTTTCGCTTAATTCTGGCTGGCGAGGGCAACCGCGAGTTTTGGCGTTGCGACCGTGAACCAGGTGGTGAGGAAGCCCCCCAAGTTTCCAATCAGAGCGGCCGAAACCATGACTAACGTCATGTGCATCAGACTGTCGCGACCGAACAAAAACATCCCCAAACTTTGCCACAAAAGAACCCCTACAAGGATATAGATGAACGAGGGGCGGTTCAGAGAGAGGGCGTAATTCAGCCAGATGTTTAAACCAGCGTTTAGGCTGCCGGCGAGATTGGCCAGGCCCAAAACAATGCCAGGATTGGAGTAGGCGCCGGTGAAGATGGCTTTGACCAGCACCCCCGGAAACAGAAAATACAGAGTTGTGAGAGCGAACCCTGGCAGCAGCGTCGCCGCAAGTGCCATCAACAAGATAGGCCGAGCATCGCGGCCGGCTGCATGGCGCTGCGCAGCTTTGGGGAAGAGAACCATCCCCATCGCCAACGGTAGAAACAGACTAATCTTGGCCAAGGTGACCACGGGCCCGTAATTGCCGGCTACCTCCGGACTGAAGAAACGCTTCACGAACAGCGCGTCCAGGTTGGTCAACAGAGCGAAACCCGCCATTCCCATCAAAGTGTGGGCCGAATAATGCCAACTTACCGGGCGATCCGCGTTCTTGTGGGCACTCCTGAATTGTGGGCGTAAGAACCAAAGGGACAGACCTAGGGCGATGGCGCCGGCCAGTGGCAGTGCAAATATCGCCCCGACTGCCTGCGCTCCCATCGAGATAAGCACCACGGCAAAGATCAGTCGCAGGACTGCTTGCGTGACTTGTACCAGCCCTAAACCCGCGAAGGCCTGCATGCCCTGAAGAGCCCCATCGCTGACCGGTCGCAGGAAGAGCACAAAGACCATCAGGCTGGCAGCCCACAGGGGCCAGGCGTTAGGTAGCCTGAGCAGCTTCGCCAGTAGGGGGCTGAAAATAGCCGTCAACGCGGTCGCCACAAGGCCCCATTGCCAACCCCAACGCCAACTGCGCCGTAAAAAAGCTCCTACCTGATCGCGGCTGTCGGGTCGTACGGTCAACTCTGCCGTGTAGAACGCCACAACATTTCGGATTGCGATCGAAACGTAAAGCACCACTTGCAAGATGGCGGCAACGGAAATAAAAATCCCGTATTCGACTGGCATGAGCCAACGGCCGGCGAGGACGTTGACCACGTAATCCAGGCCTCCAGCCAATACCATTGCCGCCGACATAACTAGTCCGTGTCTCATCCCCACTGAACGGGTTAACGTTTGCAACCAGGCCTTCATACGGTTTCCTGCGTCTCCTCGGATTTCACTGGATTCAGCCAAGCATCGACTTTGGGCTTGCACTTGCGTGAATAACTTTCTACCGGCTCCCTGCCTTGTCAAGTCGTAAGCCCGGTGTTCTTGAGTAGATTCTGAACGCGCTTTCGTAACACAGCTCGGTCGTAAAGCCCCGGAAACAGGCGGTCGGCGAGGTCGATAGTCCGTTCACGCCATCCGATCACCTGGGTCTTGCGTTTGCCATAGAGCAAATCGGCGACCGCCTGCGCCGTCTTGTGAACATCTGCTCCCTCATCTGCGAACGTAGGTTCAAACCCATACCACTCGGCTTGATGGCGGAACTGCGTCTTCAACAAACCCGGGAAGGCGTTTATGAATTCGATTTTCTTGTGGGCATATTCTAGTTGGAGACATTCCAGGAAACGAGCTGTGGCGGCTTTGCTCGCTGAGTAATAAGCCTCGAAGGGAACGGCTCGGCGGGCTGCGATCGACAAAATGGCAACGAATTTGCCCGTCTGGCCCTTGTTCGACCAGTATTCAGCAGCAGCGGTGGCCGCCGTCGTGCACGCCCAGAAATTCAGCTCAAACACTTGCCGGGCGCGGTCCACGGGAATCAGGCCGGTCCTCCCAAATACGCCTCTTCCGGCAACGAAGATGACCGCATCGATGGGGGCAGCAGTTTCTCGCTCGATCGCCAAGTAACGGGATGCCCAATCAACAGCGTTTGCATCGAGGCGATAGAATTTCTGGATTCGCGATGCATCAGCTGGCTCGGTCCTGCCGATCACCACTACTTTGTGCTCGTGATCGAGCAAGTTTTTGACCAGCGCGCTGCCGAGACCTGTGCCACCCCCCACGACCAGGATCTGGTTCATGGCTGTAATCCTTTTCGGATCAAGGGCTCCAGGGTACGT
>Ga0137396_10002186_pt1 | contig 10633 bp, 6 predicted proteins | sample czc16metaG_FD_108284 | JGI IMG/M metagenome (GOLD analysis project Ga0137396, IMG submission 108284) | Vadose zone soil microbial communities from Angelo Coast Range Reserve, California, USA - czcobulk3.16 metaG | ecosystem: Environmental > Terrestrial > Soil > Vadose zone | place: USA... | reverse complement strand
TAATTTCCGGATGGCGAGTAGAGTTCTACTTGGTCGAATATTGCGACGGTTTGTTTTCGGACGGGGTCTTGTAGGAGGCTTCCGACAATTGGGGGTCCGCAGTAAGGTGGGCTTCCGCAGATGACTGGGTCAGTGGGGTTTGAGCTAAGATCGTAGACGCCGTCATGGTGCCAATCGTATACGATGGCTTCACCTTGGTCCCACTGTCCGTTGAGGTTCGTGTCGATGTATCTTATCCACTGATCATCGCTCAGGAGCTGTCCATTGGGGGGCAGGATTGTACCGTTGTAGACGAGCTTGTCCAAAGCGATATTGTAAGTGCCGTCGGCGTCTGGGTCGAAGACAACGGTCTCAGATGCGTTCCAATATTTGTCGCCGCCTGTTTCATAGTACTTGAGTCTTGGATCATGTGTTGGGGTGCTTTGACTTGTCGAGTACACTGAGAGTCTCACATCCTTGACTGATGTAAGACTCGAGAAAACGGCCGGGAATACCTTGGCCGCGTCAGTCGTCACGTTTCTGTCTAGAAGCGTCCAGCCGTTGGAGCTAGTTCCCGCGGACGATATGTAACCATCGATTGTCGTGTTGCTGGGCGGAGATGAGCCGGCGAGAACGTAATGGATTCTCGTGGTGTTTCCAACTGACGTCACCAGTGTCAGCGAGATTTCGACCCGATCTGTGATCGTGTTCCCTTGAATAGTCGGGGTTTGGATTGAGGCTCGGAATCTTAGGCCGCTTCCAAACGCGACTGGATTCTTTGAAAAGTCCTGTAAGAGTGTGACATGGGAATCGATAGTTAGGTTTCCAGAGTTGACGGTGAGTTGTACCGCTGAATTATCGCTGTAGCCGGGATGCACGATCTGAACCGTCTGAAGTCCTCGTGTGTAATTGTTGTAGTCCAACTCTGTCCACGGTGCTATTCCAGTTTCGAATGAACTGTCGCTGATTCTCTCGAGAGATATGGGGGCGGGGGGGCCGGTCGTCTGATAGGTCAGAGGCAGATTGGTTCCGCTAGAAAGTCCGATGGTGACGCGAGAAAGTGATGCTGGGAGAACGAGGAGACCTATGAATACTAGAGAACGAAGAAGCGCGGTTGATCTCATTTTGGTATCAATCATTGATCATGTATGGTTCTGCAAGCTCGTACTCTTCTCCAGGCTAGATTCCGTTCGGATAGAATGATAGGCTGACTAGGCTGGGAGGCGCGTTGAAACCGGGACCAAGACCCGTCCAATGGTCCCAGAACGTGGGTAGATACCAGATCGCGATATTCTGTCTGTATGCGAATTCGCCGTTTGCGAATACAATCGGGTCTTCTGTATAGGTCGCAATGTCGCCAGGCGGGTTCGGTTCGACCTCCCCCGCTCTATCTCGAACAAGATAGATCTTTGAAACGACTCTCGGCATCTCAGGTGCCCACGGTGCTACCTTCGGGACCATGTAGTAGTAGCTCTGTCCGTCTCCGAGTCTCCACTCTGTCACGTTATGAGCCGGGTCCCGTATTCCATTGTCGGTGTAGTTTCCTTCCCAGATGAGGTTCTGCCAGACTCCGCTCGGGGAATACTGTCCCATCACGTCGCGGTTCTTGTTGCCTACTGCAAGGTTGATTCGGAACTGTGGCTGGTAGTAGTGGTTCCAGCCGCAGCCTAGGTGTCCAACATAGAGTAGTGCGTCCCATTGTCCGCTTTGATAGAAGCGCCAGATCTCGGTGTAGTTGTACCCGGGCTGGAACTGGGTTCGTATCTGGAACCACGGGTTCAAGGGGTCTGAAGAGTACTGAAGGCTCAAGCCTCCTGGCCTGGCTGCAAGGTCATCGCTGCCGAGATTGTCGTAGAAGAAGCAATGCACTGTCTGCCCGGGGGGGCTTGGCCAATAGCCCACCATTATTCCATTGATGAAGGCATCTCGGATCACTGGAACCCCGTTGTAGGTTATGTTGGAGACTTCAATGCCCCAGTTCGCTGTTATTTTCCAGTTTACAAGCCATCCATCGATGGTCAGGGGTGACCCCTGAACTGTAATTGACTTGATGACGGTGAACTTGAACAATAGAAAGTCTGTGATAGTCAGATTGACCGTATAGCTTCCCGCTGATGCGTAGGTGTGATCTATGCTGCTGAAGTTGCCCCCTGTGCTTCCGTCTCCAAACCTCCAGGCGAACTGGTAAGGTGTAACGCCACCGGACGCAGAGGCGGTGAAGCTGTCGTTTCCTCCGGCAAGGATGAACTGTGGGTTAATGGTGAAATCTCCGGTGAGAGGTCCCGCACCATGGGCTGGTGTTATGTTTGAAACTCCGTAGAGCGCCGTGGAAATTATGATCGCGACTAGCATCGCGGGACGGACTCGGATGATCTGCATGTCTGCTATGGCCGTCCTCGTTGGCCCTTTTGGGGAGTTCTTGATTTCGATTTTTGCTGTTCTTTTGTCGCGGGTTTTTCTTCGATTGGTAGTGGTTGGCTTGGGGTTTTCGAGCGGGTTCTTTCCCAGAGTACCAGACCTGCGGTAACTAGTCCGATCGCTCCGATTACTGCACCGATGTACAGGACTGGGATCGCTGGCATATTCGAAACGGAATAGGTGACGGTGAACGTTCCGAGTTCAGAGGCTTGAATCGCAATTGTCGAAGTGGTGCTATTGTAGCTCCAGCTGCTAATCGTGTTTCCATTGAGTGCAATACTAAGCGGCTTGCTTGAAGCGGATATTATGATCAACGTTGGACCCTGACCGACAGCAGCAAATCGTAGCTGGGTCGCGCTGTTTTCGAGTAGCGATATGGAGCTGACTGACGAGTTGAAGGCGATGAACCGCCCCTGCGTTGTGCCTACGGGGATCACTGAGAGTTGAACAATCTGACTGCTACTTAGTGTCAGAAATTGTTTGTACAATAGGTAACCGTTGAAGTATGCTTCCACAGTGTAGTTGTCCTGGGGCAAGGCTGCGCTTGTGTAGGTCACAATATTTCCGTGTGAGTCAAGGAGCTTTATCGTGAGGTTGGGATCCAGATTTGTTCCTTGGACGTCACGAAAGGTCACGACCGGATAGTTGTAGGTTGGCCTGAAGTCAAGGAGAAACGTGCCCAGCTGGTTTGTGGTAATTCTGATCACTGAATTTGCTGTGTCGAATGTCCAGTCCGATCCCTCGATAAGGGTCACGCCGGTTCTTTGTACTGAGAGAACCTTCCGTGGAACGTTCATGATAATCGTGTAAGGAGAATTGTTGTTTGTGGTTGCGGTGAAGTTTGCGTGGTTTGAATCCTGTGTTGCGATGCTGATCGAGGTTATTGTGCTGTTTAACGCGATGTAGCCTCCTAGTGTGGAAGATTCAGGAATCATGGCCAGTTGAATATTCGTCGTTACGTTGAGAGGTACTCGTCGAGCGTTTACTAGATAGGTCTGAGAGGAGGAAGTTGGATAGTATGCTCTGAGCTCGTAAGCCTGTCCGCCTCGAAGATTTACATCGCCCTGGTTGTACGGCACTAATCCTGACGCATTGTAGAGTTGCCAAGCGATTGAGTTGACCATGTTTCCGTTGATGTCAGTGAAGGTGAATCGCGCCCAGTTTATTGAAGCTTTGAATACGATTGTTACGAGTCCGAGATCTGATGTTTGTATTCTGACAACCGAGTTTGTTTGGTCGTATGTCCATTGTGTTGTTGAGAGCGCGGTGTTGTTTAGCGTGATGAAGAGTGGTCTGCTTGGAGCATTCGCCACGATGAGATATGGTCCTGTGGACCCGCGCGTCGCTGAGAAGTTTAGCACTAGGTTGTCCTGCGCAAAAAAGTTGAGAGAGGCAACGGTGTTGTTGAATGCGACATAACCGCCGGGGACCAATGTTTGAGGATACATGGACAGGGGGATAGTGAGCGTCATGTTCACCCTGATTCTCGCGTGAAGTATTCTGTAGGGCTCAGGGTTCTGGCCTGTCAAGGTCGGATAGTAGGCATCCAAGTAGTACGGCTCGAACATCAATGACGGAGTACCCTTCGTATATCCAGCTACTTCTGAACCTGTCGAGTTGAAGAGTTTCCATTTCACCAGGGTGTTGACCGATGTTCCTGTCGAATCGATGAGGTTGAAGTTTGCGTAGTTGCTTGGTGGAGGAGGGGGTGGTGGAGTGGTCGAGTCAGCGTAGAGGTTTACGTTGTCGGCCCAGACCGTCTCTCCATAGATTTTCCCGGAGGATGTGTCTTTGTAGTAGTATGCTTCTATCTCGACCCTGAACAATGTGTCGTTTAGAAAGAACCCTGGGACGAATGTGCCGTTGGGTAATCTCATTGGCGTCTGCCAGTCGCGCTTCACATCTCTCTGCACATGGTTCCATTGAGAGAGTGTGGGAGCTGGAAGGACGAAAGCCTTGATCGCTTTCCCTGCTTCTCCCTGGTTTGTCGAGTTCGATTCGCCGGTTCCAAGCAAGGGAACATTGATCAGCACATAGTCCATCTCGATCGTACTAGATGCTTTGAATCTGAGCTGAACGAGAGGGTAGCCTGAGAACTTGGGCTGGATGTACAGCCAGATGTCCAGCCCGTCAGGGCGGTCGGTAAGATTGCTGAAGTACGTGTTTGCGGGGAGCACTTGGAAGAGTGAAGTGTGACCGAACGTGATCCTCTGAGACTGGTCCGACAAGCGAACATCGCTCTGGGCTATGTCCAACCTGGCTGAGCAGTCTCCAAAAACAGCCTGTATAGTGCAGTCCACGCCTGTCGTGCTTCCGACATTTGCATCGAAGAACTCCCTTCCCCATCCCGGGATCGTACCATTTGTGGAGCCAGGTGGATTCTCAAACCCGGAATTGGTGAAGACGTTTACACTGTAGGCAGAACCAGCGTGAGAGGGAGGAACGTTACTGAGAACTGTGAGGGCAAGGATGGCTAGGCATAACGCCAGGGCACGCAAGTTTGGTTTGACCTTGGAAACCCGTCGAATATGGTGTGCCGTCATCCCTGTCCCTACTAGTCTGATCTCATCGTTAGCGCTCGGAATGCTCTGTCGGACATCTATACATGAAAAAGGAGGCTGCGTCTATTTATTCATTGTAAAAAAACGAAAGCGGCTTCTAGCCCAAAGCTTCGGCTCTATGGTCTAGAGGCATGACTCGGACAAAGTCTCGCCTTTTCCCGCAACGATGGCTCCGATTGAGTCTTATACGAATGGGCCTCGATCTCTTTCTGGTTGCTAGGATATCTGATTGTATCTAGAAGTATTTCTCGCCGGCCATGGCTCCGATCACGGTGGCGACGAGGCATGCTATGAGCGGAATTGGAAAGATGGTTGTGAAGACGACAATGATCCAGAGCGTGGAAAACAAGAGGTTTCCTGGCGACGGCAGATTAGTGGTTGTTGCCGGGTATGAGAGTAGAGTGATGAGCAAGAACGTTGTCAGTGCCATTGTTGCGATATAGCTGAGGAGTGCTCTGCCCAAGTCTATGACTATTGCGCCAGCGACGAAGCAGATGGCGACCGCGAGTCCGTAGTCGAAGAGAGTCATGGAGGCACGTTGGAATAATGCCTGCGCGAAAGTGGCGGTCATAGCTAGGGTCCATAGCGGGATGAGGATTACACCTCTCCTGTTTTCGCTGGCGAAAAGCTGATTGATCCTCTGTGCCGTTGTTCTAGCCTCCTCCTCTACCTGTTCCTCCCAGGCCACCTGCTCCTGTGATGAGTCCAAGTTCCGTTTGATCGCACAAAGCAGGAGTTCCCGAGCTCGTGCACTCGTATGATGGAATGACTTCCGTTACCTTGTCGAGAAACGTCGAGAGAATGAAGCTAGGCTGGAAAAAGAACACGATCATCATTGGTTGTTGGCCTGTCATCTGGGTAGGATTGGCGGTTATGTTGAAGGTAGTTACCGCGATGTTGAAAGTGGTCCCGGGATTAAGGGACCCTGTCATAGATGGGTATGCCAGATTGCCTCCTAGCGCTGTGATATTGTTGGTCGGGGACATGATGTAGACCACGCTGTAGGTTGATCCAAAGTGGCTGAGAGAGAGTCCTTGGTAGTCGGTGGGGTTTTTCACGGCGAAGGCGACTTTGACTTCTATGATGTTGTTGAGGGGGATGGTCTGGAGGGTGAGGATCCGGGTCTGGATTTGGGTTATCGCTGGATAGAACCGGTTGTAGTTTACCGCCCCGAAGGCCGCTACTATCAGCATCGCAAGGGTGAATGCTGCAAAGCCTATCGTGAGGAGGTTCCTTTTGCTGATCTTCGTAGGGAGCATTACGCTCTTATCCGTTCGATGGTGGCTCTAGAATCCCGCGAGTTAAAGGCTCGCGACCGCCCTTTAAGGAACGATAAGCATAAAGGGATTTGGCTGCAATTAGATGGTTGATTATCTCCAATATGCTGAACTCGCATTTCAGCTGCACTACCCGGGGAAGGCTGTTAGGTGAGATGTTGCGTTGAGCGAAGACCCGGAACACAAGGGCCATAGCTATTTTGATGTCGAAAAGTTCCACAAGGTTCGGGCTGAGACATCTAGGCGTCCCGGAAGGGTTGCGAGAATTTTCAACCGGATTACTAACGTGTTCGACTCGATGCAGGGTTTCTTCATCGCCCTCATGGGGCTTCCCATCATGTTTGGTGCATTCGGGGCTGTGATAATTGGATCCTACTATGGGCCTTGGGCTTTTCTCGGAATAATGGGATCTATCATCGGTGGTCTGGCACTGTTCGTGGAGAGAAAGGTTGGCAAGTCACTTCAGTTTGCGGAGTATAGCTTTCTTCATAGAACTCTAGCAATGCCAATTGCGTTCTTGGTCGCGCTTGGAATAATATATCTCCTCTTGACGTTCTCAAGATTCCACTTTTTTTAGTTCACTCGTGGCATACGTAACTAACTGGATCTAGAATTTCGTTCCGAGGTTCCTCAGACTAATATTGTTGGATCTTCCGTTCTCGGTTTTTCCCAAGTAGCAACCTAGTTGGTTCTGTGGTAGGTTTTTCGAAGAGGTGACTATCTCATGGTTGTTGTAGGTTTCACTCTCTACGCAGCTTTCCCAAAATTCCAGTAATCGCTCCAGACAGCAGAATTACGGCGCCCAGTGTGACCATCACGGAACCGACATAGAAACCGAGAGTAAGAGTGCCCGTGTAACTGCCGTATTGAGAGGAAACAGGTTCTCGGGATGGGTCCCAACAGTTCAGATAGGAGAATGCGTTTGAGCACTCAGAGATCGTCTGGAAACCAACGACAATAAGAAAAATGCCCATAAGAACCAGTAGAATACCAAACCCTGACGCCAACGCTACCGCCCAATCAAACAAGTAGTCGGTGCTGAAACATCGGTCGGACCGCAGTCCCTCAAACTGATCTCAAACTCTCTAGTCATATCCACTCTCCCTCCGTTCTCTTCTAACCTTATCACTCTCCTTTCGTGCCTCTATGTTCTCGGCTTTCTCGCTCCTCTCTATCTCGTCGTACTCCTCCGACTCTTCGGAGCTTATCCAATTCCACCAGAACCAAAAGAATCGGTACCTCCACCACAATCGATACCAAGCACTAGGTCCTAAGCCTCCTAGGGCAACTGAGGCCACGATCCAAAGTCCCCAAGGCAAGAAGAGAAACCCCCATGACAACCATACCCAGGAGCTGAATCCTTCGTAGGCGATGAGGATTAGTCCTGAGCCTAGGACCGCTAGGCCCATTGAGAGGCCCGCGGCGAGTTTGAGGGCGCTTACTTCCCGTGCTTTTCGTGCAAACCGTCTTTCTCCGGCTTTTTCTTCTGCCATATCCTCCAGCGCGCTTTGGTCAAGGGTTTCTACCATGGGAGCGACCTGTTCGAGGCTCGTTCCGCAAACCCCACAGGTCGTGTCTTCGTCTGGACTGATCGCTTTGCAGGCGGGGCATTTTTTCAATTTCTAATTCAGAGACCCTATTCCAATACTAATCTTCACTTAACATGTTTCTTGTTCAACCCTAAAATCGCAGGCCAATGATGAGTAGCGTGACTAAGGAAGGAAATATTCTTCGAACGCTACTGGATTACCTGCGGCATCGTACATGACTATGTCGATAGCAGTGCTTTGAGGCGCGTTGCACGATGTGTTCAGTGGAAGTTTGAGCCCGCCAACGTTGAGATGGGTTGCTGTAGCATCGTTGTCGCCGGGGACGCCCGCGAGCCCATCGAACGGCAGCTGGGTTGTACCTCCACTTTCTAGCCAGCAATCGTATGCTGCTATGCCTCCGCCGCCTGTTGCTTTTGGTGTGCCCTTTAGCATGCCGCTACCGCACTGGTAGTAGTAACAGAATCCCTGAACGTAAGCAGTGCCAGCCCCGTATGGATCTATGACTGGACTGTACTGGTTGAGTCCGCTTGGAGGGTTCGCGTTGAGGAAGCTTGTTGATGTTCCCAGAAACGGAGTTGTCAGCCCGTTGTCGAAATAGTATGCCACTGTGGCTATGTCGCCGATGTCAACTGTGCTAGTGATGGGATTGAAACTGTAGAGCGGATGAGCAAAATAGCAGGCCGGGGCTGACGATGCCGTGGACGGGCAGGTCTGGCCAAACGTAGATGCCGCAGCAGCCAGATCCGCTATTGTCACCTTGCCGTTCTTGTTGTAGTTGGCCCATTCAAGAGCCTGAAGGTTTGTCGTCGGCATTCCGTGCTCCGGAGTGATTATGTTGCCGCAGCATCTCATGTAGCCGAGGTTGCGTTTGAGGAGGACTTTTGCCCCGGCTCCGAGCGCCTGTCCGCCTGGACTTCCGTTAGCGTTCTGAGTACACGAGGCCTGTCCTGCGATTGTCGAGACTCCGACTGAATAGTTGCAGACGAATGGTCCACTGCCGACCATGTCACCTGCTGCAACGGGGTCGAAGGTCCTGCTAGCTAGGGCTGTCGGGTTGATACACGAATCAGTGCCCGCCTTGAGACCACCGCAAAGTGGTGCCCAGACGTGTTCTGGCACAATGTATATTCCACCAAGACCATATGTTCCGCCGAGGTTGATCTCATCGAATGGGCTCAAGCTCGAGACCACAACTTGTGCTGTCTTGGCGCCGAGTGTTGTGCAGCTTATGACGTCAAAGACGCTGGAGGCTAGCAGGCGTGATGGGGCGTCACGATCGCTGAGGATGGAGAAGCAGACATCATGCGCTGTCACCGGTAATCCGTCGCTGAAGAAGATGTCATTCCTCAGGTTCCATGTCCAGGTAGTCTCACCTGGGGCAGGACTGTTCTGTAACTCGCTGTGACTCGTGGTCATCCAGTCAACACAGTGACCTGTTCCCCCCGGCTGCGTCTGGCAGAGACCACCTGAATTAGGATCCATCACCAGCATACTATCGTAGATCTGGTTGAGAATCTCCGCCTCCCAGACTGTAGCGAAAACATACGGGTTGAGAGAGAGTGTTGTCTGAGACAAACCACGGCGTATCGTGTTCTGCGAGCATCCGCCAGATGGGTTGCAGCCTGACGCATAGTACAGCGAGTTTGTTGGTGTGTATCCAGGGACAGGGTGTGCATTCATCAGGTTGTTGTATCCAGCTTCGGTTCCGTGACCGGCGGCAAGTACAACGCTTGCCCCTGTTCCAGGCGCGACTTGCTGATGGTTCCACGCGTTGAGGCTGACAAAGAAGTTTGCGCCGCTGTATACTGGTATTGTTTCGCCTTCGGTTGCGCCTATGATCGCAGTTGCCTGGAAAGCCGGGAAGAGAATACCCGGTACGAACTCTCCAGCCTGAGATTGCGTATCATACTTGGGGTTACAGTACAAGTTGTAATCGTTGGGACCCGTGTTCGCCACCGCAGACGGGTTGCAATAGTTACCTGCGAAATCGCTTTCGTGCTGTTCGTACAAGTTCCCGTCAGGGGACGGGCCGAAACCGTTGGCACCGGTGTATAGGTTCCAGTCTTTAATGACCGAAGTATCGAAGACAATGTTTGCAATCTGGGTGATAGTATAGTGTTGTGGTGTCAAATAACAGGGATACGAGGGAGGACCACCGTAACAAACGGTTCCACCGTTCGGTGCTGGTGTTCCGAAGAGATAGTTGATCTCGTCGGCGATAATAGTGCCGAAAGCCCGTCTGGGAGGATGACTGCGGATGTACATGACAACACAGCCCGCAGCGGTCGTCGTGTCGCAGCTGCCGTTCGGGTCGGCGATGTGACCGGTTCCGGCGGCAACGTACTGACATTGCTGGGTAATAGTCCCAGTACCTGCGCTTACGGTTGTGAAGCCTGCTTCTAGGAAGTAGATGCAGGCCGCCGCTAGGTCAACGTTGCTAGCGTATCCAGTGGGCGGTGAAGAGGACTGGCTCGGGAAACAGCTGACACCAACCGTGCCTATAGTGCAACTCGAGGCACCGTTGACGACGTTGGACTTGAGAACGTACAGAGACGCGGGAGCACAAGCCAGACTTGAAGCACTGAGTAGAGCTGCGATGTTTGTGTCGGAGCACTCGGCCGTCAATACGCTGTTGGGGACTGACGAGGCGGGGTCGCATCCGCCCACTCCGTTCTTCATCAGATGCTCAGGGGGAGGAGCGAAGACGTCCAGGCATGCAGCCAGTGGCGAGCCCCCTGGCGGCGTCAGATATGAGCCCTTCAGGTACTGCGGCTTGTTCAGCATGTGCCAGAGAGCTCGGTTTAGATCGATACCGCTGGTTGAAGGCTTAATCGTGCTGCCGCTGTTG
>Ga0137396_10002185_pt1 | contig 10634 bp, 12 predicted proteins | sample czc16metaG_FD_108284 | JGI IMG/M metagenome (GOLD analysis project Ga0137396, IMG submission 108284) | Vadose zone soil microbial communities from Angelo Coast Range Reserve, California, USA - czcobulk3.16 metaG | ecosystem: Environmental > Terrestrial > Soil > Vadose zone | place: USA... | reverse complement strand
TCGCAGCTTTCGCGAGAGGCCGGGCAAAAATATCGGCATCGGCCGCCGTTGCGAGGCCGTTTGAGCATCTGGCCCCGCGCCGGTTCAGGGGTTGGGATGAAATTGCCACCCTCCCTGGTCAGCCAGTCGCGGTCGCGCAGCGTTGGGCGAGATCAGGCATGCCAGTGACACGATAAGCAAATTTATGTATGCGCCTCCGGCGGAGTTGAGCCGATACTTGGGCGGCGAAGCTGGTCCTGGACGTCCCTATTCACATCGCGACCGAGAACATGGATTTGTCCGCTGCTTTGAAGCGTGCACTCGCTCACGCGCGAGCTGACGTTCAGGACAAGAAGCGAAATACGAAGCGATGAGCCAAAAGTGTCAGTGAGGCTCCGACATTCACCGCCGTGCCTGATTTGCCTTGCCCAATATTTTCCCCAGCTTCTCCCTGAGGATGACCTCTGCCGGAGATCCTCCCTGGCGGCCAAGCCATGAAAGAAAATCCTTCATCCTGACTTCATGCGTTACGGGTGGCTGCTGTACAACGACCCTTACTTTTGTGAGACCCTGCCCGACCTCGCCTACCCAGTTGTCCTGCTGTAGGGCAGCGAGGGCGGTCGCAATTGCCTCATAGAGAGTCTCCGCAGTGACCTCTACCGAGTGTTCAACGTCCCGAATATCCGTCAGGGAAACTCTGCACGTTCGGAGGGCCACAAACAAAAGCGTAGCATATTCGCCTTTTGTTCGCTACGGTGGCGACACTGGGTTCGTGCTGTTATTCCAAGCCTTAGGTCCCTTCGAATGCCAAATGCCGCAGGTACAAGTGCTTGGCGGCGCCATTTCTTAGGAAAGCAAGTCCTCTCCGCACAGCCTAACGTTGTCACTGACAATCGAGTTGTTACGTGACAAGGGAATTCTGTCTGTGGGGCATTACAAGGATTGGTAGGCAGCCAACGGCGGCAACAACGCCGGCGAAGAGTCAACAGGAGCAATCCGAAAGTATGAGCGCTGCCACTCGCCAAAATCTTGGCGTGACGCGGAGAACCGAGATAGCAGCCTGTGAGGCTGCCGGGTGTCGAACCGGCCAAGGGGGCGTTGGGAAGAAGGATGCCCGCTGTTCGACCGGTTGTCTCCGTTTGGAACGTTGAATGCTCTCATGTCGTGCTCAAGGCAACTGGCGGCACGGAACGGCACGGAATTGCGCCGTTGGCGCGCTGGCGATTGCTCGCGACCAAGAGTTTCAACCGAAGCACGAACCTTGGAAAATGGGGAAAGAAGAATTATGAAACAAGGCCTATTTGTAACTATCGCATCCATACTGCTCTTTACGATTGCTGCAATGGCACAAGAAGTTCGGAATGAAGTGAGCGTGCAAGGAACAGGCTTCTTCACCAAAGACAGCAACGGCAACGGAATCTCTCGGACTACGACGAAGACTGGGGGTCTGGAAGTGGGATACCGCTACCACATCAATAATTGGCTATCCGCAGAAGCAAATTACGGTTTCGACCAAAACACGCAAAATATGTTTCAGATGCGGGACAATCCAGAGTTCAGTCTAACGTACATAGCGTCACTGCCGATGTGGTTGTGAACCTGCCGCTCCACCTCAGCAAGTTCAGTCCTTACGCGCTGGCTGGAGGCGGGGGCCTGATCTTTCATCCCACCGGCAACGGCGGCGGATTTGTGCCCGGCGCGGACACCCAAGCAAAAGGCGCATTCCTGTACGGCGCTGGCGCTGACTACGTTTTGACGCACCACTTTTCGTTGCGCGCTGAATTCCGGGGTTTTGTATACAAGGATCCGGACTTCGGCCTTCAGAGCTTGAAGACTGATACTTGGACGCACACGGCTCAGCCCTCAGCTGGTATTGTGTACCGGTTTTAGGCGCGCCTTGCGGCAGCCGGGCGGAATCATGCCCTCCTCCTTGTCCCGGCTGCCTAACTTCCTCGAGAGAAAATCCAGAAAATTCCACTGATCGAAACCTTGCGCGACCCGCGGCTGTCATAACAGACGAAAGGGTCGCGGCCCCTCTTTACAAAGGGGCCTCGCCAGGGAGCCCACTGAACGACAAGGTCTCTTCCAGACAGACCGGTAGATCCTGGTGTGGTTCGCATGACGAGCGAGTCGTCACCACACCAAGTGATGGATGGTGATGATTACCGGACAGTCGAGAATACAATCCGCGTGCCGAGTGCTAGCAAAACGCGGGCCTATGGAGAGGTGAACGCCTGCAGTTCTTCGCGCGCGGCTTCGCTGAAGTCCTTCAGGGGATCGATCCCGGCTCCGCTCTTTTTCAGCTCACGTAGCTTCCGGACAGTCTTGTTCGGTGCGAAGTAGGTGTCGACCGTTGCTTCCATGACCTTCTGAGCGCACGCGACCGTTCGCGCCGAGGACAGGACGCGCATCCTGCTAATCATGGAGTAGAGGGCGACGAGGTCCTGCATCTGAGGCTCGTTGGTCAGCATGGCGGAAAAAGTTGAAGACGGCGTACTCGGGCCGACGATTTTGTATTTCTGGAGCAATGAAGAAACGACAAGCAGTGAGTGATCAAGTCGCGGAGGCCATCGGCCTGCGCAGAGAGGGGGACCATTACGTGAAAGCACAAGCGAAGAACAAGATGCTGAACCAGATGACACCGAATCCTCTGCGCAAAGCGAGCAGCAAGCCAGCCAGCAAGTCGAGGGCGAAGGCTGTGCCGTGAAGAAAGTTTCTGTCCGCTAAGATTTCCTGACACTGACGTCGTTGACCACACAACGCCGCCAGCGACCGTCAGGCCGTTGTACTCCAAACACTCGGGCCTCGCACCAGGAAAGCGGGGCCTGAGTCATCTCAAAACTAAATAGAAAGAGTCATGGAACGCAAAGGCAATATAAGTCGCAACCGCAGATGGATGCGGAAGCACGATGAACAGCAGAAGTCATTCAACGATCAGTACCCCGCACAGCTGGCACAAGCAAGGGAAGAAGCTAAGATCAAGACGCCGCTCCGCAGACTACGCACCGAAGCTGACCTGGCTCTGGAGCGCCGCGAGCAAGCACTGCTCTCTGGTGACAACGCAGCATTCAACCAGGCGATTCGCGAGGCGAGATGTTTTCAGGACAAGCTTCAAGACATGCTGGCGAAGCGCAGGGCTCTCGAAGAACAGATTTTCCAAACCCTGGTAGCAGAAGAAAAACAGCGCGCCCAACACGCTGAAGTAGAAGACGAACGCGAAGCGAAAAAGCTTGACCCTCTCGTTGCGCAGATCGAAGCGTCTCGTACTTTGTAATAGCTTGGACTCGACCTTACGGACAGCGTTGGCGAGTTTCTACGTATCGGACACAGATTGGTATTCGATTGGGGGGATTTTGAGTGTAATGGGGATGTTTCAACAACAATCCAAACGGCATGGGTTGTTGGTGTCCTGGCGGGTGCGGAAATTTGATGACTTCTCTATCCTGAAGCGGCAATATCGGCAGGTGCGATTGGGAGGCACCACCGCATGCGTTCACTATTACTGGCTGTCGGTTTTCTGCTTTTATCGACCTTGCTCGTGCCGTTGCAGACTAGCCTCAGTCCGCAGTCTGGCGACGATCATGCGCACTTGCAGTGGCTTTCGAAATCGCTAGACTCTATTCAAACGATCAAGGTGGGAATGACGCGCCGGGAGTTGCTCACGCTTTTTCGGGAAGACGGCGGCCTTCAATTCATGCCGATCAGGTACGTGTACAAAGGGTGTCCGGTCATCAAGGTTGATGTCACCTTCACCGTAAACGATACGGGTGACCAGTTGAACGACCGGATTAAGAGCGTATCCAAGCCGTATCTTGAGCGCCCATTTTTCGACTAGTCGGTTGTTGGTTCGTCCCGTAGCTGTCGAGAACAGGCGTTAGCACAAGCTGGCGCCGTTTCTTCGCCCTCTCAGTAGCCATTGCGCTGAACATCCGCCAAGGGTCTGCCTGACAGTAACGACCCCATTAGACAGGATGGCCTGCAAGGTCAAGTCTTGGCTATCACACTTTAGCAACAAAGGGCTCACCATCATCTGGTGGGCCTTTTCAATTTTCTAATCACAGGACTCATCATGACAATCGAACCACTTTGGAGTGACGTCGAAGCTGCCGACTTCCTCCAGATTCATCCGAAGACTCTGCAGCGCATGGCTAGACGTGCGGAAATACCTGCCTACCGACTGGGTCGCTACTGGCGATTTCGCGGCTCGGAACTTGACGCGTGGCTCCGTTCACAGGCAAGATCAAGCAACCCGAGTGCGTCCGCAACGGGAAAGGAGATTCAATGAAGCGGACGCGATATCAACTAGGCAGTCTCACACGTGAAGCACGTAAAGCAGGCCCCGCCGTTTGGATTTATCGATGGCGGGAAGGTGACGTCCATCGAAAGACCGTGGTCGGCGATGTGAAGAAGTTCAGGACGAAGGCCGACGCGATGGCAGCCTGCGAACAGCTTCGCAGAAACGCAAACAGGCAAGTCAAAACGCCGCACACCGTCGGCGAGTTGATCAGCCACTACCGCGAGAAGGAGTTGCCGAAGGGCAAATCTCCGAGCACGCGAGATGGATACGAGTGCTACTTGAACACTTGGATTCTGCCGATGTGGAGTGAGTACAAGTTGTCTGATGTTCGCACCGTCGCCGTTGAGTCGTGGCTGCAGTCTGTGCCGCTTTCTCTCGGCAGCAGAGCGAAAATCCGCAACGTAATGTCGGCGCTATTCAGCCACGCCATGCGGTGGGAACTCTACGATAGAAACCCCATTACATTGGTACGGCAGTCAGCGAAGCGTGAAAAGGTCCCTGACGTTCTTACGGCGGAAGAAATTCGTTCCTTGCTGTCGGAACTACAGGAGCCATATCGCACAATGGTGTTCTTGGTCGCTACAACGGCCTTGCGTGCCAGTGAATTGCTCGCCTTGCAGTGGCAGGATGTGGACTTCGACGCGGGACAAATCCGTTTGAGTCGTGGGATTGTGCACCAGAAGATCACCGCGATGAAGACGGAGGCATCCCGTAAACCGCTGCCGCTGACTACCGAGTGGGCACTGGTCCTGGCGAACTGGCGTGCAAAATGCGCTTACAACCAGTCGCATGATTGGGTCTTCGCCAGCTTGGCCAAGAAGGGAACACAGCCGCTCTGGCCTGAGAACGTCTTACGCAGGCACGTGCGGCCAGCAGCGATGCGTGCTGGCATTACGAAGCGGATCGGCTTCCACACCTTCAGGCATTCGTTTGGTACAATACTGAGAAGCAACCTAGAGGACATCAAGACCGCTCAGGAGTTGCTCCGCCACGCGAACAGCAAAGTGACAATGGATACTTACACACAGGCGTTTGATCCCGCGAAGATTGCAGCGCAGGAGAGACTCGCTGACATGTTTGTTCCCATTTGTTCCCGTGGAAGCGCGTAAGTTGTTGAGGGGACGTAGTTCAGTTGGTTAGAACGCTGCCCTGTCACGGCAGAGGCCGCGGGTTCGAGTCCCGTCGTCCCCGCCATTCTTTTGAATGGTTTACGCAGACCCACCAAAAACAATCTGGGTCCATTTGGGTCCAATAAGGTTTCCTCGCGGGAGACCTAGTGGACCAGAGTTGATTTGCTTCCCGATAGCACGCCCCCTGGCAAAATGGCGTCCACCAGCTTTCCTTGTGCCAAACGCTTGCTCGTCGTCGTTGCTTGAAGATACTTGTTGGTTACGTGCAGATTCGCATGGCGCAAGTAGTCCCGGATCTCGACAAGGTCATCAAGCCGTGGAAAGAGAGTGCGGCTCTCAATGACTACATCAACCTGTACGGCTTCTGGAATGAAACGGCGTTCCTCACAAAGAGCGGGGACTTGGGCATGGTTATGAGTATTTCCGGCGTGGACTACGAGAGTCTGGACCATTCGGAACAGGAGTATGCGGTGAAACGATTGGAAGCCGCGCTGAAAGCGTTTGGCCCAGGCTTTCACGTTTACCAATACCTCTTCAAATCGAACCGCCCGGACATCCCGTTCGCAAAATATAACGAACCGATTGTCGATGCAGCGATCGACCAGAGGCGGAAATTCTTTGAAGCCAAGCGGGACAATCTTTATCAAGTTGAAATCTTCTATTGCGTGCTGCTCGAAGGCGCCAGGTCGAAGACTGGCGTGGGCACGGCGCTCGCTCGCCTCATTCGTGATCCAGAGGGCGCGATTACTGAACTCAAGTCGCAGTTCACCAACGACAGCATGAAGACGCTGTTGCGTACGCATATCGAGCACGATCTTCGACGGCTTGACCAGCACGTGCAGGCATTCGCTCGCCAACTAGCAGATTTCATGCAAATCCAGATCTTGAATCGGCAGGGACAGTTCACGTTTTTCCGCCGCTTGCTTAATTATGACGACTGGCGCGTTGCGGGCAGGCCTCAATCCGCACAGTTTCTCGACTATCAGGTGGTCAATTCCGACATCGAATCCGAGCGCGATCACCTCCGGGTCGGCGATCACACCGTCCGTGTGCTCACGATGAAGGAGGCCATCACAGAGACCCGCCCCCTCGTGCTGGACGCGCTGCTAAAGATTCCAGCCAACTTCTATATTGTCACGGAATGGACGCCGCTCCCCGCGGACAAAGCGCGCAAAGAAGTAAACAAGCGTCGCCGCCACTTCAATATGTCGAAGACGGGGTTTGTCTCGCAGATGGGCAACGACCCGACGAAAACGAACCCACGGGATGTACTGGTGGACGAGTCCAAGCAGGCCGATATTGAGAACCTTGGTGATTGCCTACGTGCGCTCGGTGACGGTCAATCGCTTGGTGAGTTTTCGCTCACCATTGTGCTGTATGGCCGGTCACGAACGGAACTCGATCAGCTTGTAGCCGAGTTCACTGGCGTCTTCACCAACGCGGACGGCAATCTGTTTGCGGAAACTTACAACCACCTGAATGCCTATTTCGCCGTCGTTCCGGGCAACTATGCACTGAACCTACGCAGGCTGTATCTGCTGAACACAAATTACGCCGACCTGTCGTTTCTGTTTACGATCCTTGCCGGCGAAAAGACGAACGATCATCTCGGTACAGAGTATCTGGCTGCGCTCGAAACCGACAACAGCACGCCATACTTTTTTAACCTGCATAACGGCGAAGTCGCCCACACGCTGATCCTCGGGATGACGGGGAGTGGCAAATCGTACTTTTGCAACTTTCTGCTACAGAACGCGCAGAAGTACGCGCCGCTGACCTTCATCTTCGACATCGGCGGCAGCTTCCAGTCGCTCACGACGATCTTCGGAGGCACGTACCTGAATGTTGGCCAGGAGGCACGCGACTTCACCATCAACCCATTCTCACTTCCCCAGACGAAAGAAAACCTGCAATTTCTGTTCAGCTTCTTCCGCGTGCTCGTTGAGGGCAACGACCAGCGTTACAGACTTGACTTCAAAGAAGAACGCCGGTTGTGGAATGCGATTGAGCGGATGTACGTGCTGGAGCCGAGCCAGCGCACTGTATCGAACTTTGGAAACATCATCGGCGAGTTAAAGGAACGCCTGCACCGCTGGACTCGCGGCGGACAGTATGGATTCCTCTTTGACAACACCGAGGACACGCTTTCGTTCTCCCGCTTCCAGACATCAGCAGACAGATCCATGTTTTCTGTCGCGATGTGAACAGGTACGTCCAGTCCAGCTTCGCGGCCGAGGTATCCGCTCAATTCCTGCCGAGAGGCATACATGAACCTGCCGTCTCGCGTCACGGGCATGCCTGATCTTGCCCATCGCTGAGCAACCGCTACCGGCTGACCGAGAAAGCCGGCGATTTCATTCCAACCCCTAAGCCTTTCGTTCTGAACTGTTGGCTTTATTGCGGGACGATTCTTTTTGGCTGGCTTTTGTTTCTTCTTCATGGGGATCGCGTTCAGAGCAACCGGACAGGAAATCGCGTCCACTCAAGGCCTGGCTGTCGAACTCCTAGGAAATACGAACCCGGAGAAACACCAGCAAGATTGACGCCAGCTCTCAGGACCACAATGTGGTCTTCGAGTTTAGCCGTAGCGCTCGTGCGAAAAAGCTCAGCACCACGCGGATTGAACAACGCTACGTCGTACGCGCCCTCGTTGCTTCCGATTGGCAAGTCCAAGGTCAGACTCCCTGCGTTACGAGGAATCTCCAATGGCGGCTGACTAGCATCGGGGGTGTTTTCTCCGCGCACTGTCGCACGGCCACGAAGATCGAGGGCCACAACGGCCGCGGTCTGTCCCGATGGCCGATTTCGCACCCACATCCACCCTGCACCTGCAAGAAGCACCATGGCAGCCGCAGCCAGCCACATCTGTATCTGCCTCCGCTGACCTGCCGCTTGTATCCGAATTTCACTAAATTCCTGGAAGCACGGGCTGCAAGAGCTGAAATGCTCCAGCCAAGGATCGGCTTCCGCCAAGGGCAGCTTGTGATGCGCGATGCTTTTGAGAATGGCCGTACCGGGACACCCGATGCGCTGCGGGTTTGGAAAATCTCGGGATAAACCCCTATTCAGCAGATCCAGTATCCGCTTTTCTTCTCCGTTGAATTCTTCCTGTACCTTCAGAACCCGCCTGCTCTCACTTGAAGTCGTCACAAAGAATGGCCAAGTTTACCGCGAGCGATCAATGCAAGTCACACCTGCCCCCATTCAAACAGTCACGTCATGCGACCAAAGCGGGTTCGCAACCTGCCAATGGCGTAACGGAATCGAAGTTTGGCCTGTGGCTCCGTTAGCCTCAGATGTGACGCGATTTCCCTCCACGAATATCCGTACTGCCGAGCAACCCAGACCTTGCGGGTCCACTCATCCATGCTCCGAACGGCCTCGTTGACCTGGATCGTTTCCTCCAGATCGCGCACTGCCTTTGAGTCGTGAGCCTGTCGCAACCGCTCCAGATCAATCGAAGGAAGAGACTGTATTGTCTCTCGTCTTGTGCGCTCCTTTTTTAAAGCACGGTTGAACCGATGGTGGAACGCACCGAAAAGATAGGCTTCCGTGTTCTTTATTCGCCAGTTTCTCCGGTTGGATCGTTGGATTGTTTTCGCGACAGATTGCAAAACACCCTCCCACACCTCCGTCGCGAGAGCCAGCGCCTCGTCCGAGCTTTTCTCCGGCTGCTCTCGACGCGCGTGGGCCTGAATGCGCGGCCAAAGGCGTCGCGCGACAACAACCAGTTCGCTGATCTCGTCCTGGGAGCCTGCGAGGGGGGAGATAAAACTCGAAAGAACCCATTCTGGGCTCAACTCGCGGCTGGACATCTGGGAGGGCCTCAACCCGACTAATAAATTAGATGGCCAGAGTAGAAAGCGTGCCATGTGAAACGAACGAGTGTCAAGCGTGTTCCTTCTCGGAGAGCGCACCACCCGCAGCAACAATTCTTTTAATACTTTTTCCTTCCTTCCGGCTCCTTGACTAGATGTAGGGCAGTAACCAAATCTCCGCCGTTCTGGCAAGGGAGGTATGGAGCAGTGTTTGCCAAAGTCGAAGTACGCCACCTGCACGCAGTCATTGTGTTGGCCGAAGATCTGAACTTCACGCGAGCCGCCCATAGATTGCACATAACCCAGTCCGCACTGAGTAAACAGATCACTGAGATCGAACGACAGCATAAATTTCACCTATTCAATCGCAAAAATAAAAGGACGGTAGAACTTACGGACGTGGGACGTATCTTCGTTGAAGAGGCCCGTTCGGCGCTCTTGCACATAGACCGTGCTGTTCAGCTCGGGTGTGCTGCTCGTGAAGGGAGTGATGGCATTTTGACTATCGGGCACTCGGCCGACGCCGACGAAGCCTGGGTTTCAGCCATTCGGGCAATCCGCCTGCCCCTGTACCCTAAGCTCCGCATTCAACTCATCAGCGAATTCTCAAACGAGTTGATCCGGAGTGTGATGGCTGGCGAACTGAATATGGCATTGGTGACGGCACCACTCGAAAACTCTCAAATTACGGCTGTACCATTCGCCCTGACGCCGCTCTATGCAGCGCTCCCAGTGAGTCACCCGGCCGCTCAGAAGAAACACATATCACTCCGAGATCTGACAAAAGATGACTGGATTCTGTTCGGGCGACGAGTCCACCCCGTCGTTCATGACGCAATCGTGGACGCAGCACGACGTGAAGGAATCTCTCCGAAGAACGCACACGATATTCTTACGGCGCAACAAGCGGTTCATTTGGTATCTGAGCACGTTGGAGTGGCGATTCTCACCAAACCTACGGCCGTTAGCATTGGCACTGACGGCGTAGTGATCAAGCCGCTTTCTGATACCTCGTTGTGCTTCGAAACGTGTGTGATTATGAGGGCCAACGATGATTCACGATTGGCAAACGAGTTCGCCAGGTCCTTCCTCCGCAGATGCGAACCCCACCGCCTACCCCCAAGGCAAATGGAATTGTCCCTGTCCGCATAAGTTGTCTGATCTGGCTACTCTTTCCCGTCGCTCCTTCCCATTCCGGATGGACGTGCCTACGGAGGCAGGTACCTTTTGGATGCCCGAAACATCTAAAGCATACGCGACATAACCCTCGGGATCGGTCCGCTCAAGAAAGGGTGGAGCGGCTACCTTGCAGGCAAGAACTCGACACAGGGAGGTGACCGATGAAGGCGATTGTGGTGACGGATCAGGCTGCGGGAACGGCCGGGGTGAAGCTGGTGGAGCGGCCCGAGC
>Ga0137396_10002184_pt1 | contig 10634 bp, 8 predicted proteins | sample czc16metaG_FD_108284 | JGI IMG/M metagenome (GOLD analysis project Ga0137396, IMG submission 108284) | Vadose zone soil microbial communities from Angelo Coast Range Reserve, California, USA - czcobulk3.16 metaG | ecosystem: Environmental > Terrestrial > Soil > Vadose zone | place: USA... | reverse complement strand
CTCAACTCAACCGATCTCTATCGTGGTGACCAATCAGGCCGGAAGCGGGCCGTCGCCGGCGAGCTCGAGAAGCTCGGCGGCGGAGATGCCATAGCGCGCGCCGCAGAAGTCGCAGCTCGCCTCCGCTCCGTTGTCGCGCGCGGCCATGTCGCGCAGCTCGTCGCGCGCCAGTGTGGCGAGCGCGCGCACGACTCGCTCCCGCGAGCAGCGGCAGGCGAATCGCGGCCTGACCTCGGCTTGCAGCTCCAGCGGGCCCAGCTCCAGCGCGCGCGCCAGGTCCTCGGCGAGCGCACGGGCGTTGCCGCTCGCGCCTCCCGATTCGACCCGCAGTAGCGACTCGTGCAGCACCCGCTGGCGCAGCGGCTTGCCCAGCGCGCGCAGGTCGTCCACCTCGTCCTCGCGCTCCGCCCACAGGAGCGCCCCGGCCACCGCGGCGAGCGGCTCGCCGGCGCCGAAGAGCACTTCCAGCGCCATCTCGCCTCCGCGGGCGCGATCGTTGCGCAAGAACAGCGTGAGCGCCGCTCCCAGGTCGGCGCCGGCGAAGGGGAACGCGGCCCGATGCAGCTCGTCGGAGCCGGGCTCGGCGCGCACGATGGAGAGCAGTCCGGCGCGCTCGTCGTGCCCGCTGGCCAGGAGCGGACGTGGATCGAAGCGTCGCAGCGGCTCGCCCGGCACCTCATCGCCGCGGGATCCCGTGCGCGCGCCGGCGCGGTCGAGCCCGTTCACCCGGACCAGTCCTCGCACCGCGCCGGAGGCGTCCGCGTCGGTGAGCAGCCCCTTGAGCGGCCCGCCGCACTCGAGCTGGACGTCCACGCGCGCCCGCGGCGGCTTGCGCTCCGAGGCGGCGAGCAGCAGTGTCCCGGCGAGCGCCTGCGCGAGGGCCGACGCGCTGCCCGGAGCCAGGGCATGCCGCCCCGCCGCCTCGCGCGACAGCTTCGGCGCGACGCACACGGCGAGGCGTGCTCCCGCGGCGCCGGCGGCGAAGACGAGCAGCTGGTCGGGCATGCGAGGAGGATAACCCCGCGCCGCGCACCCGGCCGGAAGAATCAGATCACGACGGACAGATTCGCGCGCGCCGGCGTCTCGCCCAGCACGCTGCGGATCGTCTCGCGCAGGGTGAAGGCGGGGCGATAGCCGAGGTCTTTCTCGGCGTTCGAGCCGTCCACCGTGCAGAGGAATTGGAGGTGGTCGAGCTCGGGCGGCGGGAAGCCGGTGATGCGGTACATCCAGAGACGGTCGAGCAGCGGACGCGCGAGGAGGTGCGGCACCGGGATGGGCTGCCTCCCCAGCTCGCGCAGGATGGTGGAGAGCGGAACCTCGCCCGGGCCAACGACGTTGTACACGCCGCGCGCGCCCGGCTTGAGCGAGAGCTGCATCGCGCGCCCGACGTCCTCTTCGTGGATGAGCTGCACCATCGGGTCGAATCCCGCCAGCACCCACGGCCGCTTGAGCCGCAGATAGTTCGAAGGCGCGTTGCGCACGTGCGGCCCGACGATGTGCACGGGCCGGAGGATCACCGTCTCCACCTCGGGGTGCTTCCACATGTACTGCTGCGCGTACATGTCGACCTCGATCAGGTCGCGGATGTCCGGGAAGTTCTGCGAGCCGAGCAGCGGCGCGTCCTCGGTGAGGAAGTTGTCGTTGTCGGGCCTCGGCCCGTAGACGTTGGTGGAGCTGAGCACCACCACCTTCTCCACGCCGTACTTGGCGGCGTACTCCAGGACGGCCTTCGTCCCCAGCACGTTGAAGCTGTGGTGCTCGGTCTGCGACAGGCGCGGGTCGTGCATGATGGCCATGTGGAGCAGGGCCTTGATGTCGCCCTTGCGGAACACGTCCTCGACCTTCTTCTTGCGGATGTCGAGCTGGTGCAGCTCGAGGTCCTTGGGCTTGCCGGCGAACGGCCGCCGATCGAGCCCGGCCACCTTCTCGCTCCGGTGGAGGATGCGCGCGATGGTCCGGCCGAGGTTGCCGCTGATTCCGGTGATGAGGACGGTGTCGCGCGGCACGGTAGCCCCTCAAAAAAAGATGGCCTTCCGCTCGTCGACCCCGCGGTTCAGCATCGCCTGAACGCGCGCCTTCACTTCCTTCACCTTGCGCTCCAGCTCCGCGTCCTCGTCGTCGGGGGATCCGGTGAACTTCATCGGCGCGCCGAAGTGGAGCCGGTACTTCACCGGGAGCGGAAGCGGCAAGAGCGTCGGCGTCACCGGCAGCGAGGGGAATCCGAGGATCTTCGCGGCCGCCTTGAAGTCCCAGAGCGCGGGCGCCTGCTCCTCGGCGCCCACCACTGCGACCGGGACGATGGGCGCCTGCGTCTCCAGGGCGAGCCGCATGAAGCCAAGCCCGAAGTCCTGCAGCTGATACTTCTTCTCGAAGGTCTTGTTGAGGCCGCGCGTTCCCTCGGGGAAGACCATCAGCGTCTCGCCGGCGGCGAGCAGGCGGCGCGCGTTCTCGGGCGTGCCGACGACCTGACCGATGCGCGCGAAGAACGGCGCCACGAACGGCAGGGTGGGCGCCCACTTCTCGACCATCGCGCGGCAGATGCGCGGCGGCTCGGCCTCGAGGAGCATGGCGACGCCGATCATCAGCGCGTCGAAGGGGAGCTGTCCCGAGTGATTGGCGATGATCAGCGCGCGCCCCGCCGGGACGTTCTCGATGCCGTGCGTCTCCACCCGGAACCAGTTCTTGTAGAGCCAGAGCGCGGGCGCCAGGGCGGCCTTGGCGAACTCGAGGTCCAGGCCGAAGGGGTCCACGCCGTACTCGTTCTGCGGCGCGACCAGGCGCGCCAGCCGCGCCTCGAGGTCCTTCCCTCCCTGGTGCAGGGTCCATTTCTCCATCGCCCCGCGCAGCCGGCCCAGGAGCCCCTTGGGCCGCTCGGCATCGAACCGCACCAGCGCGGTGGACTGGCTCTCGACCGGAGCGCGCAGGGCCATGGTCCGTGGGGTGTAGTCCCCGCGGCGGACCCGGTCAACCGGCCCGATCGCCGCCCTGCGGCTTGCGTATCGCCGCTTGCGGCAGCAGCCGCAGCGCAGCCTGCTCGAGCGTCAGCGGCTCGGCCGTGGCGCGCACCGTCTCCAGCAGCACGCCTAGACGGCGTAGCTTTTCCGCCGCCGGGAGGCGCAACCCCGGCTGGTGCGCGGCGAGCTCGGGCGTCGCGTCGGAAGCGTCGAGCACGTCGATCCCGTGCAGCTCCAGGTTGAAGTGACCGCCCGCCGCCGCCCCGCGCGCGAGCGCCGCCGCGAATCGGCGGGGTACCGCCAGCACGACGGTTCCGATGACCGGCGCGCGGAGCAGCGGGAGCGTGGCGACGGGCAGCTCGCGCACGCCGCCGCGCCAGTGCGGAGCGCGCCGCCAGAAGAGCTGACCGGGGCCGCCGAGGATGCTGCGGCTGCGCCGGCCGCGCAGCGCGTGCAGCGCGATGGCGGCGGCCTTGGCGGCGTAGTACGGCGGCGAGGGCAGGAGCGAGCTGTCGTAGAGATAGCCGCGCGCCCGCACGACGTCCAGCAGCGCGGGGGAGAGGGTGTATCCCGGCGCCCGGAACCCGCGAGGCGTTTTGCCAACCGCGTCGCGGATGGCGCGCTCGGCCCGGGCCAGGTCGGCGTCGATCTCGTCCGGCGGAAGCCGGGAAAACGCATAGTCGTGCGCGTGCGAGTGAGAGGCGACATCGTGCCCCGCCTCGGCCGCCGCGCGCAGGGCCTGCGCGCCGCCGGAAGTGCCCAGCTCGCTCCCGATGGCGAAGAAGGTGGCGCGGAGGCGCAGCGCGGAGAACAGCTCGCAGAGCCGGGACACGGCCGCGACCGGCACCGCTTGCAAGGCCCGCTCGGGCAGCGCCGCCGCGTCGAGCCCATGGATGGCTGCGTAGCAGCCGAGTCCATCGAGGTCGACCGAGACGCTGAAGATCAAGGCGTGCGCCGGCTCTCTTCCTGCAGGTAGTAGATGTCGTCCTTGACGGTCTCGATGTCGCCAGCGTCAGGACGAAGATTGAGGTACTTGCGGAACTGCGCGATCGCTTCCGCCCGCCGCCCGTCGTCCTTGTAGAGGTACCCGAGCTCGTGATGGGCCACCCAGTCCTTGGGATCGACCACCTCCGCGCGCTTGAGCGCCTCGATCGCGCGGTTCTTGCAGCCGGTGCAGCCCCGGTCCTTGTACGCGATCCCGAGCCGGCTCCAGACGCCGGGCTGGTTGGGATCCTGCGCCAGGGACTTCTGGTAGCTGCCGATGGCGCCGTCGAGGTCGCCGGCCTGCTGCTGCGAGTCGGCGATCTGCGCCCACAGGCGCGCGCGCGTCGGGTCCAGCTCGGCCGCCTTCTTGAAGGCGGTCACCGCCTCGAGGAAGCGGTTCTGCACGTTCAGGTTCTGCCCCAGGTGCTCGTACGCGTCGGCGTTCTTCGGGTTTTTGGCGATGGACTTCTGGAAGCTCTCCACCGCGTCCTGGATCTGCTGTCCCTGCTCGTAGATGAGGCCCAGGAAATAGAGGTACTCGGGGTTCTCCGGCTCGATCTCCACCGCGCGCCGGATGTTGTCGATCGCGTCGCTCAGCTTGCCCTGCCCCGAGAGCGCGCGCGCCAGGTTGAACCAGGTCTCGCCGTAGCGGTCGTTGCCCAGGCGCGCCTGGCGGAGCTCCGCCTCCGCCTTCTCGTACTCCTTGCGCTCGACCAGGAGCGCCCCCAGCCGCGAACGGAACCGGGGGTCCTTGGAATCGAGCTGCACCGCGCGCTGCAACGCCGACAGGGCCCCTTGCGCGTCGCCGATGCGGCGGAGGAGCGATCCGTACTCGAAGTGCAGCACCGCGTCGGTGTCCACCTGGCGCAGCGCGGCCTCCAGCTCGGCGCGCGCGCCGGGCAGGTCGCCCAGCGCCGCGAGCGCCCGTCCCAGGCCCGAGTGCGCCTGCGCGTCCTCCGGATCGAGCTGCAGCGCCCGCTGGTAGCATTCCTTGCCCGTCCTTCCCTCCCCGAGGTCGAGCGCCAGGTCCCCGGCCGCCTCCTCTTCCCGGGCCGTGCGCGACGGCGTCTTGAGCACCGCCTCGAGCTTCTCTCGCGCCTTCTTCCTGTCGCCGCGCGAGGACCAGATCGAGCCCTGGGCGACGAGCGCCTCGGCCAGGTCGGGCTTCTTCTGCAGCGCCTTGTCGTACGCCTTGTATGCCTCCTCCTGCTTGCCGATCGCCTCCGCCACGCGGCCCTGCACGAACAGGACGCGCGGATCGTTCGCGTCCCTGGCGACGGCCTCCTGGATGCGCTTGTCGGCCTCCAGCAGCCGGTTGCTGCTCAGATACGCGCGCGCCAGGTCGGCGAGCACGCGCGCATTGGCCGGCTCGAGATTGAGCGCCGCCTCGAGCTGCTTCTGCGCCTTGTCGTATTCGCGCCGGTGCAGCCGGAACGCCCCATAGGCGGCGTGCGCCTCGCCGGAGTTCGGGTCGAGCTGCACGGCCCGCTCGAAGGCAGCCTCCGCTTCCTTGCCGTGGTGCTGCGCGACGAGCAGCTTGCCTCGCAGCGTGGCGCCGCGCGCCTCCTCGGAGGCGTCCAGCGTCTTGCGCGCGTCCTGCGCCAGCGCCTTGTCGAGCAGCTCCGCCGCCTTGTCGGTGTCCTTCTGCAGGAGCTTCACGTCGGCCAGCTCGACCAGCGCGCGCCCGTGATCCGGCTGCGCCGCGAGCGCCTTCTCGAAGAACCCGGTCGCCTCCGGGAGCGCGCCGAGCGCCTTCGCCGCGATCCCGCGGGCGATGAGCAGCTTGGGCGAATCGGCATTCGGCCCCTTGAGGGCCCGGTCCAGGACTTGCGCGGCGCGCTGCACGTCGTTGGTGCGGCTCAGCGTTTGCGCGAAGAGCCATGCGGACTCGAGGTCCGACTCGGCCAGCGTGGAGAGGAGCTGCCGCGCCTTGCCCGTGTCGCCGACGGCCAGCGCGAATGCGCCGCGCGCCCGGTTCTGCGGCGCGGCGTTGCCTTTGATCCGATCCACCACCCGCTTCGCCTGGTCCCAATCCCCGCCGCCCTGCCCGTACCAGACCCTCAGCTCGGCCGCGCAGAGCACGAAGAAAGCCTTGGCGTCGTCGTCGTTCGGCGCGGAGCCGAGCAGCTGCGCGGCGGCGCCGAGCGCCTCGCGGGCGGAGGAGAACGTCCCTTGCGCCAGCCTGGCCTCGCCCGCGGCGACCACCGCCAGGGTCGCGGCGCTGGGCTTGCCGCGCGAGACCGCCGGCAGGTTGTTGCGCCAGAACAGGCCAGCCGGAGTATTTCGGGCGCGCACACCCAGCCCGGCCGCGGCGCCCACCGCGGCGAGCAGCAGGAACAGGACCACGTTGCGCGGCCTGAGCAGCGACGGCTGCCCGCGGAAGGCAGGGCGCTTCTTCTCGCGGTTCTTTTCCGGCTTCCCGGAGGCCGGCGCGATCATTGGCGGCGGAGCGCGGCCCGTCGACGGCGACGGCCTGGACTGCTCGCCTCCGAGATCCAGCACCTCGGGCGGATCCGCCTGCGCGGCCGCGGCGGGCGGCGGCTTCGCGGGACCGGGGTCGACGAAGTCGAAGCTGGGCACGCCCTCGTCGGCGAGGGGAGAGGGGATGTGCATCTCGTCGTCCGCGCCGGAGTGCTTCGGAGCGAGATCGGTCTCCTCGACGGCCTTCTTCGGCGTCACCGCCGTGTCGTCCGGCACCGGGAACGCGTCGTCGAGAGAGCCTTGCGCAAAAGGAGGCGCGGGCGCGAACGCCGCGTCCAGATCCGGTTGCTTGGGGGGTGGCGGGAAATCCAGTTCGCCTGGCGACGGCGTGGGCAGCTCTTCGTCGAGCCCTGGCAAGGGAACGGCGCCCATCGCCGGCGCGCCGAACGGACTGCCGTTTGGCCGCGGCGGCGGCCTCGCCACCGGATCGCCGTGGCCGGGCAGAGGGATGGCACCGGCGGGCGCGGGCGGCGCGCCGCTGGACACCTGAGCTCCGGGCAACGGCACGCCCTTCGCTCCAGGCGACTTTGCGCCGGCAGCCGGCCGCGGGGGCGGCGCTCCCGTCCCGGGCAGAGGCACCTTCTGTCCCGCGCCCTTGCCGGCGGCCGGCTTGTCCCGGTGCACGGTGAAGGGCGTCTTGCACTTCGGGCACTTGATGGACAGGCCGGCCGGAGGGACCCGGCCGTCGTCCAGCTCGTATGCCGCGGGGCAATTGGGGCATTGGATCCGCATCGCCGTCCGTCGCTCCTCAGGCGTACTCGAATCGCTGCTTGAGCGAGAGGTAGGTGGTGTAGCTGTCCGGGTCGCGCCCGCGCGCCTCGGCGAGCCGCGCCGCCAGGACGCGCTTGACGATGGCGTGCGCCTCCTGCTCGGCCAGGCCGGTCAGCTCGGCCAGCTCGCTCACGTCGAGGGGATCGTAGCGCTCCTGGAGGTCGACGTAGAGGAGGAACTCGTTGAGCAGCTTCTCGGGCCCGAGCGCCAGCCGGTCGCCCCGGAGCACCAGGAGCCCGGCGCGCTGGAACGTCCGCGCCACGCGGTCCGCCTCGTCCGCCTTGAGCCCGGCGCGGGCGGTGAGCTGCGGCACGGTGGTCCCCGCGGGCAGCCAGCGCGACCCCGCTGCATCCGGCGACTCGGCCAGCGTGCGCAGGAGGGTGAGCGCCCGCGCCGCCCCGGAGCGGCTCATCAGCGACTGGATCTGCCGGCCCGCCTCGCGCAGGCGCGCGGACAGCCGGCGCAGCATGCGCACCGCGATCTCCCCGCTCTTGCGCACCAGCGTGTCGAAGTGCTCCTGCTCGATCTCGATCAGTTGCGCGTCCTCCACCACGGTGGCGCCGGCGCTCCGCGGCAGCTTCTCCAAGAGCGCCATCTCTCCGAAGAACTCGCCGGGCCCGAGCATCGCCAGGGTGATCTCGCTGTCGGAGATCCGCTTGACGATGTTCACCTTGCCGGCGCGGATGAGGAACATCTTCTCGCCCGGATCGCCTTCGCGAAAGAGCACCGTCCCCGCCGGGTGGCGGCGCACGAGGTGCAAAAGACCGTGCAGCGGCTCGCTCATCGGAGAGCACCGACGGTAACAGACGCCCGCTGCGCGCGGCAACGAAACGGCAAGACGTCGATCTGCGGAAATTCGGGACATTTTCGATTGGACAGCCCACGTGAATGGCGGGGAAGATGCGTGTCCCTGTGCCGCCCTCCCACACCGTGATCGCCGGCGGCGGCCTCGCGGGCCTGTCGTGCGCGCGCGAGCTCGGCTCGGGCTTCACGCTGCTCGAGGCGGAGGACCGGTTGGGAGGCCTCGTCCGCACCGAGGTGGCGCAAGGGTTCTCCTTCGACTTCACCGGCCACTGGTTCCATGCGCGCGACGCGGAGGTCCGCGCGCTCGTCGAGGGGCGGTGGCTGCGCGGCAACCTGCTCGAGGTCGAGCGGCGCGCGCTCGTCCACAGTGAGGGCGTGTGGACGGAATTTCCCTACCAGCACAACCTGCACGGGCTTCCCGCGCGCATCGTCGCCGAGTGCCTGATCGGTTTCGTGCAGGCGACGCTGGGCGAGACCGGTCGCGCCCTGCGGGAGCGGCCGCTGCGCGACGCGGCCGAGTTCATCCAGCGGCACCTCGGCGACGGCTTCGCCCGCCACTTCATGCTTCCGTACAACCGCAAGCTGTTCACCGTGCCTTGCGAGGAGCTTTCGCCGGAATGGGGCGGCCGCTTCATCCCGAGGCCGACGCTCGAGGAAGTGGTGCGCGGGGCCCTCGGGATCCCGCCCGGAGGCGCCGGTTACAACGCCACCTTCTGGTATCCGCGGGAAGGCGGCATCGAGGGCTTGGCGCGGGGGATCGCCGCCGACCTCACGGACGGGGAGGTGCGCCTGGGCGCCCGCATCGCGGCCCTCGACCTCGCCCGGCGGCGGGTGCGGCTCGCGTCCGGGGAGGAGATCGCGTACGGCGAGCTCGTCTTCACCCTGCCGCTCTCCTCGGTGGCAAGGCTCATCGACGGCCCGGCGGACGTGCTGGAGGAGGCGCGCAAGCTCCGCTCGGTGGGCGTCACCGTCGTCGAGATCGGCGCCGACGATGCGGGCGGGAAGCGCTTCCATTGGGCGTACTTTCCGGAGGAGCGGTTCCGCTTCTACCGCGTCGGCTCGCCGTCGGAGGTGAACCCGCGCCTCGCGCCCGAGGGGATGCGCAGCTTCGCCGTCGAGTTCTCGCATGCTGGGCCGATCGATCCGGGGCCGCTCGCTGCCCACGCCGTGGAATCCCTGCACGGCCTGGGTCTCCTCGACCGCGCGCGCGTGCGGCTCTTGCGCACGCGCACCATTCCGGTCGCCTACGTGCTCTTCGACCACCACCACGCCGCCGCCCGTGCGCACGTGGTCGCGCATCTGCGCCGGCACGGCGTACACGTCGCCGGCCGCTACGGAAACTGGGAATACAGCTCGATGGAGGACGCGATCCTTTCCGGCCGGGCAGCCGCGCGGGCGCTCCGGGCATGAGCACTCCGGAGATCTCGGTCGTCATCCCCGTCTACAACGAGGCGAGCATCGTGCGCGAGGCCACGCGCGAGCTGGGCGGCAAGCTCGACGCGCTGGGCTGGGACTACGAGATCGTGCTGGCGGAGAATGGGTCGCGCGACGGCACGCCGGACGCCCTGCGCGAGATCGCGCGGGCGGATCCGCGGGTGCGCTGGTTCCACGAGGAGCAGCCGAACTACGGGCGCGCCCTGAAGCGCGGAATCCTCGAAGCGCGCGGCCGGGTGGTGATCTGCGACGAGATCGACCTGTGCGACGTGGGCTTCTACCAGCGCGCGCTTCCGCTCATCGCCGGGGGCGCGGAGCTGGTGGTCGGCTCCAAGGCGATGCGGGGGGCCGACGACGAGCGCCCCTGGATCCGGCGCGCCGCGACGCGGACGATCACCATCCTCTTGCGCCTCACCACCGGGTTCCGCGGCACCGACACGCACGGCCTCAAGGCATTCGTGCGCGAGCGCCTCGAGCCGGTCGTGCGCGCCTGCACGGTGGAGCGGGACCTCTTCGCCAGCGAGCTCGTCATCCGCGCGCAGCGCAGCGGATGCGACGTCCGCGAGATCCCCATCGCGCTGCGGGAGAAGCGTCCCCCGTCAGTCCAGCTGCTCCGGCGCGTGCCGCGGGTCTTGAAGGGCCTCATCCAGCTGGGATGGGCGATCCGCGTGCGGCACAGGTAGAGAAGCACCGTCAGCCGAATCGGCCGCTGGCATCCGTGTCGTTCAGAAGTCGTGTGTGAACAGGATCGAAATCTCGCTCGTCAGATCGCCTACCGTCGCCTCGGCGGAGACCGATTTGCTGATTTCGTACTCCACCCGGCCCTCCACCGTGTTCTCGTAGTAGGGCGCCGGCGTCAGCCGCTGCCGGTACCCGAGGAAGATGCGGTCGCCGACGTACTTGCCCACGCTGGCTTGCGCCACTCCGGTGCCCTGCGTCTCGATGGTGAGCACGTCGACGGGCAGGACGCTGGCGAGCGTCTTGCGCAACTGGCCGAACAGGAGGCTACCCAACACGCTGCTGGCGGCGCCGGAGAGGTCGACGCCTCCTCCGGTCTGCGTAGCGCGGCCCTCGATCCGTCCGGTGGCGAGGAAGAACGCGATCGCGTCCTGATCCATCGGTGGATTCGAGGTGAGATCGATCTGCGGATTCTTGGCGGTGCCGGAGATGACGATGTTGACGGTTGCTCTCGCGCTTTCGAATTTG
>Ga0137396_10002182_pt1 | contig 10636 bp, 7 predicted proteins | sample czc16metaG_FD_108284 | JGI IMG/M metagenome (GOLD analysis project Ga0137396, IMG submission 108284) | Vadose zone soil microbial communities from Angelo Coast Range Reserve, California, USA - czcobulk3.16 metaG | ecosystem: Environmental > Terrestrial > Soil > Vadose zone | place: USA... | reverse complement strand
ATTGAATGATCTTCTTGGCTAGATCAATTATCTTGGTTTCGTTCTCTCTTCCGAGGTTGAGAACATCTCCGCTCATTCGCCCATCACTGCCCATTTGTGACAACAAGCCACTGACAGTATCGGTTACGTAGCAGAAGGACCTTGTCTGTTGCCCGTCTCCGAACACTGTCAAGTCTTCGCCTGTCAACGATTGTAGGATGAACCTGGAGACTACTCTGCCGTAGAATCCTTCTGCCCTGAGGCGTGGCCCGTAACTGTTGAAGATCCTGGCGATCCTGACATCTATCTTGTACTGGTCATGGTACGCTTTGCACAGTGCCTCTCCAAACCTCTTCCCCTCCTCGTAACACGATCTCGGACCAAGAGGATTCACCCTTCCCTCATACGATTCAGGGGTCGGAAACACCTGCGGGTCACCGTAAGCCTCACTCGAAGACGCGAACAGAACCCGCGAGTCATGTTTTCGCGCCAACTCCAACATCTGCTTCGTCCCCTCCGAGTTCGCCAGAGCCGTCTCCACAGGATGCTTCTGATAATCCTCAGGCGCCGGCCTACTCGCAAGATGAAAGATCATGTCAACCTTCTGGTCCTTAGAGTACGTGCAGACATCGGCCTTTTCGAACTCGAAACCCTTTGTTCCCTTCAAGTGTTCAACGTTCTCGAAGACCCCGGTTGAGAGGTTGTCTAGACAGATGATTCTTGATCCTACCTGGCTTAGTACGTCGCAGATCCAGCTGCCGAGGAATCCGGACCCGCCGGACACCAGCACGCTCTTCCCCCGAAACGGCTCGGGGTCAATGGATCTCTTGATCTGATCAATGTCTTCTTTGATGATTGCATCCATCAAATCTAGGGCCGGACCTCTCTGACGATTGAGCTCCTCGTTCTTATTCTAGTGTTCGGGGTTTGTGAGGAGCGTGTTTGCTTGATAGGTTCCGGGCTTGCGGGAGCGGACGCAAACGCAACCTCCGTTGAACTAGGGATTAGTCAGAGGAGGATGGTCTCTTCTGAGAGATCTTTGAAATGCGGATCTCCCGTCACTATCATCGACTTGGTCCGTCTGGCAGCAGCGAGAACTATTGAGTCGGCCATTCCCCAGCCTTTCACGGTTTTCTTTCTCTCGAAGTTGAGCTCGCCAGCTGCCCGCGCGAGATCCTCGTCCAGGGGCACGATAATTGTGCGAGCCTTGACGAAGTCGTATTTTGGCCCAAACTCGCGGTTCAATCTCTTGTGCTTTTCCGCAAGCTCTGCGACGACGATAGCAGGGGTGAAGACACGCCGGATATCCAGAAAGTTCTGAACTTTCTCTCCGGCACCTGTCCCGTTGAAATATTCTATCCAGGCGAAAGAGTCCAGTACGACTGCTTGCTTCCGATGAAGCGGGTCCCGATGCTCAGTGGGCATCGCGAGTGATCTCTTCGTGCTCGCGCACGGTCAGATGGACTTTCTTGTTCCTGTCAACACCGAACATCGACTTGGGAACCTGAAGACTCTGGTCTATCAGCTTCCTGATCAGCTCGTCGAAACTCTTTGCATCCCCTGCCTCCAACAGCTTTTTCATCCTCTCCCATGTCTCCTCTCTAACCGCAACGGTCTTGGCCATAGTTCCCGCGATACATAATGCATAATGCAAAATATATTGTTTTTGGGGCACGTCCCCAACATCTCTTTCGGTTGTTCTCTCGGTTACTGGAAATAGTCTTGTTCCTAGCCCCGCGGCTTTTTAGAGGGATTGCTTGAAGGACCGGTGCTAGGTCTTCCAGAAGGTCTTGCAATTGTCGAAGGGCTCCTAACTGCCATTCTCACCGACGCCGCCACAGCGGCATGGATCCCGTTCTGGCGAGCGCTTTACCTCAGCTGGTATCCAGCTCTGGGGAGTCCCTTTGCGACAGGTGCCATGGCGGTTGGTCTCGTATTGTACTTTCTCATCGTGGGGATGTTGCTGAGTGCAGCCCTCATCTCCTGATACCAAACGTCGATTCTACCTTTGGGGGTCCCCTTTAGTTCCAATCCTCTATTTTCTCGTCACTTACCAGTTGATAATCTTCTCATACAATAGAGGAGAAATCCCTCCGTTCCCCGTACTTCTCATAATTCTTGCCATCTCGCCGTCTCTCCCATTTGTTCTCGCATCTTCCTATAACAGGGGCTTTGTAACCGAGGCAGATCTTGCCGCCGCATCTAAGGGCACGTCCCTAGGACTGCTCTGCAGTCCCATCTTAGCAGTGATCTTTCTTTTCGCAACAGATTCCACCCGTCTCCTACAAGCCTCCTCACCCGTGCTTATCGGAATCCCTCTCACATTCTTCGGCTCAGCGTACCTGCCCTACCTCGCCTTGGCCAGAGTCACGGCCGAAAAGATTCTCAGCCCTGAAAATAGAAAGACAGTGATTGCGAGAGCCTACCTACCCCCCGAATCCCTACTTGTTCTGATCCTAAGCGTTCTAACGAGAGCGTCACCTCCTAGGCGAGTCATTCTGAGAGCATTCAACTCGACGCTGATAGTTCTAGTCTTTCCGCTTTCATTGGGCTGGCTACTTATCGCCCGAACCGCCGGCCCTCTGTCCTGGGTATTTCCGCCGATTTACTACAGCCTCCTAATCCTAGTGACTCGAAACAACCTTTCACATCTAGGCCGAGAAGATGCGAAAGCATTGGAAGACGCTTTGCGGAACGTTGAGACTCCGCCTGGCCCATCGACTGGCGCGGAACTAGCCTGGACAGTTCTTGTCTTCATTCTCTACGCCTATTTTCTCATCTCAATCTTGAAAAGCACCTTTAGCTAGAGTCGCGGTGGTTTATCCCGCCTCCTGTAGAGGCCGAAGGCACCACGACCGCTTCAGTTTGGTTTTTGAACTGGAGACCCTGATGTAATCCCGGATGCTCACTTGAAATGGGTAGCACTCGCTACTACGATCATTGTTGGGTCGTATCTTGCAGTTAGTCTGATCGTCTCTTCTGTTTTCGGTGTGAGTAATCAGATATCTCCTATTGTTATTCTTACGCCGATTTTAACGACGTTTATCCTCACATGTGTTCCCGTGCTTCGGCTTGAAAGGCTTGGAAAATACCTGAGACAGCAAGGTGGTATGGACAGCATATCAACTAGGGGTTCCTTCCGAACAAGAGATGACCATTTTTTCTTGGACTATTCGATCGGTCGCTGGTTCCATCACGGAAGCTTTGCGCTCAGTTATGGTACGCTCGTAGGGGTTTACTTTCTAGGTTGGTTTCTGATCTCTCTTTATCTTATTCCTGTTGTCGATTCCGTTGCTGTTGATCGCGTTCATGATATCCAGACAATCGGCTAATCGTCTCCTGTCACCTTACAACCCCAGAGACGTCGCGTTGCGAATCGAACTGATCTATCCACCGAAATCCCTAAGGCAGATTTTGGGTCAGCTCTTCCTCGGGCGCACACAAAACTCGGACCCATAACAAGGCACATCTAACGTCTCGGTTGAGAGAATGATTCGATGGGCCTTAATCTTTCCGTTAGATGTTCGTCCTCGTCTAGGTGAGGTGAACCACGCATACTACACCGTCCAAAAATCCCTGGACCTACTTGGATACGAGATGAGATATGATCTGAAAGAAGGACTCAAAATGGTCGCGTGGGCGAAACAAATAGGACCCCAACAACCAACCTACACCCTACCACTCGAAATCACCAAAGGCGCAGGGTTAGACGAATCCTCTCAGCTGCCCAGGGGAGCTCAAACCTGGAAGAGGCAGGTCCCGGCTTAGTTTCAGAAAGAGATTACTTTTGTGAACAGGTGGTATCGTGATGTCTGCAGCGTTACCGTGTAGGAGTGGCCTGTTTGGAAGGTGAACTGGGTTCCGTGGACGCTGCAGCGCGGCGGGCCGCCTGCAGTCGTGCAACTGGTGGCGACGAGGACGTTAAGCCCTCCTATGCTGGCCGAGTTGATCTGAAGGGGTGACGAGGCGCACGCGACGTATGATTGCAGGCACCAATAATACGAGTTTCCAAGATTATCGGTGACATTGTATTGGTTAATCAGAACGCGCAACGAGCCATCATTCCGGATCCAGAGGGTGGAGTTACTGTTAGAGTTGAAAACGTAGCTCGTGACGGTTAACGTTTCAGGCGCCAGGCGTATCTGGACGGGGGTGGTTCGCAGCCAGCTTTGACTCCCGAATGAACTCCCGAATGTGGTGGCAAGGACAGAAACAGTTCCGTTCGATGGCGGCGTGAATTCATCCGCCGACATGGTCACACTAGTCGTAACAGTCGCCCTCGGTGGAACGAATATGGTTAACGGGCTTACGGATACTTTGAACAAGGACGAGTCGGGAAAACTGGACAAGGCCGAGTTGAAGGTGACGTTTCCAGCAAAACCGTTTATGCTCGTAAGACTAAGGCGAGTGGTGAGGGACGAACCCTGCTGTACGATTACCGACGATGGATTTTGACTGAAAGCAACGTCCTGCGCGATCAGACGTAAGGTCGCGGAATGAGAGAGCGATCCACTAGTTCCGACGACCGTTATCGAAAAGTTCCCCGTCGCCTGCGCGTACACGTTCATGTCGACAGTAGCGTTCAATCCGAGAAGCGCATTGTCCGAGCCTAGCAGAAGGTCCCTCCCGTCAAAGTTAGACCCGATTCCGCTAAACGATACGTTAGCATTGCTGGGAGTCACGGCCTTCAGAGAAACTCTTCCGACAAACCCATGGAGGCTCTTCACGATGACCTGAGCGCCACTGCCGTGGCTTGTTGGCTCGCCGATGACTATCTGTTGAGAAGGGCTTAAGCTGATACTGAAGTCCTTAGGCGAGAGCAGGGGTGGTAGGAAGGCCAGCCCAGCCGCGACGGACCCGACCAGAAGTAGCCCGACTAGGAACAGCCAGAGAGGCACGGGCCTGCGGAGGTTCAATTTCACTATCTGTCTATCCTCTATTGATGGTAGATGCTAATATTCGCTGTGTCGGATTTTCGGCTAGCCTCGCATGAGGTGAGAGGCGTTGACGCGAGCTAGGCTCTTGTTGCGGATCGAGCCTACGCGTCGGAGCTAGAATTCACTGGTTTCTGGAGAGGAAGCCGAGGACTTTTTCGTTGAATTCTGATGGGTTTTCTAGGTGGGGGAAGTGCTTAGCGTTGGACACACTGACCATCTTACCCCGCGGAACTAGGCGAGCAAACAATTCGCCGATCCGACGAAGCCATAGAGCACCCTCTTCACCGTTGATCACGAGGGTCTCACACTGGATCTTCCCTACATGCTCCTTGAAAGCTGGGAACTTCGTTTTGAGCTCATCGATCGTTCTAGCGTTCTCAACCATCATCTTCTTCACGTCATCCGGCAAGAAAGAGAACGCGCCATGCTTGTCTTGAACTCCATCCACATTCAACTCAACCGCCCTTTCCTCATCCCCTCTAGCTAACGCCGCGAATGAGGGATTCAAAGAGCCATTCAGGAACCTCCTCGCCGACAGCGCGACAGAAGGACTTCGAAGTAGCAAGGACAGCATCTGACCCTTACTATCAGCGTTCTCCACAAGCAGAGTGGAGACTGCCGGTTCAACGAGGACGAGGGAACGGACCAAGTCCGGATGGTCAGCTGCTAGGTATGCGGAGATGAACCCGCCGTAAGAGTGCCCGACAAGATGGACTGGGCCGACCCCGAGCTTCTGAATCAAACCCTTCAGGTCGCCCGCGTTATTTCCAACGGTGCTATCGGTTACGTCACCTTCCCTCTTGTTAGGCGCAGCGTAACGCCTACTGTAGGAAATTGCTCTAAAGCTATGCGAGAACAGCTCCATCTGAGATCGCCAGGCCCGGTAGTCTGTGGGAATTCCGTGGCAGAAGAGAACGGGTTCACCGGCTCCTCTCTCCTCGTGGAAGAGAGTCACGCCATCAACGTCAACCGTTGGCATTTCCGCCAGCCGATATTGAGCAAGAGGTATAAGATGTTCGAGACAGCGGCTGGTAGACGCGTGATCCAAAGAGGTCTAGATACTAGCGTCCACCATGGAATGGGGGACCGAGCCTGAGAGAAGCTCATGGTGCCAATGGGATGGCAGCTAACCGTAGAATACGGCTATGCACAACTTGCAACCAATTATACGAAGTCCTGCTACCGAAGCGGGTGCGGCCCAGGCGCTTGCCGTCCAAACCCATGCCCGACGGTAGCAACCAAGCCCTCTTCCTCACGAAAAAACTCCCATTTCTTTTCCATCCTCAATCGCCCTGATCGGACCCTTAGAGGGTTGTTGCGCTTGATCCTCTGACGATGAAAGCATAACTAGACTGATTGCAGCTCAGATCAATTAATGAGTTCAACGTTATCCTTCCAGTTGAAGAATGGTATGGTCTGGGTGCGAGCGGTTGTAGAAGGTCATCAGCTGAGTGGTGTCCTTGACAGTGATTCAGATGAGACGTTCCTAGATACTCAGACCGCCGAACATCTGGGACTAAACAGACAAAACGATCAGCACAGCCCGAGTGGGATTGAAAAGACGAAAACCGAGTCCTTACTGTTTGATCTGGGGCCATCAAAGCTGGTTGCTTCGAGACCATCGCTCTTCCCTATCGGAAAACAATTCCCCGGCATGGCGTTCATCCTTGGATTCGACGCGCTTGGAAGCATGTCCTTCACCGTCGATTATTCCAAGAACATGATTCATTTGGGTACTCTTCCCAAAGGTCGTAGGGTTCCGTTTCGATCCGGAAGAAACGTTCCTAGCACGCAAATCATATTCTCCGGCACCACCATCGATGCTGTAGTCGACACCGGCGCTCCGGCAGGGCTGGACCTTCCATTCCCCTGGGTCAAATTCCACCTCCCTTCAGTTGAATTCCAAGAGGCCGTGGAACGGAAAGACCTTGGACCGAAATACGAGGCCCTTCCATTCCAACTAAACGAGATCCAAATCGGGGGAACCAGACTCTCCAGTGTGAAAGCAGAGGCGATACGACGAAAAGACAACCCTCTCGATCAAGGAGATGGCTGGGCAACAATCGGCAATAATCTCCTACAAAGGTTCGCACAGCTTGGAATAGACGGACCCGGCAGAACCTGCGTCTTCGCCGTCTAAAACTATCAGTCTCAATTGGAAGGTTCGTGCGACCAGTGTTTATGGGATAGATTTTGGGCCTGCCAGTACAAGTCAGGTGAGCCAATATCCAGCCAGATTTCACTTGACTCAACTTTCGTCGTGTACACGTTCAGATTCCAATCAACCATCTTCTGAATGCCATCGGTAAGCTGTAGCTCGCCCGCGTGCCCTGCTTGGGTTGCTTCTAGCGCTTTGAAAATGTTCGAGTCAAACACGTACACAGGCATTATCGCCAGCTTCGAAGCCGGCTTCAACGGCTTCTCGACCAGATGCTTCACCTTCACAAGCCCGCTCTCGATCGTCTCCCCCTCCACGATACCGAATCTTTTCGGATCTTCAACATCCATGGACAAGAACAACGCGTTCGCCTTGGACCCCTCGCTCATCCTCACAACCCTCCGCAGATGATCCGCATTTTTCGAGATAAAGTGACTATCACCGGCGTGGACCATAAAACGATCATTCCCGGCAAAACTCTTCGCCTTCAACACCGCATCCCCAAACCCTCGAGGCTCAGACTGGTTAACCCAGGAGACACTTGAGCTATCGATCATCTTGTAGAACTTCTCCAGATCCTCCGCCGGACCATCCTTCCCCTTACCATCGAGCATTGATACGTAATTGAAATCTGGAGTAAAATGATCCTCTATCGCCCTCTTCCCCCGACCGACAATAAAACAGAACTCTCGAAAACCAACCTGGTATAATTGTTCGAAGACAAGCTGGACAATAGGCTTCAGACAGAGATCACCATTCTTCCCCTTGGCGAAGACCGGGAGCATTTCTTTCGGTTGTTCTTTGGTTACTGAGAGTAGTCTTGTTCCTAGGCCTGCAGCAGGGATAACCGCCTTTCTCAGCACTCCAGAATCACGACTTCCAGCCGCCCGCAATCGGACCGTTCAGTTAATAATTTCTAGCATTGATTACAGACGCACCGTCGAATTGAAGAAACGATGGTGCTAGGTAACCACGTCGGTAATCTAAGCGTTCTGGAAACCGGGCCGAGACTGGTAGTCTCGCGGAAGCTCGTGAGATTCAGGTTCGACCATGGCTGTGAAGCTGCATAGTCGAGGCTCCTGATGTCCGCGAAGGTACACGGGCCAACCTCTTCAGTTTTACCTAACGCATGTTGGAAAAATCTAACGGAACGAACTATCGCCGCAGAATCACTGGGTTCCTCGTATCTGACGGATACGCACGTTTGTTCAGAGCAAGTTAGGGTGATGCTTGAGTCTTCTTTCCTCTCAGGAACACGACTACTCCGCCAACAACCATTATTGCGATTATTCCCCCGACTAGGCTGTAGAAGAGTGTCGGGTCAAGTCCGAGAATCGTACTCGAGGCCGGAGCTGTAGGTTGGAGTGTTGCCGCCGTGACCGTGACGGTAACGGTAGATGAGTGTGAAAGACTACCGCTAGTACCAGTTATCGTAACAGTGTAGGTTCCTGGAGTGGAGGAGCTGAAGGTCGCGGTTGAAGTCCCAGAGCCGTACACGAACGAGTTCGGACTCAGTGAGACGGAGAGCCCGGTGCTCGGAGACACCGTGTATGTTAGATCTACTTTGCTGTAGAAGCCGTTCTGCGCAGCCAAAGTCACCGTTGAGGTGCCGGTACCACCTGAAGCGAAACTCGCTGGAGTCGTTGCAGCGATCGTAAAGTTCTGGGTGACAGCATTGACGGTGAACGTGACCACAGTAGTCGGAGATAGGAAGCCACTTGATCCAGTAATCGTGACCGTTTTTGTTCCAGCCGATGAGAATGTGCACGATAGTGTGGCAGTTCCAGAACCTGTCACTGTTGCATGGTTGAACGAGCATGCAGAGTTATCGGCCGAGAGAGTGACGACCCCGTTGAAGTTGCTGGTCCCGGTTATTGTAACCGTGGAAGTTCCCGCGGTGTTCACGTTCACCGTGACCGCTGTCGGACCGGCGATGATTGTGAATCCGACCACATGGAAGACTACAGCAGAGGTGGTATGGTATACTAGCGAGCCTGCGACGTTACCGGCTCCGGTCACGGTGACGCTGTAATCTCCGGTAACAGTCGCGCGGCAAGAGACCGTTGCAGTCCCTGAGCTTGTCACGGTTACTGGGGTAATCGCTCCACATGTCAGACCGGCTTGTACGGTATCTGTAAGTGTCACGGCTCCAGTGAACCCGTTCAGCGCCGTCACCGTTATTGTTGAGGCGGCAGGCTGGCCGATGTTAACCGCTGCTGGTGAGGACGCGGCGACGCTGAAGTCTTGGAAGATGAAAGTCGCTGCAGCCGTGTGAACCAGAGAATCGCTGGTGCCCGTCACTGTTAGAGCGTAGGTGCCAGCAGTAGTCGAGCTGCAAGAGATTGTGCCTGTTCCAGAGCCTGTGACGGTCCCTGTTGTTATTGCACCGCAGGTCAGACCAGCTGGGACAGTGTCTGTGAGTGTTAGAACGCCCGAGAATCCGTTCATTGCAGTGATCGTGATCGTTGAGACCGCAGACTGGCCAACGGCAACCGCGACAGGAGACGATGCCGCGATACTGAAGTCGACGAAATTGAACGTTGCAGTGGTAGTGTGGCTCAGAGAGCCACTAGTTCCTGTCACTGTAACTGTGTAGGCTCCAGCAATGGTAGAGCTGCAAGAGAGCGTTACGGTTCCCGAGGCCGACCAATTTGGAATTGCGAGGCAGACTAGACCTGCGGTCGATGGGGCGGTGAAGGTGACTGGGCCGGTGAAGCCTCCCACGGGGCTGACGGTAATTATCGAGGAGCCTGAGCTCCCCACGAGGATCGTGGCTGGAGATACGGCTCCGGCTGCAATTGTGAAGTCTGGCGCGGTCACGACATGGAACGTGATCATTCCAGTGTCATGATGTAAAGCTCCGTTCGTTCCGGTAACCGTCACGGGGTAATCCCCGATACTCGGCGAATTGCACGATAGGGTGGTTGGTCCCGTTCCAGAAACTGACGTTGGAGGAGTGCAGGTCAAGCCAGCAGGCGTTGATAGCGATACCGCGAAGCTGACAGCGCCGGTGAGGCCGTTCAGATAGGATACGGTGATTGTGGTTGTACAGCTCGTGCTTACAGTACATGGAACGGTGACTGGTGCGGATGGAGCGATCGTAAATTCAGGAGTTGGGACCGTTACTGTGATAGTAGCCTGCTGACTTAGAAGACCGCTGGTTCCTGTGACGTTTACCTTGTAGGAGCCCGGGCTAACGCTACTGCCAACTGAGATATTGATAGTCGAAGGGCCGGAATTGGTGATGGTGCCAGGAGTAAGGGTCGCGGTGATCCCGGTCTGACCTGCGAAGGCCAGTTGAACTATGCCAGTGAACCCGTTTACAGCGGCAACCGTGACTATAGAGGATTGGGATGCTCCCTGATCAATGGTCAGCACATCAGGGCTCGCTGTGAGTGTGAAGCTGGCGACATTGACTGTGACGAGCGCGTCGCGCGTGATCTTTCCCCCAATTCCCTGCACGTCAACAGTGTATGGTCCTGGGCTTGTGGCTGGATCGACATTGATCGTTAGGGTTGAGGTCTGGGGTGAAGTAATGGGCGTGGGGCTAACGGTCGCGGTT
>Ga0137396_10002180_pt1 | contig 10641 bp, 1 predicted proteins | sample czc16metaG_FD_108284 | JGI IMG/M metagenome (GOLD analysis project Ga0137396, IMG submission 108284) | Vadose zone soil microbial communities from Angelo Coast Range Reserve, California, USA - czcobulk3.16 metaG | ecosystem: Environmental > Terrestrial > Soil > Vadose zone | place: USA... | reverse complement strand
CCGTCTCCGTAATAAACGTTGCGCGGCAGATCCTCTTCTTTCATGATCGACAGCAGCGACTCACGCACCGCCGGGGCGAGACAAGAAATGTGATGCAACTGCACCTGATTAAAGAAAACTTTCTCACCAGTCTGGGGATGTCTGACGACCGCCGGACACATCTGCCGCGTGCGCAGGCTATTTCCAGCTGTCCATTCGAAATCGATTTCTGCCCGGCGACAGTAGTCTTCGACCGCAGACCGGTCGTTAGTGCGAAAGAAGTGCTGCCAGCTCACATCTAAACCATCGGTAAAATTGCGCACGTACCTCAGGCCTTTTTGCTCGAAGCGTTCCCTTATTGCCGGATCCATCAACTGATAAATCTTCCGACTATCGATGATCGGAGATTCGCCTCCAACTGCGGCTGCCTTGACGCAGTAGAACCAAATCAGCATCGGCCAGCGATGCATGTGTGAACTCTCGTTGTGAAACAGGATCGTCTCGTCGGCCGGGTAAGGAGTCGAGCCATAAACCTTGCCGCCCATTTCTTCGCGCGGCAGATCGCCATACTCGCCAAACAACTCGGGACAGATCGCGGAAGCAAACTTCTCAAACTCGGGCACTGAATCGACGCTGAATCCACGAAACAGAATCGCGCCATGTTGTAGCAGATTCTTTTCAATGAACTGGCGATTATTCCCGGCCCATTCGCCGAGATCGATATCGTCCGCGTCAGGTTTGAGCACCAGGGGCAGGGTGTTTCCGGGTTGCAAATATTCCGTCTTCACGCCGCGCACCTGAGACAGGTCAACTCCCCTTCGGCGCGTTGAGCGCAGCCGGCTTATCTGCGATTCCTCTTTTTCCTTCTTCTCCATCTGCTGCTGTTTTGCTTCCGCCTCAGTCAGAAATTCATAAGAGTCAACCTTCGCCGCAGGTTCCTTCACGATCGCGCCGAGCAGGCGTTCAAAGTGGACTGACATCTTAACGATCGTGGAAGGCTCGAAGAGGTCAGGGCTGTACAGCCACAGGCCCTCCAGACCATTTTCGCTATCAGCCAAGAATAGCACCAGGTCGAAGCGGGAACTCTCGATCGGTAACTCAAACTGCGATACTTGCAACCCAGGCAAGGTGAACGGTGCTGGATTGTTCTGCATCACGAGCAGCACCTGCACCAGAGGATTTCGACCAGAATCACGCGGCGGGCTTAGTTCTTCAACCAGTTTATCAAACGGAAGATCCTCGTGGGCGTATGCTTCCAGGGTCGTCTCTCGCACTCGTCTCAACAATTCAGTGAACGCCGGATTACCCGAGATTCTTGTGCGCAGCGGCAGCAGGTTGGTGAAGAAGCCAATCAAGCCTTCGGTCTCTACCCGATTGCGATTGGCGACATCGGTACCGACGATGAAGTCCTGCTCACCGGTGTGACGCGACAACAGTAATTGGAATGCAGCCAGGCACGTCATGAAGAGTGACACTCCTTCATTTCTGCTCAGTTGCTTCAGGTTGTTACTCAAAGCCACCGGTATCGTGAGCCGCTGGTAAGCTCCACGAAAGGACTGCACGAGGGGTCGGGGTCTGTCAGCGGGGAGTTCGAGCACTGGCTGAGCGCCCGCAAGCTGCGTCTTCCAATAAGCGACCAGTTTATCCCGCACGTCGCCTCGCAACCATTCGCGTTGCCATATGGCAAAGTCGGCATACTGAATCAGCAATGGCGCAAGCGGTGAAGGCTTTTCACTCGCGAAGGCCTCGTAAAGCACGGTCAACTCACGGAACAGCACCGCGAGAGACCAGCCATCAGCGGCGATGTGATGCAAGGTGAGAACGAGCACATGATCGTCTGCGTCAATTCTGATGAGGACCGCGCGCAGCAATGGATCGCGCGCCAGATCAAAAGGTTTGCTGATCTCTTCAGCGGCAACTTTTTCTGCCTCGGCCTGGCGCTGAGCTTCGGAAACTGCGTCGAGGTCTATCAAACGCAAAGAGACTATTTGCACGGCAGCGATCGACTGAAATGGATCACCATCCGCGTCAAAGAGGGTCCGCAGTGATTCGTGGCGACTGACGATCTCGTTGAGCGCTTCCGACAGTGCGGCAACGTTGAGCGAGCCGCGCAAACGGACCGCGCGCGAAATGTTATAGAACGAGCTACCTGGTTCAAGTTGATCAAGGAACCAGAGCCTTTGCTGCGCGAATGAAAGCGGTAGCTTGCGGTCTCGAGCAACGGGAACAAGAGGTGGCGCGTCCAGCCCCTGTTGCGCCTGAATAGCTGTTTCGAGTTTCTCGGCAAGGTCGGCGATGGTGGGCGACTCAAACAAAGCACGCAACGGCAGCTCAACGTGAAACGCCTCTCTGATTCGAGACATAACCTGCGTTGCCAGCAACGAATGCCCCCCGAGTTCGAAGAAGTTATCGTGAACGCCAAGGTTTTCGCGACCAAGGACCTGGGCCCAGATATTAGTTAGCAGGTCTTCGACCGGACCCCGGGGCTCAGCGAACTTAGTGAGAGCTCCTGATCCAGAGTAGTCAGGCGCCGGCAGCGCCAGGCGATCCACTTTCTTGTTTTGTGTTAGTGGCATTGCCTCGAGCAGCACGAATTCCGAGGGCAACATATAGTCAGGCAACGACACCTGCAGGAACTTCCGCAATTCGTTTGAACTCGGCACGCCGCCTTCCGCCGTGATGTACGCGACGAGTCGCTTGTCGCCCGGGCGGTCCTCTCTGATCATCACGACCGCCTGCGCTACGTTCGGGTGCTGGCTGAGCACAGTCTCAATCTCACCCAGCTCGCCACGGAATCCGCGCAGCTTCACCTGGTGATCGAGGCGACCCAGGAATTCGATCTTTCCGTCGGAACGGTAACGAGCAAGGTCACCGGTGCGGTAAAGACGCTCACCCGGTTGGCCAAACGAATTGGGGACGAACTTTTCCGCAGTCAATTCCGGACGATTGAGATAGCCACGCGCCAGGCCGTCACCGCCGATGAATAATTCGCCGGGGACGCCAATCGGAACCCGCTGCGCATAATCATTGAGGAGATAAACCTGCGTGTCCGCGATCGGTCGACCAATCGACGTCAAAAAAGCACCGACTGGAGTCTGTGCTGCTCCTTCAATCAATGTGCAAGTGGTCCACACAGTGTTTTCGGTTGGTCCATAGAAATTCCAAACAGGAATGCCCAATTGGACCAGCTCAGCAGCAAGTTCATGATCGAGCGCATCACCGCCGCAGACGATCAGACGCACATTCCAATCCCGTTTTCCTGTTTTCTCCCGCCGCGCTTCCAAGAGCTGCCGCAACGCAGACGGAGTTTGATTCAAGACGGTGACTCTTTCGCGGCACAGTAGCTCAAAGAAAGCGGTAGGAGATTGCACTACTTCGAGCGGCACAACCACCAGGCGTCCCCCTTGCAACAAGCAGCCCCAAATCTCCCAGACGGAAAAGTCAAACGCGCTCGAGTGCACGACCGTCCAGATGTCACCCGCGCGGAAGCCGAGCTTGTGGCGGGTCACCGCAAGAAGATGAACCGCAGTCTGGTGCGAGACCTCCACTCCTTTTGGCCTGCCCGTTGATCCCGACGTATAGATAACGTAGGCGAGGTTTTCCGGTGTTACTTTGCTAACAGGATTCCTGCTGCTTTCGCTGGCAAACTGGGTCCAATCGTCAAGGCATGCGATTTCAGCTTGCAGCGTGGGAAGAATGTTAAGTAATCGGCTTTCAGTCAGCAGCACCCGGACGCGGGAATCTTCGAGCATGAAAGCGACGCGCTCGGCAGGATAATCAGGATCGATGGGCAGATAAGCGCCGCCTGCTTTTAACACGCCCAAGAGGGCAATCGTCATTTCTGCGGAACGCCCTAGACAGACGCCGACCGGCGTCTCTCTTCCAACGCCGCGCCGTTGCAGATAGTGCGCAACCTGATTGGCGCGCGTATTGAGGTCTCTATATGTCAGGCGCTGGTCCTCAAACACCACAGCCACTGCGTCGGGCGTCTGCTCTGCCCGAGCTTCAAACAGTTGATGCATACAGTCGTCAGTCGCATACTCGCTCGTCGCGGAGTTCCACTCAATCAATCGGCGACGCTCTTCTTCGGCACAGATTCGCAGGTAACCGATCCGTTCTGCGGGATTTTCAAGGATGCTTTCCAGAATCGTTTCGTAGTTCAGCATCATCCGCTCGATCGTGGCGCCATCGAACAGATCGGTGCTGTATTCCCACATACAACTCAGAGTACCCAGTTTGTCGGTTGTGAACAGCGACAGATCACACCGCGAGGTGCCGCGATCGACTTCCAACCACTTCATGTTTAGTCCCGGAAACTCCTGCGTCGGCGACCTATTTTCGAAAGCGAAAATGACTTGAAATAGAGGGGTTTGGCTCAAGCTCCGTTCGGGACGCAGCTTTTCGACGAGCTTGTCAAAGGGAATATCCTGATGCGCGTACGCGTCGAGCGCGATCTCGCGGACGCGGCCGAGGAGTTCACGAAAGCGCGGGTTTCCGGAAACATCAACGCGCAGGGGCAGGGTGTTTGCAAAGAACCCGATGAGTCCTTCCAACTCAGGACGGTTTCGCCCGGCGATCGGCGTTCCAACTACTACGTCATCCTGGCCGCTGTAGCGCCATAAAAGCACGTCAAACGCCGCCAGCAGTGTCATGAACAACGTCACGCCCTCGCGATTGCTCAACGTCCTTAGTCTTTGCACCAGTGACTCTGGCAATGCTGTATAACGACGCGAGCCCGCGAACGTTTGAATCGCCGGACGAGGCCGATCGGTCGCTAAGTCGAGCACCGCGGGCGCGCCATCGAGCTGCTTTTTCCAGTATGAAACCTGGTCCTCCAACTCTTCGCCTTGCAACCAGTCGCGCTGCCAGGCAGCGTAATCCGCATACTGAACGGGAAGCTCGGGAATAGTAAGCGTCTGATGGGTGGAAAACGCTTCGTAAAGCGTTGCCAACTCGCGAAACAACACACCCATGGACCAGCCATCGCTGACGATGTGATGCAGGGCGATTAACAGCACGTTTTCGTTGTCAGCGAGGCGCAACAAACGGGCGCGAAAAAGAGGGCCGGCGGCCAGGTCAAATGGCTGCCCGGCTTCCCGCTCTGACCACAAACGCAGTTCCTGCTCTCGGTCGCTTGGGGCCAGTTTACTCAGATCAATTACCGGTAACTCAACGCTCCTCTCTTTGGCGATGACTTGTACCGGTTGCCCGTCTGTCGTCGAGAACGTAGTCCGCAAAGACTCGTGCCGGCGCACAACTTCATTCAAACTCTGCTCGAGAGCGTCGAGGTTGAGACAAGTCTCGAAGCGCACCGCGTAGAGCATGTTGTAGATACTCTTGCCGGGATCCAACTGCTCCAAGAACCAGAGCCTTTGTTGGGCAAACGATGCAGGAAAAATAAACGAAGTGCTCGCCAATTTTCTTCACCTCAACTGCGTAACGGATCAGGCGTGAGTGATGGCGATTCATCGCGCTGGAGTCGCCTGATGGGCAATGTCGACTCCGGGCTTTCCTTCGTTGCGCCGGCTACTAACTCGGCCAGCGCTGCAACCGTCGGTTTCTCGAAAAAACTGCGCAGCGACAGGCGGACCTGAAAAATATCGCGAACCCGGTAGATGACTTGAGTGGCCAATAGAGAATGTCCGCCCAATTCAAAGAAACTGTCAAAGACTCCTATCTGATCTCGGCCGAGTAGTTCGCTCCACATGGCCGCCAAATCCTTCTCAGTCTCATTGCGCGGGGCAACGAATGCGTCGGCTGAATCCGCCAGAGCCTGCTCGGGTAAAGGCAGCGCGCGCTTATCAATCTTGCCATTCTGCGTTAAGGGAATTCTTTCCAGCGGCACAAAGAACGTCGGCACCATGTAGTCAGGCAACTTCTCTTTCACGAAACTCCGCAACTCTTCTGTTTTCAGCGGCAACCCAGTATCCGGGATCACATAAGCAACCAGAGTCGTCTGGCCCGGCGAATCCGCGTTGGCCACAACTGCGCATTCATGCAGTGCTGGATGCTGTCTCAAAACTGCCTCGATCTCGCCTAACTCGATTCGAAAACCGCGCACCTTAACCTGGCGGTCAACACGTCCGAGGTATTCGATATCTCCGTTTGGTAGATAGCGTGCGAGGTCACCGCTTCTATAGAGTCTCGAACCGGCGATATTGCTGAAACCGTCAGGCACGAAGCGCTCAGCGGTTAGGTCCAGGCGTTTCAGATAACCGCGACTCAAGCCTGCTCCGCCTACATACATTTCGCCAGGCACGCCGATGGGAACCAGTTGCTCCCGTTGGTCAAGCAAGTACACCTGCAAGTCGTCCAGCGGATTGCCAATTACACTGCCCGAGTTCTGGTCAAGGTCAGCGGCGTTCAACGGACGATAGGTTACGTGCACCGTGGTCTCGGTTATACCGTACATGTTAATTAGCCGGGGCTTTTCATCACCGTAAAGATCAAACCACGGCTTCAGGCTTTGCAGCTCCAGCGCCTCTCCGCCAAAGATGATGTAGCGCAGGGCGAGCGTCTGTTTCCCGCCGGTGGCGGTCGCGGCGCGAACCAGCTGGCGAAACGAGGAAGGAGTCTGATTCAGTACGGTCACCTGTTCACGACATAGCAACTCGAGGAAGTCTTCAGGCACCCGACTCACCCAGTACGGCACCACGACCAGCTTCCCGCCATTGAGCAGCGCCCCCCAGATCTCCCAAACGGAGAAATCAAAGGCCGAGGAATGGAAGAGAGTCCAGACATCTTTCTGGTTGAATCCGAAACAAGAATCCGTAATTCCAAAGAGACGGGCCACATTCTGGTGAGTGACCTGGACCCCCTTCGGCTTGCCGGTTGAGCCGGATGTGTAAATCACATAAGCGAGATTATCGACCTCGGATTTGAGTTCCGGATTCTCTTTGCTTTCGTGCGCGATCGTTTCCCATTCACGGTCAACTATGAAGACCGTTTCGCGGGTCGCGGAAACTCGTTCAGCCAAGTGTTCACTGGTGAGCAGGATTTTTGCTTCCGCATCGTCGAGCATGAACGTTAGCCGGTCAGGCGGGTAGGCCGGATCGATCGGTAGATAGGCGCCCCCGGCCTTGAGGATGCCCAGGATACTGACGACCAGATCGATGGAACGCTCAAGACAAAACCCGACCAGCACTTCTGGCCCGACACCCTGACGCCGCAAATAGTGGGCAAGCTGGTTCGCGCGACCATTCAATTCTCGATACGTGAGCTGCTCCTCCTCGAACGTCAGGGCTACGCTCTCAGGTGTGCGCTCGACTTGTAGCTCGAAGGAGCGATGCAGACAGGCAGCGACGGGAGCAGTACTGTTAACCTGTGGCCTGGCAGTAAGCCGGACCAATTCTGACTCGGTCAGCAACGGCAATTCTCCAACAGATTGGTCAGGGTCCCTTACAATCCCTTCCAGGACTACCTGAAAATGATCCAGCAGGCGCTCAATCGTCTTGGCGCCAAACAAATCCGTGTCGTATTCGAGCAGGCACGATAGTCCACCTGGTTTGTCGCGAACGAAAAGCGCCAGATCAAACTTCGAGGTACCGCGATCAACCTCCACCCAGCTAATATCCAACCCGGCTAGTTGAGCGCTAAAATCCGAAAACCTTTCCAGCGCAAAAATGACTTGGAATAGCGGTGTATGACTGAGGCTGCGTTCTGGGTTCAGCTCATCTACCAACTTGTCAAAGGGCACATCCTGATGCGTGTAAGCGCCCAGGGCGACCTCTCGCACGCGCTCCAATAACTTAAGAAAACTCGGGTTGCCGGAAAAATCTGTGCGCAGGACGAGCGTGTTTACAAAGAAGCCGATCAGCTTTTCCATTTCGGAACGAGTGCGATTCGCACTCGGAGAGGCGACCACAATGTCATCAAGTCCGCTATAGCGATGGAGTAATGTTTGAAAAGCTGCCAACAGGGTCATGAACAGCGTAACGCCCTGGCGCTGACTTAGAGCCGCGAGCTGATCTCTTAGCCGCGCCGGAAGTTCCAGGGTCCGGCTGTCGCCGCGAAACGTTTGCACTGGCGGCCGCGGTCGATCGGTTGGCAATGCCAGCACAGCCGGAGCGTCAGCAAGTTGCTGGCGCCAGTAGGCCAGTTGCTTTTCGAGGAAATCGCCGGCCAGCAACTCTCTTTGCCAGTGGGCCCAGTCGGCGTATTGGACGGCCAGCGCTGGCAACGGTGAGGGTTTCCCCGCGAGCAAGGCCTGATAAAGCACGGACAGCTCATCCAGGAACACAGCTATGGACCAACTATCGCTGCAAATGTGGTGCATGGTAAGCAGTAACAGGTGTTCATCCTGCCGCAGCTTGATCAGGCCCACTCGCAGCAACGGACCGCACGCCAGGTCGAATGGCGCTTCGGCTTCCGATTTGGCTAAACGTTGAGCGGTTGTTCCGCGCTCGTCGTCCGACATTTCGGTGAGGTCGATCACTGGTAGCGAAATTTCTGCCTTTGACGCAATAACCTGTAGCAGTTGTCCGGCTTCGGTAGCGAAGGTAGTACGCAGCGCTTCGTGACGCTCCACAATCGCGTTAACGGCCCGCCCTAAAACTTCACGGCTCAATGCGCCTTGGATCCGGCCAACCAGCGGGATGTTATAGAACGAACTGACGGGCTCTAACTGATTAAGGAACCACAGCCGCTGCTGGCCAAAGGACGCCGGAAAAATGTAAACGTCTTCCTGATCATCCTGCTCAACAGCGGGCGCTACGAGCTTTTCTTCCGGACTGCTAACTAAATAACGCGTGATGTCATCGCAGGAAAGATTCTCCGCAGGAGCACTGAGGAATGCACCTAAGAGCGTGTGAAACTGGCCCAATACCGTTTCAATCGCCACATCGGCGAAACGGCTTCGATCATATTGAATCTTAATTAGTAGTTCCGTACCCGCGTATGCCGCGATGACAATCGGATAGCTGTTTTTCTCCTCCAGTCTAAACTGCCGATTCTCCCAACTGCTCCCGAGCGCTTCCAAACTGTCGTTGAATTCATAGTTTTCGAAAACGACCAGGCTCTCAAACAGGGGAGCTCCTTTTGGCAATTCGCTCCAGCTTTGGATTTTGAGCAGGGGAGTGTGTTCATAGTCTCTGACTTCGAGGTTTTGCTGGCGCAACTCTTTTAGCCATTGGATCATAGGCCTGCCCGGTAAGACACGAACGCGAACCGGCAGAGTGTTGATAAACATACCGACCATATCGCCGGCGCCCTCAAAGGTTGATCGGCGGCAGGCGCGGGTGGCGCCGAACACAACATCGCTACTACCGCTGTAATGGCTCAAGAGCAGCGCCCAGGTTCCCTGCACCAAAGTATTCAACGTAAGTTCATGTCTTTTCGCGAGCGCCTTAAGGGCGGAGGTCGTCTTCTCCTCCAAACGAATCTGGTGAAGTCCCGCGTCCCGCACTTGCCCAACCGGTGCTCCATCGAAATCGAGTGACGTCGGTGCGGTTAATCCTTCGAGTCTCCGGCGCCAGAACTCCTCGTCCTTTGACGAATCGCGCTCGCTCAGCCACTCGATGTAATCACGATAGGGGCGAGGCTGGTTCAACTCCACAGCTTGTCGGGTGCGAGTTGCGTCATAGAAATCAAACACTTCTCTCAAAACCAGGTGGTGGGATCGGCCATCGAGCAAAGCGTGATGAAATGTCCAGATCAGCTGGTAAGCAGCATCCGCTAAACGGAAGAGCGCCAGACGCATCAGCGGCGACTCGCCTAGTTGAAAGCCTTGGCGCCGATCAGACTGGAGATACTCGAGTACCTTTTCTGCCTGTTCGGGCCCAGATTTATCGCGCCAATCCTCTGCGTTGACTCCGATCGCGATGGATTCGTGGACTTCCTGAAGGGGCCCGTTAGCGTCCCAGCGAAAACTAGTTCTTAAGACTGGGTGGCGATCGATTACGCGTTGCCATGCTGTCTGTAAGTCTCGGACGTCCAGGTTCTCGCGCAGCGTGCAAACCATCTGCTGAATATAGAATCCGGCCGGCTGATCATTCTCAATATGAAACAGCATGCCTTGTTGCATGGGAGACAAAGGATAGGTTTCTAAAATTGTGCTTCCTTCCATCTTTGGACCTGATCGCTCAAGACATGATTGTGCGTCGTCGTTCGCGCGGCAGGGCCTTAAGAGTCGGCAAGACAACTGCGGGCCCCTGCTGAGCTTCGCTTACCATCTGTGAGAGACCGGCTACCGTAGGTTTCTCAAATATGCTGCTTAGCGGTAGCTCTACGAGGAAAGCATCACGCACGCGCGAGATGATTTGCGCCGCCAACATGGAGTGCCCACCCAGTTCGAAAAAATCATCCAGCATCCCCACCCGGTCAACCCGCAATAGGCCGGACCAGATCTCAGCCATGACAGTCTCCGTTTGATCCCGAGGTTCGATGAACTCCTGTTGCACCTTCGCCGATGAAAAATCAGGCGCCGCGAGAGCCCGGCGATCCACTTTACCGTTGGGCATCAGTGGCAGTTGATTTAACCGTATGAAGACGGCGGGAATCATGTAATCCGGCAACCTTTGACCCAGAAAACGTCGTAGTTCATTAACATCAAACACGGCTCCCCGATCAAACACGACGTACGCGACCAGCCTGCCGCCGGGCAGATGGTCACTCAAAGTGACGACAGCACTTTTAATTTGGTCGTGTCCTTGTAGCGTACTTTCT
>Ga0137396_10002179_pt1 | contig 10643 bp, 8 predicted proteins | sample czc16metaG_FD_108284 | JGI IMG/M metagenome (GOLD analysis project Ga0137396, IMG submission 108284) | Vadose zone soil microbial communities from Angelo Coast Range Reserve, California, USA - czcobulk3.16 metaG | ecosystem: Environmental > Terrestrial > Soil > Vadose zone | place: USA... | reverse complement strand
TGACCGCGCGGCAGCCATTCGCGCGGCCGTGGAACGCTTGCCGCTCCGGCCCGGCGAGGATCCGGACATGCTCGTGGACGTCATGCTTGCGCGCGAGGCGGCCGGCTCCACTGCCGTCGGTGATGGCATTGCGATCCCGCATGTGCGCGCGCCCATCGTCCAGAACGGCGTCGCACCGGCCATCGCGCTTTGCACGCTTGCGCAGCCGATCGACTTCGGCGCTCGGGATGGAAAGCCGGTGCACACGCTGTTCCTGCTCGTCACGCCAACGGTGAGCGTGCATCTGGTGATGCTGGCGCGGTTGGCGGCGGCGCTGCACGATCGAGAATTCAAGAGCGCCGTTCTGCGGCGGGCGCCCGCGGAGGAGATCCTCGCGCATGCCCACCGGCTCGACGCGGCGAAGGGAAGGCGTTGAGCATGCCCCTGCTGATCGCTTCATTGGCGGTCCTGGTCGCGAGCGGTCTTTTGGGCGCGGGGCTTTCGAGATGGCCGCGCTGGGCCACCGGCGTCGGCGCGGCCGGCGCGCTGGCAGGCTGCGCGCTCGGACTGTCGCCGGCGCTTGCGGCTTTATCGGGCGGCGAACTCGTAGCGCACTGGAGGTGGACGCCCCCCTACGGCGATCTAGTGCTTGGCGTCGATCGGCTGAGCGCGTTCTTTCTCGTGCCTCTCTTCACCTTGGCCGCCTGCGCGGCCGTCTACGGCCGTTCGTACCTGCTGCACGGGAAACGGCGTCCGCTCGGGCCACCCGCGCTCTTCTTCAACCTGTTGGTGGCGAGCATGGCCCTGATCGTCCTCGCCCGCGACGCGATCGTGTTGCTCGTGAGCTGGGAGGCGATGGGTCTCACCTCGTTTCTCCTCGTCAGCTTCGAGCACCAGCACGCCGAGGTACGCCGCGCCGGGTGGATCTACCTGGTCGCCAGCCAGATCGGAGCGATGGTCTTCATGGCCTTCCTGTTCCTGCTCATCCGCCAGGCTGGCAGCACGGAATTCTCCGCGTTCCATCGCATGACAGCACCCGATCCCTGGCTGGCCGTCGGCTTGGCAGTGCTCGCAGCCATCGGGTGCGGCGTGAAGGCCGGCTTCGTTCCGCTCCACGTCTGGCTTCCCGAAGCGCACGCTGCAGCGCCGTCGCACATGTCGGCGCTGATGTCCGGCGCATCGATCAAGATCGCCCTCTACGCGCTGCTTCGCGGGCTCAGCTTTCTGCCACCCGCGCGTTGGTGGGGACCGGCGCTGATCCTGCTCGGGTTCGCGGGCGCAGGTTTCGGCATCTCGCAGGCGCTCGCCCAACGGGACCTCAAACGCGTGCTGGCGTATTCGAGCATCGAGAACATGGGGCTGATTCTCATCGGCTTGGGCATCGCCTTCTGGGGCGCGGCGCTGGGCTCGCCCGCGGTCGCGGCGCTGGGCGCGCTGGCGGCGGGGTTCCATCTCTGGAGTCACGTCATGATGAAGGGCCTCCTGTTCCTCTGCGCCGGCAGCGTACTCCACGGCTCCGGCACGCGCGATCTCGAGGCCTTGGGCGGGCTCTTGCGGCGGATGCCGTTGACTTCAATGCTGCTCATTGTTGGCGCGGTCGCAATCGCCGCCCTTCCACCGCTCAACGGATTTGTCGGCGAGTGGCTGATCCTGCGCGGTTTATTCGCCGGCGCCGTGGTTCGCAGCGGGGCGCCCGGCATCGCGGCGCTGCTCGCCGTAGGCGCGCTCGCGTTCGTCGGAGCACTGGCGGCGCTCTGCTTCGTACGGCTGATCGGAATCGCGCTTCTCGGCAACCCGCGCAGCGAGGCCGCGGCGCACGCGCACGAATCGAGCGTGGGACTTCTCTTGCCGATGCTGGTCCTCGCTGGCGGGTGCCTGGCCCTTTCACTCCGTCCGACGATTCTCGTGCGGCCAGTGTCGGCGTTCGCTGGTCAGCTCTTTGGCGCGGATGTGTCTGCCGCGGTGGAGTCGCTGGCACCATCGCTCGCGATGCTGGGCGCGGTCTCCGGTGGCATCGGCCTGCTCGTCGCCATCGCTGGTGCCGTGCTGGCCGCGCGGTTGCGCCGACCCGCTCCCGCGCCTCCAACCTGGGACTGCGGCTACGCTGCCGCGACGGCGCGGATGCAGTACACCGCGAGCTCCTTCGCGCAGATCGCGACCGCGCAACTGCTTCCGGAAGCGCTGTCACCGCGCATCGCCGAGCAACGGCCGGCTGGGCTTTTTCCAGCCCGCGGCAAATTCCGCTCGAACGATGCCGATCCGCTCACCCGTCGATGGTACGAGCCGTTCTTCACCCGGTGGGCCGACCGCTTCGTCAGCTTCCGGTGGGTTCAACAGGGCGTTCTGCACGCGTACCTTTTTTACATTCTCGCGGCCGTGGTGGTGGCGCTCACCTGGGCGTCAGTTCGAGGATGGGCGGGGCGATGAGCGAGGTTCTTGCTGTTTGTGCGTGCGCGCTGGCGGCGCTCAGCGGCTTGCCGGGCCTGTTCTCGTCGCGGAATGGCCGCGCCGGCGAGCGAATGGCCTGTTCTCTGATCGCAGTTGCCGGTATCGCGGGAGTGAGTGCCGCCGTGCTGGCATTCGTGGCGCCGTCGCCCGAAGGCATATCGCTGCGTTGGGCGGTGCCGGGCGGCGCGTTGCAGGTGCGTGTCGACGGCCTTTCAGCGATATTTCTCGGCCAGATCTTTTTCATCTCGATCCTCGGCGCCATCTACGGCCTGGGCTACTGGCCGCAGGCCGCACACCGGGAGAACGGACGCAAGCTACGCCTCTTCTACGGGTTGCTCACGGCCGGCATCGGTTTGCTCATCATTGCCGGCAACTCGGTGCTTTTCCTCGTGGGCTGGGAGGTCATGGCGCTTGCCGCCTTTCTCACGGTGACGACCGAAGACGAGAAGCCCGAGGTCCGCCAGGCGGGCTACTTGTATCTCTGCACCACGCGCGCCGGAACGCTGTGCCTCTTCGCGCTTTTCGCGCTCCTCTTCGGCGCGACGGGCCGAATGGATTTCGACACTCACGGCGTCGATGCGGGCGGACCCGTCGGCACCGCCATCTTCTTGCTCGCCCTCGCAGGATTCGGTCTCAAGGCGGGCCTGATGCCACTGCACATCTGGCTGCCTCCGGCACATGCTTCCGCGCCCACTCACGTGTCCGCCTTGATGTCTGGCGTGCTGATCAAGACAGGCATCTATGCGCTGGCCCGCGTTGCGGCCGGATTCGAACATCCGCCGCTGTGGTGGGGCGGCATGCTGCTGTCGCTGGGCACCGCCTCTGCGGTGCTGGGCGTCGCATTCGCCATCGGCCAGCACGATGTCAAGCGGCTGCTCGCGTACCACAGCGTGGAGAACATCGGGATCATGTGCATGGGGCTGGGGCTCGCGCTCATCGGGCGCGCCTCCGGCCACCCGGACCTGGTGCTGCTGGGGCTGGCCGGGGCGCTCCTGCACGTGTGGAACCACGGGCTGTTCAAGGCGCTTTTGTTCCTCGGAGCGGGGTCGGTGATCCACGGGACGGGCACGCGCGAGATGGACAGGTTGGGAGGGCTGCTCAAACGCATGCCGGGGACGGCGCTGCTTTTTCTCGTCGGCGCGGTCGCGATCTGCGGATTGCCGCCGCTCAACGGATTCGTCAGCGAGCTGTTGGTCTACCTGGGGCTCTATCGCGGAGCGGCCGCGCGCGACGGGCGGTGGTGGATCGCCACCTCCTTCGCCGCTCCTGCGCTGGCGCTGGTCGGAGCGCTGGCGCTGGCCTGCTTCGCCAAGGCCTTTGGTGCCATCTTCCTCGGCGAGCCGCGCTCGGAGGATGCAGACCTGGCGCATGAGGCGCCGCGCACGATGCTCGGCCCGATGATCGCGCTCGCGGCCTGCTGCGTCCTCATCGGGCTCGCTCCTGCCCTGGTCGCGCCTGCCCTCGATTCCGCCGCAGCGGCGTGGGGAGTGAGCACGCCGCTCACCGCCGCGGCGCCGCTGGGCAAGATCACGCTGGCCGCCGTCCTCCTTCTCGCGGCGCTCGGCTTCACCGCGGCCGCGCTGGTTTCGCGGATCCGCGGGTCGAGGGCCGCGCCGACCTGGGATTGCGGCTACGCCGCGCCCACCGCCCGGATGCAATACACCTCGTCGTCCTTCGCGCAGATGCTGGTCGGGCTCTTCGCCTTCGCGCTGCGCCCGCGGGAACACGCGCCGCGACTGGTGGGGCCCTTCCCCGCGGCCGCGACCTATCACGGCGAGGTGCCCGACGCGGTCCTCGACCGGATCCTGCTGCCGTTCGTGCGCGCCACCGCAAACGCGTTCGAGTCGTTGAGATTCATCCAGCGCGGCAATGTCCAGGCCTACCTCGGCTACATCCTCCTCACACTCGTCCTGCTCCTGGTGTGGAAATGAACCTGCACACGCTCCTCCTCGACGTGGTGCACGTGGCCGTCTTGCTGCTAGTCCCGCCTTTCTTGCTCGGCGTGATCAACAAGACCAAGGCGGCCTTCGCGGGCCGCGTGGGGCCTCCTTATCTGCAGCCCTACTACGACCTCGTCAAGCTGTGGCGGAAGGGTTCGGTCTTCAGCACCTCGACCTCGTGGGTCTTCAAGGCGGGACCCGTGGTTGGCTTCGCGACTGCCGTGCTGGCCGGCTTGCTGCTGCCCGTCGCCGGGCACGCACCCCTGTCCTTCGAGGGTGACGCGATCCTGTTTGCCTACCTGTTCGCCCTCGGCCGTTTCTTCACGGTCGCTGCCGCACTCGATACGGGTTCCGCCTTCGAGGGAATGGGCAGCGCGCGCGAGGCCACTTTTTCTAGCCTGGCCGAGCCGGCGCTCTTCTTCGGCCTGCTCGTGCTCGGGCGCCTTGCCCGCTCGCTTTCGCTAGAAGTCATGCTGACCGGCGGACACTGGCCGCCGCGCTCGGCGGCCTCGCTAGTTCTGGTGATGGCCGCGCTCTTCATCGTCCTGCTCGCCGAGAACAGCCGCATCCCCTTCGACGATCCGAATACCCACCTCGAACTGACCATGATCCACGAGGTGATGGTGCTCGATCACGGCGGCCCCGCCCTCGGTACCATTCTCTACGGAGCGTCGCTGAAGCTCTTCATCTTCGCCGCGCTGGTGGTAGGCATCGCGCTTCCCGATCTCGGGAATCCGTGGATGTCGTTGGGTGCGCTGCTCACGGGCGTACTGGCCGTCGCGGTCGCGATCGGCGTGGTCGAGTCTCTCATGGCGCGCTTGCGGCTCGTGCACGTGCCCAGCCTGCTCATCGCCGCCTGCCTGCTTTCCGGATTCGGAATCGTGCTGCTCGCGAGGTAACCGATGCAAATCGTCGCCGACCCGCTCCTGGTTGTTCTGCTCTTGGTGAACTTCTTCATGCTCGGAACCAGCCGGCTGCGCGCGCTGATCAACGGTTCCGCCGCGCAAGGAGTACTGCTGGCGCTGCTGGTGGTCGCGGTGCATGGCGAGGTCACCCTGCAGGCGGCGCTGATTGCTCTCGCCACCATCGCGCTCAAGAGCATCGTAATTCCCTCGATGCTCACGCGCGCGCTTCGCGACGCCGCCATCCACCGAGAGATCGAGCCGGTGATCGGCTTCGTGCCTTCGCTGCTTCTGGGCGGGCTGGGAACGGGGCTGTCGGTGGTGTTCGCTCGCACCCTCCCGCTCGCGCCGGAGCACGTCGGTTCGCTGCTGGTTCCGGCGTCGCTCGCCACGGCGTTCACCGGCTTCCTCCTCCTCGCCACGCGGCGCAAGGCGATCACGCAGGTCGTCGGGTATCTGGCGCTGGAAAACGGCGTCTTCGTCATGGGCCTGACGCTGGTCGAGGCCATGCCTCTTCTGGTCGAGACGGGCGTCCTGCTCGATCTGGTCGTCGCCATCTTCGTGATGGGCATCATCATCGAGCACATCAGCCGCGAGTTCTCCTCCATCGACACCACGCGGCTCAGCTCGCTCAAGGAGTGACCTGTGGCGCTCGCTCTCGTCATCGTCCCGCTCGCATTCGCCGCCGCGGCGGCTGCCATGCCGTGGCAGAAGTGGCGGCCGTGGCTGCTGCCCGCGTGCGGTGCAGTCCACCTGGCGATGACGATCGCGGCGCTGGGGCGTCCTGAAGTCTCGGCCATCGGCGGATGGCTCAAGCTCGACGCTCTGGGCCGGCTCGTCCTCGCGCTCGTGAGCGTGCTGTTCTTCGCCTGCTCCCTCTATGCGCCCGGGTACCTCGCTCTTCGCGCCGAGCGCTCGAACCGCGTCTTCGTACCCTGTTTGCTCTTCTTTCTCGCGATGAACTCGCTGATCGTCGAGGCGCAGCACCTTGGCTTGATGTGGGTGGCGATCGAGGCGACGACGCTCGCGTCCGCGCCGCTGATCCATTACAACCACCACGCGCGGTCGATCGAAGCGACCTGGAAGTATCTCTTGATCGGCTCGGTCGGCATTGCGCTGGCCCTGTTCGGGACCTTCTTTCTCGCCTATGCAGCCCTTCGGGCCGGCCTGGGCACCTCGCTGTTCTTCCCTGACCTGGTGCGCGAGGCGCCGCGGCTCTCGCGGCCCTGGTTGCACTCCGCATTCGTTCTGCTGTTCGTCGGCTACGGCACCAAGATGGGCCTCGCGCCCATGCACACATGGAAACCCGATGCCTATGGGGAGGCGCCCGGGATCGTCGGGACGCTGCTGGCCGGCGCGCTGACGAGCTGCGCGTTCCTTGCGCTTCTGCGCTTTTTCCAGATCGTGTCAGCCGCGGGAGAGGCAGCGTTCGCGCGGCAGCTCATGATCGGGATCGGCCTGCTCTCGATGGCGGTGGGCGGCGTCTTCATGGCGCGCCAGCGCGACTACAAGCGCATGCTCGCGTACTCCAGCGTCGAGCACATGGGGATCCTGGTGCTGGGCGTCGGCATCGGTGGCCTCGGCGTGTTCGGATCGCTTCTCCACCTCGTCAACAACGCCATCACCAAAGGGGTGCTCTTTCTCTCGGCGGGAAACATCCACCGCGCCTACGGCAGCAAGTCGACCGAGGATGTCCGCGGTGCCTTGCGGCGCCTGCCGTTCTCGGGCGCGCTCTTTCTTGCCGGCTTCTTCGCTGCCACGGGCTCGCCGCCCTTTGCTCCGTTCCTCAGCGAGTTCACCATCGTGCGCGCCGCGATGACTTCGGGCCACGCCATCGTCGGCGGGCTTTTTCTCCTCATGCTGGCGATCGTCTTCATCGGAATGGGCGGCGCGGTGCTCGCGGTCGTGCAGGGGGAGCCGCCGGCAGAGGGACCGTCGGGTTATCATGATCGTCTCGGGACCATCGCTCCCATTCTTTTGCTGATGGCCATCGTCCTGTTCCTCGGCGTCTACGTGCCCGCGCCGTTGGTGGCGCTGGTGCAGAAAGCCGCGACTTTCGTGGAGGTGAAGCCGTGAAGTTGTTCAACGGCGTCGCCGTTCCCCGCGACCAGGTGCCTTTGCTCTCGCTCGAGGCGCTCCGGCAGAAGGCGATCGAAGCGCCGAAGCGCGGCCAGCGCATTTCCGCGCTTTTCGGGACTCCCGCTGGCGAACAGATCGAGCTCGTGCTGGTCCTCGCCGACGACTCTGCGGGCGCGCTCGAGGCTGCGCGGGCGAGGGTGATCGGCGAGTCCTTCTCGTCGATGACGCCGGAGTGTCCCGAGGTGCACCTGTTCGAGCGCGAGATCGCCGAGCAGTGGGGCGTGAAGCCCGAAGGCCATCCCTGGTTCAAGCCGGTCCGTTTCCATGCGTCTTGGCGCGGCCGCGACGCCTGGAGCCGGCCGCCCGGGGTGCACCCGCAGTGCGGCGTGACCGACTTCTATCGCGTCGAGGGAGAGGAAGTACACGAGGTCGCGGTCGGACCCGTGCACGCGGGCGTGATCGAGCCGGGGCACTTCCGCTTCCAGTGTCACGGCGAGGAGGTCTTCCACCTGGAGATCTCGCTCGGCTATCAGCACCGCGGTCTGGAGGCGGCACTGATCGGCGGACCGAACAAGCGCAGCATCCATTACGCCGAGACGCTGGCCGGCGACACGACCGTGGGACACGCGAGCGCGTACTGTCAGAACCTGGAGGCCCTGGCTGGTGCGCGCGCGGCATCCCGCGGCCAGGCGCTGCGCGCGATCGCGCTCGAGTTGGAGCGCCTCGCGAATCACACGGGCGACCTGGGCGCACTCGCCGGGGACGTCGGCTTCCTCCCCACGGCGGCGTACTGCGGCCGGCTTCGTGGCGATTTTCTCAACCTGACCGCGCTCCTCTGCGGCAGCCGATTCGGCCGGGGGACCGTGCGACCCGGCGGCGCGGGTTTCGACCTCGAACCGGAGCGGGCGGCGCAGGCTGCGGACCAGCTCGAGTCTGCGTTTCGCGACGTGGAGAACGCCGTCGGGCTGCTCTGGTCGACGCCCTCGGTGGGTGCGCGGTTCGAGGAGACCGGCCGCGTACCCGCGGAAGTGGCGCGCGAACTGGGCATGGTGGGGATGGCGGCGCGCGCCTCGGGCCTGGAGCGCGACGTGCGTAAGACGCACCCCTGGGGCATGTACCGATTCGCGCACATTCCCATTTCCACCTCGGCATCGGGCGACGTCTATGCGCGCGCCTACGTCCGCTGGCTGGAGATCCAGCGCTCGGTGGCTTTCGTGCGCCAGCAGCTGCGCGAGCTTCCGAAGGGGCCGATCCGCGCGCCCTGCGGCGCCCCGCGGCCGGGCCTCTTCTGTGTCTCGCTCATCGAAGGATGGCGCGGCGAGATCTGCCACACCACCATCACAGACGACCAGGGACGCTTCGCGAGCTACAAGATCGTCGATCCGTCCTTTCACAACTGGGCTGGTCTGCAGATGGCGCTGCGCGACCAGCAGATCTCCGACTTTCCACTCTGCAACAAGAGCTTCAATCTCTCGTACTGCGGTCACGACTTGTGAGGTGCGCATGTTGAAGGTGTTTCTCGCGCGGGCGCAGCAGGGACATCGCACCTCCGCGTTCCCCGACTCTCCGCCGGCGATGCCCGACCGCTTCCGAGGACTGCCGGTGCTGGATCCCTCCCGCTGCGCGGACGGCTGCAGCGCCTGTGTCGAAGCGTGCCCCACCGGAGCGATATCCGCCAGCGATGGATTGCGTCTGGATCTCGGCCGCTGCCTGTTTTGCCCCGACTGCGTGCAGGCCTGCCCGGAGGGGGCCATTGCCTTCACCACCGAGTACCGCCTTGCTGCGAGGACGCGCGAGGCTCTCGTGCTCCGCGGTCCGGAGGAATACCCGCGCGCTGCCGCGCTCGAGCAGAAACTGCGGCGTCTTTTCGGCAGGTCGCTCAAGCTGCGGGTGGTGAGCGCCGGCGACTGCAACGCTTGCAGCGCGGACGTCAATGTGCTCGGCACGCCGGTCTTCGATCTGGGCCGCTTCGGAATCCAGTACGTGGCCTCGCCGCGGCACGCGGACGGTCTACTGATCACTGGTCCCGTCACCGAAAACATGCGGCTCGCTTTGAAGAAGACGTGGGACGCAGTGCCGCCGCCGAAGATCGTGATCGCGGTAGGGGCCTGCGCCATCTCGGGCGGCCCCTACATCGATCATGGCGAGGTCCACAACGGGGCGGACGCGGTGGTGCCGGTCGATCTGTATGTGCCGGGTTGCCCTCCGCATCCGTTCACAATTCTCGATGGGCTCCTCAGGTTGCTGGGGCGCATCGACGAACGTTCCGCTCAAGCACGTGCAAGGGCAACGCAGCAGTATCGCGCGGAGATCGAGCATGAATCGATCGACTGGGGAACAAGGCGCGCCGAGGAAGGAATGAAGCTTTTCGGGTTCGGGAACCCCCCGCCCGAATCTCCCGAGAAGCGTAAGCCGTAGTGCGTGGTCCGTGAAACCGCGGAGGCCTGATGACTTCGGCGTTGCTGATCCTGATCGTCGACGAACGGCACGACGACGCCCCCGGGTGCGAGCAGCTTCGGGAAGCGGGCTACTGCGTGGTCCACGCGCGCGGGGCTGCCGCGGCGCTTTCGTTGATTGAGCAAGACGAGCCTGACTTGATCGTCACAGTGGATCGCGTCGGCCGGGAATTCGTCCGCTCGCTCGAAGACACACGCGCGCTCTTGGATTGCCCGCTGATCATGATTGGCGAGCACGATTCAAGGCAGAGCTCTCGATTTCCGACAAAATTCCTCCTGAAGCCCGTCGCCGGCGCACAGCTGCTGCTGGAGATTCGGAACCTGGGGGTCACACCCGCTCAACATCCCGAAACCGACTAGCACCAGGAAGGTAGTTCCTCTTCAGCTGCTCAACACCCTCGATGACGGCGGCCGCGAGCCGTGGTTCCGCCGTGGCGGCGGAGACGAATTGAGCGCCGATTTCGAGAACGCCGGGGGAGGGTGCGGAACGAGCGGCGCGCGTCGCCACGGCGGCTCACGACGGCGCCGAACCGGTGTTCGATTCATTTTCTGTCGCAAAGGTCCGGGCAGCGTCGGCCTTCTATTGGTCATGGCTCGATGCATGCCAGCGTGCGGCGCAGTGGCTCCCACCCGTCATGCTGAATCGGCATCAGCCCGTGCAGCCCCATATTCATCGAGCTTGGTATACAGCGTCCGCAGCCCGATCCCGAGCACGTGCGCCGTCGCCTTTTTCGTCCCGTACCGGCGCAGAGTCGCCAGGATGAACCCGCGCTCGACCTCCGCCAAGGTAACGCCCAACGGAAGGTTCAAAGCACCGGAAGTGCGTGCCGCAGCGGCCG
>Ga0137396_10002178_pt1 | contig 10644 bp, 9 predicted proteins | sample czc16metaG_FD_108284 | JGI IMG/M metagenome (GOLD analysis project Ga0137396, IMG submission 108284) | Vadose zone soil microbial communities from Angelo Coast Range Reserve, California, USA - czcobulk3.16 metaG | ecosystem: Environmental > Terrestrial > Soil > Vadose zone | place: USA... | reverse complement strand
GGAAAGCAGCCTGTGACGAACGCGTGGACCCGTGACCGGCGCTACGCGGTCGTTACCAATGGCCAGGACACCTTCGCCCAGATCTTCGACGCCCGGACCTTCAAGGAAGTGAAGCGTCTGACGATCGGGCAGGGCGGCTCCAACATCGGGTTCAGCAAGGACGGCAAGACGGCGTTCATTGCGGTGCGCGGTGCGAACGACGTCGCCGTGATCGACATCGAGAAGCTCGCGCTGGCGAGCCGGATCAAGGCGGGGACGGAGCCTCAGGGCCTGATCGTTCGCTGATCGGCCCGATCCCGGGAACTTCTGCGAGGAGGAGAAATACACGATGAGATTCGGCGTGGTGTTTCCCCAAACGGAAATCGGCTCGGACCCCTCGGTGATCCGCGACTACGCCCAGGCCGCCGAGAGCGCCGGCTACGATCACCTGCTCGTCTTCGACCACGTGCTGGGCGGCAAGCTCGAGCGCTTCGACAAGCTCGGTCGCCGTCCGCCGTATACCGACGAGAGCCCTTTCCACGAGGTCTTCGTTCTGTTCGGCTACCTGGGCGCCTGCACTCAGCGCCTCGAGCTCGTCACCGGCATCGTCATCCTGCCGCAGCGCCAGACTGCGCTGGTGGCCAAGCAAGCGGCCGCGGTCGACGTCCTCACCGGCGGGCGTCTGCGCCTGGGCGTGGGCATTGGCTGGAACCATGTCGAGTACGAGGCGCTGAACGAGGATTTCCACACGCGGGGCCGCCGGGTCAGCGAGCAGATCGTCGTCATGCGGAAGCTCTGGACCGAGCCCGTGGTGAATTTCAAAGGCTCGTATCATCACCTCGACCGGGCCGGCATCAACCCTCTGCCCGTCCAGCGCCCCATCCCGGTGTGGATGGGCGGCATGGCCGAGCCGGTGCTCAAGAGAGTGGCCCAGATCTCCGACGGCTGGTTCCCGCAGTTTCAGCCCGGCGACGAGGCGAGCCACACGCTCGAACGCGTGCGCGCGTACATGAAGGAGGCGGGCCGTCCGCTCTCGGCCGTGGGGATCGAGGGACGCTTCGGCTATGGGATCGGCGGCCCGAACGAGTGGGCGAAGCGCGCCCGCGAGTGGCGCGACCTCGGTGCCACCCACTTGTCGGTGAACACGATGGGCTCGGGCCTCTCTCCGCGCGGCCACATCGACGCGATCCTGAAAATGAAACCGGCGCTCCACGGCGTCTAGGAACGCCGACAAGCCTTTCAGGGATGCTTGACCTCCTGGGAAGCGAGCAACGGGCGGAATTTCACGGCAAAGCCTTCGACGAAATCTTTGTTGGCGAATACCGAAGCCCAGTGCGCGCGACGGTCGGCATCGTCGCTGAACTTCCACAGGTGGACGAGTTGATTGATCGTGCCCGTATCGGCCTGGAAATAGCCGATCAACTTCTTGTCCTGGCCGCCTTTCTGGAGCGCCGGGTAGCCGAACTCGGTATACAGCTTGACTGCCTCGGCCATCTTGCCGACGTGAAGCGTGTAGGTTCGCATTTCGTAAACTGTCATCGCGATCCTCCCGAGGCTTTGTTGGAACGGGCGAAAGGGTAGTCCGGCGGCCCAGGACGGTCAAGGAATCTGGATTAGGATAGTCGCGGGAGGAAGCCATCCATGAAAGGCGTCGTGTTTCTCGGAGATCGAAAGCTGGAGCTCAGGGAGTTCCCCGATCCCACACCAGGCCCCAGAGACGTCATCCTCGAGATCAAGGCCTCGGGCATGTGCGGTAGCGACCTGCACAACTATCGCGCCCCGGCCAATCCGGGCGGGGCGGTGACCGGCGGCATCAAGCGGGAGGCCGGTATGATCGCCGGCCACGAGCCCTGCGGCATCGTCGCCGCGGTGGGCGCCGGCGTCACCGAGAAGGAGGCGCGGGTCGGCCAGCGCGTGATGGATCACCACTACGACGGCTGCGGCAACTGCAAGCATTGCCGGGCGGGGTGGACGCAGATGTGCCTCGCGGGCACGGTGGTCTTTGGTTCGGGCGGACACGGCGGCCACGCCAAATATATGAAGGTGCCGGTGTCGACCTTGGTGCCGCTGCCGGACTCGCTCTCCTTCGTGACGGGCGCGGCGATCTCCTGCGGTACCGGCACGGCCTGGGGTGCGCTGAAGCGGGTCAATCTGCAGGGCGGCGAGACGATCGCCGTCTTCGGCCAGGGCCCAGTGGGCTTATCGGCGACGCAACTCGCCGTCGTCATGGGCGCACGTGTCATCGCCATCGACGTCGCGCCCGAGCGGCGCAAGCTCGCCCAGGCGTTCGGCGCGCACGAGGTGATCGACCCCAAGTCGGGCGACGTGGTGAAGGCCATCCGCGATCTGACGCATGGCGAGGGCGCGCACAAGACGCTGGACGCCTCCTCCGCGCCGGACGCCCGCGCCGCGGCCGTGCGCTCGGTGCGTTCGTGGGGCACGGCCTGCTTCGTCGGTGAGCGGGGTCAGGTGACGCTCGACGTGAGCCCTGATCTCTTGCGCCGGCAGGTGACCCTGGTGGGGTCCTGGACGTTCTCGAAGCAAGGTCAGGCCGAGTGCGCCGAGTTCGTTTCGGACAGGAATGTGGACGTGGAGAAGCTCTTCACGCATCGCTGGAAGCTCGAACAGGCGGAGGAAGCCTACAAGCTCTTCGACACGCAGACGACAGGCAAGGCCGTCATCCTGCCGTCCTGAGCGGGTGCGTTCGGGGGGCGTTAAGGAGAGCTTCGCCGGTGCCTTCGTGATCTCTCGTGAGGAGAGCGCGCGCGCCGAAACGGCGATCGAGGCCGCGCTGAGTTGGTGAACCAGCGAAGAGCGGACACGACCACGGCACGCAGCCCCTTGTTCGGTCCGGTTGTCTCCAGTCGCCTCCTGGTCCCGTATCTCGCCGACTGCCGCAACCGCGCGCGTATGGCGGCGTCTACATCGCTCAGAAGCGCGGATAGCTGGCCTGCGAGATCGTGGAGGGTATCGCGCGCCACGCGGTCAGGACCTCAGAAGCGCCTCGGCGGCGCTGACAGGCTGAAATAGCTGGCGATTGCCCGGCGTGCCGGCTCGTAGTCGCCGGCCCGGGCGCGCCCGTCGTAATTGACCTCAGCCTTGAAAGCACATGGAGGGTGATGGGCCAGGCCGTGTTCCCGCCACGACCGGAATAGCGATCCAAACTGCTCAATGGAGAGCGGGACGCTGATCGCGTCGACGCTGAGTGGTTGCCGGTCTTGGAGCTCTCCGGCGTGCCGCCCCAGCGCGACGAGAATCCTTCCGTCGCGGTCGATCGTCGCTTCGGCCACAATCATTTCGACTCCAGCCGAATTTCGACACGCAGCGTAACCTGGGCCTCTCCCCGGTTGTTTGTCGCACGCGCCATTTTTTGCGTCACAGGCCAGCAGATCGTCTTTCAGCTTCTCGTACTTGTCCTTGATCTCAGTGGCCTGGACGCCCGGGTCACGGAGGCTCCGGGGATCGATATCGAAGATGCTGATCAGCGTTTTCCAGACTTCGGGTGTCACCCAGCCTCGCTCGTGCGACTCATTCCCCATCACGTCGGCGGAGATCAGTATCAGCGTGAAGACGAAGATGATCTGGACGAGAAGATCTATCAGCGTCGTGAGCGCGATGTCGCGATTGCGGGCAAGTCGGTTCCTCCGGATCACCGGCGGTATTCAACCTTGCTCAGAATGAAGCGTGAGGCATCGATGAGATGATGATGGACCTTTCTCACGGCTTCTTCCGACGTGCGGAGGTCTTCCTGTAACCGATTCGCCAGAGCGCCGGCGGCCTCACTGTGTTTGCGTAGTTGATCCGCCAGGGGGCCGGAGATCTGCGCGGACAGTTGGGCCTGGGTGGCGACGGCGTCCTTGCCAAGCCGCACTGCGCGTTCCGTCATTTCGGTCAACGCCTGCAGGCCAACCCCCGCCTTCATCAAGCCGCCGCTCCAGTTGAGTACGGACTGCTCCGCTGCTCGCGTCCCCTGTTCCAGCGTGGACAACGCCACCCCGGCTCGTGCCATCGACTTGCTCGCTCCATCGGTGACGCCGGCGACCTCCGCCCATGCGCGGTTCGCTTCGCCGAGGTGCGTGCGGAGGTCGCTGAGCGTGACGATGATGCTCGCGGCCTCTTGCGGTAGCTTCTCGAGGCCCGTCGCCAGCTCGCCGAGCCGGCTCAGATGCGTGGCGAATTGCTCGACGTTCGTCTTCGCCGACGTCACCGCTGACGTTGCCGCGTCCGCCGAGAGAGCCAGGGCGCTGAACGCCCGGCTCCCGTCTCGTGCACCCCCCACCGCGTGGGCCAGTGTCCCTTCGAGCTCGGTGTACGCAGCTCCCACGATCGCGGTCGCCCGCCGGAGCAGGTCAGCGCGTTCGGCGAGCTCCGTCAATACCGCGACGAGCTTCCCACCGATGTCCTCAGGCGGTAATCGAAGCGCACCGAGACGTGCCTCGAATTGCTGGAGGGTTGCGGCGACGTTGCCGTTCGTTTCATGGAAAAACGCGGTCAGCTCCGTTCCCGATTCTCGCGCCACCCGGGCGAAGTCTTGAACAACCTGTTCCGTCACATTGCGAACCGCACTCGCCGTCGTGGCGGTGAGGCTCGCGACCTGCTCCTTGGCCATGTCGTGAGTCGTCGCCGCGTGGCGGGAGGCGGCGTCGATCTCCCGGACCGCGCGACTGCGGACCTCGGCGAAGGCGGATTCGGCGTCGGCGCTGACGCGTTCGATAACGGTCGCGAACTGCTTCAACGCCTGAGCGCTCATCGAGTCGAACTGCTGCGTGACCCGACCCGATAGGATGCGAATCGTCTCGACCGCGCCGGAATACGACTCGCTCAGGTGTCCCTCAGCGCGCTGCTGGGCGTGCACGATACGAACCGTGCTCCTCTCGATGGCGCGCGCGGCTTCCGTGTAGGCGTCCCCGAGCCGTCGCGCGTCATCCTCGGGGCTCGCGAGCGCCCCAGCCGACGTCTGTGCGAAGACGACGCGGCCGGCCAAGCCGACGAACGTCGTGATGAGGCCGAGACCGAACAACCCCAGCACATGTCGGCTCTCCGGCCGCTCCGACGAGTTGAGCAGCGGCGCAAACGTGGCGACCAGGGTCGCGAGCGTGTAGATGAAGCCGAGGTAATAGAATGTCTCCCCATCGGTGTCGGAGGCATACTCCGTCCTCGACCTGATCCAGAGGAGGATTCCGTACACCACCATCAGCCCCACGACGAGGGCGATCATGGTCCAGTGGGTTGCCCGACCCGGGGTGTCCCGATACCACCAGCTGAAGGTCAAAATGACGCCGACCCCGACGGCAATGAAGGCCAGGAACGTGGAAGACAGACTGGCGCCGCCGCGACCGGCCATGCTCAGTCGACTCCGGCCCAGCGAGTGATCTTTCCGCCCGCCTCGTGGAAATATCGCTGCCAAAAGTCGAGATGCGCCGCCTGCTGCAGCTGGCGATCGTGGTAACGGCGGAGGTAGATGACGATGATGTTCCAGTCCCTGAAATCCGCCTTCACGTCGGTGGCGAATCCCGAGCGCAGAAACTCGTCGTAGCCGCGACGAGACCCATAGTGATTGAACGCGCCGGTGTGCTGAAGCATGTCGGAGACCAGAATGAGGGTCTTGCGGCCGCCGTCTTCGATCTCCTGCGAGCGCGAAATGAGCTGCAGCGTCTCGAGAATCGGTGACTGCTCGCCGACCTCGGTCGTCAGGCTGTCTTCCAGCGCCGCGGTCACGGGGACCAGAAAGCGCTGGTAAAAGTCCTTCGTGATCTTCCGGTTATTTTCGTACAGGTCATTCCCATGCGACGGCGGCCGGCACAAGTCCGAGCTCGGGCGCAGGCGCGGGCCGTTGCGCGATTCGAAGGTCGCCTTGCTGAACGTGAACAGCGCGATCCGCGAGCGTACGGCGAATTTCGCGTCGTCGGCGACGTAGTCCTTGATGAAGTTGAGGGCGAATCGCCGATGAGTCTCCGTCAGGGCCTCCGACTGATCGACGAGAATCACGGTTTGGTCTGCCGGCGCGCGGCCGAGGAATCGCTTGTCGCGGTAGACACAGTTATCGGGCCCGATGATGGGCCGGCTCCACGTGACACCGACCACGGTCGCCAGCAGCGCGACCGCGATGCCACCGATGCCGCTCAGAATCAAGATGCCCCGCCGATCCAGGCTGCTCAACGGCACGGCGTCAGCTCTTGATCTCCCACGCCTCGCGAATGAGCCTTTCCCGGACGTCTCGGTCGAGCTTGTTGAAGTAATAGTCGCGGCGCCGTATTTCGGCGGTGCGGAGGTTCTGGACCGTCGCGTCGTTCTGCCGAGCGATGTCGCTGAAATCCTTCATGGCGCTCTCATAGGACCGGGACAGTCGCTCGTCGCTCTCCGAGATGGCCTCGGGTGGCCTGATGAGCTGGCCATCGAACGTGAACCTGTTGTTGAAATAGAACGGGGCGGGGGACACGCGGACGCGCACGTTGGTCTGGCGGTAACGCTTCAGCACAATGTTGCACGCGTCCTGGATTTCGTCGGCGTCGTGAACGAATGTTCTGCGCTGGTCGTCGCTCCGGCTGATGAGCTGCTGATAGTATTCGATGCTCGACTTCACGTCCGAGAGCAGATGCGCCTGCTCTTCCAGTATTCGGTCGAAGACCTGATCAACCAGGCCGCAGTATTCGGCTTTCGCTGCCTCGTAGGTCGTCCGTCTCGCGTCGAGCTCGCGGTCGAGCTCGCCATAGCCCGGGTAGGGGTCATCGAACCGGAACCCCTTGTACGAGGCGAAAATGCCGAATATGACCGCGAGCACGACGAGAATCCAGGAAAAGACATCCTCGAAGCCGACCGGGTTTCCGGCGAAGCGTTGCCACGCCAGTCTTGCGGCTCGCCATTGGTCCAGGTCAGAGACGACGTGAGGCGGCAACGGATTCGTGCTTTGCGCCGACACGCCCGGTTGCGACTGCCCGATGTCGTTGGTAGCAACGCGATAGTGTGCGGCGGCCAGAGTCACGAGGAGGAAGCACGTGTAAAGAAATGCGACCGCGGTCAATGCGAGCGCCTTGCGGCGGGGGCTTCGATGGTTCACGTACCGAAGAAGGCCCCCCGACAGAATCGCCAGGCTGACATTGACGATCGAGAGCGTCATGGCGATCAGCACGCCGCCCAACAGACCGAAGTCGCTGCCCTCGGCGTAGAACGCGGCGAGCGACACCCATTCGACGAGTGCCAGCGCGGCCACGATCGCGAAGTGGTAGAGCTGAGACTGTGGATACGACGCGGCCCGGTGATGTAGACCATGCTTCTTCTGGAACCACCGAAGATGCTTGAGGGCTCTGGCCTCGTTCTCCTTGGCCTGATAGAGCGCAGTCGAGTGGTCTGATCTGAGTTTTTCGAGGCTCGGTTCGACGGGTGTCAACAGGCGCGCAAAGGAATCCCGCGCCTGCTCGACGTCGATATTCGCCGCCGTCGCCTTGCGATCGAGCTGCAGCCTGGCGAGGCTCTCTTCGCAACTTTCTCTCCGCTGTCGAGCCAGGGCGACGAAGTGCGCGCAAATCTCCGATTCCGTGACGTCGAGCGCGGCGCTCAGCGTCTTGGGATTGTCGTGCCGGGCTGCGTCGGCCGCCTTCTGATCGATATCGAGTGTGCGGCGCGCCATTTCAACGAGCTTCTGCATCTCGGGAGCTCCTGCGGTCAACGTCTCTTCGGTACGCCCTGTCGGGCCCAGGCTTCCCCGGGGTGGCCTAGGTTTAGGACATCGTTGGCACTTCGGCAAGTCTTTTCTGTTCCGTATTCCGCTCTTGACGCGGGCCGTGGGCAGTGGTTTGATGCCGCTGACCGCAAATGGCGAGAGGACGCATAGAGTAGGAGATTCTGGATCGCCATCCTCGTACCGATCCTGCTCTCTATCCCAACGGCCGCGGCGTCGCCGTCGGCATCATGACCGGAAGCGAGAACACTTTCGGCGTCTATCACCGTCCGGGCAGCCCATTTTGCATCGTGCCGCGCGACATGCTGGGTTTCGTCGTGGGTCTCGGGACCGATCCGGGGAGAAGCCAGTCCTGAACGCCATCAAGAGCATTCCGGGTGACTAGCGGCGCGGCCGCGGGCGCTGCCCGACCATCGGCGGCGGTACCAGAATTCAGCCTGGGCCTGGCTGGTTCCGTTATCAAGGCCCGCTACCGGGTCAACGCCGTCTCCTCGGTGAGCCGCGACGTGGTCCTCTACACCGCCGAGGACATCCGTAATGGCCGATCGATCGCGCTGAAGGTGCTGCGGGACGAGTTTGCCCGCGACGAGGCATTCGTGGCCGCGGTGCGAAAGCAAGCCCGCGCGCTCGCTGTCGCTGCTCATGTTCTCCGTGGCGTGCAGCGGGTACACGAATTTGACGTGACGGAGACCGGCCAGTTCTTCGTCGCGCTCGAGTGGGCCGAGGGCGCCACCCTCCGTGAAGTCCTCGAGGCGGGCGGTGCGCTCGTTGTGCCCACTGCGCTGCGCGTCGCCATCCGCGTTGGCGAGGCGCTCGAGGCGCTTCATCACAATCGGCTTCTTCACGGCCACCTCGGACCCGACTCCGTGCTCATGGTCACGGACGGCGAACGCATCAGGCTCGTCGGCGCCGAGCTGACCGCGGCGTACCGGACTCCGATCGGCCTTCACCTGCGCGACGCATTCTCGCCGGCCTATCGCGCGCCCGAACAGATCCAGCGCGGAGAGACGACCGAGGCGACCGACGTCTATGCGCTGGGAATGCTGCTGCGGGAGCTGTTGACCGCAGGCAGGACAGGCCAGACTCGCGGCGCCCTCACTGCGACGCAGCCCCTGTCGCCGGCTATCGAGCGGATCATCACGACGGCACTCGAGGCACGACCCGAGCGTCGCTATCCGGACATCAGCGTAATGGTGAACGACATCTGGGGGGCGACCGCGGTGCTCCCCGAGCCGGAGTCAGGCCCGCGTTCCGTGAAGGCCCGAGGCAACCCCCGCCGACGAGTGCGCCGCCGCCGGCTACCGGTCACCCTCCGCATGACGGCCGCCGCGGTCACAGCAGGCATCTTCGCCGCGGTCGTCTGGGTCGCGGGGATTGACCGAATTGTTTTGCGCTTCCACGACCGAGTCACGCTGCCCCCGGTCATAGCCGTTCCTGTCGACCGGGACGCTGTACCACCATCCGACGTGCCTTCGTCGGCATGGGCCACTCGCGAACAGACTCCGGCGCGTCCCGAATTACGCGCCGTCAAGGACGACTCAACCGTGGAAGGGCGCGCTCCCGCCGTCGCCGGACCGCTTCTCGCGCCGGCGATCGTTCGGCAGCCGCCGGTCGCGGCGTCGGTGGTTGGCAGCCCCCTGCGTCCTGTCATCGAGTCCTGGGCTCCCGCCGAGTCCCGGGCATCAATCGCGCCCCCGACTCCGGTTGCGCGGCCAGCAAGAATGGAACGAAGCGACAAGGAGGTGGGCGACGGCAGTGCCGGCATCGATTGGCTGCTGAAGGATCGACGCTGAGCTCTCTTCGCTACGCGCTGTAACGAATCCGGGGATCGAGATACCCGTACAGCACGTCCACGGCCAGGTTGATGGTCATGAACATTACGGCGATGAACAGGATGGTCGACTGGGTCAGCGGGTAGTCGCGCTGGTAGATCGCCCACAGCACCAGTCGCCCGATGCCGGGCAGCGTGAACACCTCCTCCACGACGACCGTACCGCCGAGCAGGATGCCCATCTGCAAACCGGCCACCGTCACGATCGGAATCAGCGCGTTCTTGAGCGCGTGCTTGAGGATGACCACGCGGTCGGTCAGCCCCTTGGCCGCCGCCGTGCGGATGTACTCCGAGCGCAGCACGTCGAGCATGCAGGCCCGGGTGGTCCGCGCGATGTTGGCCGCGCTGGCGGTGCCCAGACACAGCGCCGGCAGCACCATGATGGTGAGGTTACGCCACGGGTCCGTGAAAAAGTCGACCCACACGACCGGCGGCATCCAGCGCAGGTAGATCGAGAAGAACAGGATGAGCATCGTGCCCTGCCAGAACACCGGGACCGAGAGACCCAGCAGCGTGCCCACGCGGGTGACGTTGTCGATCGCGTAGTCCCGGCGTGTCGCCGAGAGGATCCCGGCTGGGATGCCGAGCAGCAGCGCGAGGCCTACGGCCAACGATGTGAGCTCGATCGTCACCGGTAGTCGCTCGAGGATCAGCGCGATCACCGGCTTGCCGGTTCGCCAGGACGTGCCGAGATCGCCCTGGGTCAGGCCGGCGATCCAGCGCCCGTACTGGCGCCACCACGGCTGGTCGAGGCCGAAGAACCTCTTCAGCTCCGCCACCATCGCCGGGCTCACGATGGCGTCGGCGCCAATCATCTGCTCGACGACGGTGCCGGGCACGAGACGGAGCATGAGGAAGACGAGCAACGACAACCCCAGGAGCGTTAGGGCCATGGAGTAAAGACGGACGAGGAGATACCGCGTCATGCCGGGTTACCTATTACCTAACCCTCTCCCTCTTTCATCTCGCGCTCGCGGTCAGTTTCATCGGGCTACGCCTTGTCGAGCCAGACTCCTTCGAAGCCGTAGAGGAGGGTGGTGGGGTGCTGGCGGAATCCCTTCACCGACGCTTGCGTGAAGTCGATGGTGTCCGCCGAGAAGAGCCAGAGGTGAGGCACGTTCTCGAGAATCATGATCTGGAGGCGGTCGTAGATGTC
>Ga0137396_10002176_pt1 | contig 10646 bp, 9 predicted proteins | sample czc16metaG_FD_108284 | JGI IMG/M metagenome (GOLD analysis project Ga0137396, IMG submission 108284) | Vadose zone soil microbial communities from Angelo Coast Range Reserve, California, USA - czcobulk3.16 metaG | ecosystem: Environmental > Terrestrial > Soil > Vadose zone | place: USA... | reverse complement strand
GTTTCGCGTTCTTCGCGGAGAGTCGGGCTGGGGGCGTGCGTGCTAAGTAGTGGTGCGAGAGGGGGGAGTCGAACCCCCAAGGGCTTTCGCCCACTGGATCCTAAGTCCAGCGCGTCTGCCAGTTTCGCCACTCTCGCGTGCTCATGATTCCCAGGAGTTTACCTCGTTCCACGGCGCCCGAGGAGGCCTGATCGCAGCGACTGTGCCCCCAATGTGCCCGTCGCCGCGTGAAGCCGCTCGACGGCGCGGTCGTCTCGCACTTCTTCTCGGAGCGCTTAGACACTCCGGGCGGGCCCTCCGTAGCACGCCCGCTCACGCACATGAACACGATGCATCGGTCCTTGAGGACTCGGAGCCTTGCCACGTCCACGATTCGAAAGAACGTGTCCGGTCCCGGGATAGCTGGCGGGAGTCTCGCCGAAGGCCGGGACAGGCACCAGCACTGCACCCGCGAAGAGTGCCTCGCCACCGCGTTGACAACCCGCTGGTCGACGCGAATACTGTCACCTCGATGGTCTAAAAACGGTCGCATCGGGACAGGGGCGCGATGGGGCTTAGGTGTCCCAGGATTTTGAGAGGTCAGACTTGATGGATCTGGACGTTGTTCGCTTCGTCATCCGGCGCAGGGTTGAGGGCGGTCTTCTGCCGCACGGCAAAATGATGAGAGTTCAGGAAACGCCAGGCGGCGGACAAATGTGCGACGCCTGCGGTGCGAACATCACGTCGGATCAGATAGGGATGGTGGGCGCTACCCTAGAGGGCGGCAGGAGGACCCGTCATTTCCACGCCCTCTGCTTCCGGATCTGGGATAACGAGAGGCACCTACTGGACAGGCGATCGGCATAAGCTCTCTCGGCGTTCGCGTCACTTCAACTTCACCGCCATGAGCTCTCGTTCTTGCTCGCCCCAGGGAAAGCGACTCCATTCCTTGACCCAGTGCCTGGCCTCCGGGGCGTACCACATCCGGGAGACGATCTCGCTGGTCACCTTGTCGCGGCACACCGTCTTGATCGTGCGATAGACGCCGGCCGCAACCGTCACCGTCTCTTCGCTCGCGACCTCGCACGTTCTCGCCCTGGTCTCGGTGGAGCTGGGGTTGTTCCCCTGAGCCGCGGTCGTCACGGTCACGGTCTGCTCCCACGTTCGGCCAACGGTCAGCGGCCATACATAGCGCAACTGCGCGGGATTCGCCTTGCTGGCGAGGGTGCCGTTCACCATCTCCATACGCCACGCCAGATCGGCCTTCTGGTAATAGAACTCCCTCGTCGTCCCGGACTTGATGACGTAGCACTCCGTCCCGTCGACGACCTGCTCGCGATCCATGGACCACACGAACGTGCCTGATCCGCGCGGATTCTCCCACCAGAACGTCCATTCGTCGCCCGGCTTCAAGGTGGGGACGGGGATCGGCGCCGGCGTAGACGACGGCCTGGCTGCCATCGTCGCCCTCGAGGCAGGGAATCGAGTCAGCAAGTCGGCGATCTCCTCGGCCGGCGGGCGATGGCCCGGCGCGTTCGGCTGGCCGCGCGTCTGGGCATTCTGGGCCGAGCGGAGGTAGACGACCATCGTCCGTACCGCCTGAGGCTGCGACATACCTTTGACGCGCACGAGGATCTCGACCGCCTTCGCGTTGGCGTCGAGCTCGCGTGGCTCCTGCGCCCTCAGGAGCTCCGCCATCGAAACCCCGGAGAGCGTCTGATCGTGACCCAGCACGTAGTGCGCGAGCTCGTGCGCCACCAGGGCATTCAGGTGTCCTGAGTCGAGGGTTCCGGCGTTGAGAAAGAAGTTGCCCTGACGGTACCGCCCACCGATGCCGAGGTTGGTCCCGGCCTCGACGGTAACGGGGATCCGCATCAGGCCGTAGGTGGCGGCGGTCGCGTCGGCGAATCGCTTGACGTCCGCGAGCACGTCCTTCTGCCGCGGCGTGAGGCTCACGCAACCACCGGTGAAGGCGAGCAGGCTGACGACGAGGGCGCGACGCAGGCTTCTCTTCATGCCGGGCCTCCTGCGATGCGTGGCGTGGGAACGAAGGCCGGCCGAGAGTAGCGCCGGCGCTCGGCGAGGTCAACCCGCCCGGAAACCTCTAGGTGGCGCGCGATTTGTTCTGGCGTCGGGCATGGGCTAGGCTCCCGCCATGCCGGCGGCCCTCGGTTTCCTTCGCTCGCAGGTCGACGAGATCGAGCGCGACCCCGCGCTCCGCTGGTACGGTGTGGCGCTGGCCTTGCTGCACGTCGTCACCTATCTGTACTGGGTCGATCAGCGGGTCGCGGCGGTCGTCCACGCGCAAGCCGAGCCGATCTGCTGGCCGCTGGTGCCCGAGTGCGAGAAGCTCCGCGTGCTGTCGGCGTCCGGCGTGGTGCTGCTGCTGCGCGCGTACTTCGCCGCGGCGATCGGCGCCGGGCTGCTCTTCGCCTCGCGGCGGCTGGTGCCGTGGGCCTACGCCGGCCTCGTGCTCGTGAATCTCCTCAAGCTCGGCGTCATGCTGCTCGACTATCGGCTGCGCATGAACCAGCACTACATGGGATTCTTCGCCACGTTCGCGTACCTGCTCGTCCCCGGCAAGCGCGACGCGCTGCGCGTGCTGGTCACGCTCTTCTACTTCTGGGCCGGCACGCTCAAGCTCAACTGGGAGTGGATCTCGGGCGCCGGCCTCTATCGGCCGATGTGGCCGTTCTCGGGCGTCGGGGTCGTCCTCGCGTGCGTCTACGTGATCGTGCTCGAGCTCGGCGTGGCCTGGGGCCTCCTGGCCAAGCGCGCCTGGGTCTTCTGGGCCTCGTTCGCGCAGTTCATGGTCTTCCACGCGCTGTCGTGGCAGGTCGTGGGCTTCTTCTACCCGCTCCTGATGTTCGCGATCCTCGCGATCTTCCCGCTGAGCCGCCTCGTCGAGCCGCGGGATCCTCCCGAAGGTCTCCTGGCCGCGCTCTGGAGGCGCCGCGCGCTTCGGTCGGCGTATGCGCTCGCGACCCTGTTCTCGCTGCTCCAGCTCGTGCCGTACGCGTTCCCGGGCGACCGGACCTTGACGGGGCAGGGCCGGCTTTACGCGCTCCACATGTTCGACGCGCGCCCAACCTGCGTCGGATGGGCCGACCTGCACAACGGCGACGGCACCACGACGCGGCGCGATCTGAAGCTGCCGCTCGACACGCGGATCGCGTGCGATCCCATCGTGTACTTCAACCGCGCGCGCAATCTCTGCCGTCAGCGCGATGCCGGACGCGTCGCCTTCGAGGATCTCGATCTGTTCCTCTCGGCGCGGCGCACGAGCGACGGCGAGATGAAGCGCGTGATCGCCACGAGGGGTTTCTGCGCGAAGGACGAGCGCTACGACCCCTTCCGCCACAACGCCTGGATCCTCACGGAGTGAGGCTCAGGCGGACGGGCCGAGGCCAATCCTGCGGTGGAGCGCGCTCAGGATCTCGTCGACGCCGGCACACGCCCAGATCTTGAAGAATGGCGATTGTTGGAGCTCCGAGAACTCGCGGTCGCCCCGCTTCTGGGTCTGGTCCTTGCTCTCGCCCGACCGCGCCCCGCGGATCTCCGCGACCACCTGATCTTTCAAATAGATCGCGGGGTACTCGGTGTAGTGGTAGAGGTACTCGAGATTCTTCGTGTAGAAGACGGCGACGGGAATCGACTGCCACGTCTGGCCGCTCTTCGTGTTGAGGAACTCGGCCATGATGTCGGCGTTGCTGTCCGGCGCCTCGGCGAGGCTCGGCCGGTGGCTCTGACTGAACCGCTGGCCATCGCGGCGGAAGATCCGCAGCTCCAGGCCGCCCGCCTCGGCCAGGCGCGCCAGCATCGGGACGTCACGGCGGCAGTCCGACGACCACTCCTCCGAGATAACGAGCACCTTGGCGGGGCCGTTCGGCCTCGACGCCAGCCACTGGATCGCCGCGGTCTGCGCGTCGTCCAACCGCGCCGCGGCGTAGCCCGCGCGCAGGTTGGCGCTCATGTCACTCCGCGGCCGCCCACCCGAGCCCTCGCGCTTGAGATTCTCCAGCGTGCCGACGTAGGCGACGTATTGGTCGAATGTCATGCCGGCGGCGAACCGCTCGGGCGTGACCGCGGTCGTCTTGCGCTCCATCACACTCTCCTCTATGACGAGACCTCCAGGGCGAGGTTGGGGACGATCGTGGCGTTCGGGATGCGCCGGAAGACCTCCGGCGCGATCTTGATCTTCGACGAGCGGCTGCCGCTGCCGAGGATCACCCACTCGCGCTCCATCAGCTTGTCGTCGACGTAGATCGGCAGGTCCGGCGGCAGCGCGAACACGGTCACACCGCCGATCATCATGCCGGTGAGCGTCTTCGTCTCCTCCGCGGAGGCGAACGACACCTTGGAGGTTCCGAGCAGCGCGCGCACGGCGTGATTCACGTCGAGCCGCGTGGTCGCCTTCACGACGCACGCACCGTATTTCCGCGGCTCTTTCTTCGACGCGACGACGATCGTGTTGCCCGCGCTGTCCAGCGGCAGCCCGTACTTCTCGCAACAGGCCGCCGTGTCGGCGAAGGCCGGGTCGATCTGCATGAGCTCGTACGGAACACCGAAGCTATCGAGGATCTGGACGACGCGTTCTTCGATCATGGCCGAATCAGGGTGATGCCGTGCGACGCCAGTGTCAAGCCGACTGTCGTGCCGAGCGCGAGCGGCACGTCGACCGCGGGGCTCGTGACGAACAGCTCGCCGACCTCCGACACGATGGCGTACTCCATTCGCGAACCCAGGTACGCCGCCCGACTCACGGTGCCGCGCAACACGCCATCCGTGTGTTCGCGGAAGATCAAGATCGCCTCCGGTCTGATCGCGACGTCGACCATGCCATCGGGCAGCCCTCGATGCGGCACGGTGCACGCCAGCCCGCCGATCGTCACGCGGCCGGTCCGGTCGTCGAGGCGCTGGAGCACGCCCTTGACGCGATTGGCCTCACCCATGAACCCGGCCACGAACACGTCGTCCGGCGATTCGTAGAGGTCGCGCGGCCGGCCCTCCTGGGCGACGACGGCGTGGTTCATCACGATGATGCGATCCGAGACGCCGAGCGCTTCTTCCTGGTCGTGCGTGACGTACACGACCGTGATCCGGAGCCGCTGCTGGAGCGCTCGGATCTCCTCCCGCATGTGGCGCCGCAGGCGCGCGTCGAGGTTCGACAGCGGCTCGTCGAACAAGAGCACCCGCGGCTCCAGCACGAGCGCGCGCGCGATGGCCACGCGCTGCTGCTGCCCGCCTGAGAGCTCGCTCGGCAGCCGGTCGGCGAGCTCGGCAAGCCCCACGCCCGCGAGCGCCACGCGCGCGGCCTCGCCCGCCTGCCGCCGCGATCGACCGGCGGCGCGCGGACCGTAGGCGACGTTGTCGAGCACGGACATGTGCGGGAAGAGCGCGTAGCTCTGGAACACCATGCTCACGTTCCGGTCGGTCGCGCCGAGTGCGGTCACGTCGTCACCGCCGATCAGGATCCGTCCCGAGGTGACGGTCTCGAGCCCGGCGATCAGGCGCAAGGTCGTCGTCTTGCCGCAGCCGGACGGCCCGAGCAAGGTGACGAGACTGCCGGCCGCGATCGTGAAGCTGACGTCGCGCACGGCCGTCACCGACCCGTACCGCTTGGTCACGCGCGAGAGCTCGATTCGGGCCGCGCGTGGCTCGGTCATACCGGAGCGGCCTCGGTGGGCAACGGTACGTGCGCCGTCGCCGAGCGTAGGAGCTTCCGCTCACCGACGAGCAGGTGGATCAGCCCGATCGCCGCCAGCATCAGCACGATCAGCACGGAGCTGTAGGCGATCGCGACGCCGTAGTCGCCGTTCAGCACGCGATGAATGATGTACGTCGTGGCCATGTCGTAGTCGGCCGAGACCAGGAAGATCACGGCGCTGACGGTCGTCATCGCGCGGACGAAGCTGTAGACCAGCGCCGCCACGACGGCGGGCCGCAGCAGTGGCAGGATCACGCGGCGGAGCGTCACGAAGCTCTTGCCGCCGAGGGTTCGCGAGGCCTCGTCGAGGCTGCCGTCGATCTGGCTCATGGCGGCCACGCCCGCGCGGAGACCCACCGGCATGTTCCTGAACACGAAGCAGACGACCAGGATGAGGGCCGTGCCGGTCAGCTCGATCGGCGGCACGTTGAACGCCAGGATGTAGCTGACGCCGATCACGGTCCCGGGAATGGCGAAGCTCAGCATCGTGGCGAACTCGAATGCGGCGCGGCCGACGAAGCGCTGCCGCACCAGGAGATACGCGGTCAGAATTCCCAGCGCGGCGGTGAGCGGGGCGGCGATCGAGGCGAGCTCGAGCGTGGTCCAGAACGAGCGCCACGCGGAGCCCGACCAGATGACGCCCGCGGCGCCCCACTCGATCGAGAACGCCTTCGCGTAGTGCCGTAAGGTCGGTGTGTAGTCGCGCCCCCAGGTCTCGACGAACCCGCCCGTCAGAGCCATCGCGTAGATCATCACGGTGAGCATCGCCCACGGCAGCGCCACGCCGAACGCGAGGCGCCGCACCAGCGGCGGCAGCGGCGCGGGCCGCCCGCTGTCGCCCTTGCCCGAGATGGCCGTGTAGAGCTTACGACCGACCACGCGACGCTGCGCGAAGAACGCGCCGAGCGCCAGCGCCAGCAAGAGCACGCCGAGCGCCGCCGCCCTGCCCGGATCGAGCTGGGCGCCGACGATCGAGAAGAACACCTCGGTGGAGAGAACGCCGAAGTTACCGCCGAGCACGATCGGGTTGCCGAAGTCGGCGATGCTCTCGATGAAGCCGACCAGGAAGGCGTTGGCGAGGCCCGGGCGCATCAGCGGCAATGACACTCGACTGAACGTCTGCCACCGGCTGGCCTGCAGGGTCTGCGACGCCTCTTCCAGGGACGGGCTCACGCCTTCCACGACGCCGATCAGCACGAGGAACGCGACCGGGGTGAAGGCCAACGTCTGCGCGAGCCACACGCCCGGCAGGCCGTAGATCCAGCGCGAGGGCGCGACCGCGAACGCCCATTCCATGAGCTGGTTGACCACGCCGGACCGACCGAAGATCAGGATGAGCCCCAGGCCGATCACGAACGGCGGGGTGATGATCGGCAGCACCGTCAGCACGCGCAGGAGCCGCTTGGCCTTGAATCCGGTCCGCGTCACGACCAGGGCGAACGCGAGCCCGAGCGCCGTCGTCGTGGTCGCGGTCAGCACGGCCAACAGGAGCGTGTTCCACCCGACACCGCAGCTACGCCCGCCCGTCAGGCAGTCGAGGCGCCAGATCTTCGCCGCGAACAGCCGCTCGACAAGCGCTCGTACAGAGAGCGCGCCGTCGCTCCCGTGGACCGCGCTCAGCAAGATCCGGGCGACCGGGTAGAACGTGAAGAGCCCGACGAGCACCGCGACGACCACGACGGCGCCGGCGACGAAGGCGTCGCCCTTGAAGAAGCCGCGCGCGGCGAGCCCCAGCGAGAAGAGCATCAGAAAGCTCGTCGAGACGAGCGCGGCGCCGAGCCCCATTCCGGGCTGGCGGTCGACCGCGAATCCCTGGACGACGATGAAGACGTAGCCGGCGCCGCCGAGCACGAGCAGCCGCCGTCCGAGGATCGCGCGGTCGCCGCGGCGCGACTGTCGGTTGAACAGCACGGCCGCGAACGACGCGAGGAGCGCCAGGCCCGGTGCGAGTCGCCAGATCCGGCCGATGCCCACACCGTCGGGGGTCGCGTACCATGGAAGCAGCGCGAGGGCGGCGCCGCCGACCACGCTCCAGACGAGCGCCCAGCGGCGAAGACCGTCCCGCCTAGCGAGGGAGCCTACTTCGGCTGGCTGTTGACTTCTCGCTCCCACCGCTCGAGCAGGCGCTTGCGCTCGGCGCTCGCGCCGTACTTCGCGAAGTCGTAGTCGATCAGCTTGATGTCGGCGAACCGTGGCGCCTGCGGGGGCAGCCGCGCCTCGCGGTTCGAAGGCACCTGGAACTGCCTGGATTCGGCACCGAGCTTCTGCGCCTGCGGGGTCAGCGCCCAGTCGACGAACTTCCTGGCGCCCTCGAGGTTGCGTGCGCCCTTAATGATGCTGAGCGAGCCGACCTCGTAGCCCGTGCCCTCACACGGCGCCTGGATCTTCACCGGGAAGCCCGCGAGCGCCTCGGTGACGCCGTCGTGCATGAAGCTGATGCTGACGGACGTCTCGCCGCGCGCCACCGCCTTGATCGGGCCGACGCCCGAGCGCGTGTACTGGTTGACGTTCTTGTGAAGCTGGCGCAGGTAGCGAAACGCCTCCTCCTCGCCGAAGATCTGCACGATCGTGGCGACCGCCGTGTACGCCGTCCCGGACGAGTTCGGGTTCGCGATCTGGATCTCGTCCTTGAAGTCCGGCTTCACCAGATCTTTCCAGCACGTGGGCGCTGCGAGCTTCTTCTTTTTTAGGATCTCCGGGTTGTAGCCGAAGCCCAGCGCTCCGGCGTAGATGCCGACGGTCTTGAAACCCGACTGCTCGGCTTGCCGTCGAGCCCAGTCGTGGAGCGTATCGAGGTTCGCCGATTTGTAGGCGATCGTCAGATTTTGTTCGGCCGCGGCCAGGTGCGGATCGCCGGTGCCGCCGAACCAGACGTCGCCCTTCGGGTTGGCGGCCTCCGCGGTGACCTGCGCGAGGGTCTCGCCGGACCCCTTCAAGGTGAGCGCCACCTTGATGCCGGTCTGGCGCTGGAACTCATTGGCCACCGCCTGGCACCACTCGGCCTGGACGCTGCAGTAGACGTTGAGACTTCCCTGCGCGAGGGCGGGCGCGGGCGCCGCCAGCGACACCGCAGTGAGAAGCACCACCGGGGTCAGGAACCGGCAAGCGCGCATCATCAATCGGCCTCCCGTTGGCATCGAGGTCGCGGTATTCTCCCACACGGGAGGATAGCTATGACCCTGGAAGAGCTCCGCGACCGCATGAAGGCGGCCCGAGTCGAGATCGCCGAGAACCGGCTCGAGGTCGTGCGCCGGCTCCTGACCGACGCGCTCCGGCCGATCCTCGCGATGGACTCGCGGGCCCACCGAACGCTCGAGCCCGCCGTCACCTTCGATACCGTGAGGTCGCGAGGCGATCATGGCCAGTGAGGAGCTCTTCTACGCGACGATCCGCGACATCGGCGCGCGTTTCCGGCGCCGAGCGCTCTCGCCGGTCGAGCTGACGCGGGCGCATCTCGAGCGCATCGAGCACCTGGATCCCAAGCTCCACGCGTTCGTGACCGTCACCGCCGATCGCGCGCTGGCGGACGCCAAGGCCGCCGAAGCCGCGCTCGGGCGCGGCGACATCTCGAGCCCGCTCCTCGGTATTCCCGTCGGCTACAAGGACATCTACGCGACTCGCGGCATCCTCACCACCGGCGGCTCGGCGTTGCTCGCCGACTGGATCCCGGACGAGGACTCGACGTGTGTGACGCGGCTTCAGCGGGCGGGCGGCGTGATGCTGGGCAAGCTGATCACGCACGAGTTCGCTTTCGGCATCCAGTTCCCCGGTCACCGCTTCCCGGCGGCGCGGAATCCATGGGACCTCGAGCGGATGCCCGGCGGCTCCTCGAGCGGCTCGGGCGCGGCGCTCGCGGCCGGCATGGCGTTCGGCGCGCTCGGCTCGGACACGGGCGGCTCGATCCGAGGTCCCGCGTCGCTCTGCGGCATCGCGGGCCTGAAGCCGACCTACGGCCGCTGCAGTCGCGCCGGCGTCTTGACGCTCTCGTGGACGCTCGACCACACCGGACCGATGGCGCGCACCGTCGAAGACTGCGCGTACCTGCTCCAGGCCCTCGCGGGCTACGACGCGGCCGATCCGGCGTCGAGCCGCGAGCCCGTGCCCGATTACGTCGCGCCGCTCGGGCGCGGCGTGCGCGGGCTCCGCGTGGGCGTGCCGCGCGAATATTTCTTCGAGGGCATCGATCCCGAGGTCGAGAAGGGATTCGAGCAGGCGCTCGCGACCCTGCGACAGCTCGGCGCCGCCGTCGAGGACGTCCAGATCCCGAGCATCCAGTCGGCCGGCGCCTTCATGGCGATCATGCTCGCCGAGGCGTTCGCCTATCACGAGCGCGACCTGCGCGAGCACCCCGAGCGCTTCGGCGAGCTCCTGCGCGAGCGCCTGCTGGCGGGCGCGCTCATCACCGGCTCCGAGTACGTGCAAGCGCAGCGCATCCGCACGCGATTGCAGGCCGACATGAGCGCGGTGCTCAGGCGGGTGGACGTGCTCGCGACGCCGACCAGTCCGAAGCCCGCGCCCACGTTCACCGCGGTCTACGATCCCGACTACGGATTCCCCCGCGGTAACACCGGCCCGTTCAACATGACCGGGTTGCCCGCGCTGGCGGTGCCCTGCGGCTTCACCACCTCGGGCTTGCCGATCTCGATCCAGATCACGGGGCGCCCGTTCGACGAGACCACCGTGCTGCGCGTAGGCCACACGTACGAGCAGGCCACCGACTGGCACAAACGCCACCCGATTTAGTTTTAAGGGGGGGCCTCGAAGGGCCCCCCAAGCCCCCCGCGCTCGGAAACGCCACGGCTCAGCCAGGGCGCTCCTCGATTTCGCCTTGCGCCCTCGCGGCCTCGAAGGGCCCCCAAACTTCTCGGTCTAGACATGGGCCGAGTCATCGACTAGGCTTCGAGGCCATGTCACCCTCAAAGCTCGAAGACAGGTTCCAGACACTCCACGAGATCGTGCG
>Ga0137396_10002175_pt1 | contig 10648 bp, 8 predicted proteins | sample czc16metaG_FD_108284 | JGI IMG/M metagenome (GOLD analysis project Ga0137396, IMG submission 108284) | Vadose zone soil microbial communities from Angelo Coast Range Reserve, California, USA - czcobulk3.16 metaG | ecosystem: Environmental > Terrestrial > Soil > Vadose zone | place: USA... | reverse complement strand
TGCGGGATCGCCAAGCACATCGGTGGCGACTGCGCAGAACGCATCGACGAGCGAGGGATCAAACTGCCCGCCGCGCCGGTCACGGGCCACCTCCACGGCGGCGTCGGTTCCCTCAGCACGGTGGAACACCTCGACCGTATCGGCCAGATGAAAGAGGCGCATCGGGAGGGCAATGGACTCGCCACCGACACCTCCGGGGACCCCTTTGCCATCCCATCGCGCGAAGAAGTGCTGGAGCGGGTCGCGCACGTCGGAGCCGAGACCGATTCGCTCTGCCATCCGCCCAGTCGTCAGGCAGTGGGACAACATGCCCCGCTCGATGGCCGCGCTTCCCGCAACAACCATGTTGGCGGCGAGGCGCACACGGTGCATAGCCGGTTTGCCGGCGCCCGCGTGGCGGAGCATGAACCCGAGCATCGGAAGGCCGGCCAGGTCGACAAGGTAGCTATCGCCGCGGTAGGCGATATCGTCACCAAACCAGGCCGCCACTTCGGGTGTGTCCGCGACGCAGCCGACCCAGCCGAGGGTGGCCACGTAGTACAGCGAGCCACGCTGCTCGCGATCGAGACCGACGTGTTCGCCGAGGCGAGCGGCGATAAGCCACGAGCGCAGCACGTGCTCCATTGGCTGGCCCAAGCCCAGGTCCATGGCTAGCGAGAACGCTGCGAGGAGCTCTGCCAGCCGAAGTCCCGAGTCTCGTTCGCTCGCTCCCACGGCGAAAGCTTACTGTCGGGTTGGCGCGGTTTGGCTTGCTGGCGAATTGTCGGGTGAACCCCCGATGGCCGTGACCGGCCCTATCCGCATACTGGTGAACGATGGCTGACATTCTCAACGTGGTCGATATTGACGAGCTGCGTCACCAGGTGCGTCAAAAGTATCGCGACGTCGCTGCCGATCCTAGCGGCACTCAACATGTCCATCACTTCCACACCGGCCGAACGCACGCGGTGCGACTCGGGTACCCATCGCATCCCTTGAGCGAACTTCCGGATGAAGCATGCGAGGCGTTTGCGGGTATGGGCAATCCGTTCTTTTGGGGCGGCCCCAAACCCGGAGAAAGGGTCGTCGACCTCGGATCGGGAGGCGGCATGGATTCTCTGCTGGCCGCCCTTTGGGTGGGTAGCGAAGGACGTGTTATCGGAGTCGACATGACCCCCGAGATGCTCGAGCGCAGCCGTTCGATCGCCGCGAAGATGGGTTTGAAGAATGTCGAGTTCCGCGAAGGGCTGATCGAGGATCTGCCGGTTGAGGATGGATGGGCGGATGTCGTCATCTCCAATGGGGTGATCAACCTCTGCCCGGACAAGATCGGTGTCTACCGGCAAATATTCCGGGTGCTGAAGCCTGGCGGAAGGATGACCGTGGCCGACATTTGTCTGGAGCGTCCAGTTCCGGAGGAGGCTCTGCGTGACATTGATCTCTGGACTGGTTGAATCGCCGGCGCCCTGCCGTGTGCAGGGTGGGAGACGGTGATCAGCGCCGCCGGCCTTGTGGATGTCGAGCTGGCGAATCCAATCGACGCCTTTGCCGGCGCCAGCGGAGAGGCGAGCGCCAGGGAGTTCGGAACATTGGGTTATTCAATCCGCGCCCGCAAGCCGGTCGACTAGGATGCCAAAGATGGCGTGAGCGATTGCTGCACGCCGAAGGGCTACCGGCAGATCTTCAGCGAGAAGAACGCGCGCGCGGAGGCAAGGCGCTACCGGCGCAAGGGCCTCGATGCAACATCTCGGCGAATCGCTGACTTACTCAAGGAGCGGGGCGTCGAAGGCAAGACGCTTCTCGAGGTGGGGGGCGGCATCGGAGCGATCGAGATCGAGCTGCTCAAGGCGGGTGTTCCCCGCGCGGTCAATGTTGAGCTGACACCCACCTACGAAGACGTGGCCAGCGACCTGCTACGCGAAGTCGGGTTTGCAGATCGCGTCGAGCGCAGAGTGATGGATTTCGCCGATGCCGGCACTGAAGTCCAAACGGCAGACATCGTCGTCATGAATCGGGTCATCTGCTGCTATCCCGACATGCCCAAGCTCGCCAGTGCGGCCGCCAAGCGCACAGGAGAAGTGCTCGTGATGAGCTTTCCGAATCGCCGATGGTGGACGCGCCTCGGTCTTACATTTGCCAACTTCGGGTTTCGAGTCGTCGGAATGCAGTTCCGAGTTTTCCTGCATTCGCCTGAACTGATTCAGGCCGCAGTCCAGCAGCACGGCTTGAGGACCAAGTTCAACGAACGCGGTCTGCTTTGGCAAGTAAACGCATTTGAAAGGATGGCTTGAGACAGCCGGGGCCGGCTAGGCTCGGCGAACCAGGAGCCAATGAGAGTTCGCATCAGGAGAGGGACAGCCCAAGCGCAGCAGCGAGCACGCAGCCAACTGAGAAAGCTGCTGGATAGTCTTGGAAACGCGTGAGCCCGACAACTCGCTACGCGCGTAGCGCCGACGTCAACATTGCATACCAGGTGGTGGGCGATGGCCCACTCGACCTTGTCCTGGTCCCCGGTTGGGTCAGCCAGGTTGAGGCGATGTGGGATGAGCCAACCCACGAGGCTTTCCTTCGCCGGCTGGCGTCCTTCAGCAGGCTGATCGTTTTCGACAAACGCGGCACTGGCCTATCGGATCGGGTCAGCGTGGACCGGCTGCCCACTCTGGACGACCGAATGGATGATGTCCGAGCCGTAATGGATGCGGCCGGATCCGACTCTGCTGCTGTCTTTGGCACGTCGGAGGGCGGGGTCATGAGCGCGTTGTTCGCAGCCACATATCCGCAGCGGACGGTCGCGCTCATCCTCTACGGCGCATATGCCAAACGGATCCGCACGCCGGAGTATCCGTGGGCGCCAACTGCCGATGAGCGCGAGCGCGATATCGAGGGGGTCGAACGGGCTTGGGGAGGGCCCGCGCAGCTCGACGTGCTGGCTCCAAGCGCTGCAAACGACCCGCGACTGCAGGACTGGTGGGCTCGCTACTTGCGTGTATCCGCCAGCCCGGGAGCGGCGGTTGCACTGCTCAAGATGAATACCCAGATCGACATCCGTCCGATCCTGCCAACGATTCGCGTACCTACGCTCGTCATGCACCGGACGGGTGATCTCGACATCGACGTCGGCGGCAGCCGCTACATTGCCCAGCAGATCCCCGGCGCCAAATACGTCGAGCTGCCGGGGCGTGACCACTTATGGTTCGTCGGCGACACCGAGGCAATCCTGGGCGAGATCGAAGAGTTCCTGACCGGGGTTCGTCGCGCGGCAGAGTTCGATCGAGTGCTGGCGACTGTGATGTTTACTGACATCGCCGAGTCAACCAAGATCGCCGCGGATCTTGGCGACAGTCGCTGGCGGGCGCTGATTGAATCCCACAACGCGCTTGTCCGCCGTGAGCTGGACCTCCATCGTGGTCGCGAGGTCGACAGCGCCGGCGACGGCTTTCTTGCCCATTTCGACGGCCCGGCGCGGGCCATACGCTGCGCGTCCGCGATCGTTGACGGGGCTGCCCGGCTCGGGCTTGGAGTCCGGGCCGGTGTCCATACTGGCGAATGCGAGATGGCGGGCGGCAAGCTGCGCGGGGTCGCCGTACACATTGGCGCTCGGGTACTGGCATCGGCCGCTCCGGGCGAGGTTGTCGTGTCGAGCACAGTGCGGGACCTGGTTGCTGGCTCTGGCCTTCAATTCGCTGACCGCGGTCGCCACGTTTTGAAGGGAGTGCCGGGGGAATGGCAGTTGTACGCGGTGCTGAGAGCCAGATAGGACGAGCGTCCGACACCCGTTCACGAGGCCGCCAGTCTAATCATCCGTAGCGGCGACCCCTCAATGGGATGATGGTGCCCCCAATGATCGTCCCCGCGCCCACATCGGCGCTCCTCGCGCCGGCATTAGCCGCTTTGACCTTAGGCGACTTCCGTGGCGCCGCCACAGCGCTCGAAGAGGTGGTCTCCGCCGCCCCAGACCTTGCCGCGGCACACGAGATGCTCGGTGGTCTGTCGCTAGGCGTGCTCGACGACTATCCCCGAGCTCTCCAACACCTGGAGATCTCGTACCGCCTATATCGCGAAATTGGCGACATGGCCGCCGCCGCCCGCGCCGCAATAGAGCTGGCCCAAGTCGAGGCGACGAGCGGCAACGCAGCCGGCGCACGCGGTTGGCTGGGCCGCGCCAAGAGGTTGATCGACGACATCGGGCCATGCGTGGAGGAGGGCTACTACCGCGTCGCAATGATGGGATGCGAAGTCCCTGACGTCGTTGAACTCGAGGCAAGCTCCGGTAAGGCGCTCGAGATCGCGCGGATTTTCCGCGATACGAATCTCGAAGTACGCGCATTGGCCGACAGCGGTTTGGCGCTGATCTCGTTGGGCCGCACTGCCGACGGACTCGACCGCCTTGACGAAGCGCTGACCGCGGTGATGTCCGGCGAGGTGCGCGACTTCGTTACGTGCGGATTCACATGCTGCGCAGTTGTGAGCGCGTGCGCGCTGCTCGGCGACATCGATCGACTCACGCGCCTGATCGAGAGCTTGCGGCGAGTTGCGACCGAGCGCTTCAACGATTACCAATCGCCCATCCTGACGAGCCACTGTCACCAGACGTACGGCCGCATGCTGAGTGAGGCGGGTCGCTGGCCTGAGGCCGAAGTGGAGCTTCGGCGGGCAGTCGAGGTCAGCCTCAACGCGGGCCATCGTGCCTCTGCCATGGCCACCCTCGCCGAGCTCCGGATTCACCAGAACCGCACGGCCGAGGCAGCTGTGTTGTTGAGGGGTTGGGAAGACCGGCTGGAGACGGCGCCCGCGCAGGCGAAGCTTCACGAGGCTCGTGACGAGCTGGACCTGGCGGTCTCGACACTGCGCTGGGCACTACGCGAACAGGAAACCAATCTGGTCGCCGCCGCGCCACTCTGGGCCCATCTGGTCGATGTGGAGTGTCGCCGCGATATCGCGGCCGCAGACGAGGCGGCATACCGACTGGAGACGATTGCCGCCTCCCTGGTTTCTCCCGGAATCCGCGCGCTCGCGCTTCTCAGTCGGGGCCGCGTCCAGATAGCCCGCGGCGAAGATGCTGTGGCCACCCTCCTGGCCGCGCTTCGCGAGCTCGGCGAAGACGAGCGGCCAAAGCTGCGCGCCGAGATCCACATCGCTCTGGCCGAGGGGCAGCGGGACCGAGATGTGGCCGCGGCCACAACGCAAGCTCGGGCGGGTCTGGCCATCTTCGAGCGACTGGGTGCGCGCCGCCAGGCGGACCACGCCGCCGCCCTGCTCCGCTCGCTTGGCGTGAGAGTGCGAGCCGGTGCCGACTCCGCGGGCCGGAGCGGGCTCGAGACGCTCAGCCGTCGGGAGCGCGACGTCGTGCCTCTGCTCGCGGAGGGCCTGTCGAACGCACAGATCGCAAAGCTGCTTTTCATCACACCCAAGACCGTCGAGCATCACATCACCAACATCCTGGGCCGGCTCGGCTTGCGCACGCGGACTGAGGTCGCCGCGTGGGCGCACCGCACTGCTGGTGAGGCTTGAGCGAACGACGTGGAGTCCCCTCCGGCAAGTAAATAAGGGTCGGGATTGGGGGGATCCCCCGATTTGGGGCGGGCGGCTTGCGGCCCAGAGTGGTGTCACGGCACACGAATCGCCGAATCAACATCACGAAGGAGCTGCGCATGCTGCAAGCAAAGGAAGCGTTGGCGGTCGCTAACGGAGCGGGGGAGGCCCGTTGGTGGTTAGGCCAGCTCGCCGAGATCAAAGCCACAGCCGCTGATACCGGCGGCCTGTTCACGATCGTTGAGGTCACAGGCGGCGCGAATTACGAGGCGCCCCTTCACGTGCACCATCGCGAGGACGAGGCTTTCTGGGTCCTCGACGGCAGCGTGAGCTTCGAGGTGGGCGATACGAAAATCGCAGCGGGAGTCGGCGACTACGCGTTCGGTCCGCGCGGGATGCCACACCGATACACGGTGGGCGCCCACGGCTGCCGGATGCTCTTCATCCTTACCCCGGGTGGTTTCGAGGACCTCGTCAGGGCGATGAGCGTGCCGGCGGAGACTCGGTCGCTGCCGTCGCAAGATGGACCGCCCCCCGACATGGAGCGTGTCAGGGCGATCGCTGCCACCTACGGGTGCGAGCTCCTGGCCTAGCCACCAGAGATCGACGTCCAGGAGAAATTCAACTAACAAGGAAACCGAATGAACCCAAACGCCAATGTGACTCAGCGGCCAACCCCCAAACCACCGCTGCCGCCCGGCTTCGTCCGCCGCCCCATGAACAGGCTGCTCGTCGCCGCCTTCGGGCGCGGTGCATCGAGATGGTTGGCTCCTCGCGGCATGTTGATGCTGACCACGGTCGGCCGCTCAACCGGTAAGGAGCGGACGTGCCCGCTCCTCTGGTGCGCCGATGCCGAGCACCACGCCTGGGTGGTCGCCGGCGGTAACTACGCCAGGGAGTCGATGCCGAACTGGTACATCAACCTCATGGCTGATCCCGATCACGTCTGGGTCAACGTCGGGCGTGGCCGTGTGCCGGTCACATCCCAGACGCTAACTGGCCCCGAGCGAGACCCATGGATTCGCGCGATCCCAATGATCTCGGGCTTACAGGACGCCACGAGGCGTGAGGTGCCGATCGTTCGCCTCACCAAGCGCGTCGAAGGTTCGTAATCGCAGAGCCGTCCATTCCGCACGTTTTGCGCCAACCGTTCGCTTCCAGGCACCGGATAACGCACGTTTGGCGTCACCGGTGCCTTACCCCAACGGCAACGCCGCCCTACGACATCGCCGGGACTCGCGGGAGCTCTTCGATCGCGGCGTCGATGCGCGATTGGGACAGCTCGATGTCCTCGAGCTTGCCGGCGAAGTAGGCGTCGTACGCGGACATGTCGAAGTGTCCGTGCCCAGAGAGCCCGAACAGGATTGTTCGCTTTTCACCCGCCTCTCGCGCCGCCGCGGCCTCCTCGGCCACCGCACGAAGGGCGTGGGCAGCTTCCGGAGCTGGCAGGAATCCCTCCGAGCGCGCGAAACGAACGGCTTCGGCAAACACCTCCTTCTGCTTGTAGGCCCGAGCCTCCACCACCCCTTTATCGACGAGAAGGCACAGCGAAGGCGCGTCGCCGTGATAGCGCAGGCCGCCCGAGTGGATCCGGTCGGGCACGAAGCTGTGGCCCAGCGTGAACATCTTCACCACCGGGCCTAACCCCACGGCGTCCCCGAAGTCGTACGCGTACACGCCCCTCGTGAGCGTCGGGCAAGCGGCCGGCTCCGCGGCGATGAAACGCGTCGCCGGGTGACGACCCTTTAGCTTGTCGCCGATGAAGGGATACGTGAGACCGGCGAAGTTGGAGCCTCCACCGACGCAAGCAATGACCACATCCGGGTACTCCCCGGCCATCTCCATCTGTTTCTGCGCCTCGAGGCCGATCACCGTCTGGTGCAGGAGCACGTGATTGACAACCGACCCAAGCGAGTACTTCGCGTCTTCGTGCGTCGCCGCATCTTCGACCGCCTCGGAGATGGCGATGCCCAGGCTGCCGGGGGAGTCGGGGTCGCCCGCCAGGATCCCGCGGCCGGAATTCGTCAACTTGGTCGGTGACGCGTGCACGGTCGCGCCCCAGGTCTCCATCATCGCCCTGCGGTACGGCTTCTGCTCGTAGGAGATCTTGACCATGTACACGGTCACTTCCAGCCCGAACAGGGCGCCGGCAAACGCCAGCGCCGAGCCCCACTGGCCCGCCCCGGTCTCGGTCGTCAGCCGCTTGACGCCCTCTTTGGAGTTGTAATAAGCCTGCGGCACCGCCGTGTTCGGCTTGTGTGAGCCGGCGGGAGAAACTCCCTCGTACTTGAAGTAGATGTGCGCCGGGGTGTCGAGCGCCTTCTCGAGTCGCTCTGCGCGATAGAGCGGGCTCGGCCTCCAGATCTTGTAGATGTCCCGCACCTGCTCGGGGATCTCGATCCACGGCTCGGCGGAAACTTCCTGCGCGATGATCGCCTGCGGGAAGATCGGCGCGAGATCTGCCGGTCCCATGGGCTGCAGAGTTTGTGGATTCAGATAGGGAAACGGAGGCGCCGGGAGGTCGGGCAGGATGTTGTACCAGCGCTCGGGTATTTCGTTCTCGCTGAGCAGGATCTTCTTGACCATTCCGCCCTCCTGAATGACCGCTCTCGACGGCTCCCAGCGTAGCCCTTTATTTATCGCCTGTGACGGGACGCCAGCGCCGGTGAGCGTTCCGCATGTCGCCGCGGATCAGCTCCAGCCGCGGACGCGGACCGTCGGTGCGCCCTGTCGGAGGTTTCCGGCTGCCCCGCTGGAACGGAATCGGCCATTCCACCCGGTGCTCCTGGTCGGCGGCCGCATGCAGCGTCCACGCCGGGTCGTAAAGGTGAGCGCGGCCGAGCGCGCACAGGTCCGCGCGGCCGGCCAGGATGATCGTGTTCACATCGTCATACCCGCTGATCGCGCCGACCGCGATGGTCGGAATTTCTATCGCGTTGCGAATCCGGTCGGCGAATGGCGTCTGGTAGCTTCGCCCCACGATCGGCTTCTCTTCGGCCACGGTCTGGCCGGTCGAGACGTCGACCGCGTCGACTCCATGGCCGGCAAACGCGCGCGCGACCTCCACCGACTCATCGGCGCTGAGTCCGCCCTCGTACCAGTCCGAAGCGGAAACGCGCACGGTCATGGGCTTGCCCGCCGGCCAGGCGGTGCGGATCGCATCGAACACCTCGAGCGGATAACGCAAGCGGTGCTCGAGGCTGCCGCCGTACTCATCACGGCGCTGGTTTGTCAGCTGCGAGATGAAGCTGGCGAGCAGGTAGCCGTGTGCGCAGTGAAGCTCCAGGAGGTCGAAATCGGCGCGAGCCGCCATCCGCGCCGCGTCGACGAATTGTTCGCGAACAAGGTCCATGTCATCCCGGTCCATCTCGCGAGGGGTCTGGCTGACCGGTAGGTAAGGCAGCGATGAAGGGGCGATCAGCTCCCAGTTCCCGCTTGGCAACGGCTCGTCCATGCCCTCCCACATCAGCCTCGTCGAGCCCTTACGGCCCGAATGGCCGAGCTGGATCCCGATTTTCGCGGGCGTGCTCTGGTGGACGAAGTCGACCAATCGTGCGAACGCCGATTCGTGCTCAGGTTTGTACAGGCCCGCGCAACCGGGGGTGATCCGGCCTTCACGCGACACGCACACCATCTCGGTCATCACAAGTGCCGCGCCGCCGAGCGCCTTGCTGCCCAGGTGCACGAGATGAAAATCGCCGATGAGCCCGTCATCGGACGTGTACATGTCCATGGCCGAGACGATCACGCGATTGGCCAGGTCGAGCTCGCGCAGCCGGATCGGAGCGAACATCGGTGGGACGGGCTCGCGGCCGTCGCAGAACCAGCGGTCGACGCCTGCGACGAACTCGGGATCCCTGAGCTTCAGGTTGCCGTACGTCACGCGGCGGCTCCGCGTCAGCAGGTTGAACGCGAACTGGGGCGGCTCCTGCCGCATGTACTGCCCGATGTTCTCGAACCACTCCAGGCTCGCCTGCGCGGCGCGCTGCGCGCTCGCGACGACCGGCCGTCGCTCGGTTTCGTAAGCCACAAGCGCTTCGTCCACTGTGGGGTTCTCGTGCAGGCATGCGGCCAGGGCAAGCGCATCCTCCATCGCGAGCTTGGTTCCCGACCCGATCGAGAAGTGAGCCGTGTGGGCCGCATCGCCGATGAGCAGCACATTTCCGTCGCGCCACGATTGAGCGCGGACGGTGGCGAACCGTATCCAGCGGCTGTTGTTGGCGACCAGCGGGTGTCCTTGCAGCACGTCCGCGAAGATCTCCGCGCAGAACGCGATGCCCGCCTCGTCGCTTTCACCAGGCTTCCACGACCGCCCTGAGGAATCCAGCTGGCCGCTCTTGATCCAGCTCTCCTCCTGGAGCTCGACTATGAATGTGCTCATCGCGTCGCTGTAGGGATATGCGTGCGCCTGGACGACGCCGCAGTCGGTCTCGGCGATGAAGAACTTGAAAGCATCGAAGACGAGCGGCGTGCCCAGCCACATGTAGCGCGCGTGCCGCGTATCGAGCTCGGGCTGGAACACGTCCTGGCGAGACTGGCGGGTGATGCTGTTGACGCCATCCGCTCCCACCACCAGGTCGTGCTGCAAGCGCAGAACCTCGAGCGCCGGCGCCGGCTCGCGGTAATGGATGGTCACGCCGAACTCTTCGCACCTTGCGCGCAGGATCGCCAGCAGCCGCTGGCGGCTGATCGCGGCGAAGCCATGCCCGCCCGAGGTCAGCACCTGCCCGTGGTAGTGGACGTCGATGTCGTCCCAGACTGCAAAGTCAACGGACAGCCGCTCAAAGAACGCCGCGTCGGCCTGTTCTATGCCGCCCAGCGTTTCATCTGAGAAGACGACACCAAACCCGAACGTATCGTCCGCCGCATTGCGCTCCCACACCTCGATCCTGTGGCGAGGGTTGAGCAGCTTGACCAGGGTCGCCAGGTAAAGGCCCGCCGGCCCGCCTCCGATGATCGCTATGTCGAGGGGCTGGCTCGAGGGCGTCAGCTCCCGTCCCTGAGCCGGAACCGTTGCAGCTTGCCGGTGGCCGTTCGCGGCAGCGCGTCCGCGAACTCGATCACGCGGGGGTACTTGTAGGGGGCGATCTGGCTCTTGACGAAGTCCTGCAGCGTCTTGGCTGGTTCGGCGCCGAGG
>Ga0137396_10002174_pt1 | contig 10654 bp, 7 predicted proteins | sample czc16metaG_FD_108284 | JGI IMG/M metagenome (GOLD analysis project Ga0137396, IMG submission 108284) | Vadose zone soil microbial communities from Angelo Coast Range Reserve, California, USA - czcobulk3.16 metaG | ecosystem: Environmental > Terrestrial > Soil > Vadose zone | place: USA... | reverse complement strand
CGCCGCGACGCGCCGCGCCAACTCGATCGCTTTGCGGAACGCTGCGGAAGTCCCGAGCAGCGTGGCCTTATCGCTCGGGGTTTGTTCCGGCGCCGCCTCGTCTTGCTGGTCACGCGTCTCCTGGCCCACCAACACGGTGTGCGTCGCGCGTCCCATGGTGATTTGGAGGTGCTGCGCTGAAAAGGGCTTCGGCAGGTAGTCCCAAGCGCCCTGACGCAGTGCCTCGACGCTCGACTCGACGCTGGGGTTCCCCGTCATCACGATCACGATCGTATCCGGGTTCGTCGCCAGAGCGCCGCGCAGCAGTGCGAGCCCGTCGACCTGGGACATGTACAGGTCCACGAGGACGATGTCGAACGGCCGGCGCTTGAGCACGTCCAGCGCTTCCTGGCCCCGGCCGCACACCGTGACGTCGTAGCCCTCCAGGCGCAGCACGCTGGCGCAGCTCTCGCGCAGCGTGTGCTCGTCGTCTATGACCAGCGTGCGAATGCCGGCCTTGGCTTCCGGGCCGATTGACAACAGCGCGTTGACCCTGCTCGCGTCGTTGCCGTTCCCGGAGTTGTTCGATGCTAGCGGTGTCGACATGGCAATCCTCCCGCCGCCGCCTATTGCAGGGATCGGGCCACACTGTCGCACTATTGCAGCAGGGCCGGAATGACGAGGAAAAACAACTATTTGCCGCGTGCGGCGGGCGTCAGATCGGGGCCCGGTGTTGCACCAACCTGCATCCCGGAGGAGGCTGGCGTGCACTGATTTGCGGCATCGGCAGCGGCACCGCACGGCGCGTGCGCGGTATCGGACTTGCTGTGAGGACCGGCATGGCATCACAACACTTGCCGGCGACTCGCCTCTCGGAAGCGCCCGCCCCGGTAGTGCTCCGTTCCCGAACACCGACCGCCGCCGTAGAAGAGCCGGGGCCAGACTGGCGCCGCTTTGCGAGCGCGCTGTGGCGCTTCAAGTGGGTCATAGTCCTCATGGTGGCGGCGGGCATCGGGGCGGCAGTGGCCGCGACGCACGTGCTGCGTCCCGTGTACGTGTCGCAGGCGAACGTCTGGGTCGATGTCCCCGACCGCCGGGGCGGGGGGGGCGGCACGGATGCCCGCGGACCCATCCGCCAGGGCGCCCTGCTCGACGCCAATGCCTGGGTCGAGCTGCTGCGGTCGTACATCGTGCTCGACCAGGTCGTACGAGACTTGCGGTTGTATCTCGAGGTCAAGTCGCCCGGCGACCGGGCCGGCTTCGCGGGGTTCGCAGTGAGCGACACGTTCCGGCCGGGCGACTATCGCCTGAGCGTGAACTCGGCCAGTCGGGAGTACACCCTGTTTTCCGCTGACGGCGTCGAGCTCGAGCGGGGAACGGTCGGCGACTCGGTGGGGACCCGGCTGGGCTTCCACTGGGCTCCCCCGGCGGGCAGCTTCGCGGGCGGCCGCGCGGTCGATTTCTCTCTGGTGCCGCCGCGCGACGCCGCGCTGCGGCTCGGCGAACAGCTGGATGTCCGGATGGACTTGAACGGGAACTTCTTGGCCGTGGAGCTGCGGGGCACGAACCCGCGACAGATCTCCTCGATCCTGAATGCGGTGGCGCAGCGCTATGTCGAAGTAGCGGCGCAGTTGAAGCGTGTGAAGCTCACGGTGCTGACCAAGATTCTCGAGGACCAGCTGGCGACGGCCCAGCGCAACCTCGACGACGCCGAGACCTCGCTCCAAACGTTCCGCACGCGCACGATAACGCTGCCGACCGATCAACCGGCGGGACAGGGCGGCAGCGCCGAAGCCCGTGACCCCGTCCGCGCCAGCTTTTTCGAGATGCAGGTCGAGCGCGACCAGCTGCGCCGGGACCGCGACGAGGTCCAGCGCCTGCTCGCTCAGCCCGGGGATTCGGGGCTGCCGGTGGACGCGTTGTCCGCCATCGGCTCGGTCCAGCACGCGCCCGAGCTCTCGAACGCGCTGAAGGAGCTGAGCGACAAGCAAGCGCAGCTGCGCGTGTTCCGGTACCACTACACGGACGCGTACGCGCCGCTGCAGCAGTTGGTCGCCGAAATCGCGCAGCTCGAGCAGCGCACGATTCCAACACTGGCGCGCGCGCTGGCCGCCCAGTTGGCGGCGCGGGAGACGGAGTTGGCGAGGCAGGTGGGCGCCGCCTCCCGCGATCTCCGTCAAATTCCTACGCGCACGATCGAGGACGCTCGGCTGAGCCGCAATGCCAAGCTGAAGGAGCAGACGTATACCCAGCTGCAGGAGCGCTTCGACCAGGCCCGGCTCGCGGCCGAGGCATCAGTCCCCGATGTGCGGATTCTCGACCCGGCGATCGTGCCGCAGCGCCCCGTCAAAAACACCGCGCCGCGGTTGCTCCTCATGGGATTACTGGCGGGTCTCGGGCTGGGGGTGATGGGGGCGGTCGTGCTCGACCGCGTGGATCCCCGCGTGCGCTACCCGGAACAGGTGTCCCGTGACCTCGGTCTGCCGATCCTCGGCGCGGTGCCGCACGTACGCGCCAAGGACGAACCAGAAGAGGTGATCGAGGCGCTGCGGGGAATATGTCTCAATCTCGTGCACGCCTATGGCGCCGCGAGGCCCCTCCTGGTCACGATTACGAGCCCGGGTCCGGGCGACGGGAAATCGTTCCTCGCCGCCAACGTCGCCCTTGCCTTCGCGGACGGCGGCCACCGCACCCTGCTGATGGACGGCGACATCCGGCGCGGCGTGCTGCACCGCCGCTTCAAGGCCGCCCGCCAGCCCGGCCTCACCGATTTCCTGCGGGAGGATGCGACGCGGGAGCAGATCGTGCAGGCGACGGCGTACCCATGGCTCTCCTTCATCGGGTGCGGCACGCGGTCGCATCGCGCGCCGGAGCTGCTCGGATCGCCGACGATGGGCTCGCTCATCGCGACGCTGCGCACGGATTACGACGTGATCCTGATCGACAGCCCGCCGCTGGGAGCGGGTGTGGATCCGTTCATTCTGGGGACGGCGACGGGAAACGTGCTGTTGGTTCTGCGGACGGGATACAGCCACCGGGAGATGACCGGAGCGAAGCTCGAGGTGCTGGATCGTCTGCCGCTGCGCACGCTGGGTGCGGTGTTGAACGATGTCCCGCGCAGCAGTGCCAGTTACTACGCCTACTACTCCTACCATCTCCCCGGGTATGAGGCTATGGACGAAGAGGAGGGGCGGGGCAGCGCGGCCCGCCCCCGGCTCGTCTAGGGCCCCTCGTCGTAGCGCCTGATCCAGGACGTCCCGCCCACGACCGAGCCGCGGCGCAGTGCCGCGCTGGCGCGCACCAATAGGTCCACGGGCTGGATCGGCGCGTACCCGATGTTCGTCACCGCCTCGTACCCGACGCGGACCTGCCGCACGGGTAGGTGCTGTCCGGCCGTGGTCGACGTCTCCCGGACCGCCTTTACCATGCGCTCCGCCAACCGCAACGCTCCTGCTGGGTCCGTCGACGGTGCGATCATCGCGAATTCCGTGGGACCGAGCCGCCCGAGCACGTCGGAGAGCCGTCCCGCCGCCTTGAGCGCCTGGACCGACTTGAGAATGGCTGCGGCCGCCGCGTCCCCCGTAGCGGCTGCATCGGGCTCCAAGTCCAGGGCGAGTACGATGCAGGCGATGGAGCCGTGCTCCCGGAAGGCGCTCGAGCCGAGCTCCTGGATGCGGCGCGCCATCCCCTGCCGGTTGTACAACCCCGTCGCGGGATCGAGGAGGCCCTCGGCGCGCGAGCGATCGGCGTCCAGCTTCGCGCGCATGTAGGCGTGGAGTTTGAGGACCAGCTCGCCGGCATCGGTGGAGCGGCCGATGCAATCCCAGGCGCCCGCGCGCAACGCCTCGATCCGCTGCTCGCGCGTCGGGTTGTGTGGGGTGGTGACGAGGATGGGTGTGCTGTTCGCGACCCGCGGGTCATCCCGCAGGATGCGGCAGAGCTCGAGCCCGCTCATGTCGGGCAGCACCGCCTCGGTAAAGATGGCATCGGGGTTGGTGGTTCGGGCGCGCGCGAGCGCGTGCTGCCCGTCCGGCGTTCGCAGTACGGCGAAGCCGTTCGCGCCGAGCACCTCCTCGATCCAGCCCGCGCTGCCGTTTTGTTCGCCGGCCACCAACGCCAGGGGTAGGCCGGCGGATGGCCCTGAGTCCGTCATGCGATCCCTCCGCCGAGGTGCCTCGCAGGAATGGGGCCATGTCGGCGCCCGCGACGGGCGGACAGAGAAAGCGCTCGGCTGCCGCGGCCGCGCAACGCAATCGTGGGGGCGGTGCCACCGTGTTGGGCCCGCGCCGACGTCAGAACTTATTGTCACGTGTTTGGTTACGACTCGCGATGAGAGGTACCGGCCCCGCTTGGGCCCCAATCTTGAAGTACGGATCGTCCATGCGACGGAGCGAGGAGCGCTGAGCGATGTGTGGCATCATCGGCTACGTCGGGCCCCGGCAGGCAGTGCCCATTCTCCTCGAGGGGCTGGCGCGCCTGGAGTACCGCGGCTACGACTCGGCCGGCGTGGCGGTGCAAAACGGGGGCGGCCTGAACACCCGGAAGCTCGCGGGTCGCGTCCCCGCGCTAGCCGACCTGCTGTCGCGCGACCCCGTGCATGGGACCTGCGGCATCGCGCACACGCGCTGGGCGACCCACGGCGCTCCGACCGACGGCAATGCACACCCCCACGCCGACTGCGGTCGTGAAATCGCGCTGGTGCACAACGGCATCGTCGAGAATGCCGCCGTGCTGCGGACGCGGCTCGAGCGCGCCGGCCATCGTTTCACCACCGAGACCGACACCGAAGTCCTCGCCCACTTGATCGAAGACGCCGAGGGTGCCGCCCTCGAGGAGCGCGTCATCGCCGGGCTCGCGCCGGTCGAGGGGACCTACGGCCTGGCGGTCACGTGCGCCGCCGAGCCCGGCAAGATCGTCGTGGCCCGGCGCGGTTCGCCGGTGCTGCTCGGCGTGGGTGACGGCGAGCACTTCGTCGCCTCGGACGCCAGCGCCGTCCTCGGGCACACGCGGTCGGTCGTCTACCTGAAAGACGGTGACATCGCGGTGCTGACCGCTGAGGGCTACCGCGTCGTCGATCGCGACGCGGTCGAGCAGGAACGCGCGGTGGACGCCATCGAGTGGGATCTCGAGGCGCTCGCGCTGGGTCCATATCCCCATTTCATGCTGAAGGAGATCTGCGAGCAGGCGGAAACGGTGCGCAATACGCTGCGCGGCCGGCTGCTGCCGGGAGAAGGCTTCGCGCGGCTCAACGGCCTCAATCTGTCGCCGGGCCAGTGCATGCGGATCCGGCGCATCCTGATTGTCGCGTGCGGGACTTCGTGGCACTCGGGGCTGGTCGGTCGCCACGCCCTCGAGGAGCTCGCCGGTATTCCGGTGGACGTCGAGTACGCCTCGGAGTACCGCTACCGGCGGCAGCTGCGGATTCCAGGGACGCTCACCATCGCCATCTCGCAATCGGGCGAAACGGCCGACACGCTGGAGGCGCTGCGCGCGGCACGCGCCACCGGCTCGACCGTCGTGGGGATCGTGAACGTCGTCGGCAGCACGATCGCCCGCGAAGCGGACGGCGGCATCTACCTCCACGCGGGCCCGGAAATCGGCGTGGCGTCGACCAAGGCGTTCACCTCGCAAGTGGTCGCGCTGCTGCTGCTCGGCCTGTACCTGGCGCGCCAGCGGGGCCAGATGGCCGTAGACGAGGGACGGCGGCTCGTCGGCGAGTTCGAGCGGCTGCCCGAGCTGGTGGAGCGCGGGCTCGCGCTCGAGCCGGAGGTGCAGCAGGTCGCCGCGGCGTTTGCGGGGGTGGGCAACGCCTTGTATCTGGGACGCGGCGTCAACTACCCGGTCGCGCTCGAGGGCGCCCTCAAGCTCAAGGAGATTTCGTACATCCACGCCGAGGGCTACCCCGCGGCCGAAATGAAGCACGGACCCATCGCCCTGATCGATGCGAACATGCCGGTCGTGTGCATCGCCCCGCAGGACCAGGTGTACCCGAAGCTCGTCTCGAATATGCAGGAAGTGCGCGCGCGCGGTGGCCGCATCATCGCCATTACGACCGAAGGGAACGACGATTTGGGGCACGTCGCCGAGCACGTGCTGCACGTGCCGGCGAGCGACGCGCTTCTCTCTCCGGTGTTGACGGTCATCCCGCTGCAACTGCTCGCCTACCATATCGCCGTGCAGCGGGGTTGCGACGTGGATCGCCCCCGCAACCTGGCGAAGAGTGTGACGGTCGAATGAAACGCTACGTGTTGTCCATGATCATCGTGGCCGCGCTGGTCACTGCCGACCGTGCAGCGGCGCAAAAGCCCGCGACGGACTTCCAGGCAGGCGACCGCATCCTGCTCCGCGTGGAGGGGGACTCGGCGCTGTCGGACACCTTCACGGTGGTCGCGGGGCCCGCGCTGCGCCTCCCCGCCATCGGGGAGGTCTCACTCGCCGGCGTGCGCCGCGCCGATCTCGAGGCCCATCTGACCCGCGAGCTGAGCCGGTACCTGAAGGATCCCGTCGTGCACGCACGCGCCCTGATCCGCGTGTCGGTCCTCGGTGAGGTGGTGCGACCGGGATTCTATGCCGTGCCGCTCGACTTGGTCCTCGCCGACGCCCTCATGGTGGCGGGTGGCCCGACACAGGACGCCAGGGTCGACCGGCTGCGCATTCTGCGCGGCGAGTCCGCCTTGTGGAGCGGGAACAAGCTCCAGGGGGCGATCGCGCGCGGCTCGACACTGGGCGACCTGGGTCTGCGCGCCGGCGACCGCATCGACGTGCCAGGCGGACGGCGCGATCCGGATTCCAAGTGGCGGCTGGCCGGGCTCATCGTCACCACGCTGGCCACCGTCATCACCGTGATCACCGTGACGAGGCGGTGAACCGGCCGTGAAAATCGTCTCGGTTGCCGGCGCCCCGTGCGACGTCGTGAACCTGGCGGCCGTGCACCGCGCGCTCGACGCGCGCGCGGACGTGGAGCACGTGGTCGTCCAGACCGGCCCGCCCGACGACGCGAGAACGGCGGCGCTGTGTGATGTGCTTGAGGCGCCACGCCCGCACTGCAGCCTCGACGTCGGCGCGGGGCCGCACGGGGTCGAGACGGGCCTGATCATGCAACGGCTCGAGCCGCTCCTCGCGAAGCTCGGACCCGACACGGTGCTGGTGTACGGCGCCGGAAACGCCGCGCTAGCCGGAGCGCTCGTCGCGGCGAAGCTGGGCAGCCGGGTGGGTCACGTCGAGGCCGGGCTGCGGAGCGGCGACCGGACGCCGGAGGAACTCAACCGCGTGGTGACGGACCGGCTGGCCGACCCCTTGTTCGTGCCGTCGCGCGACGCGGTCGGCGCCCTGAAGGCCGAAGCGGTGGCGGAGGAGCGGATCCAGTTCGTCGGGAGCGTGCGGATCGACGCGCTGTGTTGGGCGCTCGCGCGGGTCCCGGCAGTGGATGCCGGAGCGTGCGCCGTGGTGAGTCTGCACGACCCCGCGGCCGAGGTCGTCGCGGCCCTTGCCGAGCTCGACCACCGGATCCCCGTCGTCACCGCGCCGGCCGGATACCTCGAGCTGATCGGGGCGGTGGCGGGCGCGGCGCTCGTGGTCACCGATACGGACGAGCTGCAGGAGGAAACGAGCTACCTCGGCGTTCCCTGTATCACCCTACGGGGCAGCACCGATCACCCCGCGACGTGCCAGCACGGCACCAACCGTCTGGTGGCAGCTGGGCGCGCGACGCTGCTCGCTGCGGCTGACAGAGCGCTCGCCCGGCGCGCCCCCGCGCGCCCGGTGCTGGAGCGATGGGACGGCCTGGCGGCAGAACGGATTGTGAGCGTGCTGTGCGACGGTAGTGACTTCCCGGCCGAGCCGGCCCAAAAGGCGCCGCCGGCCGCGCACCGCACACGCGGCGTGGTGGCGATCCCGCAGATGGCTTGATCTCTCACTCCCCCTCAACCGGAGGACCTATGCGACTGCGCACGAAGCTGGGCGCTTTGATGGCGGTGGCCGCGGTGTTCGGCACCGGCGGCGGTTGTCGCGAGCCGATCAGTCATGAATCACCGCAGACCGTCTCCCCCGCGCTCGCGTCGCTCATCGGGGCGGCCGCCACGGCCGATCCGATCTTTGTGGTCGTGCAGTACGACGAGGCGGTGACGACGGGCGACGCCCTCGCGGCCGGCATCATGGGATTGGGCGGCGGTGCGCGGGCGCTGCGGCAGCTCCCGTTCGTCGGCGCGCTCGCGACCCCTGCGCAGGTGAACGCCATCGCCGTCCTGCCGGGCGTCGCACGCGTATCGGAGAACCGGCAGCTGACGTGGCTAGGGATGAGCTCGCCCGCGTCGGTGTTGGCGCTGCTCGATCAGAGCGTGCCCACGATCAAGGCCGACCAGGCCCGGGCGGTCTACGGCGTGAGCGGTCGAGGGATCGGCGTGGCGATCTTGGACAGCGGCATCGACGGGCTCTATCAGTATGACGTGCAATACCCGAGTCGCACGGTGCAAAACCTCAAGGTCATCGCCAACGGGCGCGACCTCGTGTGCTTCCAGAATCTGCCGTGCCCCGGGTCGATCTACGTCGAGAATCTCGCCAACAGCGAGACGTCGGTCGGGCACGGCACGCATGTCGCGGGGATCGCGGGCGGCAACGGCTCGATGTCGAACGGGTTGTACACGGGCGTGGCCCCGGGGTCGAATCTGATCGGGATCGGCACGGGCGACGTGCTGTTCATCTTCTGGGCGCTCGCCGGGTTCGACTACATCCTCCAGAACCAGGACCGCTACAACATCAAGGTGGTGAACAACTCCTGGGGCACGAGCGGGCCCTTCGATCCCCAGGACCCCGTCAGCATCGCCAGTAAGCGGGTGCACGATCGCGGCATCACGGTCGTGTTCGCCGCCGGAAACGACGGGCCGGGCGAGAATACCTTGAACCCGTACAGCGTGGCGCCCTGGGTGATCGGCGTCGCGGCCACCTGCTCGGCCACCGACTTCACGGCGCAGAGGCTGCACTGCCAACCCGGTGGGATGTTGGCGGACTTCTCGTCGCGCGGCATCCCTGGGGATGCCCTCTACCATCCCACCGTGGCTGCGCCGGGCGTACACATCATCTCCACGCGGGCGTCGACGGGGACCGTGCTGAACGCGTTGGATGCGAACCATGACCTTGATCTGACGTCGACGTGCGAGCTGCGGATCCTGTTCGCGCCGTACTACACCTGTGCCAGCGGCACCAGCATGGCGACGCCGCATGTCACGGGCGTCGTGGCGTTGATGCAGGAGCGCGCCGGCGGCCAGCTCAACCCGGATCAGGTGCGGAGCCTCCTCGTCCGGACCGCCGATCCGATGGCCGGGTATGCGGTGTTTGAAGTGGGCGCGGGTCTGGTGAATGCGCTGGAGGCCGTGAAGGGCTCTAGGTGAGCGACTAGCGCATCCCGGCAAAGGAGCCCGGTCACGGCTGGCGTTGCTGCCCGAGGCCGGGCCTTTTTGCGTGCCCTAATGTGGTGCACACTGAATACCGAAACGCACTAGTCTGAGGCGTCCTGGTGCATTACTGTCCATGGCTATGTTTATAAGTTATTACTACATAGCATGTTGCAGCTATGCACCACGATTGGGCGGTGGCACTAGCCTTGCTGTTGCGCTCACACAACATTTACCCTCTAACCGGCGAGGAGCCGCCTCCATGAGCAAGAAAGACGCGCCGCCGCCTCCGCAAGATCCCCAAGCCGGCACCGAGTCGACTCAGGCACTGCTGCGGGAGCTGGTGGCGCATTTGCGGCAGAACCGCACGCAGTTGCGCGAGGAGTGGGCCCGGCGCATCACCCGCGCCCAGCTGCTCACGGCGATGACGGAGGAGGAGATCTTCGCGGAAGCGACGTCGGTGTACGACAACTACGTCGAGGCGTTGGAGACGGGGACATTCGAGGCGCTGCAGGCCTACGCGCGCAACCTGTCGGAGCGCATCATCCCGCGAGGTGTCGAGACGCACGAAGTGGTCGGAATCGTGCTGTTACTGCGTGACGTGCTCGCCCGCTCGCTGTTTGCCAAGTACCACGAAGACTTCAACAAACTCAACCGCATTCTCGATGCCTACGAACCCGCCGCGAACCGGATCGCGAACACGGTGGCGGTAGGCTTCGTGCAGGAACGCGAGCGCATCATCCGGCAGCAACAGGAGGCGATCCGGGAGCTGTCGACCCCGGTGCTCCAGGTGCGCGAGCGGTTGCTGATTCTCCCGATCATCGGTGTCATCGATCCGCAACGGAATCGACAGCTCACCGAACAGCTGTTGCGCGCGATCCGCACCAACCGCGCGAAAGTCGTCGTGATCGACATCACGGGTGTGGCCGCCATGGACTCGAACGTGGCCAACCAGCTGGTGCAAACGGTCGAGGCATCCCGCCTCCTTGGGGCGACCGTGATCGTGACCGGCCTCTCGCCCGAGATCGCACAGACCCTGGTCACGATCGGCGTCGATCTGAGCGAGATGGCCACCGTGGGCGACTTGCAGGGCGGCATCGCAGAGGCGGAGCGCCTGCTGGGCTACAAGGTGATTCCCTTCGCCGAGGCCTCGCAGCAGGCCTGAGGGAGTCGGGCTGGGGAGTTCGCCGTTCTGAAGCAGGTCCACTACTTGATCGCGTCGATTCAGTCGGCCCTGTCGGACGCCGACCTCTCCCAGCTGCGCGAGGCGCTGATCGCGCGGGTGG
>Ga0137396_10002173_pt1 | contig 10654 bp, 11 predicted proteins | sample czc16metaG_FD_108284 | JGI IMG/M metagenome (GOLD analysis project Ga0137396, IMG submission 108284) | Vadose zone soil microbial communities from Angelo Coast Range Reserve, California, USA - czcobulk3.16 metaG | ecosystem: Environmental > Terrestrial > Soil > Vadose zone | place: USA... | reverse complement strand
ACCTTGTACTCGGCCAAGTGCGCTCGCGCGAAGCCCCTGACCGCCTCGCCGGTGAGCCGGGCCCCCGCGCGCCGCTGCACCGCGGCGTGCACGCGCTCGCCCCAATCGTCGTCGGGCACGCCGAAGACCGCGACGTCGTCGATATCGGGGTGGCGGTGGAGCGCGTCCTCGATCTCGGCCGGGTAGATGTTGACGCCGGCCGAGATGATCATGTCGCGCTTCCGGTCGCAGATGTAGACGAAACCCTGGTCGTCCACGTACGCCACGTCGCCGACGGACGCCCACTCGCCGCGCTGGGCGTCGCGGGTGGCGCCGGTGTCCTTGTAGTAGCCGTCGAACATCCCGGAGAACCGCCGCACGTAGAGCTCGCCCGGCGTGCCCGGCGGGACCGGGCGCCCGACCTCGTCGAGGACCGCGAGCTCGACGCCCGGCGCCGCGCGCCCGCACGAGCCGGGCTTCCGCAGCACGTCCTCGGGCCGGAGCACCGTGTTGATGTTGAGCTCCGTGGAGCCGTAGAACTCGTAGAGCACGGGCCCGAAATAGCGCAGCGCCTCCTCCTTGACGCGCATCGGGCACGGCGCCGCGGCGACGACGAGGGCGCGCATCGAGGAGACGTCGTAACGCGCGCGCACCGACTCGGGCAGGTCCACGATGCGCTTCACCAGCGTCGGCGCCATGAAGGTAGACGTGCAGCGGTGACGCTCGATCGTCCTGAGCGCGTCCTCGGCGTCGAACTTGCGCATCACCACCACCGCTCCGCCGAAGACGTGGGCGTACGTGGCGAAGCCGCCGGGTGCCGAGTGGTAGAGCGGGCCCGCGACGAGGTGCACGTGGCCCGGCTCGGCGAGGCCAAAGGCCTCCATGAAGCGCCGGGCCACGGTCGCGTCGAGGCCGTGCCGGAGCGCTCCCTTCGGCCGTCCCGTCGTGCCGCCGGTGTAGATCATCGAGCCGCCGAGCCCCTGCGTCGCGTCCTCGGGGAGCGGCGCCGGATCACCCCGCGCGATCAGCTCGTCGAGGCGCTCGGCCCACGGCCGCCGCTCGCCCCCGACGAGGATCCAGCGGCGCACGTTCGGGGCGGCGGGCCGCACCCGCTCGGCCACGGGGAGGAACTGGTCGCCGACGAAGACCGCCGTCGCGTCCGAGTGGTCGAGGATGTAGGCGACCTCCTCGGCGACGAGCCGGTGGTTCATCGGTACCGGGATCGCGCCCGCGGCGCGCGTGGCCGCGGCGGCCACCATCGCCTCGAGGCAGTTCGGAACATAGAGGATGACGTGCGCCGCCGGCGCCACGCCGAGGCCGCGCAGCGCATTCGCCAGGCGCGTGCGCCGGTCCACGAATGCGCGCCACGTGAGGCTCCGGTCGCCCTCGATCAGGGCGAGCGCGTCGGGCGTGCGCTGGGCGTGGGCGGCGAGGACATCCACGAGGTGGGGAGTGTCGTGCTACCCGGGCAGTCGGGCGCGCGCGGCGTCGAGCGCCTCGCGTGCGACGTCTTCGGCGGGGCGCGCCCAGGCCGCGGGGTTCGGCGCCTCGTAGCTCAGGAAGCCGCTGTAGCCCTTGAAGGCGAGGAGCGCGAAGAACTCGCTGAAGGGCACGACGCCCTGGCCGGGAGGGAGGCGATCGGTGGCCTTCCCGGGCTCGAGGCCGCTCCGGGGCACGTCACTGAACTGCACGTAGGCGACCTCGCCGAGGCCCACGTCCTCGACGTCGCGGATCGTCGCCCCGCTCCGCCAGAGGTGGTAGGTGTCGAGCAGGAGCCCGCAGCACGGGTGGGCCGCCTTCGCCATCACCTCGCGCATCCGCGCCACCGTGTTGAGCTGCTCGGCCTGCGAGTTGAACTCGACCGCGAGCCGCACGCCGCGCTTCGCCGCGATGTCGCCGACCTCGCGCACGCTCTCCGACGCGCGTCGGAGGTCGCCCCGGCCCTTGTCCACGGGGCTCATCACGGTGGCGCAGCCGAGGAGGGCCGCGCGCTCGCACTGCTCGTCGAACACGCGGAGCAGCCGGCGCCGCTCGTCGTCCTCGGCCCACATCCACCCGAGCTCGACGCCGACGCACGCGACGGCCAGCCCGCTGCCCCTCACGAGCGCGAGCACGTCGGCGGCGGCCTGACCCTTTTCGGCGGCCCGAGCGAAGTCGATCCGGCGCAGCTCGACGCCGTCCCAGCCGACGCGGCGTGCGATTCGCAGCACGTCGGCCAGGGGCGTCGTGTCGAGGGTCCACGTGTGGAGCGCGAGCACCGCCTACTGGGTCTTCGGCGCGGGCGCGCCGGCGGCGCCCGGCTTGCCCATCGGCTCGGGGTGCGCCTTCGCCCACTCGAGCGCATCCTTCAGCTCCGCCTCGGCCTGCTTCACGAGCTGCAGGGCCTTCGCGCGATGACCGCCGAAGTCGTGCTCGGCGTGCTCGAGGTGCTGCGCGGCCATGTTCAGCCCTCGCATGGCCATGTGGATCTGCGGGTGTCGCTCGCCCCGCCCACCCCCGCCCGGCCGCGCGGGCTTGTCCTGCGTGAACGCGAGGGAGCTCCCGCCCAGCACCAGGCCGAGCGCGAGCAGAACCGCCACGGTCGATCTTCCCTTCAGCATGCGGACCTCCTCTGGGTGCGGTCGCCGACACGGCGGCCATCGCGCCCGCGGACGGCGCACGGGAGCCGGCGATGGACGCCGGTGCTCAGACCGCCGCCGACGCGCCTCCGTCGAAGTTGATGGCCGTGCCCGTGATGTAAGCCGCGCGCTCCGAGCAGAGGAACGCCACGAGGTCGGCGAACTCGTGGGCCTCGCCGAACCGGCCGAGCGGCACGCGGCGCTTCGCGGCCATCTCGCGGTAGAACGCCTCGCGATCGCCCGTGATCCGCCGCTCCCACTGGCCGCTCTTCACCACGCCGAGACAGATCGTGTTGACGAGGATCCCGGCGGCGGCGTACTCGTTGGCGAGCGACTTGGTGAGGTTGATGCCGGCCGCGCGCGTCACGCTCGTCGGCAAGGACCCGGCCGCCGGCGCCTTGCCGCCGACCGTCGTGACGTTCACGATGCGGCCGCCGCCACGCCGCTTCATGTGCGGGATCACGAGCCGGCAGAGGCGGACCGCGGCCATCAGCTTCAGCTCGATGTCCGCGTGCCACGTGGCGTCGGTCACCTGCTCGAAGCCCGCCGCCGCCGAGGTGCCGGCGTTGTTCACGAGGACGTCGACACCTCCCCACCGCGCGAGGATCGCCGCGACGAACGCCTCGACCTGCTCGGGCCGGGTCACGTCGGCGGGCATCGCCAGGACGTCCGCGCCGGTCTCGCGCCGGATCTGGTCGGCGACGCGCTCGAGCAGCTCCTTGCGCCGCGCGCAGGTCGCCACGCGCGCGCCCGAGCGCGCAAAGCGCTCGACGCAGGCACGGCCGAGACCGTCGTTGCCACCCGTGACGATCACGATCTTGTCCTTGAGGCCGAGCTCGAGGGTATCCATGGCTCCCGAAGATATCACCGTCGGCACGCCAGGTGTAGGCTTGTCAGCGTGATCCCGCGCGCCGCCGCGCTCGCGCTCGTCTTGCTCGCCGCGCCTGGCTCGGCGCAGGCCCAGGACGCGACCGGCGCGCGCGCGGGCGAGATCGCCGCGACACGCGCCACCCTGAAGGCGCTCCGCGCGGGGCTCGACGACTTCCTCTTCATCCACGGGCGCTACCCCTACACGGAGGAGGGCGTCGTCATCCTCCTCACGCGGGGGATCTTCGGCGGGCCGTACATCGAGCACTCCGTCACGACCGTGGACGCCTGGGGACGGCCGTTCGTCTACCGCTCGCCGAGCACGCGCGGCGGGCGGCGCGAGTACGACCTCTTCTCGCTCGGTCCGGACGGTCGCGAGGGCACCGCCGACGACGTCGAATGACCGGCGCCTCAGGACGCGCCGAGTCGGCCGATGACCGGGAGCTTGAGCGCGGGCCGCGTGAGGTCCACGCCGAAGTTGAGCGTGAGGACGTTCAGCTCGATCCCCTCGTCCCACCCGACGGCGAGGCCGCCCAGGCCGAAGAGCGAGAGCTGGACGCCCGTCCGGCTCGGCGTCAACCCGGCGAGCGCGCCGCCGGCCAGGTAGTCCTTCCCGATCGCCGTCGGCGGGAGCCTGAGCCGGAGCTCGGGCACCTGGCGCCCGACCCACGCGGTGAACGTGTTGCTGTTCGGGCCGGGCCATGTGCGGTAGCTCGCGGAGTAGGGATACGCCGCGATCGCGGCCTCCACCCTCGTCACCACGTCGTCCACGCCGTCGCCGCGGAGGTCCACGAGCTTCACGGGGCGATCGCCGAACCAGTAGTTGTCTGGGCCCGCGCGGTTCACGCGCACCGCGGGCGCGCCGCGGTCCACGCCCCAGCCGATCACCTCGTAGCGCGTGTAGGCGTCCGCCCCGGCCGCCTTCACCGCGATCCAGGTGTGCACGGCGAAGACGCCGCGCCAGCTCACCGCGCGCGCGGCGTAGATCTGCACGACCGCCTCCCGCGTGAACACGGGATCGGGCGCCTGCCCCGAGGGACCGCGCTCGAGCTCCCACCAGTTGCTCCGCGCGCGCCCGAGCACGGCGCAGCCGACCAGCGCGGGGACGGCCAGGGCCAGGAGGGACCACGCGCGGCGCCGACTCACCCGCCGAGCTCCTTGCGGACGAGTTGCGCGCCCTCGACGAGCGCGGCGAGCTTCTGCTTGACGACCCAGCGTGGCGTCTCCCAAAAGCCGCAGTCCGGATTGAGCCAGAGCCGGTCGGGCCTGACGTGCTTGAGGAAGCCGCGGATGCGCTCGGCGACGTCGACGCCGGTCTCGGCCTTGAACGCCTTGACGTCGATGACGCCGGCGCCCAGCTCCTTGTCCTTCGGGAAGTCCTTCCAGCGCGCGGCCTCCTCCATGCCCCGGTTGGCGAACTCGAGCACGACCTGCGAGGCGTGCAGCTCATGGAGCGTCGGGAAGACGTTGCGGTAGTCGCGGACCGCGCTGAACGGCCGGCCGTAGAGGTTGCCGAAGCAGATGTGGACCGCGAGTTTCGCGTCCACGCCCTCGACCGCCCGGTTGACGCCCTTGGCGAACTGCGGCACCGAGCCCGCGTACATCCCGCTGTGCGGCTCGTCGATCTGGATGAAGTCGGCGCCGACCGCGACGAGCGCGCGGCACTCGGCGTTGACGATCTGGACGAGGTCGGCGAGGAGCGTGTCCTTGTCCTTGTAGCCGCCCCCGAGCTTGAGCGGGACGAGCAGCGTGTACGGGCCCGGCACGGTCGCCTTGATCCGCCGGGTCGTCAGCGAGCGCGCGAGCTTGAACTCGTCCACGATGCCGAGCCCGTGGGGCGCCGAGATCTTCGCGACGACCTCGAACGGCGTGTTCGTGTCCCAGAGCGGCTGGCCGAGCTTGCGCGGCGGCTCGAGGGCGCGGATCCCCTGGATGAGGTCGTAGAAGCCGATGATGAAGCGGACGCGCATCATCTCGCCCGTCGTCACCACGTCGACGCCGGCGCGCTCCTGGTCGAGGAGCGCCGCCTGCGTGGCGTCCTCCATCACCTCGCGCACGTCCACCGCCCCGAGGCGTCCGGCCTCCATCGCCTCGCGCGCCAGCCACACCCAGCCGGGCAGTCCGTGGCTTCCCACCACCGAGGTCGGTAACAGCATCGCCCGCGGACCGGCCTACGGGCCGCCGAGCCTCATCCGAGCGCGGACCTCGTCCATGGCCCGGCGATGCTCGTCGGAGGCGAGGCAGTCGGCGAGGAGCGCCTCCATCTCCTTCCGGAAGGCGTGGAGCTCGAGGTCGAAGGTGCGCATGAGCAGCCGCTTGCTCGCCCTGACGCTCGCGGGCGGGAGCGCCAGGAAGCGCTCCACCGTCGCCTCGAGCTGCCGCGCGAAGTCGGCGGCCGGCACGACGCGGTTCACGAGGCCGAAGCGCTCGGCCTCGCGCGCCGGAATCGGCTCGCCGAGGAGGATCAGCTCCTTGGCGCGCGCGAGCCCGATGAGCCGCGGCAGACGATAGAGCGACATGGACGGGATCAGACACTCCTTCACGGCCGGCAGGCCGAGGAGCGCATCCTCCGCCGCGAGCCGGTAGTCGCACACGAGCGCGAGCTGGAGACCGCCGCCCACGCAGTGGCCGTTGATCCCCGCGATGAAGAGCGTGTCCATCCGCTCCATCGCGGTCATCGCGTCCTCCCAGGCGACGAAGTCGCCGAGGCCGAAGGCTCCCGAGGCGAGGGCCTTGAGATCCACGCCCGTCGAGAAGGCCCGGCCGGCGCCGCTGACGACGGCCACGCGAACCTCCGGGCGCTCCGCCAGCTCGCCCACCACCCTGTTGAGGTCGCGGACCCAGCGCGCGTCGCCGGCGTTCAGCACCTCGGGACGATCGAGCGTGAGGCGCGCGACGGGTCCGGCCACGGTGAGACGCATCGTTTCGAGCTCGGGCATGAGCCTATGGTTTACCATAAAAGACCTCGTGACTCCGCTCATCGTCCCGCTCTGCCTCACGGTCTTCGCCAACACGTTCACGAACGGCGCCTTCCCGGCGCTGCTGCCGGAGATCGGCCGAACCGGCGGCCTGCTCGACTGGCAGCTCGGCGTCGTCGCGAGCGCCTTCGGCTTCGCGCGGATGCTCGCCGACGTCCCCGTCGGCCTCTTCCTCACGCACCGCCTGCGCCCGGCGCTCGTGCTCGGGCCCTGCCTGCTCGCAGGCGGCGTCGTCATCGTCACGACGGGCGAATCGTTTCCGCTCGTGGTGCTCGGCCGGCTGCTCATGGGTGTCGGCCACGGGCTCAGCATGATGGGCGCGATCACCGCGCTGTTGCAGTTCGGCACTGGCGTCAAGCTCGCCTCGGCGCTCAACGCCTTCGAGCTCTCCGGCATGCTGGGCCTCCTCGGCGGCACGGCGCTGGTCGGCCTGCTCCCGCCGAGCCTCGGCTGGGCCACGGCGTTCCTCGTCGCGGGCGCGCCCATCCTGCTCGGCGTCGTCACGGTGCCCGCGCTCTTGCGCGCGCTGCCGGTCGCGACCGGCACGGCGCCCCGGCCCCTCTTCGCGCGGCATGCCACGGCGGCGGGCATGCACACCCCGCCGACGCCCGCGGTCCTCCTCGCCTTCGCCGCCGGCGGCTCCGTCGGCGCCGCGTACTCCACCGTCGAGCAGTTCATGCTCCCGCTGCGCGCCAGCCGCGCGCTCGGACTCGAGCGCGCGGGCATCTCACGCCTCCTGCTGACGATGCAGGCCTGCGACATCGCCGCGCTCCTGCCGGTCGGCGCGCTCGCCGACCGCGTCGGGGTGCCGCGCGTGCTGGGCGTCATCCTGCTCGTCATGGCGGGCGCGTGCGTCCTCATCGCCTTCGGCGGGCTCCCCGTCGTCGTCGCGGGCAGCGCCCTCTTCGGCCTCTCGATGGCGGGCTGGATGCTCCCGCTCGGCGTGCTCAAGCGTGAGACCGCGCCCGAGCGCATCGCGTGGCGCACCGGCCTCTACCGCGTCTGCGTCGACGGCGGGATCTTCGTCGGCCCGCTCCTCGGGGGCCTCCTCGGCGCGCGGCTCGCCCCGAACCTCGGCGCCGTGTGGGCCGGCGCGCTCGCGCTGTCGGGCGCGCTCTTCCTCTGGCGCCGGCGCTGACGCGCGTGGTCGACGCCGGCTTGATCCTCGCGTGCGCCGGCTGCTGCTGCGGTCACCCCGACAAGGGTGGCGCGCGCATCGTCAAGTCCGTCTGGCGCCGCGTGTTCGCCGCCGCCGGCCTCGACGGTCGAACGCGCCTCGCGTTCACCGAGTGCCTCGGCCCGTGCAGCGAGGCGAACGTGATGTTCCTCTACCTCCACGGCCGCCCTCTCTGGCTCCGGCGGATCGACTCCGCCGAGCTCTTCGCCGTGGCGCTCACGTACACGCGCGCGGCCATCACCGATCCGAGCGCGTCCCTGCCGCCCGCGCTCGCGGAGCGCTCGTTCTCGTGGACCGGTGGTGGCATCGGTCCGGAGCCGGCATAAGGAGACCACCATGGACTACGCGGATTACCGGCACCTCGCCTTCGAGCGGAAGCCGAACGGGGTGCTCCTCATCACACTCAACCGCCCGGAGGTCCTGAACGCGACCAACGCGCGCCTGCACTGGGAGCTCACGCAGGTCTGGCTCAGCGTGGACGCCGACCCAGCAACGCGCGTGGCGGTCGTCACCGGCGCCGGCAAGGCGTTCTCGGCCGGCGGCGACCTCACGCTGGTCGAGGAGATGGCGGGCAACGCCGAGGCCGCGGCGCGTACGATGCGCGAGGCATCGGACCTCGTCTACAACATCGTGAACCTCGACAAGCCCGTCGTCTCGGCGATCAACGGGGTCGCCGTGGGCGCCGGCCTCGTCGTCGCGCTGCTCGCCGACGTCAGCGTCATCGCGGAGACCGCGCGGCTCACCGACGGCCACACGCGCCTCGGCGTGGTGGCGGGCGATCATGCGGCGATCATCTGGCCGCTCCTGTGCGGGATGGCGAAGGCGAAGTACTACCTGCTCACCTCCGAATTCCTCGACGGCCGCGAGGCGGAGCGGATCGGCCTCGTCAGCCTCTGCGTCGCGCCCGCAGATGTGCTGCCGAGGGCGCTCGAGATCGCGGGGAGGCTCGGGCAGGGGAGCCAGCCCTCGATCCGCTGGACCAAGCGCGCGCTCAACAACTGGCTGCGCCAGGCGGGCCCGATCTTCGACCAGTCGCTCGCGCTCGAGATGCTCACGTTCATGCACGGCGACGTCCGCGAGGGCGCCCGCGCGATCCGCGAGAAACGCGCTCCCGCGTTTCCGTCGGCGCGCTGACGAGGGCCGCGCGCCATGGTCTGGACGCCGCCGCCCGCCCGAGCGGGTCATCCCTACTACATGCACGACGCGATCTACGCCCAGCCGGGCGCGTTGCGCCTCGTCACGCGCGGCCAGGGCGACCTGATCGAGGCGGCCGCGGCGCGCCTGGCGGACATGGACCGCGTGCTCCTGTCGGGCATCGGCACCTCGTGGCACGCGGCGCTCGTCGGGGAGCTCCTCTTCGCCCACGCCGGCCGTCTCGGCCACCGGGCGCGCGCGTTCCATTCGTTCGAGCTCGAGGGCTATTGGCCCGAGCCCGACGCGCGGACCGGCGTGGTCGTGGTGAGCCACCGCGGCGGCCAGCGCTATGCGCTCGGGGCGCTCGGCAAGGCGGGGGCGGGCGGCGGCGTGGGCGTGGCGATCACTGGCAAGGGCGCGGACGGGCTCGCCGCGGCCGACTGTGTGCTCCGCACGGTGGACCAGGAGGCCTCGGCCTGCCACACGGCGAGCTACACGACCGCCCTCGCGCTCCTCGTCGCGCTCGCGACCGCGATGGGGCAGCGCGAGGACCTCCACCACGAGATGGAGGAGATTCCCGACATGCTGGCGCTCCTGCTCGGGCAGGAGTCGTGGGAGGAGCTGGCGGCGCGCTTCGCCGCCCGCCGACGCTACTGGTTCGTCGGAGGCGGGCCCAACACGGCAACGGCGTTCGAGGCCGCGCTCAAGATGAGCGAGGCCAACTACGCCGCCGCCCTCGGGCTCAACTGTGAGCAGTTCCTCCACGGCCCGTGGGCCGCGCTCGAGGCCGAGGACGTGGTGTTCCTGATCGCGCCGCCGGGGCCGTCCCACGAGCGCTGCCTCGCCGTGGCGCGCGTCGCCGTGGCGGTCGGCGCGCCGCTCGTGGCGCTGGTCCGCGAGGACGACGACGCGATCGCGCCGCTCGCCGCGGAGACGATCGTGATCCCGCCGGTGACCGAGCTGCTCTCACCGATCCTCACCGTCGTCCCGCTCCAGCTCTTCGCCTATCACCTGGCGCTCCTGCGCCGCGTGAATCCCGACACGATGCGCGGCGACCAGCCGGCGCACGGGCGCGCGCGGGCCGGCCTCGCGCTCTAGGGCTGGGGTGGCCGGCCCTCGGGTCGGTGGCCGCCGCGCCCTCGTCGGCGGCGGCGCCGGCGGCCGGAGCCTTCGGCGGAGGGCGGGGGAGTCGGGGCGGGCGGCGGCGGCGGGCGCGGCTCCGCGTGGCGTGGCGGCTCGTGACGCCGCCGCTCGGGCCCGCCGCGTCCATGCTCGCCTCGGCCGCGGTCGCCGAACCGGTCGCGCGCCGCGAGCCGCGCACGGCGCTCCTCGGCGTAACGGCGGCGCTCCTCGGCCGTCGGCTTGATCTCGGCCATGAAGAGGTCGTCGTCCGCCCACTCGACCGGGATCTTCTGGCCGATGAACTTCTCGATCGCCTCGAGGTTCAGGGCGCTCGCCTCGTCCACGAGGCTGATCGCCTTGCCGCCGGCGCCCGCGCGCGCGGTGCGGCCGATGCGATGGACGTAGTCCTCGGCGTCCTGCGGCAGGTCCCAGTTGATGACGTGGCTCACCGCCTCGATGTGGAGGCCGCGCGAGGCGACGTCGCTCGCCACAAGCACGGGGAGGCGGCCTTCCTTGAAGTCGTTGAGGATCTTGAGCCGCTTCTTCTGGTCCACGTCGCCCGTCAGCGCGCGCGTCTCGTAGCCGTTCCGCGTGAGGCGGTCCTCGAGGCGCCGCGCCTCCTCGCGCGTGTTCGAGAAGATCAGGATCCGGTCACCGCCCTCCCGCTTGAGGAACCCGAGGAGCACCGGGAACTTCTCCTCGCGACCGACGTGGAAGAGCAACTGCTCGACGCGCTCGACCGTCTTCTGCTGCGGCATGATCGTGATCTGCGTCGGGTT
>Ga0137396_10002172_pt1 | contig 10657 bp, 9 predicted proteins | sample czc16metaG_FD_108284 | JGI IMG/M metagenome (GOLD analysis project Ga0137396, IMG submission 108284) | Vadose zone soil microbial communities from Angelo Coast Range Reserve, California, USA - czcobulk3.16 metaG | ecosystem: Environmental > Terrestrial > Soil > Vadose zone | place: USA... | reverse complement strand
TCGCAGCTAAGACGGGGTTGGATCTGCGGGGCGGGTTGCGCTATGCGGGGCAGGACGGGTTTCCGGACTATCAGGGCGATCCATCCAAGACGAAGTTTTCACCGCGTGTGGGCCTGGCCTGGTCTCTGAACGAGAAAACGGTGGTGCGTGGCGGATACGGGCTGTTTTGGTCGCCGTGGATTTATATAGGCCCTGGCACCGTCAACTACGGGCAGACCGGTTACACCCGCGAAACTTTCGTCGACCAGTCCAGCCGTTTAATCCCGACGGCCGCTCTGGACAATCCGTTTCCAAACGGATTGCTCAACCCGGTCGGCAACACGTTGGGTTTGCTCACGGGCGTCGGCGGCCAGATCGATTTTGTCACGCAGGATCGGCAATCGCCGTACGTGCAGCAGTACTCGGCGGACCTGCAGCGGGAGCTTGCGGGTGACATGGCGGTCTCGATCGGCTACATCGGATCGCGTGGCGACAACTTGGGCTACGGCGGCGCCGGCGCCGCGTTCGTGAACATCAATCAGCTTCGGCCCGAGCAGTTGGCGTTGGGGGCGGCGCTGCAACAGCAGGTCCCGAATCCGTTCTTTGGCATCCCCGAGGCGGGGGCGTTCTCAACCTCGCCGACGATCGCACGAGGGCAACTGCTGCGCCCCTTCCCACAGTTTGGCAACATCCGGGATCGCCAGACGTCTGGCGCCCGGTCTCGCTACCACGCCGTGGTCCTGAAGCTGGAGAAGCGCCAGTCCCATGGGTGGGGCGGGCGCTTTCACTACACTTGGAGCCGGCTGAACGACGACGTGTTCGGCGAGCCGACTTACTATGTATCTCAGAATCAGGGCGGGCGGCCGCTCAACAACTACGACCTGGCCGCGGAATACAGCCGGAGTTTGCTGGATTCGCCGCACCGAGTGGTCCTGTCCCCGATTCTTGAACTGCCGTTCGGCGAGGGGAAACCGTGGGCGACACACGGGCTGGCCAATGCCATCGCTGGCGGATGGACCTTCTCGGCCATCGCTACGTACGAGAGCGGTTTCCCGGAGAACATCGTCCAGAACGCCGACAACACGGGCTCCTTCAGCGGGGTTCAGCGCCCTAATTGGACCGGCGTCGATCCGGTGACGGCGGGGAGTACCGTCGACAGGCTGAACAACTACATCAACCCGGCGGCGTACGAGGCGGCGGCTCCCTTCACATTCGGGACCGGCGCACGGACCGATCCCCGGATTCGCACCCCGTTCCGGACGAACTATGACGTGGTGCTGGCCAAGACGGTCGGCCTGCAGAGAGCGCTGAAGGCCCAGATCCGGCTCGAGATGCTGAACGCCACCAACAACCCGAAGTTCGTGAGCGGCGGAGACTCGCGATTCGGTCGCTCCAGCTTCGGCACCATCACGTCGCAGGCCGGCTTCCCTCGGACCGGCCAGTTCCTGTTACGGCTGTTTTGGTGAAGACGAGGATCCAACCCATTCGCTAACGCGTGGAGGATGGCAATGAGCTCACGAACATCGACGGCGTCTCGACGTGCATTCCTGTCGGGTGCAGCGGCTGTCTCCGCGTACATGTGGATTCCGAAACCGGTGAAGGGCTATTCGACCGCCGAGATGCTCGCGATGACCACGGTCGACAACAAGGTGAAGCCCGGCATCTCGAAATGGGATCTCGACACGCCGGCGTTGTGCGTGGACCTGGACAAGATGGAGCGGAACATCGCGAAAATGCAGGCGACGATGAAGGCGAACGGGATCGCCAGCCGGCCGCACACGAAGACGCACAAGTGCGCCGCCATCGCGAAATATCAGCTCGCGACCGGCTCGATCGGGATCTGCTGCGCGAAGGTGAGCGAGGCGGAGGCGATGCTCGAGAACGGCGTCGAGAAGGTGTGCATGACGACCAGCAATCCATCGCGGAGCAAGATCCGCCGCGCCATGGCCATCCGGAAGCGCAGCAGCAGCTTCATCCAGGCGGTGGACCTGGAGGAGAACGCGCGGGATCTGTCGGCCGCCGCCAAGGAAGCGGGCGTCGTCGCGGACGTCGTCATCGATGTCGCCGTCGGGACCCGCAGCGGCATCCCGGCGGGAGAAGGGGCCGTGGCGCTGGCCAAAGTCATCGACAAGCTGCCGAACCTGAAGCTCCGCGGCATCCTCTCGTACGACGGCGGCGTGCAGCATGCCAAGGGGTTCGAGGCGAGGAAGGAGCGCGCGCTGACGACCATCGAGCCGAATGCCGAAGTGTTCGCGATGATGAAGAAGGCCGGCCTGAACACAGAGATTTTCAGCGGCGGCGGCAGCGGAACCTACAACATCATGCACCAGACGCCCGGCTTCACCGACGTACAGGTCGGCAGCTACTTGTTCATGGACATGCAGTACCTCGCGATCGGTGGTCAGGACAACCCCGATACATACACCGATTTCCAGCCGTCCTTGACCGTCCTTGTGACCGTTGTCAACAACAGATTCCCGGGCCTTCTGACGACCGACGGCGGATCGAAGGCATTCACGCTGAACAAGCCGAACGCGGGCGTGATCGGCGAACCCGGCATGGCTTACACCGCCGGGTCCGACGAGTTCGGGTCGATCAAGATCACAGGCACGCCAAGCAAGTCCTACAAGATCGGCGACAAACTCGAGTGCATCGTTCCGCACTGCGACCCGGCCGTCAACGAGTACGACTGGATCTATGGCACACGCAAAGACAAAGTCGAAGTGGTCTGGCCGATTACCGGTCGCGGTCGCTCCCAGTAGAACTGAAGGTCGAGGTCTGAAGAATGAGCATGGATAGGCGGAACTTCTTCAAGACCGGCGGCATGGCGCTCGCCGGATTCGGCCTTGCCGGCTGCGGTCCCAAGAAGGTGGTCCGGACGGTGCCGACGGTTCCCGCGTTCGCGCCGCGGCCTGCGATTGACTTGGTGCCCCCCCGTATCACGTGGGACCGGGTCATCCGGACGACCATCGGCTTGCGTCCGCACCGCGACTCTGGCTTCGTCCTCAAGAGCGTGAAGTTCGACGACAAGACGGTGATCCACGACTACGGCTTCGGTGGGGCCGGCATGTCGCTGGCCTGGGGCTGTGGCGCGATGGCGGCCGACATGGCACTGGGGCAAGGAGACCGTCGTGCGGCGGTGCTCGGTTGTGGTTCGCCAGGCCTGACCGCGGCGCGACAGCTCCAACGCCGCGGCTTCGCTGTCACGATCTACACGCTGGCCGTGCCGCCGTACACGACGTCGAACATGTCGTCCGCCGGCTTCACGCCAACCGCGGGGCTGGTGTCCGCGGACCAGCGCACGCCGGCGTGGGACGCGCAGTTCAGGCAGGCGGCAGAGATCTCATATCGGCAGCTTCAGCTCCTCGCCGGCGCCCCCGGATACGGGGTCTACTGGATCGACAACTACAACGCCACGGACGATCCGACGCCTCCACCGGACGGAGGTCCTGACGGAGATCTGGTTCCTGAGCACCTGCGGACTGGCCGGGACCGGGAAGTGCTGGGCCCGGGCGAACATCCGTTTCCGACCAAGTACGCCATTCGCACGTCGGCATTGGCGATCGAGCCGTCGATCTATCTCGACGCGCTGGTGCGCGACTTCCTGCTGTTCGGCGGCAAGATCGTCATCCGCAAGTTCGACACGCCGCGCGATCTCATGTCGCTGAACGAGCCGGTCATCATCAATTGCACCGGCTTGGGATCAAAGACACTCTTCAACGACGACGAGCTCGTGCCGATCAGAGGGCAGCTCACCGTGTGCATCCCGCAGCCCGAAGTGCACTATCGGGCGTCGGGCCGTCTCCTGAACAGCACGATCAACGCGAGCATCAATCCGCGAAGCGACGGGCTCGTCATCGGCAACATGATGGAACGCGGAAACTGGTCGCTCGAGCCCAACGAGGAAGTGCGTCAGCAGAACGTGAGCGCGGCCATCGCGTTTTTCGCGGCGATGCGCGCTCCGACCGGCGGAGTCCGGCTCACGCGATCCGCGCCGGCGCGGGCCATCCCCAGCCTGGAAAGTTTCTACGGAGAGGAATCCTAGCCCAGCCCCCGCAACGACGAAACGCGATTCGAACTGCGGACACCGCTCCATCAGGGCGGCCGCCTAGTAACGAAGATTCGCCTGCGACGCCGGTTTGTCACTCGGCGGTTTGAGGCGAAGCTTCGTTACAAGCCATCTCACAAATGGCGTTCCCACAAGAACACGAAAACCCGAAAACGCGAAACAACCTGAAGGTTTCTTTTTCGTGGTTTCGTCTTTCGTGGTTTCGTGGTTTCGCAATTGTTCGGGTTTATGAGACACGTTCTAGTGTCCTGACGGATTGGCGCTCACCCGCGCCGACAGGGCAGCGCCTGTCATGTTCGGAGCGTTTGGCTGGTTGGAAAGGAGGCCGGTCGAATCTCTCTCGAGCGCTTGGTCGCCACAGTACCCAAAACAACAAACAGGACCAGAACGAGGAGTTGTGCGATCGCAAAGGGTGGCTCAGATTGGGTGGGAGCCAGCGCTTTGAGGGCTGGCACCTTGAGGAATAATTGGACCACGAGAACGAACACGTTTAAGTAAAGAGCAGTCACGGCGCCGATCACATACGTGGCGTGCCAAGCCCCAGCGAGATGACGAGCGTAGCGCGCGTAGATCACTGCCGCTAAGACGACCAGCGAGATCGCGCCCACGATGTGGGACGGCAGGAGATGCTCGAATGGAAAGCCGTACCCCGTCGCGCTCGTCGCCACCGTAGTCGTGAGAAACAGCGGCGTCCAGCGATTGAACTCTCTCCGTGTGAGAAATCCGCCCACCACGACGAGTCCCGATCCGATTCCGATCAGGCTGATCGCGACGTGTACGAGTGTGTATGCGGCAAGGTTGGAACTCATAATGAGGCCTCGTTGGGTCAGATAGGGTAGGCAATCCTAACGCCTCCGGAGACCCGAAGGGTGCATTTATTCAGGCTTCGTGCGCTGGCGCGTCGCCGCGAGATCGCGGTCATGGCCGCTCTTGGCGCGTCGCGCTGGCGGATTGCCCAGCGCGTGCTCGCCGAGAACATGCTCGTCGCATTCGTGGGAGGCGGCGCCGGGCTCCTAGTGGCATACCTGGGAGTGCGAGCGCTTCCTGCGCTGTCGGCCGCCAATCTTCCGCAGGCGGATCGGATTCACATCGATGAATTTGTGATCGTCTACGTGACGGCCACGGCGGCGCTCGCCGGCATCATCGCTGGTCTGCCGCCCGGCAACTCGCCGACGGAGACCTGCTGCGCTGGATGAAGGAAGGCAGCGCGCAAGGCGGGTCCGGCGCAGCCGGTCATCGCGTTCGCGTAGCGCTGACGTTGTCGCAGATTGCGCTCTCGACGATACCATGCGCCGTCACGGTGGCTGAATCCTGAGACGCCCGCGCGCGTGCGCTGCCAGCGCCGCGATGCCGGCTGCGTACGCCCGCCGGTGCTCCTTCGTCCACGGCGGGCCCGCCGGCCGGCCGGTACGACTGACGAACTCCTCGATTTCGGCGGGTGTCACGCCAAGTCGCTGCGCGGCCCGTGCCGTTTCCTTGCCACGGCGGCACATGTGTACGTCGAGTTTCAGCTGGCGAGCCGCGCGGCAGATGGCCAGTTGATAGAGCATTCCATCCGCGGCGCAGAGCAGACGATAAGACGTCCTCACAGCGGCGACTGTTGCGGGAAGGTCATCAAACGGGGGCTCCCGAATCGCGAGGGCGATGGCAGTATGCGCGGGCGCCAGCTCGATCACGACTCGCCGCAATGCGTCCGATGTTCGGGCAGCGATTGACTGCCGCACCCCCGCAATGACCGCGTCGGCCTCGTCCTCCGCCATGGCTGTCGTTTCATGTTCGTATGGCAGTGTCGGCAGACCCTGATCGATGAGCGCCACGCGTCGGCGGGCAATGACCGCCGGCACGTTGCCACGCGCCGCTACGCAGACCAGGTGCGCCCAGCCGGTATGTTCGGCCACGCTCACGACACACGGTGCGGGCCTCATGCCGTCACCCGGCCCGCTCGACGCCCATGCGTCAGGTACGGCCGGAGGGTCGCGTCAAGATCCTCGCGCAGATGCTTGGCCGCCGGCCCCTCACGATAGATTGTCCACGCCAGGAACGAACCACCAAGCGTGACCTCGATCATCCGTGCCAGCGTCCGGACGTCTGTATCAGCGCGCAGTTCGCCCGCAACGACGGCGTCGGCCAGCAGCTGCTCGTAACGAGCCCGAGCGGCGCGCCCAAGCCGCAGCAAATGTCTGCGGAGTACCGGGTCCGCCAAGTCGTTCTGCAGGTACGCGAGATTTCGCACCGCGGCGCGGGGCGACTCGGCCAGCTTGGCGTGCACCGCCGTGACGGCGCGCAGTGCCCTGAGCGGTGAAGACGTGCGTGCGGTGCGAGGCGCACCAAAGCCGATATCGCCGGTGCCAGCGGCGTACCGCGCGTGCGCGTGCAGCAGCTTACGCTTGGAGCCAAACCGCTGCACGAGGGCGCCCGCCGTCACGCCCGCCTCCGCCGCGATGGCGCCGAGCGTCAGCTCCGCGGGTCCGACGCGCAGCATCACCCGCACCATCGCCGCGAATACATCGGTATCCTCCGCCTTCCGGCGTCGTGGGCTCATCGCTGTTCCTTGACATAAACTAAATGGTCGTTTAGCTTAAGTCAAGATACGATGACCGCAGAGCGTCCCAAAATGACGCCGAAGAGATCGCCTCAGACGCCGCTGACCGGACGCGTGGCCCTCGTGGCCGGCGCAACCCGCGGTGCCGGCCGCGGCATCGCTCGCGCGCTCGCCGAAGCCGGCGCGACGGTCTACTGCACGGGCCGCAGCGTCACCGGCAAGCCGTCGCCGTACGGGCGGCCAGAAACCATCAACGAGACCGCGACGCTGATCAAGGCCGCGGGCGGCGCCGCGATCGCCGTGCGCGTCGATCACACGAGCGAGCGCGAGGTCACTGCGGTGTTCCGCCGGATCCTCCGCACCCACCACCGCCTCGACGTCGTCGTCGACAGCGTGGCGGGAGAAGATCCCCTGCTGAAGCAGCACGGTTTCCTCTGGCAGGCGGATCTCAGGAACGCCGACGCGATGTTCCGGCAGGGGCTCACCTCGCGCATCATCACGGCGAAGCATGCCGCGCTCGCGATGATGCCAGCGAAGCGTGGCCTGATCGTGGAAGTCACGGAAAACGACATCATCGGCGGCGGCGCAAACCCGATGGCCCATGCCGTCAAGACCGCGCAGAAGGTGCTCCCGCTCCAGTGGGCCACCGAGCTCGCGGCGCATGGCATCACCGTCCTCGCCATCACGCCCGGCTTCCTCCGCTCGGAAACCACGCTGCAGCATTTCGGGGTGACCGAAGACACCTGGCGCGAGGCGGGCAAGAAGGATCCAAACTTCCTGGTGTCGGAGTCGCCGCTGTTCGTGGGGCGCGCGATCGCCGCGCTGGCCGCGGATCCGAAGGTGCGGCACCGCACAGGCTTGCTCCTCAGCTCGTGGGAGCTGGCGCGCGAGTACGGCTTCACCGACTACGACGGCCGGCGACCGGACTGGGGGCGCCACAAGATCGACTTCTCGGTGCTCCCGCCGGAGTGGATCGACCTGTTCCGCACGGGCACCGACCTGGAAATCCAGTGGCTGACGACGCTCGCGGCGCGGGCCAGGAAATTCAGGGCAAAGGTTCCGTCCTGACCCTCACCTCGCAGTGAGATGCCAGACCGGGCTCATGCCCGAGGATTGATGGCACGATCGGCGACGACGCGCTCGCCTCCCGCAAATCCTCGATCTTCTTGAAAGGCTCGTTCTTCTGTCGAACTCGCGAAAGGCGTCGTGCGCGCGAAACCAATGAACGACCTACGTGCCCAAGAATGTGAGCCTTGGAGACGGTCTCAGCTCGGTGGGTCTCCGTCCGTCCACCATCCGTCCACGACAGGACGGACGAGACGGCGAGCGACTTCGCGATGTCGATCTTTTCTAAGGAAATCTGGAGCCGGCGATCGGATTTGAACCGATGACCTGCTGATTACGAATCAGCTGGGACCGAAAATCCGAGGTGATCGGGCGCCTCTCGTGTGTGCTTTTCCTGGGGATTTCTGTTGTGGCGTGATCTTGCGGATCCGGTCATAATCTCCCGCCCGTCCACCATCCATCCACCGACTTCGGTCCTGTGGAATGCCTCAACTGCTCTCACTGAGGACGTTCACCCCTGTCACGTGGAAGTGCTTCGCGGCCTGCAGCATGCGGCGGTCGTTCGTGTAGACCTCCTGGAAGCCATGCTCCTCGGCGCAGGCCAGGTGGAGCGCGTCACCAGATCGGACGAAGACCGTGCTCGGAAGGTCGAGGACGGCTTTCCGGGTCTTCTCCAGAAGCTCGGACGTCACACCAAACCACTGCCACACTCCGTTCTGCTCGTCCTCTTCGAAGTCTTTCAAGATCGCCGTTATCTCCCGGCGAGTCACGTGGTGCTCTCTGACGTGCCGCTTGAGGATCGATGCAAACTCCAGTCGCGCCAGCTCACAAGATGCGAGGCCGTCCGCGCCGTAGGCTACTTCGCGGACTCGATTCGCGCCCGGCTCATTGAGGTAGCACTTGGCGACGTACGCTGAGTCGAAGTAGATCACCGATCCTCGCGCAGCTCGGACTGGTACACGACAGAATCGACTGGGACCTTCGACCGTTTCCGTATCGCTGCCTCGCGGTTGGGGAGAGGCTGGGTGGTCACGGACCCGTCAAATGGTTGAAGCGCTGCAACACGGCGACCGCGATCCGTGACCACGACGGGACCCCGACTGGCAGCGTGACGAACCCAGCGCCCGGTCTCGAGGTGCAGTTCTCGGATGGAGATCGTCTTCATGTGCACATTGTGACACATCTCAGTCAACATGGCGACGTTCCTCAGGCAACTGGGCTTTATGCCGTCAGCATAGGAGGAGGACAACTCCGGCGTGGAAGGCTGGAGGTCGAACCCGCTCCGTTCATCGCTGCCGCAACTCGACAGCCCGAGAGGAGGAGTCGGCGTCACTCCGGACGTTCGAGCAAGACAAGATCGCTCAGGGCCTCCTGTCTACCGAAAATGAGTGACGAGCCGTCACTCGTCCAGGTAATACCGCGTGGCCGGACTTCTCCGGGAAGCTCGATCAGCTTCCGAAAGGCCTGAGAGCTGTCCGGTTCAACTATCCAAATCGAAGCGTTGGCACTGCCCGGGACGCCAACCGCCGCCAGGCGCTTGCCGTCCGGTGCCCACGCGAGGAACCCATTCGTCAGCGCGGGTCCGTCAGGAAGCGTCGAGTACACCACCTGGCCACGGCTATTGACGAACTTCACATATGTCCGACCCGGTCCGCGCGGCTCGAGATAGCCGATCACGTCGCCGCGAGGTGACCAAGACGGTGAATGACCGCCATTCGGGGTCGGCAGTTTGTGCACCGCTCCGTCATTCACGCTAACAATCGATAGTTCAGGCGCATTGCCGGCAGGAACGGCGTACGCGATCTGCTGACCATCCGGCGACCACGTCAGCGTGTCAAGAACCGGCGTGCTTGCAAGCCGTCGCGGAGTCCCACCATCGCTATTCACGACCCAGATACCATGTTCGCCGCCGCGATCAGAGACAAAGGCCACCTGGCGTGCGTCAGGCGAGAACGATGGGCGCTCCTCAATGGCCGCATCCGAAGTAAGCGGGCGCAGGTTCGAACCGTCTGGGTCGGCGGTCCAAAGATTCCGGCTGCCAGAGCGCGACGAACTGAATACCATCCGTCCACTTCGCGGCGACACGCAGGGCTCCAGGTCGCCGCCGAACCCGTCCGTGAGGTGGCGCAACCGGATGCTTCCCTCAAACGCGACCGGGATCGAAACGAGCGCGCGGCGGTAATCAATGATCGTGCTCACGAGTCTTCGACCGTCCGAAGACATGCGTGGCTCAGCGTATTCGCCGACTCCTGTTGTGAGACGCTGCGGCTCGTTCTTGGTCGACGGGCGCCACCAGAGATCAAGATCGACCCCATTCGGGTTCGCTGCGTAGAACAAACCTCCGGCGGCGCTGGGAAGCGGGAACAAAGCCCGGCGCGTCGTGCGCACGACGATCTGCGGTTCACCACCGCTCGCCGGCACACGAAAGATCTCCGATGGCTCCCCATTCCAGGTTGCGATGGTTTGGAAGAAGTACACGAGCTGGCCATCGGCCGACCACGCGGGCCAGTGGGTGTGCCAACCGCCTCGCGCGGACACGAGTTCTCGGGGATTGCCGCCGTTGGCGTCGGCAACCACGATGGCATCACCGCGGGTTTCGCCGGGACGCACATAGACAATCCGCGTTCCGTCGGGCGACCATCGCAGCGCGCCAGCGGTTTCAACGAACTTGCGAGGCGTTCCGCCGAGCGGTGCAGGGATGAGCCACGTGTCGAACGTCGGCGCGCTACTCCCTCTCTCTCTGGCCTGGACTGCGATGCTGCTTCCGTCGGGGGAGATCTCTAGGCCACCGATTGCCGAGCGAGCCTGGATTTCAAGGCCCGTCGACGCCGTGAGGTTCGCCGGCTCTCCTCCCGCGATGAATTTGACCCACACGTCTGTGGCTCCGCGCGCGTCTGACAGATAGGCGACCCACTTACCGTCTGCCGAGATCGCCGGACCAAATTCGTGGGCGGGCGTGGTCGTGAGGCGAAGCACCCGTGAGAACGGCGGCTGAACCTCCT
>Ga0137396_10002171_pt1 | contig 10661 bp, 6 predicted proteins | sample czc16metaG_FD_108284 | JGI IMG/M metagenome (GOLD analysis project Ga0137396, IMG submission 108284) | Vadose zone soil microbial communities from Angelo Coast Range Reserve, California, USA - czcobulk3.16 metaG | ecosystem: Environmental > Terrestrial > Soil > Vadose zone | place: USA... | reverse complement strand
CAGCGATGCGCAAGAAATGGTCGCAAGACAGCAAGGCTTCGATAGTTGGCAAGCCCTGAAAACTGGACTTTCGACCACGTCGCTCAAGGTGAAATCATCGCCATCCAAAGCAACGATTGTCAGCGCAGAGCCGCAACTGTTCGTCACCGATATCAAGAGATCATGCGAATTTTTCCATGAGAAGTTAGGCTTTACGCTTGTATTCAGTTACGGCAAACCTCCCTACTATGCACAGGTGGGTCGCGACGCGGCGCGTCTCAATCTAAGGTGCGTCGAGCGACCAGTAATCGAGTCGACGGTCCGCGATCGGGAGGAACTGTTGTCGGTATCTATGACCGTCGCTACAGCGGACGAGATCAAGCTCCTGTTTCTTGAGTTTCAGTCCGCTGGTGTTGCCTTTCACCAGACGCTGAAAAAGCAGCCTTGGGGCGCCAAGAATTTCGTCGTCAAGGATCCGGATGGGAATCTTCTGCTGTTTGCTGGACCCGCAAACTAACAGCTACCAAGCCGAAGTGTGCTGATCGAGCATGTATAGTCGGCAACCCTTCCCCTACCGGATTACGTACCGCTTGCCCGTGATCCGGGGAGCACGGCCTCCACCCTCGCCCAAGGAGAAGTAGTACTGAACCGCTTTTCACCCAGCTGATCCCAGACAAGTTTGAGCTGTCTTACAATCATGCCTTGATCTCCACAAAGCCGGTATCTCTGGAAATGACGAATTCCGACGAGCAGAAGAGTCAACCGCGCATTGGGAAAGCCTTGCGATTGGTAGGTAGAGGCTTGGGACCTTGCCTGTTGATCGCGCTTGCTCTCTCACTTTGGAATCTAGGGATGGCGCACTGGCAGCATCAGCATAACCCCGTCCCTGGTGAGTTCCACATTGTGGATGGCTACGAAATGCACATAGATTGTCGAGGCGAAGGTTCGCCCGCAGTAGTTCTGGAGGCTGCTGCCAGTGCTCCTTGGTCGCTGTGGGGAGAGGTACAGCCGGAGCTTTCGCGCACGACACGGGTCTGCTCCTATGATCGTGCGGGTCACGGCTGGAGTGAGCCCCGCAATGGCAATCGAGACGCGGAAACGATCGTGCGGGAATTGCACTCGTTGCTCGATCAAGCTAGGGTAAACCGACCCTTCATAATTGCAGGCCATTCTGCCGGGGGCGTGTATGTGCGCGAGTACGCACGAGAATTTCCGGCGGAGGTTGCCGGAGTCGTAATGATTGATTCGAGTTCACCTCAGCAGTTCGATGAGTTACCGGGTGCTCGCGCTGCCTACGAGGAAGATAAGCGTGACGCCAAGCGCGAACTCTGGGAAGACCGATTACGCGTTTGGTCGGGGTGGGAACGCCTTATTGGGCGCTGTTCCGTGTCGGCCAAGGACTATCCTGGATGGGCAGGCCAGTACGACGCGATGGCGTGCAGGCCTGGTTATGTTGACACCGACGAAAGTGAACTGAACTATTTCGAAGATTCATGCCATGAGGCGGGACGGCTGACAACTTTCGACAACATGCCCCTCCTTGTGATCTCCCGTGACCCCGATCTGCGAAGAGCGGATATGTCGGAGCGCCTGATCGCGCAACAGCCAGTATGGAACCGAGAGCAGGCGGCGTTGAAGTCCGTTTCTTCTCGGAGTTGGCGGGTGGTCGCCCGGAATTCTGGGCACATGGTTCCACTCGATAGGCCCGACGTAATTATTCGCGAAATGAATCTGTTAATCGGCTATCTCCGTGGTGGACCTCCTCCCCCTTTTGGAAACACGACAACAGATTGAGCCCTCGAATCCACTCCAATTTAGTAGGGTCGGAATCGTCGGCAACTCTTCCCTCAAGGCTTAACGGAAGGTTTGCCCGTCATCTGACATTGACAAGAATACGGAGTTTGATTGAGCCATCACTTTTGTTGGGACTTGCGGGGCGGCCAAGGCGCGTCCTATGGCTACTCCACGTGGAGTCTCTTATCTACTAACCTCAATGCCGCCGTGAGTGCATCGGGAGCCCTGACCTTGAAATCCGGGTCAACTCCCGTGTCGTTCCAATTGTACTTGGAGTATGGATTGATCGCCCGCACTTCAACAGTAGCAACATAGAAATTGTCTCCGATAGCGTGAAGATTCGCCGCGTGATTAGCTCCGGCGGTGGTTTCCCCGACTAGTGTCGCGCGCTTGAGCATCTTCAAATCGTAGGTGAACTCCTCTGCGGCGGAAATCGTTCGAGGAGACGTGAGGATATACACGGGCTTGTTGGCGAGCTTGTTGCCGGGAACCGGTGAGTGCGTCCATGATTCTGCAGTTGTGTTCTCAAGTGGGCAATACATGTACTCGGGATGGTCGAAAAGGTAAGCCGCGATCAGGCTGACCATGCTCGGAAAGCCGCCACGGTTGTCCCGCAGGTCAAAGATTAGGGCATCGACATCATTCAATTTAGCCATGGCCGCGGTGGCAGTGGCCTGGCACACAGACGTGTCCGGGAACGCATTGAGCTTAAGATAGCCGACGTTGTGGGGCAGTATCTCGACCCGTTCAAAGGCGCAGTTGACCCGCCGCATCTCGTCTCGATATGCAGTGGGAATCGCCGGCGGCGGTCCGGACGGGCGCTCCGGTATAGCACGCGGGCTATAAAGCAGCTCCAATTGATGATCGCCCGTTGCTTCTCGCATCTGCTTTGTTGCGAGACGGGTAAACTCCTCGGTGCTCGTGGCTGAATCATCATCGCCTTGTCGCTCGTGAGCGAGAAGCGCGTCCGCGGCCTTCTGTGCTTCCAAGGGATCGATGTGGTGCTGCTTAATTGACGCAATGGCGCTGGCGATAATCCGATGCCGCGACGTGGCATCTAAGGTAGGGTTGGCGCCTCGTGGGCTTTGGACACCCTGCTCGCTCCCCGATGCTGGCCGTTGTGGGTCCCCACCCTGCCTCTCGTAAGCCCCTGGAGATGCAAAGCTCCAACCGCTGGGCGGTCGGAAATTGCCGAACTCGTTCATCAGCCTGGGAAAAGAAACAAGCGTAATCAGCGACAACAGTCCCCCGAGTAGCAGTGGACGTCGTCCGGGAGATGCAGTATCAAACACAAAGAAGGTCGGCGTGCCGTTCAAGCAGGTCTTGGCTGGAGCAGTTGCGATGTCGGGTCGCTTATAGCAGTACTCGCGCGGAAGCGATATCACCAGATCAGCAAGCAAGTCGAACCACAGCCGAACTGACGGCCACAATCCAGTTTCGTTATGCGTACGGTCGCGAAATAGCTGCAGGGCTTCGTCCCCGTACTCCTGCCTGAAATGTGAGGGATATAGCTGAAAAAGTAAGCAAAAGATCACCTCAGACATAATCCCCCCTCAATATGTTCTTGGACCTTGCCACACGCAACAGATCGGCAAGCCTCTCGGCTTCGGAACGAGCCAGCTTTCGGCCTGATGATGTTAAGCGGTAATAACGTCGTCGCTCATCCCGCGCGCTCGGGTCTCGCGGATGATCAACTTCTTCAATCAGTTCCTCTTCTAACAGTGCACGAATCGAACTGTAGAGGGTTCCGGGCCCCAATCGCATGCGGCCCTCTGTCTGCTGCGCGACATTGCGCATGATTCCATAGCCATGAAGGTCTTCACCGACCAGAGCGAGCAGAATCTGAAATGCGGCGGAGGGTAGAGGGCTGAGCTTTTGTTTGGGCATGGTTGTAATCGATAATCGATATATCGATCATGGAGCATACAACCAAAGGACTGCCTGGTCAAGCTCTCACGTTGCGCTTGTCCAGCGAACGGTCAATAGTTCGCGTCTCAATAGCTCTCACGCCCAGAATCGCCTCTCACTTGTCGGCTGGTCGGCAACCCTTACCTTGGGATTACTTCAGGTTTGCCCGTGATTCAGAAGCTGCGCATCGAAATTTCGGACGATTCGTGACATGCGAAGAATCATTGCGGGTGTACCTGCCTTCCCTCCCGTACGTAGTTCGTGATTCGTGAACTGCGTTGACCTGCCGCCTAATGGCGAGTGGTCGCGTGATTTGAAGGTGAATGTCTACCTTACTCGTACCGCAGCGATACCGCGGGATCGACCTTCCCAGCGCGACGGGCAGGAATGTAGCAGGCGAAAAGAGCAACCAGAATCAGTGTGGGCAGCACGACTGCAAGAATGAGTCCCTGTGCCGTGTGGACACCCGGCACCAAACGCTGCAGAACGCGCCCGCTACCAATAGATGCGAGCAGGCCAATTCCGACTCCAACCAGGATAATTGCCAGGCTCTCGCGAAGAACGAGTCTGATGATGTCTGACGAGTGCGCGCCGAGCGCTATCCTCACGCCGAACTCAGGTACGCGCTGGCTCGTCAGATAGGCAATTACGCTGTAGATCCCGACGCAAGCGAGCAGCAGAGCGAGTCCGGCAAAGATCGCAAACAGGAGGAGCAAAAATCTTTGTCTCGCGAGCGAGGCACTGACCAATTGCTCCATCGTATGCACTTCATAAAGAGTCTGATCGGCGGTGGCGCCACGCGCCTGCCTCTGCAACGCGTCGACCGTGTTCAGAGGAGGAACATTGGTCCGGACCACGACTGAAAGGACTGAAGAGAAGAATCGAACCATGTGATCGGGGACTTGGGCGAGCGGGTAGTAACACTGATCCTGAACCGTCGAGAGATCGTCGGCCGCGAGGCCCCAATGCCGGACGTGACCCACTACCCCTACCACTTGAATGGGCCGATCGCCCATCCCTTGCATCCATAGAATCTTTCCAACAGGATCTTCTCCAGCGAAGGCGTGGTGCGCCATATTCTCGTCGATCACGACAACCTGCGGGCTGCCGAGTCGATCGTTGTCATTGAAGAAGCGGCCATGAAGTAGCGGAAGTCGCATGACCTGCAAATAGTCCGGGGTAACTGCTGAAGCCAGCGCTTCCGCCTCTTGATTCGGCGGCGGGGGCGTTGCTGTAGCGCGGTACCCGAGAACATTCTCACCTTCACGCATCGGAACGATATCGGTCAGCGCAACCGATTGAACGGCGGGAACGCGCCGCATGCTATCCATCAGTTCCTGCCACGACTGTCGCGCCTGGGCAGGATTTGAAAGAACTGCCGGGGACAAAGCTACGCGTGCAGCCAGCGTGTTCCGGATGTCAATTCCCGGATTGAGCGAGGCAAAGCGCACCAGCGTGCGACCCATGACTCCGGCGGCACTCAGGAGCACGAGCGCCAGCGCGATCTGGGATACGACAAAGCCGCTCAGCGGCCTGCGTGCACTTCCGGCAATGCTACGGGAGCGAGATCGGAGGATCTCTTCGATGGCACTCCTGTTCGCTCGCAGTGCCGGTATCAATCCGAAGATCAGGGCCGTCAAGATCGAACTCGTGATTGCAAAGAGCAACACGCGCCAATCGACATGCACCTCGTCGGCGCGCGGCAGCTTGTCAGGCCAGAAGCGCAGGAAGCCACCCGTGCCCAGGATCGCCAGCAAGAGCCCGAGCGAGCCGCCACAAATGCCGAGCACGCTGCTCTCAATCAAACACTGACGGAATAGACGTCCACTCGGCGCGCCTAAGGCCAGACGCAATGCAAATTCGTGCCCACGCGAGACGACACGCGTTAATAGGAGGCTCGCGACATTGACGCACGCGATCAGCAGGACAAGGCTCACCGCACTCAGGAGCAGCCACAGAGTGGGTCTCACGTCCTCGACTAGTTCGCGTTGAAGCGGGTGTGGCACTAGTGTGATGCCCACGTTTGAGTCCGGATATTGCTTTGCCAGTCGCGCGCTCATCAGTGCCAATTCGGCTTGAGCCTCGGAGAGAGTTACGCCAGAACGCAGGCGCGCGTCGACATGAATGAAGTGTGCAGCGCGCCAACGCATCCGGGGTTCGATGCGCTGACCGAGCGGTGTAAACACGTCCGCATCCCCGTCTAATTGGAGGCCGGGCGGCGCAACTCCTACCACGGTGTAGGCTTTGCCCTCATAGGCGAGTGACATGCCAACTGCTTTCGGGTTCGTGCCATAGAGGCGCTGCCAAAGGCGCGTGCTGATAATGGCCACAGGCGCCGCACCAACGCGATCATCCGCCGCCACAAACGAGCGCCCCCGCACGAGGGCAACTCGTAGCACGGAAAACAGGTCGGAAGAAATCAGACGTCCATCGACATACTCTGCTTCACCTGGCGCACTGACGGTTCCGCCGCCGTAGGTCCATGCGGCGACTCCCTCGAACGAGCGGCACTCGCGCTGGCAATCGAGGAAATCGGGGTATGAAAACCCCCATCTGTCTCCTCGCTTCTCGGCCTGAACGTGCAGCGTGACCAGACTCTCAGGGTGCGAATACTGCAGCGGCTTCAACAACACACCGCTAACAACTGTGAAGATGACTGTTGTAGCCCCGCTGCCGAGGGCGAGCGTGAGCACAGCGATCGCGGCAAATCCCGGGTTTTTACGCAATTGCCGGAACGCGTAGCGAAGATCTTGACTCAACGAAGCTATCATCTGTCCTCACCAGCCTCGGTACAAGAGATGGTTTTCATCCAGTGGTAATGTGGAGAAAACGAGTCCTCGGCTCCGATTCGTGGAATGGCGGCACTTTCATTTCCAATCTCCGCTCAAGCCATTGCTATGATTTCGCTGTGCTTTTGGGGCCGCTCAGCCTTGCCTATTGTCCGATATACGCTGAGGCCGTCCAAAACCGGACAGTGGTTTGGAACAAGAAAATTGACGGCCTCACCGATGGCATCCAGAGTGGATGGTCGGCAAACGAGAAGTAATTCGGTTCCTTCCTGTTTGCCCGTGATCCGCTCGGAGTCGGTACACTATGGTTCGTTCTGCCATCCTTTTTTCCCCGGCTCAGTACTAAACGCTCCTTCGTGCGTGTGATGGCGACGAAGCAATTCCGCCGTTCTTCTTCCATATTCGGGACTCGGATTGCCTTTTCACCAATTGCTACTGATTAGGGAAAATCGACAGGCGATGTGTTCTTTGCGTTGTCGCGGGACGAACCCAGGGCAGTAACGTTCATGCCGGTGGCGGGGCGGGTTCAGGTTAGTGGGGACTTTGCATTTGAGGCGTGAACAAAAAACCCTCTCCCCGGTCATCGGGGAGAGGGCCGTTGCAGTCGGAACGTCTTTTAGTCGTCCGTGTCAGCGTTGGTAGGTGCCGGTCTGTTGAAGTCGCTTGGCGTGCGAACCCTGCTCTCGCCGGGATAGGGCCGCTTAAACCCGGTGGACAGGTACCAGTTCAGGTGGTTGACGGTGTCCGGGTCTTCGGAGTCGGGCTTGGTCAGTTTGCCGGCGAAGATCTGCGCCTTCTTCTCGAGCCAAGCCTTCCTCAGGGCCTGGACCGCGGGGCTGCCAGTTTTGTCGGCTGCGCTCGCGGTCACGCCCTCGTCCAGCGGGACCTGGTTCGGTACGTGCCTCCACGGCTTAAAGTTCTCCTCGGGCGGCTCGCCCTGAACGAAAGCCGTCCTCATCGGTGACGCCACGAGGTCAAACTGATTCATTGGCGGCAGACCGAGGATTTGCTCGATCGTCCGAGTCATGTTGACCTGCGTGTAGTAGGTGTGGTCAGTGGGTCCGTGCTGCACAGCGTATGGGCTGACGATATAGCCTGGGCTGCGATGACCATCGACGTGGTCGACGCCGTTCTGCGCGTCGTCTTCCTCAATAAAGATCGCCGACGAGGACCACACGTTGCTGTGGCTGATGTAGTCGATAATGCGCCCAATGGCCAGGTCGTTATCGGCCTGTTCGGCGTCCGGAGTCGGCGGGCCGCCGGTGTGATCGTCAATTATCCACAGGATGCTCAACGCGGGCACAGTACCGTCCGCGACGTCTTTCTTGAAGTCCTGCACCCACAGATCGACGCGGTACTGGTCGGGGATGCCCAGATCGAACTGCGGGAAGTTCTTGACGAGGTAGTTGGACACAGCCGGGACAGAGGACTCTGCCTGGAGCGTGTTCTGATAGTACAGCGTCTTCTCAAGCCCAGCCTCGAACTTCTTGGCGTCGGCGTAAAAATCGCTCCAGCTTGGCTCGCTGGTCGACCCGTTCGGCTGTTGGAACGTATCGTTCTCGACGTATTCGCCGTAGATCTTCACCGGCAGACCTGCGGCCGCCGCTTCCGAGAACAGGAAGCCCTTTTTCTGATAGGCGAGCGCATCGCCGGCGTTCCCGCCTGGATAGCTCCGGTTCCAGTCAGGCGACTGGATATCGTCGGCGTAGGGCGCCATGCCCTCGGTGATCCACTGGTGACCGTCAGCCGACTGGCGGCTCGGGTCATAGAAATTGTCGAAGAGAGGGAAGCGCTTAATCAGCTTGTGCGCGTTCGGCGTATCTTTGCCGCCAAACACTGCCAACGAGGAGTCGCCATTGCCGGCGGCCACGTCGCCCAGGACCTGATCATAAGTGCGGTTTTCACGGATGATCAGGAACACGTGCTTGATCAGCGACGGATCGCCGATCTTGGCCGGGATTGCGACCGGCTTGGCATGCGGGTTGCCACCGCCGGCAGACTTGATATTTTGCACCAGATCCCAATGGTTGTTCTCAAAGACCTGCCGCGTCATCGCCGCCAAGTTCCCGCTATCCGGCACGGGGACGATGCTGACGGTGCCATTGTCCTGGTGGGTATTGTAGTCGGTCACACCGTAGTCGGTCTCGAACGAATAACGCGTGCCGATGCCCTTGTCATTGGCAACGATGAGCACGTTGTCGGCTTCATTGAGCACGACCGAACTCGGGGCATAGGCTACCGGGATCATGCCCATGACGGAATGCCTGTCGTCATCTTTGAGGTTGACCACCGCGATCGCGTTGGCATTGTAAAGCGCGACGTAGGCAACGCCCTTCTTGCCATCGACAGCGATCGAGTTCGGCCCAGCGCCATAAGCCGGTCGGCGATCGCCGGGCACTCGGATCGGCAGTCCAAGGTCAATCGTCCGCTCCACCTCGTTGGTGGCCGTATCGATAACCGAGATGGTGTCGCTATAGGCATTGGCGACCAACAGGTGCCGTCCGTAGAACGCCATCCCGGTCGGGTGCAGACCGGTCGAGATGGTGCCGGTGATTTTCATCGAGGACAGATCAACCACAGAAACGGTACCGGTGATCGAGGCGCCAACTATCGGGTCGGCGACGATTTCAGTTCCCGCGGAATTAATCTGGAAGTCCGCCTCTGTAGCGGCCCGGCCACCCTCGTTGCTGACGTAGGCGGTCGTGCCGTCGATCACGATGCTGTGCGGCGCGTTGCCGACTCGGATCTGCGTACCCTGCTTCGGCGGATTCGCGGTCAGGTCGATCTTGGTGAGCGTATCGTTCTGGTTCAGCAGGGCGTAGGCGCTCTTGCCATCATTTGAGAGCGCGACGCCGCCGGGATAAGAAGTGCTCGGAGTATAGAACGAGCCGCAGGGATTGGCATAAGACGCCGGCGGGCTGTTCGGGAAGCAGGTGATGAAGGAATTGCTCGGCGGCACGCTGACCTGGGCGTCGTCTTCCAGCAAGCCGTCTTCAGTGACCTTGGCGATGGTGACATTGCTACTGTCCTGGCTGAACACCAGGTACTTGCCATCCGCCGAATAGGCGATGCCGCTATAGCTGCCGCTCGAATCGTGTCCGAACGGGACGTAGTTCTGCTGGACAACACCGGTGTTGGTGTCGAACACCTCGACGGCCTCCGACGCGCCCAAGGTGAGGACGGCGGCGGTGTGAGTCCGGAGACTGGGGTTCAGCGCAATAGCCTTCGCGCGCACCCGGATGCCCAGGTCGACCTGGATGCCGGCTGGGGTGATGACCTGGCCATCGCCAACGACCCAGGAGCCGTTCGGCTGCGGGCCGGTGACGTAGGTCGGGTACGGCACGGACTGAGCACCGGCGAGCTGCGGAAGGCACAGCCCCGCCGCCAGCAGGCCAGTGAGCGGACTCAGACGGTTGATCCGAGACTTATTTCGAGACCTATTTCGAAACGCTTTTCGCGACGCTTTTCGAGACATGGACCGTTCTCCTCCTTGGATTTTTTTCATCACGCAACCGGAAGCGGCCGTGCGACATCGGGTGCAAATACGACCAGCATCGTCTGCAGATCGCAGTGGTAGTCGCCAACCTTAACAGACGATATGTGACGGCTTTATGACGATCGTGTGAAACTTCCGTTAAAGGGGTAAATTTTTTCTCGGGGATTGTGACGCCGCGCAGCTCCACGTAAGCAGAGTCTGTTTCGTGGACGTTGTCTTCGTGTTTTTCCGGGGAGGTGGGCTACTTCAGCCCAATCACCATTGGGCGATCCCCGCGTCGAGTTCCGACCCGTTGTCGACGAGCGCGCACAGGGGCCCCAGCCAGGGTTCGTAGCGTCGCCAGCGCGCGACGGAGGTGCGATAGATCGGCTGCCGGGTCTGCCACTTGCTGGGGGTCTTCACAGCCCGCGGATTGCATTCGGGGCGCAGGCACGCCCCGTGCCACGCCAGGCCGCAGGCCGCGATGATCCTCCGGATGGCCGGTTCGGGTGCGTGGGTCAGGTCCTCGTAATCGACCTCGATGAAGCGATCCGCCGGCAGCACGCCCTGCCAATGGTCGATAAGCCGCTGGTAGCTGCGGAAATACGCGACCAGTTCGGCGCCTCCGGTCGGAAAGGCCAGGCTCGCATGGAAGTGAGTTTGATGGATCGACAGCGCCGTATCGACTGCAGCGCGGCGGCAATGGATGATGATTG
>Ga0137396_10002168_pt1 | contig 10667 bp, 10 predicted proteins | sample czc16metaG_FD_108284 | JGI IMG/M metagenome (GOLD analysis project Ga0137396, IMG submission 108284) | Vadose zone soil microbial communities from Angelo Coast Range Reserve, California, USA - czcobulk3.16 metaG | ecosystem: Environmental > Terrestrial > Soil > Vadose zone | place: USA... | reverse complement strand
GAGACCGGCATCAAGGTCGTCGACCTGATCGCGCCGTTCGTGAAGGGCGGCAAGATCGGCCTGTTCGGCGGCGCGGGCGTCGGGAAGACCGTCGTCATCATGGAACTGATTCACAACGTCGCGATGGGCCACGGCGGTCGCTCCGTGTTCTGCGGCGTGGGCGAGCGAACCCGCGAGGGAAACGACCTCTACCTCGAGATGAAGGAAGGAGGCGTGCTCGACTCCTGCTCCCTCATCTATGGACAGATGAATGAGCCCCCCGGCGCGCGGCTGCGCGTCGGGCTGACGGGGCTCACCGTGGCCGAGTACTTCCGCGACGTCGAGGGCCAGGACGTGCTCGTCTTCATCGACAACATCTTCCGGTTTACGCAGGCCGGCTCCGAAGTCTCGGCCTTGCTGGGGCGGATGCCGTCAGCTGTCGGTTACCAGCCGACGCTCGCGACCGAGATGGGCGAGCTGCAGGAGCGCATCACCTCCACCAAAAAGGGATCCATCACCTCGGTCCAGGCGATCTATGTCCCCGCCGACGACCTGACGGACCCGGCACCGGCGACGGCGTTCTCCCACCTCGACGCCACCGTCGTGCTCGACCGCGCCATCGTGGAGCTGGGCATCTATCCGGCCGTGAACCCCCTGTCGTCGTCGAGCCGCATCCAGGACGCGCAGTATCTGGGCGAGCGGCATTACAAGGTCGCCGTCGAGGTCCAGCGCATCCTGCAGCGCTACAAGGACCTTCAGGACATCATCGCGATTCTGGGAATGGACGAGCTGTCGGAGGAGGACAAGCGCCTCGTGGGGCGCGCGCGCCGGGTGCAGCGCTTCCTGTCGCAGCCGTTCTTCGTGGCGGCGCAGTTCACCGGTCTCGAGGGGAAGTACGTCAAGCTCGAGGATACGATCGCGTCGTTCGAACGGGTCGTGTCCGGAGAGTTCGATCACCTGCCGGAGCAGGCGTTCTACATGCAGGGCGCGATCGACGATGTCGTCGAGCAGGCCAAGAAGCTGGCGTCGGCCTGATGCGCGTCACGGTCATCTCCCCCGAGCGGTCGCTGTTCGACGGCGAGGCAGAGGCCGTGATCGCGCCCGCATTCGACGGCCAGGTGGGAATTCTGCCCCGGCACGCACCGTTCATGACCCTGCTGGGGGAGGGGGTCCTGGTCGTGCGGCCAGTGGGGGGGGGACAGCCAAGCCGCTTCCGGGTGGGGGGGGGCTTCCTCCAAGTTGTAGGACGTGTCCTACACGTCGTAGCTGGGACGGCGGAAAGTGCTTGACAGACTGGGACTTAACTCTTAGGAGTTGTGGGGCCGAAAAGAGCCCGTAGTGCAGGTTGCTCCTCAACTCCTGGAGGGCCGATATGAAGCGCACGCTGCTCGCTGTTTTCGTGGTGGGGATACTGGCGGCCGTTCCTGCCGCGACGCTGTCGGCACAGGGTGTCCGCTGGGGTGTGAACGCCGGCCTCCTGATGCCGATGGGCGACTACAAGAAGATCGACAAATCGGGGTGGATCGTGGGAGGCGGCGCGACATACTGGCTGACCGGTGGGATGCTCGGGGTACGGGGCGACGTGTCGTACGGTCAAACGAAGGCAAAAACCGGCGTCACGCCTCACAGCACGAAGATCGCGGGCGCCATGGCCTCACTCGTGTATGGCCTGGGGTCGAGCTCGGCCTCGATGCGTCCCTTCCTGACGGGCGGCCTCGGCCTCTACAACGTCAAATTCGACTTCACGACCTCGTCCGCGTCGGAGACCAAGGTCGCGTTCGGCATCGGCCGGCCTCATGTTCAAACTGGGCACGGGCGGCATGCGCGCCGTCATAGCAACGCGCTACACCAGCGTCGCTACAAGCGGATCCTCCACGACGTTCCTGCCGATCACGGTGGGGCTTACGTTCGGCAAGTAATGCAACCCGACGCGGTGTGAGCCGCGTCACCGTTAGCCTTGTGGCCCGCACGACGGTATGTGCGGGCCACGCTGTTTTTGCAATTTGCGGGTTGACAGGGGGGCAGGGGGTTCTTAACGATGTGGCGCCCTAACCCCCTTACTTGGAGGTTCGGTATGCGAAAGCTCATCGGCGGTATGGCCCTCGGGGTCATGCTGTTTTCCCTTCCCGCCGCAACCCAGGCACAACGCAGAGCGGCCGCGAGCGGCGGCGCCAAGCACGAGCTCGGCGTTGACGTTGGCGTAGCCTATGTCAAGCCGCAGAACGTCAGCGGTGGCATCGTGATCCAGACGCCGGTCGACGTCCGATTCGGCTTCGTCCCGTCGTCCGGCAACATGATGTGGGAGGCCCGTGGCGGCCTCCTGTTCAGGAGCGTGGGCGGGAACAGCACCTACCTGTTCACCCCCGGCGTCAACGTGCTGTTCGCCAACAGTCCCGGCCGTCACCGCAACGGGATGTACCTGACCGGCGGCGCCGGTCTGGTCATGGGCGATCTGGGCGTCGGCAGCGGCACGGCGTTCCAGGTCAACGCCGGCGTCGGTTGGCGCAAGCCGTACGGGAGCGCGGCGTGGCGCTATGAGCTGGGATTCCGCTATACGTCCGACAATGCAAAGCTCGGCCCGAGCTCGATCGCGATCGGCGGTCGCGTCGGCATCTCGCTCTGGCATTAAGTGTCACGGGCGCGGCGTTTCGGAACATCGGAACGCCGCGCCGCACGCCGGGGTAACCCTCTGCCCACACGAAGCAACAAACGTTCCTTAAGGAGACGTGCATGCGTCGGTATTTCGCGCCTGTCCTGCTGGGGAGCGCGCTGCTGGCGTCCGAGGCCGCGGCCCAGGCGACCGGCCTGCCGACCTTCAACGCGCCCTACCGTGCCTTCACCCGCTCGGAGATCGGCGTCGTCCTGAGTTTCCCGAACGGCGGCGGCAGCGCGCTCGAGGGCGCGTTCCGAAAGGCGAGCGGCAAGTTCGACATCGGGTTCCGGGGCGGGTTTCTGGACCCCGGTGGCGTCGGCTCCACGTTCCTCTTGCTGGGGGTCGAGGCGCGTCAGCGGGTCCTGTCGCACACGGTGGACTTCCCTCTCGACGGCGCGCTGGTCTTGGGCGTCGGAGGAGCGTTCGTGAGCGGGAGTTCCGCGATGTTCGTGCCCATTGGCTTGTCGCTCGGCCGGCGGATCGACCCGGAGGGCTCTCAGATCAGCATCGTTCCCTACGTGCAGCCGACGGGTTTGCTCGTGGCGGGCAGCGGCCCGTCCGACTTCCTGTTCGCCCTCGGTTTGGGAGCCGATTTCCGGCTCTCCCCCCGGTTCGATGCGCGGATCAGCGCCGGCCTGGGGGACTTGGAGGGCGTGTCGCTTAGCGCCGTGTGGGTGCATTAGGGCGACACAGATTGACTTGCCGCCAGCGGTTTCCTACCGTAGGCGGAGCTTGACCGGGTCCGGAGATGCCGGGCCCCTGGTTTCCACGCTTGGGGAGGATGCGCATGAAGCGTCTCATGACGGTTTTGGCGTTGACCGCGTTCGCGGCGGCGCCGGCGGCGGCCCAGTGGCTTGGCATGCCGGTTTGGAACAACCCGAAGGGCGGCACCGGCGTCACGATCAATGGTGACTTGGCGATGCCGAACTCCAGCTTGAACAAAGGGACGGCGTTCGGGGTCCGGGGCACGCTCGGTCTCGCCAATATCTCGCTGACCGCCGGCCTGTCGTCGTGGAAGCCCAAAGGCGCAGCGGGCAGTTACACGTCGGTCGGGGGGAACGCCGCGTTCAAAATCATCGGCGGCAGCCTGATCCCCGTGGCGCTGAACCTGCAACTCGGCGCGGCGACGGTCAGCGCGGCCAACCTTACCCCGAAGCTGACGCGCCTCACTGCCGGCGGGGGCATTGCCGTGAGCGTGCCGACGCCGGGGATCAGCATCGAGCCGTACCTGTCGCTCACCAATCGCTGGTACAAGTACTCCGGTTTGAGCGGCACGAACTCGAACTTCGGTTGGACGCTGGGCAGCAATGTCAATTTTGGGATGCTCGGCTTCCATCTTGCCTACGACTCGGAGAGTTTGGGTGGATCGACGGGGGGGATCTTCGCCATTGGCGCGCACGTCGCGCTGAAGGCTCCCATCGGGATGTAAACGTGCTAGCTTTGGGGCGCGTCGTAGGGCACGGCATGCCGTGCCCCTACGACGCGCCCCTTTTTTCCCCTGGGAGATCCGTGATTCGTTCGATCGAGCGCGCGGGCCTGATCGCGCTGGCCCTCACGGTGAGCGGGTGCGCCCTCACCTTCGACAGCACCGAGCTCGGCGTGCCCACATCCCTGGCCGAGCCGGCCGCGAGTCCGCCGCAGGGCACGCCCTTCCGGGTCACCCGGCATCCCGTCTTTCTCTTGTGGGGCGTCGTGCCCGCCGCCCGGCCCAACGCCGAGGATGTGCTCGCGGGTCAAGTCGGTACGGCCGGGCGCATCGCGAACCTGCGCATCAAGGTGCGGCGGCGCTGGTCCGACCTGTTGGTCACGGCGCTGACCTTCGGAGTGATCGTGCCCGAGTCGGTGACGTTCGAGGGCGTCGTCGTACCCCGTTAGCCCCCCCCCGTTGTGCCGTTGTTCCATCCCCTACGGCCCGCTGACTAGCGGTCTCATCGTGCCGATGTTATATGCAACGCTTGTGCAGTCCGGGAGTGCACCGTCCACCTCGGAGGGCTCATGCGTCTTGTACGTTTTGAACTCGCGTTGTCTGCCGCTGTCCTCGCACTCGCTGCGGGGCGCGTGGCAGCGCAGGAACCGATCACCCTCGCTGGCAAAGTCACCACCGAAAGCGGCGTCCCCGTCGGGTATGCGGAAGTCGTCATCCCGGCGCTCGGCCTCGGGGCCACCACGCGGGACGATGGTCGCTACGCGATCCTCATCCCCAGCGCGCGCGCCGCAGCCGGACAGACGATCACCGTCACGGCCCGGCGGCTCGGGTACAAGCCGGTGACCGCCCAGGTCACCCTGACCTCCGGGGTGGCGGAGAAGGATTTCACGCTGGCCCCCAACCCGCTGCAGCTCGGCGAGATTGTCGTAACTGGCGCGGGGACGTCCGCCGAAGCCGAGAAGCTCGGCAACGTGCGGAACAACGTGCCGGCGGAGGCGATCCAGCGGAGTAACGAGGCGAACGTGGTCCAGGCGATCGCGGGCAAGGCGCCGAACGTGGAAGTGACGTCGTCGGGCGGTGAGCCCGGGGCCTCCTCCTACATTCGAATCCGCGGCGCCCGTACGTTGACCGGCAACAGCCAGCCGCTGTTCGTCGTAGACGGCGTGCCGGTAGATAACTCGACCGCGTCGACGGGCTCGTGGGACCCGCAGGACGGCTCTGGCCCCGCCGACGGAACGACGCAGCAGAATCGGGCCGTGGACTTGAACCCCAACGACATCGAGTCGGTGGAGATCCTGAAGGGCGCGGCTGCGGGAGCGATCTACGGTTCGCGCGCCGCCCAGGGCGTGATCCTCATCACGACCAAGTCCGGCCACGCTGGCGCGACCCGCTTCTCCATGCGCAGCTCGCTCTCGAGCGATAGACCGTCCCGCTACTACCCATTGCAGACTCGCTTCGGCCAAGGTCTCCGCGGCGTGGCGGCAGGGGTGTGTGATGATCCGGGCAAGGGCACGTGTCGCCGCAGCTGGGGCAACGATCTGCAGGTCGCCGGCACGCCCGTGTTCGACCACTCACACGAGGGCTACGCCACGGGGCACGTGGTGGAGAACGCCATGACGATCTCGGGAGGGAACGACCGGACCACGTTCTACCTCTCGGCGGAAAGCAACAACAACAACGGCATTTTCGTGGGTCCGAACGATCGCTTCTCCCGCAGCACGGTCCGGGTGAAGGGCTCACACCGGCTGAGCGACAACCTGCGGGTCGGCGGCAACGTCGCCTTCGCCGACACGCGCGGGGCCTTCATCCAGCGTGGCAACAACGTCAACGGACTGGAGCTCGCCCTGCTGCGCACGCCGCCGGGGTTCAACAACAGCCCGTATCTCGATCCGGTGACCGGCTTCCACCGGTCCTTCCGCCGCCAGCATCCCGACAGCCTGGTCCAAGACCGCGGCTTCGACAATCCGCTGTACATCATGTACGAGCAGCAGAATCGATCCAACGTCGGGCGCGTGTTCGGCAGCGTGACGGCGGATTATCTGGCCAACTCGTGGCTCAAGCTCAACTACACGCTGGGCGCGGACTACTCCAGCGACGAGCGCCTGGAGGGATGCCCCATCTCGTCCTCCGACGTCTGCAAACAGGATGATGGCGGCGGCCGCGTCATCGAGGGGAAGCTCGTCAACTATCAGTTCAACCAGACGATCAGCGCGTCGGCGAACTACCGGCTGAACGAGCACTTCTCCGGCGTCGCCACGCTCGGCAACGATCTCAGCTCGCGGGTGTTCCGGCAGGTCGGAGTCGTGGGCCGGAACCTGATTTCCCCGCTGCCGTTCAAGCTCTCGAACACGGTGCGGCGCGATCCGCCGATCGACGCCGAGTTCGATATCCACGACCTGTCGTATTTCGGGCAGGCGACGCTCGACGCCTATGAGCAGCTGCACCTGACCGTGGCCGCCCGCAACGACGGCTCCTCGACGTTCGGTCTGGCGAACCAGCGCAACTGGTTCCCGAAGGGAAGCGTGGCGTGGGAGTTCACGAAGGCCATCGCCCCGCCGTCGTGGCTCCAGTTCGGGAAGCTCCGGCTGGCGTACGGGTCGGCGGGTAACGAGCCCAGCCCCTACCTCACCTCGACGGTGTTCTCGACCGGGTTGCTGTCCGGCATCGCGCAAGGCACGGGACTGCTCCCCACGCAGAACGGTATCGGCGGCCTCGCTACGTCCGGCACAAAGCCCGCGACGACGCTCAAGCCGGAACGCACCAACGAGCTGGAAGCGGGCGTGGATTTGAGCGTATTGCAGGACCGGGTGGACGCGCACTACACGTTCTACAACGCGAACACCAAGGACATGATCATCAACGTGCAGCTGCCGCCGTCGACGGGATACTTCTCCGAGGCGCGCAATGCGGCGCGGCTGCGCAACTCGGGTCATGAGGTGTCGGTCAACCTCCGCCCGTACACCACTGCCCAGGTCGGCTGGGAGATCGGGCTGCAATGGGCGCGGAATCGCAGCGTCGTAAAGGATCTGGCGGGGGTGAGCTACTATACCCTCCCCGGCTCGTTCGCGGGCTCACTCGGTAACGTCGCCATCGTCGGGGAAGAGCTCGGCGTGATCTACGGCTACGGGTTTGTGCGCTGTGGCATCAGCGATCCGTCGGTGATCCCCGTTCCTGCCGCGTGCAACGGGGCGGCGCGAGGCGCGCTGTACGTGGACGCCGGCGGATTCCCGCTGGACGATCCGAACCCGCGCGTGGTCGGCAACCCGAACCCGCGTTGGACCGGGAGCATCAGCACCTCCCTGCGGTTCCGCAAGCTCCAGGTGACCGGCCTGCTTGACATCCGGCATGGGGGCGACATGTGGAACGGCACCAAGGGCGCCCTCTACAGTTACGGGACGCACGCCGAGACGGCGACGCGCGCGGTCTGCACGGGGTCGCCCCTCGTGTGCACCGGCAATGATAAGGTGTTCGGGCGGGGCGGCTGGTTCGACGGGCCGGTCGTGGGTCCGGGCGCCGGCACCGCCGTTTCCATCGGTGAGAACTGGTACCGGCTCGGCTCGGCGCCGTGCCCGTTCACGGGCGCGAACGATGAGCCGTGCATGGAAGATGCCGGTTTCGTGAAACTGCGGGAAATCTCGCTCTCCTACACCTTCGACCAGCCGTGGGTGAACCGCGTTCTGGGACTGGGGAGCTTCGACGTGCGCGTGTCGGGCCGCAATCTCGTGACCTGGACGAAGTACACAGGCTACGATCCGGAGTCGAATCTCACCGGCGCGACGACCGACGCTCGGGGCGCGGATTACTTCAACATGCCGCAGTCCCGGTCATTCGTGTTCTCCGTCACCCTCAACCACTAAATCGGGGAGGCCGACCATGAAACATTCGATCCTTGGCGTCACGATCGTCTCCCTGGGCATCACCCTGGGGACGACGGGATGCAGCGACTTCTTGACGGGCAATGTGCTCGTCAACAATCCGAACAATCCCTCGACGGCCACTCTGCAACAGAGCTTCATGTCCGTCCAGGCCGGGGTATTCGGCTGGCAGGAGAGTACGCTCCCGCTCACGACCTGCATGTGGATGCAGCAGTGCACCGGCATCGGGGGCCGCTTCGTCGAGCAGTACGGGCGATACACGGTGACCGACGCGAGCTGGTCGTTCGACTTTTCGTCGGTCTACACCGGCGGCGGACTCGTCGACATTCGCCGGGTCGAGGACGGTGCCCGCGCCGCGAACGACAAGACCTGGCTTGGCGTCGGGCAGGTCTACGAGGCGTTCCTCATCGGCAGCGCCGCCGACCTCTGGGGCAACATTCCCTATCGGGAGGCGGCCGGGAACGTGGCCACGCCGGCGCTCGACCCACAGCTCCAGGTGTATGGCGACGTCCAGGTGTTGCTCGACAGCGCGATCGTGAACCTGACCGCCGCGGCGGGCGCCGGGCCGCAGGCCAGCGACCTCGTGTACGGGGGCGACCGGGCCAAATGGATTCAGGCGGCCAATACGCTCAAGGCCCGATTCTTCATGCACACGGCCGAGCTGAACGGCGCGGCGGCGTACAACGCCGCCATCACCGCCGCGAACAGCGGCATCAGCAGCAGCGCCAACGATTTCCGGACCTCGCACGGGTCGGGAACCGGCGAAGGCAACATTTGGAACCAGTTCTTCTCCACGACGTTCGGCTCCGACGTGGTGGAGGGGAAGCGGCTGACGGACATCATGGTCGCGCGCAGCGATCCTCGCCTGCCGCAGTACTTCGGGTTGAACGCCAAGGGCGGGTACGGGGGGCAGGACGTCAACACCCCGGTGAACGACTCGTTGGTGTCGCGCGTCGCCGGTACCCGGAACAGTCCACTATTCCGGCAGCCATTGGTCACGTACGCGGAGAACCAGTTGATCCTCGCCGAAGCCAAGCATGCGACGGCGAACGATCCCGGTGCACTGATCAACCTCAACAACGCCCGCGCGATCGTGCCGCTCTCCCCCTTGGTGGGGGTCGTGGGCACAGCGCTGCTCGACTCGATCATGACCGAGAAGTACGTGGCGTTGTTCCAGAACATCGAGACGTATAGCGATTACCGCCGCACCTGCCGGCCGGCGCTGACGCCGTACACAACCACCCCAGCCACCCAGTTCGGCAACAAGGTGCCGGGCCGTTTGTTCTACGGACTGGCGGAGGAAAACGCGAACCCCAACATTCCGCCGTCGTCCACGCAATTGAGCACGAACGGGTTCCGGAACCCCAACGATCCGGCGGCGTGTCCGTAGCGGCGGCTCGCGAGGCGCCGTAGTTTGCGCACCGGGCGGATCGCCGTTTGCGATCCGCCCGGTGTGATTTCACCGCTGAGGATCCGTCGCGTGCGCGTTACGCTGCTCGTACTGATCGCCATCCTGAATGCCGGGTGCTACTACTACAGGCCGGTCGCGACGCCGACTCCGGCGCCCGCGACGTTCGTGTCCATCGCCCTGACTGATTCCGGAACCGATCAGCTGTGGCGCTACCTCGGTCCGGAAGTCGGCGCGCTGCGGGGTCGGCTGCTGGCCACGGACGGAGGCAGCTACGCGATGTCGGTGTATGCGGTCGATCTGCGCAACGGCACGACCCTCGGATGGAAGGGCGAACGCGTCGTCGTGAGCCGAGGGCTCGTGTCGGGCCTGTCGGAGCGGTGCTTTTCGCTCGGCCGGACCACCCTGGCGGGCGGGCTGTCGGCGGCGGGGTTCGTGCTGACCCTCCAGGCCTTCAAGGTGTTGAGCGGTGGCGGCTCGAACCCGGGCGGAGGCGCCGGCAGGCCGCGCTAGAAGACGCCAACGCTGGAGCGGCGCAGCGGGTTCTCCAGTGTCCATTCGATGACCTGTCCCGGTTGCACGAGTAGCACCTCGGTGCGTATCACCTCCAGGCTGCCGACCGCGTGCCCGACGAGATACACCTCGCGGGTCGCGCCGAGCAGCCGTCCGGAAAGCAGGAAGCGCTCGTTGCTGCTCGCCGTCACGGTTCCGACCCGGGTTCGCTCTCCGTTGTGCGCCACGTAGATCGTGACGTCGAGCCAGTGATGATTGATGATGGACAGCGCGAACTCGCCGCGCGGATCGACCGGGGCGGAGTGGCGTGCGGCGCAGGCCGCGGCTGCTGCGATCAGCAGCGCGAACGCGAAATGGCTGCGCGGCTCCCTCACGATGGCACGACCAAGTCCTGCACCAGCGCCGTCGTGCGCTCCGACGCGCCGCGTCCCTCCGCCACGACTCGCTTCGCTGCGGTTCCCGCCTTGCGCCGAGCGGCCGCGTCGTGGTGCCAGACCAGCCATTGGGCGTGCAACGGGTGCCGCGCGTCCGACGGGAGGGCGACCGCCGCGCCGCGCTCGAGCAGCAGCCCCGCATCGCGGCTCATCTCCCAGTGCGGGCCGAAGGCGATCGGCACGCCGAACACCGCCGGCTCGAGCACCGAGTGGAGCCCGGCGCGGTGGAATCCCCCGCCCACGAACGCGGCGTCCGCCAACGCGTACAGGTCCGCCAGGATCCCGACGCGATCGACGACGATGACCGGTCCTGGTTTCGCGTGCTCGAGCTGCGACAGGCGCACCGGCCGCGGCAGTTTCAGATCTTGGAGGCGTTGGG